>Ga0181520_10002975_pt1 | contig 30510 bp, 21 predicted proteins | sample PEATcosm2014_Bin_29_FD_132451 | JGI IMG/M metagenome (GOLD analysis project Ga0181520, IMG submission 132451) | Peatland microbial communities from MTU Mesocosm Facility, Houghton, MI, USA - PEATcosm2014_Bin02_30_metaG | ecosystem: Environmental > Terrestrial > Soil > Wetlands > Peat | place...
AAATTCCTGAACGAATCTCCACCGTTGTTCTTTATAACCATTATTTTTCCAAGGCATATTGCCCCAGAAGTGTTACCTATGCGGTGAGCATAAAGTGTTACCCATGCGGTGAGCACATGCCCGTGAGAAGTGCTTCGTGGTCTGTGAGAAGCACTTTATGGCTTGAGTGGTTCGGTCAAGGTTCCCAACGCCTACAAATCAAAAGGAAGGTCTCCGAATGTTTCCAGAGTCAGGGTGACGCGATTTCGTGTAGAGTTTCCAGAATTTTTCCCAAAAATCCGGCTTCAATGGATGAAACGTCGGGTAGCCCGGCACCACGGCACCGCAAAAATTCCAATCCTCGGGCTTCGACACGAGTTCCGCCGCGACGGGGTTGTTTAATATGTAAAAGCACGCCCTGGCGAACGCGCCGTGTTCGCGTTCCGGCTCGCGCAAAACACTGTCATGCGCCTGGGGTTGAAACTTTGCCGGCGCGAGCGCCGGTTCCAAGTAAGTCCGCAGAAATGCCATGCCATTAAATTGATCGCTGTCCGGGCGCAGCCCCAGCCAAACCAAGTGCAGATGATCCGGCATCAGACAGTACGCAGGACAAAACAACCCCTCGCGCGCGGCGGCATGCAGCATCAACTCGCGGAAGAGGGTGTGAAATTTGTCGGTGAGCCAGCCCGTTCCACGCTGGTGGGTGGCAAATGACCAATGAACAAAAGCGTCCCCTTGATAATACTCGCGTGGCAGACGCGGCAGGCGGCCGGGATGCGGTTCTTTTTCAACCGGAGGATTCATGGGAAACTTGTAGGCGACAAGGCGCTGGGACGTCAAGATGTAACCGCGAAGCACTCCTCACGTCGTGCGCTACAAACCGCGAAGCACTCCTCACGTCGTGCGCTACAAACAGGCTCTTGGGAGGCGATTTCACCAATCGCCATCTTTTATTTTCCTTTGGAAAATTTCATTTTCGCCCGCTTCAGTTCGCGGTCGGAATCGCGTTGCTTGATATCATCGCGCTTGTCGAACTCCTGCTTGCCTTTGCCGACGGCGAGCGAGACTTTCACCTTGCCGTTCTTCCAGTGAAAATCGAGCGGGAACAGCGCGTTGCCCTTGACCGCCGCGAGGCCAAACAGCTTGCGGATTTCGGATTTGTGGAGCAGCAGTTTGCGCGGCGCTTTGAGCGCGTGGTTGTGGATGTTGCCCTGGGCGTACTCCTCAATGTTCGCGTTGTAGAGCCAGACCTCGTTCTTTTCCACCCGCGCGAAGGCGTCGGCAATCTGGCCCTTGCCCGCGCGCAATGATTTGACCTCGGTGCCGTGCAGCACGATGCCCGCCTCGAAGGTATCCAAAATGTGATAATCGCGGCGGGCTTTGTGGTTGGTCACGATGTCCGACATACGGAGATTTTAGCCGCAGACGAGGCGGAGTTCACGGATTAAAATTCGCCGCAGGGACGGAATGCCGGCCGCTGACCTGGCGGGTCAGGGTTCAAGTTCCAGCTTGTCTGCGGGTCAGGCTGAAGCCTGTACTCCAACAAAACGCGCCGGATCGGACACCGGCGCTCCAATTCATGCGTGTTTACGGCGCTTTTTGGATGCCGGGCGGACCGCCGCGACTTCGTCGGGCACTTCCCAGCCCATTTTGTCTTCCAGGATTTCCGTCAGCGCGATGTCGGCGAGGCCCATGCTGGCGGGGACATTCACCAGCGGCCGGCCCAGACCGCCGCCACCAGCATTGAGCTGGCGCACGCGACGCGAGATGAGGTTCACCAGGACGTTGGGGTTGCCAACTTTTTCAACCGCCCGTTTACAGAGTTCAGCGTTCATTGGTTAGTAAATAGCCAGCCAGAATACCGGAAAGCCGCGCCGGCGCAACCTTTAAAATCTAAAAAAATTCCCTGCAAAATCCCTTCAAAAATGGCCGCGGTTCCGGCATTTTCTGCGTAACTTTTATGTCCACCACCAACCATTTTGACCTGAATACGTATCTGGCCACGCGCACGGAAACCGTCAACCGCGCGCTGGACCAGTTTCTGCCGTCCGAGAAAACCCGGCCAGCCACGATTCACAAGGCCATGCGCTACTCGCTTTTTGCGGGCGGCAAACGGATGCGCCCGGCGCTGCTGCTGGCCGCCGCGCGGGCCTGCGGCGGTTCGGAAAAAGACGCCCTGCCGCTCGCGTGCGCGGTGGAGTGCATCCATACCTACTCGCTGATCCATGACGATTTGCCGGCGATGGACAACGACGATTTTCGCCGCGGCAAGCCAACCAACCACAAAGTTTTCGGCGAGGGCATTGCGGTGCTGGCGGGCGACGCGCTGCTGACGCAGGCGTTTGAAATTGCCGCGCAATGCAAAAAATTCCCGCGTTATCCGCACGATAAAATCGTTCTGGAAATTGCCCGGGCAGCGGGTTCGCTGCAACTCGTCGGCGGACAGGTTGCGGATCTGGAAGGCGAGAATAAAAAGCTTACCGTGGCTGAACTCCGGTACATTCACGAGCGCAAGACTTCCGCGTTGCTTGGCTGTTCCGTGCGGCTGGGCGGGATGAGCGCCAACTGCACGCCGGCGCAGCTCGCGGCGCTTACCGACTTCGGCTATCACGTCGGCCTGGCGTTCCAGGTGATTGACGACATTCTCGACGTGACCCAAACGACCGAGCAACTCGGCAAGACGGCGGGCAAGGATGTGGCGGTGCAAAAGGCGACCTACCCGGCGATTGTGGGCCTGGAAAAATCGCGGAAGATTGCAGCGCAACTGACGGCCAGGGCGTTTGCGGCGCTGAAAATTTTCAAGGGGAAGGCCGTGGCGCTGGAGGCACTGGCGGAATATTTGTTGAAGCGAGATAAATAATCCGATCTACCGGCCTTGCACAGAAAATAGAATTATGCCAGTCTCGTGGGACAGCAGAATTGGTTATGAGTCTGGCCACCATGGGAATCAACAGGTTGCTCGGGACAATGTTCCTTGGCGTCGCGCTGCTCTATCCGCAAATTTTGCCCGCGCAAGGGCTGTCGGTCACCAGCACCAACGGGGCGGTTACAGTTTCATGGCCGGCGGCAAATTTTTACGATCTGTTGCAAACGAACACGGATTTGTCGCAAACGAATGGGTGGGGCAACGTGGGAAGCGCGTCGCCGTTGACGGCACTGTCGCAATTGTTTGCCGTCAACTCATGGGGGTCCAGTAATTTTAGCGGGACCAGTTTTCGGGTCAGCCAGCCAGTTGCCAATGCTGGCCAGTTCTTCCGGCTGAAAACGCCGTCGTTTCCATTCCCCCTTTTCAGCTTTGCGATTTTCTACGACCCGCTGCTGGAGTTCAGCGATTCAACCACCTTGACGATGAGTGGATATGTCCATGCCAATGGCCCCATCTATACCGGGGCAGGCACCAATGAATCCCAAACATTTGATGCGACTGTTACAACCGCCAGCACCATCAGTTCACCCGACAACGCAGGTTTTTCGAGCGGGGCCTGGGGGCCGGTTATTTTTAACGGCAACCCACCTTTCGCCACCAACACGCCCGCCTTCGTTTCACCTTTTGGCACAAATAATCCTCACGTTTTGATTGAGATACCACCCGCTGGCGAAAGCGCGGCGTCCAGTTTGGGCCAGTTGCGTTTATATAATTGGGCGCAAGTGCTGCTGCTGGTTTCAAATTCTCCCGCCGGTGGTGCGCCTTGTGTGAGAGTTGTGTTGCAGGCCAGTTACAATGGCCAGGCACCGGGAGCCGACCCGAGCCCTTTGATTTTAATGCTAACGAATGCCACGCCGGCGTTTCTGAACACCAACTCCATCATCCCACTGCCTTTCCTCTCGCTCACGAACACTTTTGCCGACCAGCGCGAAAATCAGGCCGGCATGTATGTCGCCCAGATTGACGTGGGTGCGTATGGGACATGGTTGAGCACCAACCTGACCCTTCACACTGCCGGATTGAATAACGGTGGAAACAATTTGGCCACCATCCTTTATGTGGCGGACCAGCGCAATATTGGCACGAGCAAGTTGGCGGTGGTGCGACTGTTTAACGCCCAGAAGCTTCCTCCTAATACCACCCCCACGGGACAGAATTTGGGATTCAGCGTGGCCACGCCAAATCCACTTTATCTTTGGGGGAATTACAACACCACTCAGGATGGCGTTCACTTTGCCCTGACCCTGGGCGCCACCACTAATGGCTATACCGTTCCGGCTGCCCTGTTTGCCGATGCCATCACCGTCCTTTCATCGAGCTGGTCAGATGCCAAGAGCCTCGACAGCTATTCCCAGCGCAATACGGTTGCTTTCAACTTGGTCATGAACGCGGCGATTGTCGCGGGGAACGTCCCTTCCACTGGCACCAGCGCGATCACTTTCAGCGGCGGCGTCCAGAATTTGACCCGCATGCTTGAGAACTGGGTCAGCGTTACGCTTACCTACAATACCTCCCTTGTTTGTTTGTACAGCAGTCAGATGGCCACCAACCAATTCCAGATGCCTGGCATCTACTATAATCCGCCCACTCGCATATGGGCTTTCGATCCCAATTTCTATGACGCAGGCAAGCTGCCCCCCGGCACGCCATTTTACACTCTCCCTTGAATCGGAAAAATGTTGCTCGAGCGTAAACCGTTCCGCAAGACGGCGGGACGAGGACGCGAGTGTGAATTTCGTCCCCCACCATGATGCGTCGGTTGCTATTGGCCATTGCTATTGGATTGCAACCTGCGGCGTTCCCGGCTAAGTTATTTTCGTGAGCGCAACTGAAATCATCAACGATCTGCCGAAGCTGACCGAGGCGGAATTGCGCACGATTCGTCGGAAACTGGTCGAATTGGGTGCAGAAAATGCGGATGTGGCCTCGTGCGATCAGGCGGCGCTCGAAGGCGCAAAGATGCTGGATCAAATGGAGGCCGAAGATGCCAGCCGTCAATCGCGGTGAAATTTGGCTGATTGATTTCGGCCTCGCTGCGAAAACCCGTCCCGCCTTGGTGCTCACCAGCCAACCCAACGACGACGAACTCGATCTCGTCACGGTTTTGCTTCACACAACCGCGCTGCGCGGCAATCGCTGGGAATTATCCATTGCGAAACCATTTTTGAAATCAGGCGCATTTCATTTGCAGCAAATCCAAACCGTTTCAACCGTCAAACTGGAACGACGGCTTGGCGTCTTGACGGAAGCAGAAATGAATCAAGTGTTGGATGCGTTGGCCGACCGGCTGGGAATTTGAATTTTGCAGGCGGTTGAAACCGCGGCGTGTAACTGTTTTGTATGTGGGAACGCGCGAACGTCCTATCTTTCCGCTTTGCCCCAAAGCAGTTTTATTCCATAGTAAACACCCGTTCGGCAATTGGTTGGGCGCTTGGCGCAGCGGTAGCGCAGCTCCTTTACACGGAGACGGTCACAGGTTCGAATCCTGTAGTGCCCACCATTCCAGCCGGCGGCGGATTGCCACGCAGGCGGACCGGCGACGCGCCCTACCAACCGCGAAATCGGTCACAGAATTTATTGAAACGCCATAGCTGGTTATTTTGCGGGATCCCAAACGGCCACGGCGACGAAGGAGTCGGCGCATCCGTAGTACAAAAACCATTTGCCGTGAAAGAAAACGAGGCCTTCGGCGAAGGTGGTACCGGCGGCGTATTGGCCGGTACGCTCAAAAGCAGCTTCTGGTTTATAGAATGGTTCGTCCGTGCGCGCCAGCAACTGCGCGGGGTCTTTTGAATCGAACAGCGCCTGACCGTCGGAATAGGTGTCCGATGGCAAAGCGGTGTCGCCGGCGGCGGAACCGTTTTTGCCGTTGTAAATCAACACAATTCCTTTATCGGTCAAAACCGCGGGCGGTCCGGCTTCGGCCAGGGCGCTGTCGAATTTTCCATTTCTCGGCTGCAGCAAGGGGCTGCCGGCGTTCCAATGAACGAGGTCATCGGAGCTGGCATAGGAGATGGAGCCTTCACCCCAGTACATCCAGTATTTGCCATTGATCCGGGCGGCCTTCAACCGGCCATCGGAAAGCTTGCAAACAATCGCGCCGGATTTGTAATAGCCCGGATAATTGGAAAAAATCTGGCCATATTTGGTCCAGTGAACCAGGTCTTTTGAAGTGGCGACGGCCAGACGCGCGACTTTATGGTTCCACTGTGTGTAGGTAACCACGAAGGTCCCGTCTTCAGCTTCCACCAAACGGGGATCTTCACAGCCACCGCTCCACTCATTGGTTTTCTGATCATCATTCGCGGGAAATAACGCAGGAACAGGATTCGGTGTGAAATGAATGCCATCGTCGCTGACGGCCAGTCCCAGACGGGACGTATGCGACCCAATCGCCGTCGAACCGGCGAGATCCTCCGCGCGATAAAGCACGAATACTTTTCCATCTTTTACGACGGCTGCCGGATTGAATGTATGCAGCGCTTCCCACCGAACACTCCCGCCAAGGGGACAATTGAAAAGTGCATTGGTGTTGGGCGCGATGACCGGATTAACGCCGGCCGGCCGGGTAAACGGGCCGAATCCCCATGTTGGAACCTGGGCGATAACCGGGCTGGCAAGAGAAATGACCAGAAGGGAAATCAACGAGTTTTTACCCATATATTATTTCAGGCGAGTATGCCCTGCAAAACTGATTTTAAGAAGCGAGAAGTGAGGTGATTCGCACCTTCATGCATTTGAAGGCGAACAACTCACCCCGGCCCTTCTCTTGAACCGTGGGGACAAGTTGGAGTCGGACGGAAGCCCGCCCTCTCCATGAACCGGAAGACAAGTTAGAGTTGGAGGGAAGCTCGCCCTCACCCCAGCCCTCTCCCCCCAGGAGAGGGTGAGACGCTCCCAGCGGCCTGGCGAAATCGGACGTTTGGCGGTTCAGGGGTTCAAGGCGCGAATTATTCGGGGAATTCTCACCCCGGCCCTCCCCCCATCCGATGGAGCGGGGGGAAAAGATTCCCGCGGGTTTGGAAAGACGCGCGGCGGCCAAAGCGCCAGAGGGCTGGCGCACTCCAGGACGCTGGCGCGAATGCGGCAGCCCCGCGTGTGCGAAGCGTCTTGGAGATGGTGGAACCACCCCGGCTCTCCCCTCCATCCGATAGTCGCTATTGCAGCCGCGGTGGCAATTGAAAGATGTTGTCGTACAGGCGCGCCAAGGTGCCGCCGGTATGCTCGTCGCGAATATTGGCGGCGAAAGGCAGGGTGGCGGCGGCGGCAAAGTCGTGGATCATCAGGCAATAGGTGCTGTTGACCATGACGCCGAGCAGTTCGCCGGTGCGGCTGAACACCACGTCGCCGCGCGACGGATTGAATTTACCGAACAAGCCCTTGATCAAATTCACGTCCAGCTTCACGTATTCCGGCGTGTTCAGGTCAATCTGGAAATCGCATTCGCCGTAATAGCCATCGTCCGCGCCAATCAGCACGGCGTCCTGGAATTTATAGGGATCGGACGAAATATGGTAAACCTTGCAGCCCAACTGCCGCGCTTCCGCCGCGCTGACGGGAAACATCACCACGCGCGGGTCCTCGCGGTCAAAAGCCATGGACCGGATGGGAACGTCAGATGAATGGCCGGTGAGCGTGCCGGTCAGGCCGTTCCAGTCGGTTCCGGGGTCCCACAAGGTCAACGGAGTATCATCCACATGGCAAATCGCAAAGATATTGGTGCCGTCAGTGACGAGCACGGTCTCGGTATGTTTGTCTTTGCTGGCATCCAGTCCGAGAAAACCGGTGCGCAAAGCGAACATGGCGGTCCGCACGCGATTTTTCACGAAGTCATTGAAGATGGTGTTCGGCGCGAGCGCGCGGTTCTCGCGAATCTCCTGGGTTAACTGGCTGGAGTTGGTGGCGAGTGATTTGAAGCCCTCGGCCAGCCGGCTGTTTTCGGCGCGGGCGGCCTGCACATCCTGCTGCATGAGGTTGGCGCGATCGAGGGCGGCCTGACGTTCAGCCTCGGCAAGCTGGAGCCGGCTGGCGAGCTGCTGCTGCTCGGTTTGCGCGAGCTGATTGCTGTGCGCGAGCTGATCCAACTGTTGTTTCAACGCGGCGGCGGCGGCGGCCTGTCTTAGCGCCTCGGCTTCCGTGGCGGTGAGTTTTTGCTGGGACATCTGCGCCTGGGCGGAATTGTTCTGCAACTGGCGGGCCAGATTTTCAAGGTTGGTCTGCGCGCTGGCAAGTTGCTGCTGCCAGCCGGACGCCTGCTGTTGCAAACCGGCGGTCTGCTGCTGTAACTGGGCGTTTTCCCGCTGAGTCCGGGCCAGCATCTCCTGCTGGCTGCTGGAGGCGGTGCGGGCCGAGGCGAGCTGCTGTTGCAATTGCTCGCGGCCCTTGCGCTCGTCGGCCAGCGCCTGATTCATGAGGACCATGAGATCCTTGCCGGGCTGCACGACATCGTTGGTCACCACATCAGCCCTGGCTGAACGCTGGGTGTCGTCGCCAGCCATCTGGTTCATGTCCGTCGAAAACGTCAACAGACTCAACAGCAAGAAGTCGCAGATGACGATGAGAATGCTGCGGTTCATGAGGTCAAGGCCGGGGTGGGCTGGGGCGCTCGCACGGGCCGGGAAACGGCGGTGGCCTCGGCCAGTTCAACTTCCATGAGCAGTTTCCGCCGCGCCGGGCGCAGATGAAAAATTTTAAAGATGACCACGAAGATAATGCCAAACGACGTGGACGAATAGGCCGCCATGAGGCTGAATTTCACCAGTCCCATGGAGGCAATAATCAGAGAAATGATGGTGCCGACGAACCCGAGGTACAGGCCCGCGTCGAACAAATGGTCTTCGTTTTCCAGCAGCTTGAGTTTCATGCGCGGCGGGACCTGCTGCCGGCGGATTTCCGCCAGTTTGACCAGGCAGGAAATGTAGATCAGCGCCTGCAGCACAAAGAACACAAGCAGCGTCAACAGTATGGTTGGATTCATAACGGTTTGTTTGATACCAGCGATGCCTGCGGGGACTGCGCCGCCCGTCATGGGCAAATGCAGTCGAAGGGAGAAACCTCCCGTCTGGCTCTCCTGCGCGAGAAACGGCTCGCTCAAGAGCAGCACCACCAGCAGAAATCCCAGCGAAAATAAGAATTCCCGGAACAGGTGAAATCCCCGGACTTGCAGGGACTGTTCCAGCGGGGACACCGGCGGCCGGGAAAAATGCAGCGCCGCGGCGAAGAAAAATCCCGCACCCAAATAGCACAGCCATTTCGCGGCCAGCACCAGCCCCGGATTTTGCAAAGAACGGTTCGCCGCAAAATAATACACGGCGCCAAACGGATTGCGCGCCGTCACCCGGCGCAGCACGTTTGACCGGTAAAAGCGTTGACCGCTGCCGGCCAATGCCTTCACTCCGTTCGCACCATACCACAAGCCGGCTGAAATGTCTTGCAACCCCGTCTTGGGAAATTTGGCGGCGTACCCGGCCACGGCGGCGGGCTGGCCGGACAATTGCACCGCCGCAAACAGCACCGGCAGCCGGTCGCCGGCATTGATCATCTGCGCGGCCAGTTGATGCAGGACATCCGGATCGGAAATTTCTCCCACGAAGGCCGTCAACTGATCCCAGTTCAAGCGTTCGCCGAGCGATCCAAAATCCATCAGCACCTGCTCCAACGGCTGCGAACCGCCCCCATGATTTGCCTGCTCCGCCAGTTGCTGAATCTGGCCGCTCAATGCCGGCGTCAGCCGATGGCCGTCCAGCAGCAGGCCGCACTCCGCCACCACCGCGTCAAACGCCTGGCCGGCCACCGATGACGACGGCGGGAACAAAACGGTGTGGTTCAACGCGCGGCAGCGCAGCAATTCCTGGACGGCGGACGAAGTGGAATTATTCAAGTGCGCCAGCGCCGCCTCGCGATTCTCCTGCTGGACGATGAAACTTGAGAACGAATCGCCGGCGGTTTGGGCATTGAAAAGATTCTTTGCGCCTTCGTCATTTCCCCAGAACAGCGCGCCGGGATTTTGGGTTGCGCGGTTGGTAAGCGATTCGCCGAGCCGGTCCCAACCGGGCATTTCCGCCGTGCGCGCCGCGGACACGAGCAACTGCGCCGCGCCCAGCCTGTCCGCATCCACCAAGATTTTGGCACGCTCCAGCAAGGCGTCGCCGGTCCGCCCGGCGCTTAACACAACACTGGCGTCCACCGCGCGCAGATGCGCCGGCACAAGCAGTCCGCAGCCAAGCAGCAGCAGGCCGAAGACAATGCAAAGCCAAAACCAGAACCACCTTCTCTTCATGGTTTCAATCCTTAGTTCAATACGCTGATTTAGACCCAAAGTCAAAAATCGTTGTTCAAAACAAAAGGATTTTTAAAGAGGGCATAACCCTGAAACCTGGAATTCGCAAGCCCAGCGGAGGTTCGGGAATTCGGATTTAGGGTTCAACCACGCTAATCTTCGTCCACCAGTTTGACTGCCCATTCGGGATACGGCGTGTTGCCCATGGTCGAGCGCCAGAGGATGCGGTTGAGCACGTCCTCGTTGCATTGGTCGGGCTTGTCGAGCGGCAGATGGGCGGAAACATAGGCGTCGTGCCGCCGTTTCGCATCATCAAGGTTATTGGTCGGCGGGTTCATCTCGTCCAGGGGCACATTGTTGGTGACGGCATCGTAGGCGGTGAAATCCGGCGTGTTGGTAAAGCAATCAAACATCGGTGTGGCTGTGGCGTCCATCTGGTTCATGGGCGGCAGGCCCAGCATCAGCTCGATCGTGCGCAGCAGGCTCGTGGTATTGTATTGCGTGTTCACCACCGCGCCGTGTTTCGTGTAAGGGCTGATGACGTAGGCGGTCGTGCGATAGCCGCTGACGTGGTCCCAGCCGTTTTGGGGATCGTCTTCAATGGCGAAAATGCAGGTGTCCTTCCAGAATTGCGAGTGGCTGACAGCCTCCACAATGTGTCCCATCGCCAGGTCGTTGTCTGCCACCTGCGCGCGCGGCGTCGGGGAATTCGTTTTCGTGCCGCTGGTGTGGTCATTGGGCAGCCATAAAATCGTCAGCGCGGGGAGCTCGCCAGCCTGCTCGAAGGCCTTTAAACGCTGGATGAATTTTGCCGCCCGCACGGCGTCCGGCACGTCCAAATCCCAACTGACCCAGTCTTTTTCCATGAATGGCCGCAGCGTTTCGATATCGGGTTCGCAGGAGTAATTAATGGCGTTTGAACCGTTTGTAAAATCCTGCCAGGCCTGGGCAAAATTGATTTTCCCGGTCTGGGCGGGATTTTTCCAGTGCTTGCTGGTGGTGGTGTATTCACCAAAATCATGCACGCTCCGGCCATGCGCCAGCGCGTTGTCCCAAATGAAACCGGCGGGCGAATACGCGAGCGCATCCGCGCCTTCGTCCGCGAAACCGCCAGCCGGATAGCTGCGCACCCAGCCCGCAAACAGGCGCTCGACATAATCCGTGGCCAGGGCGCCGTCGGTCCAGTTATGGCCATCGGCGCTCAAAATGCCGGAGCAATAAGCATTGTCCAGCAACACGAAATCATGCACGAGCTTGTGTTCATTGGGGGTCACCTGCTGACCAAAAATGCAAAGGCCGGCATCGCCATTGCCGTCCGGCACATCGCCCAAAACCTGGTCGTAACTGCGGTTTTCCTTGATGATATAGATCACATGCCGGAACACCCCCGGCTCACCGGCACGTTCAGGCACCGGCGCGGGTGCGCGGTCCCGGCGCGGCGGCAGGCTGGCCTGGGCGAGCAGTGGATAACGCAGGTTGGACAGAGCCGTTTGCGTGTACGCCGCCAGTTGAGTTTTCGACGGGACTGGAATTAATGAAAGTGAACCGGTGTACTGTTTTGTGTTGAAACCAACCCCTTGGCCGAGGTTGAAAAGCGGTTTTTGCATTTTGTCACTGATGCTCTTGAGATTGGCCACCCATATTTTATTCAGCCGTTTGTCGAAGGCCAGCGCGCCGGGAAACCAGCCGGCGGGAATCAGGCCGGTCAATTGCGTTTCGCGCGGATGGAATTGAAACACCGCGATGGCGTTCTGCGTGCCGTTGGCGCAAAAAAGAGTTTTCCCGGACGCGTCAAATGCCAGCGCGTTTGGCTGGGCGCCAAAGGGGTCGCCGGGAGTTTGCCGGGCGGTGACGGTTTCCACCACTTCGTCGCTGCGCGTGTCAATCACGCTCAACAGGTCGCTGCCCGCGCTGGCGGCGACAAGCCAGCGGCCTTTTGGCGACAGCGCCAGGGCGCAGGCGTGGGGGCCGAGGACAATTTCATGCGTTATCGCCGAGGCAGGGTCTTGCGCCAGGTCAATCACTGTCACCGAACCTTCGCTGGCGATGCCGCGGGCGTCGGTGCGCACGCGCGAGCCGAGTCCCGCCGGGCCGGTTACGCTGCCGGCGACCGGCTCGCGCCCGCCCCAGTTGCTAACATATGCTTTGTGTCCCGCGAGCACTACATCGAATGGCGCGACGCCCACGTTCCAGGTGCGCAGAACTTTCCCAGTCGCCACGTCCATTTCAAAGAGCCGGTCGGAAAGATTGCCCGCGACGTAAATGGTTTTGCCGTCCGGCGCCACTGCAATGCCCGTGGCAATATCGTTTGTCTGCTTGCGCCGCTCCACGTTGGGCAGCGGCAGGGAGTAAAGCGGGGATATTTTCCCCTCGCGCGCGACGTCAAAGACTTTCACATCGCCATGGACGTTCGACATATAAATCCGGGTGCCATCGGGTGAAAACTTCAGTCCGGCATAGCTCATCTGCCCTTTTTCATTGGGATTGAGAATGGCCGGCACCAGCGGTCCTGATTCCGCCCGCTGGTCGGCCGGCAAGGCAACACGCTGTAATATGGTTCCGGTGGCCGGGTCCAACGCCACCAGTTCATTGGTCCGACCGGCGGTGACAAGGATTTTTCCGTCGGGGCTCAAGGCCAGCGCCTGTGGCCGCACGCCCGGCAGTTCGACCACCATCCCGGCAGATGCGACGATTTGATTGACCGGCGTCATCAACGTATCGCCCGTGCGTCCGACGGGCGCAGTCGTGGTGGCGAAATCATCCGCCAAAAGCGGCATGACCAGACAGCCGGCGACGACCATTACGGCAGGAAAGATGTTGGGGCTCATTTTAATTGTTGTTTTTAGACTTAATGATGAAATCGGCTGGCGAAACGGCAAGCAACATTACGGTAAATTTTTTGGGGGGGTGTGTTGGCCATCCTTGGGAATACGGTGGCTCAACCCTCCCAGCTTCTGCCGCGCGTCTCGTTGCTTTGGAACTGGCAGACATGTCTGCCAGTTCCAAAGCGGCGACGTGTCGCCGCACTCCAAAAATACAGGCGCTGGGTGTATTTGCAGAGGGTTTTATTCCACCGCCGGGTCCAGCCGCTTGTCCGGCACGAGATATTTGCGGACGTAGTCGTACACGGCATTTTCCAGCGACGTGACCGGCGCCGCGTAACCGGTGCCGCGCAGCCGCAACAGGTTCGCCTGCGTGAAATACTGGTATTTGTCACGGATGGCCAGCGGCATTTCGATGAATTTGATGACCGGCTTTTTTTTCAACGCACTAAAGACAGCCTGGGAAAGATCAATCCACGTCCGCGCCTGGCCCGAACCGATGTTGAACAGGCCGTTGGCCCGCGGCGTGGCCGCAATGTGCAGGGTCATGGCCACGCAATCCTTGACGTAAAGAAAATCACGCTTCTGCTCGCCATCCTTGTAATCCTTGCGGTAGCTCTCGAACAACTGGATGACGCCCTTGCCCTGCACCTGCGCAAAACTTTTATGAATGAGCGAACGCATGTCGGCCTTGTGATCCTCGTTGGGGCCGAAAACATTGAAAAACTTCAGACCTGCCATTTTGTTCAGAATGCCGGCCCGACGGGCGTGCAGATCGAACAGATGTTTCGAATAGCCGTACATGTTCAACGGGCGCAGCAGGTCGAGCTTGGACTCGTCATCCTCCATGCCGGCCGAGCCGTCGCCATAGGTCGCGGCGGACGACGCATAGACAAAGCGCGCCTTGTTTGCGAGCGCCCAGTGCGCGAGGTCCTTGGTGAACTCAAAATTATTTTTGACGAGATAGGTGGCGTCCCTTTCCGTGGTGGCCGAACACGCGCCCATGTGCAGCACCAGGTCAATTTTCCCCAGCGCGCCGCTGTGCAGACGCGGCAGCAAATCGGCGGCTTCAACGTAATCCGCGAACCGCAACGGCGTGAGATTGCGCCATTTTTCATTCGTGCCGAGAATGTCGCAGACCACGATATTGTCGCAGCCGCGCCGGTTGAGCGCCCAGACCAGCGCGCTGCCAATGAAGCCCGCCCCGCCGGTGACGAGAACGCGTGCTTCGGAAAAGTCGTTAGGTTTCATATTTCAAGAATTACAGTCAATTTTTTACTCGCGAGCGAGCGTCCACAAGTCGCGGACAAGAAAACTTTGAAAATCCCTAATCTGTTCACTCAACCGCTCGTTTGTCAGCATGTCTGGACGGGGATCAACGTAATAAACTCCGTCTAGTTTGTTCAATGCCACCGTGTAACCGAGGAAATGGTTGGTCTTGAACGTGGAATTGATGCCAAAAATGCTTTCGCCTCGTTTAGCACGCTGAACATCGTGGAGAAAAATTGCAATTACGGGAATATCGCGGCCAAGCAGCTTGGTCAGGAGAAACTTGTCGAGAAAAACCTTGTCTATCCTGTCCTTGCTTGTTGTCTTCACTGAACCAACCACTTCCGCGGCGTGGATATGCTTGGTTTCGGAGGCAATGATGGCCTTATTGCGTGAAAACACCACATCAAGCTCGTAGGACATCTCGCGACCGGGGAATCCCGGAATCGGAATGTTGATGACACGAGGTTCACAAGTGACGCCAATTTCCTTGATGATAAGCTTCACCATTGACTCAAAAAGCTGGCCGATGCGTTTGCGCGATTGATTCTCATTCTCAAACGAATCCCCGACGCAACCCACCGACTGCTGTAACGTATAAACCACACGATTGATTTCGTTCGATTCCAAATACTTCTTGTGGGCTTTGCTGCCGGCTGCGGCGTGCTTGTGCTTTTTCAAATCACCCAGGAATTGAATGAAGCGATCAAATGCGGCGGATAATTCATCACGCGATTCAAAATACAGGTGCGTATTCAGCGGGCGGGTGATTTTGTTTCGGTTGGCCCTACCGTATTGGTAAAAAACGTAGTGCTCGTTGGCAGGCGAAGGAGAAACGATGCGTGTGGGCCGTTCCGATTCCACCAGCGTGAGAAATGCCGACCCGAACTTGGCATAGTCAACCAGTTGCGTGAAGCCCGACTTGTCGGCCAGACTTTCCTGCAAGTCACCCAAGGTCGCTTTTCTCATCGGATGGATTTTCTCCTTTCTGCATTTTGCTCATCGTAACGCAGCCACTTTTCAACCGGCCAATCCTCGACCAACTCGATTCGATCCGCTGCAAACTGGCAGAATTCGGCGCTTAAATCACAGCCCTTCCACTGCCGTTTCAACTGCTCGGCCACGACCGCCGTTGTACCGGAGCCAAGGAAGGGATCAACCACTATGTCGCCGGGACTGGAGGAGGCGAGCAAGATCTTGCGTAATAATTCTTCCGGCTTCTGCGTCGGGTGCGGGGTCTTCTCGTGCATCCCGTTGCAAGTCGTCGGAATTTCAATCACGTCCTTCGGCTTTGCACCGCGCGGATGCGGATGCCAGATGCGGTCTTTGTTCGCGGCCTTGCCATATTGGCTGGTCTCGGCTTGCGGATGCGCCGGATATTTCAGTGTATGTTCGCCGTAAGGAATCCGAACGTCATCCACATTGAACGTGAATTCATGGCTCTTGCGGAAATGAAGAATGCTTTCGTGTGAACGGCCCCAATCATCGCCCAAGTTTGCCTTGTTCTTGTAATGCCAAACCAGCCAGCGGCAGCCTTTGAAGAAACGCGATGCCGGCATGCGCAAGTCGGCGAGGATTTCCGAAAAACCGCAGACGTAAAGCGTCCCTTCTGGTTTCAAGATGCGCGCCGCCTGTTCAATCCAGCGGACTGACCACAACACATATTCCTGCTGCGACTCAAACGTGTCCCACTCTGCCTTTCTGATGTTGTAGGGCGGGTCGGCAAAAACCAGGTCCACCGATGCGGCTTCGAGGCTGCGCAGCCATTCAATCGAATCACCCAGCCAGATTTCACCGTGCGGATGCGAATAAAACTTGCGCGGTTCAAAATTTGACGCGGACAAATCCACCACCAACCGTTCGCCTTTAGTCAATGACTGGCCAAAAAAATCCGGCACTTCACTATTGCGCACAAAATAGCTGCTTGAAGGCTCCTTCAATTCCGAGGAAGTTGTGGCGGATACAATCCTTTGCGCCAGATTTTTCCGTGCCTTTGGCTTGGGTTTGGTTTTATAATTAGCAGGCATGAACGTCATGTCGGAATTGAAATTGTGAACAGCTTACCCGTATTGTTCACGAACGCAGTTAAATTTTTACCATCCCAGCACATGCGCGAAAATCAGCGGCGCGACAATCGTGGCGTCGGATTCAATGATATATTTGGGGGTCTTTACGCCGAGTTTGCCCCAGGTGATTTTTTCGTTTGGCACCGCGCCGCTGTAGCTGCCGTAACTCGTGGTGGAGTCGCTGATCTGGCAGAAATATCCCCAAAGCGGCACGCCGGTGCGCTGCAAATCCTGATGCAGCATCGGCACCACGCAAATCGGGAAATCGCCCGCAATGCCGCCGCCAATCTGGAACATGCCCAGCGGACTTTTCCTGGTCGTGCGGGTGTAGAATTCCGCCAGCCAGGTCATGTATTCAATGCCGGTGCGGACAGTATGGACGTGCTTGATGTCGCCGCGAATGACGGCGGCGGCATACATGTTGCCCAACGTGGCGTCTTCCCAGCCGGGCACAACAATGGGCAGATTTTTTTTGGCCGCCGCCAGCATCCAGGAATCCTGGGGATCAATCTGGTAATGCTGCTCGTATTTACCGCTTAACAAAACCTGGTAGAAAAATTCATGCGGGAAAAACCGTTCGCCGCGCTGGTCGGCATTGGTCCAGACTTCGAGCATGGCTTTTTCCATGCGGCGCATTGCCTCGCCTTCGGGGATACACGTGTCCGTCACGCGGTTCATGTGGCGGTTGAGCAACGCCTGTTCGTCCCTGGCCGTAAGCTGGCGGTAATGCGGCACGCGCTCGTAATAATCATGCGCCACGAGATTGAAAACATCCTCCTCCAGGTTCGCGCCGGTGCAGGTGATGAGATGCACTTTGTCGCGCCGGATCATTTCGGCAAGGGACAGGCCCAGCTCGGCGGTGCTCATGGCGCCGCCCAGCGTGATCATCATGCGCCCGCCCGTGTCGAGGTGCGCGACATAGCCCCTGGCCGCGTCCACCAGCGACGCGGCGTTGAAATGACGGTAATGATGCTGGATGAACCGGGAGACGGGTCCACCGGGCAGCGGCCCGCCGGAAAGCCTGGCTGTTTTCTTTTTGGGCATGATTTCGAGAAAGTTTCTGCTGCCACGATACGCAAATCCGCCGGAAAGCCAACCCCAAACTGTCAGTCCAGTTTTAGAGCGTTTTAAGATTTAGTGCAGCCACAGACAAGCAGGCGCTGATTACGAGCCATGCGGTTGAAATGCTTGAGAGCGCCGCTTGCGCCCGTGTTTTCCGCGAGGGCGCGGAAAACAGCGCCCGGGGCGGGCGCGCTCCCCGGGACGGCAAAGAACGGATTATTTTAACAATTCCCGCTGCCAGTTCATCAGTTCCAGCGCATATTTGTCCCAGTCGCGGGCGAGGTCGCCCAGGACGGATTTGGGCGCAATGAGCGTGGGGTCTATGCCCAGTTCATGCGCGTGCTTGTCGCGGCGCTTTTCGATTTCACGGAAGCGGCGGAACTCCGCCTCGGTCGGGCGCTGGGAGCGGTGGCGGATTTTTTCGGGAAACTTTTCCGGCGGCACGGCCTGCGCCGCACGGACAGCGGCCAGCAAATTCTCCCGGCGGCGGGGATGCATCCGGGCAGGAATCAAGGGCTCGACCGGCTTTTTTTCGGATACGGCAATGGAAATTTCCACCATTTTCTCGTGCGCCAGCACAAAAAAAGGCGGGCGGTTGGCGGCGAGCGCCTCGCGCTCACGCCAGTGCCAGAGTTCGCGCAAAACCGCCAGCGCGGGGCGTTCCAAAAACGTGCTGCCTTTGATGCGCCAGACCTCGTCTTCATTCACCATCGCCGGCTGGGAACATTCCACAATAAGCCGCGCGCAGCTTTCCTGGTGCCAGCCAAGCCGGCCCTTCGCCCGCAGCTCGGCGTTCAACTTTTGCTCCAGTGGTTTGAGATGGTGCGTGTCGTTGCGGGCGTAGGCCTCCATTTTCTCCGTCAGCGGACGCCGCGCCCAGTCGGCCTTCTGGGAGCCTTTGTCCAGCTTCACACCGAGAAATTTTTCGACGAGGCTGCTCAAGCCGAACTGCCGCTCGCCCAGCAGCCGCGAGGCCAGCATGGTGTCAAAAATGACCGACGGCGTGAACTCGTGATGTTTCCGCAGCAGGCGCAAATCATAGTCCGCCGCGTGAAAAATCAGTTCGCGGCCCGCCAGTGCGTCCAGAAACGGGTTGATGTCAATCCCCGCCAGCGGGTCCACCAAACGGTCGCCCTCGGTCGTGCTGATCTGGATCAGACAGACTTTTTCGGGGTAGGCGTGGAGGCTGTCAGCCTCGGTGTCCAATGCCAGCCAGGCGGCGGACTTCACCACCGGCAGGAAGGCCGCGAGTTTATCTTGCGTGTCTATCACCAGACAGATTCTGCCGGAAGCGCACCCGTTTGAAAAGATTTCCTGATGGTTTGTTCATCCTTTTCAGCATCCAGTTCCCGCCTGGACCCGGCTATTTTTCGCGCCGGGTTGGCGGCAAACACAGGAAAAAGTCAGGTTTTACGCTTGCGTCCAAGTATAATCAGGGTGCGGACAGGAATGCAAAAGTCGTCGTTTTCAAATCGGATGCCCAGTCCGGCAAGCTGCTCCTGGGACGCCGCCGAGAGCAGCGCCCGGATTTTTGCCTGTGCTTCGGGGGGCGTGCTGCCGATTTCACACCAGCGCCGGACGGTCAGTCCCGCAGGCATTTCCGTCTGTTTGGATTCCAACGCCTCAAGCATGAGGCCGCCCGCTTCAAAAAGCGCCTGCCAGCGGGCGGCAGTATGGCTGCGCACATGCGTTGGGTCGTGCAACACTTCAATTTTATGATTCAAGTCATTCAGGATTGGGTCTTGGTTGCCTTCCAAATCAATCACGGCCACGCAACCGCCGGTCTTCGCCACCCGGGCCATTTCCTGAACGGCTTTGGCGGCGTCTGGAAAGTGATGCGGCGCCAGGCGTGAAACCACCGCGTCGAAGGAATTGTCGGGAAACGGCAACGCCCCGGCATAAGCGTGGACTGATTGCACTTTCACCCCGCGCTCCTGAGCCAGTTTCTGAAACTCCCGGAGCATGTTGGCGGCGGCGTCAATTCCGACAATGCGGGAGGCTTTGCCGGCGAAGGACAAGGCCAGGTGGCCGGGGCCGCAAGCCACGTCACAGACGGAGGCGGGCGGCTGCCGCAACAACAATTCATGCAACCGCCGAATCGTGGGGCTGCTGGCATGGACTTCACTGCTGGCATATTGGCCGGCAATGGCATCAAAATGTTCTGGCGCGGACGTGGTCATTAAAACACCCTTTGACATAAATGATTTTAAGTTTAACCGTTCGCCTGGATGCGTCAACCAGCGGGAGCTTGCGGACAAAGTTTGAACGGCATGGTTGCTTGTCAAATCAAAGGCTCTGGTTTATTTTGGTTTGATGTCGCTCAAGCAACATATCGTGACGGCCGCCCTGCTCGGTTGCGGCGCGTCCTGGGTTTTCGCCGACACCATCCAGCTCAAGGATGCTTCGGCCATTACCGGCAAAATATTGGCTGAAAAAACTGATTCTCTCGTTGTGGACGTGGGCTATACCGCATTGGTGATCCCCCGCAGTGCCATCATGAGCGTCACCAAAGCTGCCGCCGCGACCAATACCGGTCTGGCCGCCACCGCAGGCGCCGCCACCGGACAATTCTATTCCGCCACCACCAGGGTTTCCCCGGCGCGCGATGTCAGTTCGCTCGTCAAACAGATTGGCGAGGCCGTGGTGCAGGTGAAAACGCCTGAGGGCCTTGGCTCCGGGTTTTTCATCAACGAAGACGGCTATCTCATCACCAATTTTCACGTGATCGAAGGCGAGACGGAAATCTCCGTGGAAGTGTATCATCAGCTTGACGGCCAGCTTGATCGCGAGACCTACAAGCAGGTTAAGATCATTGCCATCAACAAGTTCCACGACCTCGCGCTGTTACACATCGAGGACAAGGGCACGCCGAAATTCAAGCCCGTGACCCTCGGCAGCGCAGACGCGCTGAATGTCGGCGACGGCGTGTTCGCCATCGGCAGTCCCCTCGGCTTGGAACGCACTGTCACGCAGGGCATCTTGAGCACCAAAACGCGCCAGCTTGAGGGCGAACTTTATTTGCAGACCAGCACGCAGATCAATCCTGGGAACAGCGGCGGTCCGCTCTTCAATCTCGCTGGCGAAGTCGTGGGCGTGACCAACATGAAGATCACGTTCGGTGAAGGGCTTGGCTTTGCGATCCCGGTTGAACTGGTAAAAAGCTTCCTCGACCACCGCGACGCCTTTGCCTATTCGACGGACAATCCGAACAATCCCTTCCGCTATCTCGAACCGCCGAGCCGGACGAAACAGAAAATGGACGCCAAATAAATTTGGCCAGTTCATGGGACATCTCCAAATCCAACTTACAATGACCTTAAAACTATTGCGTCTGGGCACAGCCATCCTGTTCCTGGCGACGCCCCTGCTCCACGCCGCCATCCCGCCGACGGAAAATCTGCTGCCGTCGGATACGCTGGCGTTTTTCACCGTGCCCAACTGCGCCGCCGCGCGCGCCGCCGCCACGTCATCGCCCGGCTGGATGTTCTGGGGCGACCCAGCCATGAAACCGTTTCATGATAAATTGGTGGCGAAGTGGAACAATCAGTTTATTGCCCCGCTCGAACGCGATCTGGGCGTGAAGGTTGCTGATTTCATGAACCTGCCACAGGGCCAGTTCACCCTGGCTGTGACTGTAAACGGCTCAAACGGCCACGACGACATTCCACCCGGCTTCCTGTTGTTGCTGGATACCAAAGGCAAAAGCGATTCACTGAAAACCAATCTTGCCGTGCTCGTAAAGCAGTGGACAGACGCCGGACGCGCGTTGCGCACGGAAAAAATCCACGGCCTGGCCTTCACCGTCGTGCCGCTGTCCAGCAACGATTTTGCCGGCATTCTCCCCAAAAAGACGCCGGTGTCGGAACTGGGCAAGGAACCGCCCAAGCCGGAAAAGCCCGGTGAAATTTATTTCACGCAGTTTGAAACGCTCCTCGTAGCCGGCAATTCGCCCACGGTGGTGGAGCCGGTGGCCGCACATTTGACCGGCGGCAGCATACCCGCCATTGCCGACAACGCGGTGTTCGCCGCCGACAAGCTGTCACAATTCCGCGAGAACCCTGAATACTACGCCTGGTTCAATGGCAAAGGTTTCTTCGACCTCATCGCCCAGGCGCCGGCGGACAATGGCGGGGAAGATTCGCCATCGCCGTTGGCCAACTTGTCTCCGGCTAAAGCCTTCGGCGCGCTCGGTCTGACCGGAATGAAATCGGCCAGCTTCGTCCTGCGCGAAACGCGTGAGGGCTCCACCATGACAATCCATGTCACGGCGCCGGAAGCGGATCGCGCCGGACTGTTGAAAATTCTCGCCCTCCCGCCCAAAGATGCCAGCGTGCCGCCGTTTGTGCCCGCCGACGTGGTGAAGTTTTCCCGGATTCGGCTGGACGGCAAGCAGACCTGGGCGGAACTGCAAAAGATGATTGCCAATTTTTCGCCGAACGGCCAGGCCAGCTTGAATGCGGTGATCAATATTGCCAACTCGCTCGGCCAGCAGAAGAATCCCGGCTTTGACATCCGCCACGACCTCTTCGGCAATCTGAACGATGACATTATCAGCTACCAAAAACCCGTCGCGGGCAATTCGCTGGCGGAACTGGCCAATCCGCCGACGTTATACCTCGTTGCCGTGGCGAATCCCGATGCCATAATCAACGCCATCAAGACCATTGCCTCGCTGAGCAATCCCCAGGACAGTACGACGACGCCGCGTGAATTTCTTGGCCGCAAAATCCACAATATCGCCCTGAAACCAGATCAAACCTCTGCCGGCGGCGCTCCGCAACCGCGCTCGCTGTACATTTCGTCCAGCGGCGGCTATCTGGCATTGAGCATGAACGAGGCCGTTTTGGAGGAATTTCTGCGTAACGCCGACGGTCAGAACAAGCCGCTGCGTGAGAATGCCGGGCTCCAGAGCGCCATGCAACAGCTCGGGGGAGCAGGTGGCGGACTGTTCGGGTATGAGAACCAGCGCGAGACCATGCGCATGACGTTCAAGGCATTGCAGAACACCATTGCCGCCGACACCACGTTGAAGATGTTTCCGCCCGCAGTACGCGAGTGGCTGGATTTTTCCCTGCTGCCGGACTACGATACGGTGTCAAAATATTTTTACATTTCCACGTTTACCGGCAATACGACCGCTGCCGGGGTTACTTTCAAGGTCTTCGCCCCACGTCCGCCGACCTTGAACTAGAGCGTTTCCATAAATTATGTAGCGTTTCGGGTGCGATGGGAGTAGAGTATGGGGATGAAAGCTATCCCGATAGCCATTCGCGAGCGGATCATTTACCTCTACGAGCAGGGCCACCGGACCAAGGAGATTTCCGCCGTGCTGGGTTATTGCGCGGCCGCGGTGCGCCGCGTGCGCCAAAACTTCAAGCGGCGCGGAACGCTGGCACCACAAACGCATCAGTGTGGTCGCAAAACCTTGCTGACCCCGGCCCTGCAGGCTCGCCTGCAAGCCATGCTGGACAAACATCCCGACGCCACGCTGGCGGAACTGGGAGCCAAATTCAAGCATCCCACCTCGACCATGGACTTATGGCTGGCTCGCCTGGGGTTCAGTTGTAAAAAAAACGCTACACGCCAGCGAGCAGTCGCGGCCCGACGTGGTCGCCCAAAGAAAGGTCTGGCTGGAGCAACTGGCGGACCTGCCCGCCGCGAAGCTGGTGTTTGTCGATGAAAGCGGGGCCAATACGCAGATGACCCGGCGCTATGGCCGCAGTCCCGTGGGGGAGCGACTGGTGGGTTGGGCGCCGCAGGGGCATTATCAGACCGCGACGCTGATCGCGGCGGTGCGGCTGAAGGGACCGCAAGCCCCTTGGGTGTTTGATTGCGCCATGGACGGGGAGATGTTCCTGGCCTGGGTGAAGGAAGGGTTGGCGCCCGTCTTGGAAAGTGGGGACATTGTCGTGCTGGATAACTTGCCGACGCACAAGGTGGCCGGCGTCAAGGAGGCCATTGAAGCAGTGGGGGCGCGGGTAGTATATCTTCCGCCTTATTCGCCGGATTTCAACCCGATCGAAAACCTGTGGAGCAAGGTCAAACAAATCCTTAAAAGCCGCAATCCCCGAACGCTTCGGCAACTCTACAAGGCGGCCGGCGCTGCCTTTGCCGCCATCACCATCGCCGATTGCCACGGTTTCTTCTTAAACGCCGGAGTCGCTACATAATTTATGGAAACGATCTAAAAGCTCACGCAGCGGCAGCACATTTTTCCTGCACCAACTGGAGCAAAAGGTTGTTGAGCTCCTGAATTTGCGGCGGCTTGCCGACCAAAGCATCCACGTCGGGCGCGGTTTCGCCATCTTCCTTCATCATCGTCCCCCAGCCCGTCATCATAACAATGGGTGTCTGGGGCGATTCTGTTCTAATGGCCCGCGCCACCTGATGGCCGTCCATTTGAGGCATGCCGAGATCGGTGATGACCACTTCAAACGGCTGGCCGTTCTGTTTGGCGGAACGGAACAATTTCAACGCCTGCTCGCCGCTGGCAACCGTACTCACCTGGTGATTGAACTGGGTCAGGCAATCGTCGAGAAGCTGGCGGATCAATTCTTCATCGTCAACGCACAGAACCCGCAACGAGCGCGGCGTTTGGACCAGCGGCCTGGTGTCGCGGACAGGGCTCGCTGTTTTTTGCCGCATGGGGAAGGTGAGCCGGATGCAGGTGCCATGGCCAGGTGAACTTTCAATTTCAATCGCGCCGTCATGCCGTTGCATCATGCCATACACCATCGCCAGACCGAGCCCCGTGCCGCCCCGGAGCGACTTGGTGGAGAAGAATGGCTCCATGCAATGCTGTCGCGTTTTTTCGTCCATGCCGATGCCATTGTCTTTTACTTCGACTTGAAGCTGCTGCTCAGCGAGACCGTCTTTTTTCGCGTGCATGGTGCGCGTGACAAAGGTGATGATGCCGCCCTGTGGCAGGGCATCCACCGCGTTGAAAACGAGATTGATCAGCGCCTCACGAAGCTCACTGGAGTCGCTTAGCAGCGGCGGCAACGGGCGCTCCAGTTCCTGCCGGAACACAATGGAGATGCCTTCGCGCTGGGAAATATCACGCCAGCGGGGACGGGTGAGTTCAATCACTTCCTGGATGGTCAGGTTGACATCCACTTCGTTTAACGGTTCTGAACCGGAACGCCGCCGGTAAAATTCCCGCATGCGCGCGACGATTTGAGCGATGTCTTCGCCGGACTGCTTGATGATTTGCAGGTAATGCCGGGTCAGTTCCGGCAGGAATGGCTGCGATTCCAGCATCATTTCCGCATAGGAAACAATGGGCGTCAATGCGTTATTGACGTCGTGGGCGACCCCGCTGGCCATTTGCCCCAGGGCGCGGAGCCGTTCTTGTTGCACCACTGTCTCCTGGGTCTGCCGCAATTCGTCGTAGGCTTTCTGAAGTCCGTCCGTCACGCGCACTTTATCATACAGGCTGCGGCATTGCTCTTCGGTGGTAAGCATCTTGACCTGCAAGGCCTCCTTCTCGGAACGAACCGCGGCGATTTCGGCCAGGGTCTGTTCGTTGGCATAGCGGATCTCCTCCAACACCAGAACAATCATGCTCACAGCGATGAACAGTTGCAGCACCGCCGCCACAAAAAAACCGGCGCTGTAAAGATTCTTGTCTTCCTGGGACAAGGGATAGCTTCCCAGATAAAGGCCCCACAAAAAGAATCCCGACGCCAGCATCCCGGCCCCTACAAACGGCGTGCTTTTCCGCAACCGGAAAAAGCAAACACCAGCGAAAACGCTGCTCAAACCAAGCAGGATGAACACCGGGAGTTCCATTTCCAGCTTGCGCGCCCGGGCATTCAATGCCTCCGAAATGACATACTGGCCGGCAAACGTCCAGACCACGAGAAAAAGCATGAACAGCCCGAAGAGCATTTGCCGAACATGGATTTTTAGAAAGCGCAGGCTCCCCCACAGCAAAAAAACCGACGAAATCGCCACACAGCATTGCTGGAATTTGAAGGTAAATGCTTCTGGCGTGGTGTCCGGGCATTTCAAAGCAACCGTCAGCCATAATGAATAGAACAGCCAGGCCGCCGTCCAGACCGTGAAATAATCCCGCTTCGTGTAGCGATTTAAATAATAAAAGAGGCCCACCAGCATCCAGACGCTCATTAGTGACACCACAAGCGCCGCCTGCAGGTATTGTCCTGAGCCGTCCGAAAGGTCAATGCCTAGGAATTTCATTGAAAAAAGCCCTATTTATATACACCTGTCAATGGATTATTTACCTCAAAATACCTGGCCTATCATCTGAACGATTGCCCGGTAATGTCACGGGCATTCTAACAAAGCAGGCCAGCCTGTCAAATTTCTTACAAGGATAAGTGGCAGCACGAATTGGGCCAAAAGTATCGTTATCCGGGGTGGGAGTCACAAGTGGCAACCTGCGGAACATAGGCCACCAACTGCCACCTGGCGATACCACAGAAAAACTGTTTGCACTACCGCGACGACCTTGGAGGGATTCACTCCTGCGGGTACAGGAGGATGCGGTCGTGGACAAGCACCAGCAGGTCGTTTTTCTTGTCACCGGTCATATCGGCGACGGCGCATTCGCGCGGCTCGGGCATTGCGTTCTGCGCACCGCGAAACGTATGCTGCTCGAATACCTGCCACCGGTCGCCGGGCACCAGCTTGCGGTTTTTATCGAATGAAACGAGGTCAAGGTAATTTTTTGCCGTTTCCATGAAAATGAGCTGCTTGCGGCCACTGCCGGTCAGATCGCCGGCCACCAAGTCGTTCAAGTAACCATCGGTGATGGGGGTGTCGTAATCGTCGAGCTTGGTGAGATCCCAGACGTCACCCCCCAGCGGCAGCCAGGCCACGGAATTCTGACCGGTAAACGCCACGCAGGCGCCACCCAGCTTCACGCTCTTCAAATCGGCGAATCCGGTCACGGGCAGATCAATGTTCTTTACCACCTGCCAGACGCCGTTGGTGTCGCGCTCGGACAAGGTCAACTGCTTGTGCTCGGCATCGAGCAGAAACAGCGACGGCACGGCTTTTCTGCCGTTGGGCACGGCGGCCACGCCGATGATGCGGGAATCACTGGCGGAACCGTTGATCTGGTCCTTCACGCGAAACTCCCAGTTGGACCCGTTGGTGGAGCCATCCGTTTTCGCCTGCGGCTCGAGCACCACGGCACGCACAAAATTTTTCTGCGGCAGCAGCAACTCCGGCTTGCCGTCGCCGTCCACGTCTGCCGACGCGAGCCACGGCTGTTCCATCGCGCCGCCGGGCGGGTCCACGTCCAGTTCGTCAAACTTGCCGTCCTTCTTTTGCAGCAGCACTTTGATTTTTTCGTAGGGAATCAGCACCACGAGATCGGCCAGGCCGTCCTGATTTACATCTTGAATCGCAAGCGTTGTGGGGTTGGACTTGAAATTGTCGCTCAGCTTTTGGGTGGTGGTCTTGCCGTCCGCTGTGCGGATGACCAGCGAACGCACGCCGTCCTTGTCCACGATGACGGCGAGCACGGGCTTGGCGCCGTCCTTGAGCACGCCGGTCGTCATCACCAGCGGCCGGCCATCCAGCGGCAGGGGCGTGGGAAATGGGAGGCGTCCGTTTTTGTCAAATTGCGTCATCGCCACAGAATTTTCATCGTGGCTCAACAGGAAAATTTCAGGATGGCCGTCATGGTTCCAATCAGAAACCGCGATCTGGGAAACGCCGGCAAGGCAGGGAAATGTTTTGGGCGGCGCCAGTGTGCCGTCGGCCTGTTGCAAACTGACCGATATCTGGCCGCTTTCCGGCTCGGCCACGATCAGGTCAGCGCGCCCGTCTCCATCCACATCGGCCCACAAAATGCCGCGCTGCGGAGCGTCCGTCTTGTTCAGCGGCAGGATTTGGAACTGGCCGCTTTTGAAGGCGCCCGACAGCGTATCGGCCGGCTTGCGGGTGAACTGCGACACTTCCGCGCGGCCCGTGGCCTGCACAATGGACACCAGATAATTCGTGCTGTCACCCGCCAGATTGTCCAACCAGAACGAGCGGATGGGCTGGCCCTTGAAATAAATCTCCGGGCCGAGCTGGCCACTGGCATTTTGCAGCCGCACACGGATCGGTGTGGAACTGTCGAAATCCACGAAGACAAGGTCGTTTCTCCCATCGCCGTCCACGTCCACAATCTGCAATGCCTTCGGTGTGCCGGAGTAGGGAATTTTCTGGGGTTCGGCGAGCGTGTGATCCTTTTGCTGCGCGAGAAAATAGACCGCGCCGTTGTCGCCGAGCAGCACCACATCTGTGAGACCGTCGCCGTTCAAATCGCCGGTGGCCAACGAGTTGGCATCCAGGCGGCCGTCATCAAAATGCCAGCGTTTGGGTTCACTCCAGCCGTTGGTGCCGAGGTTGTAGCGCACCACCAAGTCCTTGCCATCACCAAAATAAACGAGGTCGGGCCGGCCATCACCATTCAAATCCGTCACCGCCAGGGCCGCAATGCGTTCGTCCACCGGAATTGAGTCAATGTGGAAACGCGAATCGGGCGGCAGTTCGTTCAACTCCAATTTACGCTGAGGGAGCGCGTCGGCGCGATTCGTTTTGCCGGTCTGGTTGTAGAGCAGATTGATTTTGGAACGGAGATTATTGGCGACAATAATGTCATTTAGTCCGTCGCCGTCGAGGTCGGCGACATGCAGCAGGGCGATTTGCTGGTCAATGGGAAAGATTTCCGGGCCGGTGAAGCCAAACAGGTTGGTCACCGTGGCCGCCGGGGCGGAAATGCTCAAAAGCGGCGCGGCAACGGCCGTCGCCAATAAACATTTTATGAAACGATACATGCGGGCAACGTGCCATCGGGAAAAGAAAATGGCCAGTTTATTCGATCTCATTCGCCAATGAAATGCACTGCCACACGCCGCGAATGGGGCCGCGTGCGGTGTTCCCACAATCCAGCCAGCCCGCTTTCATTGATCCACCGGCGCGCCTTTGTCAGCGAGCAGTTTTTCGAGGTCGGGGTTGCGCGGCTGGCCGGCGGCAATCGCCTTCTGGTAATGCCAGCGCGCGAGCATGGGCATGGCCGGAGTCTGATTGAGATAGACCACCGCCAGATTGTTGTGCGCCGGCGCATACAGCGGGTTGATCTGGATCGCCTTGCGGAGGGCAGTTTCCGCCTGCACGCGCAGGCCCTTGTGACTCAAGGTCACGCCGAGGTAGTTTTGAATCTCCGGGTTGTTCGGATCAATCTTCGCCGCCCGGCTCAAGACGTCGAGGGCGTCGTCGTATTTCTCCTGGCGGAATTTCAGGTAGCCCAGCGTGGACAAATTGTAGGCGTCATCCGGACTTTGCACGAGCGCGGCGGTGATGTGTTTTTCGGCGTCGGCCAGCTTGTTCTCCTGCAATTCAATGGTGGCCATGTTCGCGAGCACGAGGCCGTTGTTCTGGTCGCGATCAAGAATTTTCTGATAATCCGCCTCGGCGGCGTCAAATTCACGATTGGAAAAATGCCGTTGCGCCGACACCACCAGTTCGGCGGTGCCGCTGGGCAGCTCGTGAATGGAACGCTTGGTCGGATTGGGGTTGGGCTGCGGCGGGGCTTCCCGGAAGAGTGCCAGTTCAGCGGTGGAATACGGCACGGCCTTGGCCTCGTCCACGGCCAGACGGGCGCGCAACGTCTGCATCTCGTTGGTCAGCGCCGCCAGTTGCGTGTCGGCGCCCTTGCGCGGGTTCTTGCGGCCGGTGTCGGCAATCTGTTTTGCCAGTTCATCGCGCTGCTCGGTCAAATCCCGGATGCGGCCCTCGAAATTGGCGGCGCGCAATTCCGCCACCTCGGCGTTCAACTGCTTCACCTTGTTTTCGAGCGCGCCCTTTTCCAGCGTCACCACGGTGACCGTTGATTGCAGCGAGCTGATCTGCATGTTCGCCGCCTTGAGTTTGGCCGCCAGTTCTCCCGCCGCCGTGGCGTCATTGGCGGCCGACTGCAAGGCCGTCAGTTGCGCCTTCAAGCGGTCGTTTTCACTGCGCAACAAATCCACCGTGCCGGAGTCGTGCGTCCCGGCCCGCTTGAGATCGCGCTGGAGGGCGGTGTTTTCCGCGAACAGCTTTTCGGCGCGCGCTTCCTCCGCCGAATATTTGTCGAGCGCGTTGGCCAGTTGCTGGCGCAAACTGGAAATCCCGTTGGTGTCCTTGTCCACGATCGCGCTGGCCTTCAACAAATCGTTTTCTTTCATCAACGAGCGGATTTGCTCCTGCGCCTTGGTGAGTTCACTGGCGTCAATTGTTGCCGGCTGGGGGGCCAGCGCCTCCTTGAGCTTGGCCTGCAACGTCTGGTTCTCCGTCTGCGCCGACTGCAACTGCACGCGCAGATTCTGGTCCGCCGCCGACAATTGTGCGGCCTGCGGAGCGGACAATCCATTGGTGGGTTCCACCGGCGCGGCGGCGACCGTCAGTTGCGCCTGGATGGCGGTAATTTTTTTGGCGAGATCGTCCAGCCGGTAGGTGATGATGCCCGGGTTCCAATCGGGATAAATTTTTTGGAATCGCTGCAGTTGGGCCTGCGCATCCAGGAGGCTGGCCAGGGCCTGTTTCGGCTCGCCGGTCTCGGTCTGGCTCTCGGCCTGCTGAACCACGCCATAAATGGCAATGTATTTCTCATCCGCCTCCTGCTGCGCACGCGCAACCGTAAGGAGACCAATCAGAAGGACAGTCGCCACCAGAAACGATTTCATACGAACAGAATGCCAGAGGATTTTTTTTTGGCAACCATCTGGAAGGCCGGGCGGGGTAATAATTTTGCCATTAGGAGATATTTTTCAATTTTTGAGATTATCCAGAGAAAAATAACAGGGCAAAATTGGCGGGGCGGGCAGTCCTCTGCCCGACGAACGGGTGGGTTGACAGGCGGCAGCGCGCACGGAGTGACGTATCCTGCCCAAATTGTTCCCAACTGGAAATTTCTAAAAATTTTAGTCGGATTTGGTTGGATTCACTCGGACAAATGGGGGCCATTTTTTGCCTGAAGGGTGCGCGCTGTTAGCGCCGGTTTGAAAGTGGGGTAAATCCGCCGATTTGAAAATGCGGTGGCTTGGACCGGATGCGGGCACGAAAAAGGCGGCTGATCCCACGGTTTGGAGACCCGCCGCCGATATAGTT
>Ga0181520_10002976_pt1 | contig 30493 bp, 18 predicted proteins | sample PEATcosm2014_Bin_29_FD_132451 | JGI IMG/M metagenome (GOLD analysis project Ga0181520, IMG submission 132451) | Peatland microbial communities from MTU Mesocosm Facility, Houghton, MI, USA - PEATcosm2014_Bin02_30_metaG | ecosystem: Environmental > Terrestrial > Soil > Wetlands > Peat | place...
CAACTGCCAAACAGACTCGCGGGTTCGTGTCCATGTACCCAGACCACTAAGACGCACTTTCCCTTCCCACAGATAGGGCTTCAATTTCTTTCCTGTGTCGCGGGTCGTGTGGCAGATGTGAACCTCTGTGCCCTCTTTTATGTACACAGAAACCGTTTCGTCACGTCCGCTCAGCTCGACAATTTCTCCTTGGATGCTGACCGCCTCATGAATTGGCCCCACCTCTGCCTGTTTGTCCTTCTTTTTTCCCGGGAATTTTATGACTTTTGTAGTGGGTGATATAAGGTCGGCGCAAGTGCTGTCCTCGATAAGTCGTCTGTTGATGGACCTGAAGCACCTGTTTAGATGTTTCGTAGCACTTTTTGTGCGAATAGCCAAGAGCCTTTTCTCTACTCTTGGCAGTGCTGGAGGATCGACTGCGATGCGTTGTGTAGCACTCCCTTCCTCGACGCGGAGAAAGTGAACCTCCTTCTCATTCCCAAACAAGGAAACAAGATCTTTCATGTAGTCAACCAGCCGATTCATTGGCAGGGTAAGGGGAGTGAATCCATCGATTTTGAATAGGTATTCGTTTTTCTCAGCCATATGGTATACTCCTGACTGAGGAAGAGATAGTTCTAGCTGACATGGTGCTGTAGGCGCTCCGTCCGCCGGAAGCACAATTGAGATTGTGAAGAATTTTGGAGCCGTGGAAGGCCAATTCCACGGCTTGCCATTTTTTAAACGCCTGCTGGCGATGAGTCCCGGTAAGTCAACCTCTTCCCAACCATACCCTTTACTGCCAACTCCGCTCTTTCACCGTCGGTAGTGTCTCTCGCATTATAGCGAAAGTCAAACTCATTTAGATAAGAAATCCGGGCCAGAGCCCTATTTTCCCATTTTCCTTCGGGCAATATCGGAAGGGGAGGGGACTAAATTTGTGGCGGCTGGACGATATTTCCCGATTTTCTGGGCCGCTAAGAACCACCTGCACGGCATTATCATGATCAGCCAGGATTTGGCTGCCGTACGAGCACGCCATGGCGTGGCCGTACATCCGCCGCGGCCGGGAGTTTTTGGACGACCCGTCTTAGGCACAATCGGCGTCGTCGCCGGCCAATTTAAGCAGGCCGTGACTCGCCGATTCAAAATCCTAGATTCAAGATAATCAAGACGTTTGGCCGGTCGCACCCGGAAACGAAGCGGGAAAAGTGGTACACTCGAGGCTGGGCACCGGGTGCCGGATGCTGGGGAATTCGATTACGGATTCGAAATTCAAGATGCAAGATAAGGGGTGCCGTTGGCATGAAACTCGAAATCGAATTGAAGCCTGACGTGGGCGAGGCGCTCCTGGCGCGGGCGCGCTCCGAAGGATTGTCGCTCGATCAGTTTGCCGGGCGCATTCTGGAGGCCCTGGTCAGGAGCGATACCCCAAGAGCCACGGCCTTGGAACGAGTTAAGGCGTTTGAAGAGTTTGTCGCGGGCCTCGAATCCGACGCGGTGCTGCCGGAAGAGACCTTCCAGCGTGAGGACTGGTATCCCGACCGCGTGTAAGACCGCATGGACTATCTCGTCGATACCAACGTGCTTCTTCGCGCCTTGGCCGTGCGCAATCCCCTCCGGCCCGTCTGCCGACAAGCCATCAAAAGTCTCCTGGAAGGCGGAGCGGGGCTCTGCGTAGCTCCCCAAAACCTGGTGGAACTCTGGAACGTGTGCACGCGGCCCGAAAAATACAACGGACTCGGAAAGACCATTGCCGCTACCAATCGCTCTCTGCGCCTCGTCGAGTCGTTCGCCATCGTGCTTCCCGAGACCCCTGAACTTTTCCCCAAGTGGCGCGAGCTGGTTCTGACCTACGAGGTGTCGGGCGCCAAGGTTCATGATGCGCGCTTGGTGGCGATGATGGGACTATACAACGTCGGCCGGATACTGACTTTTAATGCTGCGGACTTTACCCGTTACAGAGGAATCGAGGCGGTCAACCCCGCAGCGTTGTAGCCTCTTCGCCGTTGTACGATTGCTCCGCTTAAAACCTCCGTCTGACGCCTGAGGACCAGCACCACCGCTTTGATCTGCTCTTGCGTCGCAGCAGAATTCAGCGAAAATCGGATCATGTGCCGCGAAGCTTCGCCGGACTGACCAAAGCTCTCTCGTGTCGCGTAACGAAATTGCGTTTACCCTAGCGCCGCCCTTTAGGGCGGCACGTGCCGGGCTAAAGCCCGGCGCTACAAGGCTTTGGCGCATGGCGAATAAGTAAACACATTTTCGTTACGCAACCCCACCGCGATTAACTGCTTCCACCGTGGCGCGTAATCTCCGACATGACGGATCGATATACGCCATCCGAGTGCACGCTTTCGACGGCCTTGCGCAGAGCCGCGTCTACGCCGGGGTCGTGGGAATATCGATCGGCAGCGTCCAGTAACACTCGGCCCTTATCGCCATCGGAAGAGATGTGAGTTGCCGACTGAATCGCTGCGATCGCCATCGCACTCGATGTCCCGGGCCTATCGAGCACGGTCGTCAGAACACGGCTGTGGTCCCCGTCGGAATGAATGCTATCCGCGGCGGCGAAGAAATCGTCGCGCACGGGCTCAGCATTCGCCCCAGCGAGCGCCACCAGCACCTGAGCTTTATCCCCATCGGACGAAATCCGCTGCGCTGAATTCGCGATTCCGCCGAGCGTCGGTGCGCCTATTCCTTGCCGGTGAACGAGTGCGACCAGCACCGCTTGGTGGTCGCCATCGCTCGAAATTGAATTCGCCGCGTCGAAAAAGGCTTTGCGGATCATCTCGTCGTCGCTGTAGCGGGAGACCGCTTCTTTAAGCACACGGGCCTTGTCGCCATCCGAGGAGATCTTTTCCGCCGACCGCAACGTCTGGGCGAGCGTGTCGCGATCGTCGCCGTGCGCCGCCAGCAGGGTGGGGAGAACACGCGCGTGGTCCCCATCCGACGAAATCGACTTGACCGCCTCGAAATAGTCGAAATTAAGAACACCATCTGCACGATACGGACCCGCCATCTCGATCAGCACTTCGGCCTTGTCGCCGTTGGACGAAATATGCCTTGCTGCCCGCGCCACGCTTGCGAGTGTGTCGGCGTTTCCCCCATCCTTTTTAACGATGTCCGATAGCACCCGGCGTTTGTCGCCATCGGAATGGATTTTCGCAACTGCGTCGAACAGATAGGGGCGCAGGTCGGCGGTGAAATACTTCCCGTCCACGGTAAGAAGCAACTGCGCCTTGTCGCCATCCGACGAGACCCCTGCGATGAGTCTTGCGGCGTCCTTGAGCTGCTCCGGGTTGAGCGTCGCTTGCGAAAAAAGCTGCTCCAGATAAATGCGTTTCGATCCATCGCTGTGAATCAGTCCAATTTCCGTCATCACGGCCTGCGGACCGCCTTGCCTCAGGAACCGCGCGACGCGGGATTCGGCTCCGATCGCAGTCTCGCGAATGACCTGCGGCAGAAGGCTCTCGAGCCATGCACGCCCGTCGGAGTCCAACGGCTTCGTGGAGCGGTCCACCGAGTAGGTTTTCGTGAGGTTTCCCTCCGAATCTGCCCTCACGTCATATGCCCGTCCGGAAAGCCAGCTCCCTTCCTCCATCCGGAAATGGCCCCCAGGAGAAAGCGACTTGACGTCGTGATCGTCGTCGGTGAATTCGATAGCGCCATCAAGCTTCACGCTGAATGATTTCCCATCGGTGCGGGTGGTCATGTCCATGTGGGTCTCTCCACCCCGCTGCGCAGCTACGGGCGCCAGGGGTGCGAGCGGCGACATGGGAGCCATTGGCGCGCCCGGGGCGGGGGGAGCCGGTGGCGCGAGCGGCGAGGCAACTGCCTGCGCGGGCGACGGCGGAGCCAGTGCGGCCGGAGGAAGCGCCGCGATCGGCGGGAGCGGCGGCAACGCCAAAGGCACCCCGGGAGCCGGTACGGCCATTGGCGCCAAGGGTGCCAGCGGCGTTTGTGGCAGCTCCTGCCGGATGTTTTCGGATGCCGGAGTCTGCGCGAAGGCAATCATTTCCGGCGCGCGGGCGGCCACATAGACGAATATCCCGGCGGCGGCAATCGCCGCCCCCAGCGGACCGAGGACAAGCTTCGGCGCCGCGTTCCGAGTTCTATCCAGCATGTGGTGAACGCGGCAGAAAAGCTGCGAACGGTTCCCTGCCGCGCCTGCTGCCAGAATGCCGGCGTGCTCCCATTGCGAAAGCTCTGCCACTTTGGTGAGCGAGGCCGCGTACGGCTTGGCTGTTCCCGTGGTTGCGATGACCCAGTCGTCGCATGCCATCTCGCGCTCAATCGACATTCGGCGACCGATCCAGTGGACCGCCGGCTGGATGGGTAGTATTGCTTCAATCAATTTCTGTGCGAGGTTGGTCCAGTCATCCCGGCGCCGCAGGTGGGCCAGTTCGTGAAGTACGACGTGTTCGAGTTCCGAGTCCGAAAGGGTATCGAGAAGTGCTTGCGGGATCAAGATCGCCGGATGGAAAAACCCGAGCGACAGGGGAGCGGCGACGTGGCTGGAAACGAGTAATTGCGTTGGCCGGCGGACACCGTTGCTTGCGCTCAGACCTCTCAACCGCCTCTGCCACTCTGCCGGAGCCGGTATGGCGTCTGCCTTCAGCACCCGCAACTTCCGGTAGCCGGACCCGAGGCGCACCAGCATCGCGAGCGACAGGAACGCCCAAATGATCTCGATCGCACCCAGAATCCTCCCCGAGCGGATACGAATCAGAGGGCGCGCAATCGTCGCCATCACTGCTGATGAACTTAAAGAGGCAGCATTCCGAACTGGTACCGATTCAGACGCCCGCTCTGATACCGGCGCGGAACTTGAGGTCGGGATTAAGAGAAGGTGTGATGCGGGGCCTGCCGCCTTCTTTCGCGTAAACTTGGGCTCTTGATTCTTGACGGGCGCAAGAGTCGTTGTCGTAGCCGGGTTCGTCGCTGCGATCGCAGGCGAATCCGTTTCCGCGCTGAGAATGAACAGTCTGGACGTGAGCAGTCCGAGGGGCACGGCCACGACAGCGAGCAGGGTTACCCATAGAACCGTGAAGCGAGTTGTCGCGTTCAGTCGCGGAAGCAGCTTCAATAGGAGCCACATCGCCGCTGCCACCAGCATCCCCTGCCAGATTCCGTTGAGAAGGGTTGTCATTGCAAAGTCGCCATGTGTCATTTTTGCTCTCCTTACTCGCTCTCCGCGATCATCTTTTTGATTCGTCGCAATTCGGCCCGGCCGATTGTTTCTTCTTTCAGTAGATTCATGACCAGCAGTGCGCTCGAGCCACCAAAGAAGCGGTTCACCAGGTGACCGAGCGCCTTCCCTCTGGCTTCTTCCTGAACAATGACGGGTTCATAGACGAAGGCGCGTCCCTTTTTCGTGTGCCGCAGGTAGCCCTTGGCCTCGAGAATACGCAAGGTTGTCAGCACCGTGCTGTAGGCAAGGGGCGGGTCCGCCGGTAATGAGGCCACCACATCGCCTACGGTCGCGTGCCCTTTCTTCCACAGCACTTCCATCAGCGGCAACTCGCCCTCCGTCAGGTTAGGCGACTTTTTCCTCGGCAACGCATCCTCCCCACGCCATCAATTAACAAATTAATAGTTCGAGGCAACTATACGGCGGGCAGAATCGCTTGTCAACTATTAAATTAATAGTTCGACGGTGTGAGCCGGTTTCCGCACAAATTACCCGGCACTTGCGCGCGAGCCCATCAAGGAACGCCGCCCAAAGGTCCTCCCCGCCGCAGCCTACGTGGATCATACTTGAAGAAATGCGGAAATTATCAAACCCCCTCTTCCCCTTCAACTTCCCATGATGCTCATGATGCATGTCAGCGGGCCCACCGCACCGCAGCGCATAATGGAAATTCGGGGTTATATTGGACCCAGCCGGACCTTAACTCGCTCTCGGGACAACCCGATGTCTGATCGGGGCACGCGCCGAGGGGGAAGGGAGTCCCGGCGTCGAATGATGAAAACGGCACTCGTAGCAAGCACTCTTGCTTTCTGGGCGTTCGCGCTCTGTGGAGAACTCGGGGCGCAGGGCCCGGCTGCGCCCCGGAACCAACTCCCGCCGCCGGAAAAAGGCGGATTCACGCTCAGGGCGGATGTCAACCTGGTGCTCGTGGAGGCTACGGTCAGGGACGACAAAGGCAGGATTGTGGATAATCTCCAGCCGGAAGATTTCCACGTGTTTGAAGACGGCGTCGAGCAGAAAATCGTAGCTTTCTCGCGTGACGAATTGCCGTTGGCCGTGGCCCTGGTGGTGGACGGCAGCAGCAGCATCTCGCCGGTTCTGGGTGAACTGCACCGCGCCGCCTACGACACGCTCGCGCAGCTCAAACCGGAGGATCAAGTCGCCTTGTATGCCTTCGCCGCGCATCCGGAGCGGCTCGTCGACCTGACGACGGACCGGAAATCGATTGCCGATAGCATCATGGGCATTGGTTCCACGGGCGGCACCAACATCGCCGACGCTCTCCACGAGGCCATCGAGTATCTGGGGCAGGAGGCCCGCGACCGGCGCCACGCGGTCATCATGATCTCAGACAACCAGCCTACGGCCAAAGGAGAGTTCAACGGCGACGGCGTGGTTCGGTTGGCGCTCGAGACCCAGACCATTGTCTACAGTGTCAGGTTCGGACGCGGCAGCCTGGAAGGTACCGTGGACGAGCCGGGCTGGATTCCTGGCGCGCGTTGGGTCAACAAGATCATGCTCGAAACGGGCGGCGAGATCATGGATGTAGGCGCCGTGGGATCGGTGCAAAAGGCGATGGCCGCCGTTATCACGCGGCTTAAAGAGCGCTATACGCTCGGATACCAGAGTTCCAACACTCAGCATGATCGTGCCTTCCGCACAATCGACGTCCGCCTCTCCGACCGCGCTCAGAATTCCAAACACTCGTACAGGATTTTCGCCCGCCATGGCTACTACCCGGCGCTCGAGTCTGCACCTCCCGCCAAACCTGCGCCATGACCTGCTGTGCCACGCGCACGCGCCAGGGTTGGCGTTTCCGGCAACGTGGTTCGGGTGGTATGTGTGGGGGCTCGCAAATCCAACCTTGGTTTCTCACCAGGCGGTGCTATACAGAGCGATATGAATTGTAGCGTCGATCTTCGGTCGAAGACGGCGGTCGGAGACCGCCGCTACAATTTATGTCGCTTGGCAGAGAAACCACATTATTGTACCTTACCGTTGGCGACCAATAGGACCCATAGATAGCTAAAGGGGTCAAGCCTGCATTGGCATTCCCACTCACTAGAGGCTGCAGTTTTGGAAAATGGGGTACAGACTGCGACCCCTCGCGGTGTGTCTAGAAATAGCACCTTATGGAGAGTGCTGTAATGAGAAATGTCATTACTTCATCTAGAACTGGCGCGATGGAGGCGCCGGCGAGGAGATTTCGACTTCCCAAGGCGCTTCCCGGTTTGGTAGTCTATGTGGTGCTCGGACTCGTGACCCTCGCCACCAACAAGTCGATCGAAGTTAAGGGTGGCAATGGAACCAGCCTTCCTCCTCCACCTCGCGCGGAAGCCAAGCCTGTAACCGAAGACATCCACGGCGTTGCCCTCACCGATCCCTATCGCTGGCTGGAGGATGCAAAGGGTCCAGCGACTCGGGCCTGGATCGACGAGGAAATGAAATACACGGAACAATATCTATCCCAGGTGAAGATTCGGCCCGAGATTGTCGCGGAACTCACCCGCCTGGAGCGCGTGGAGAGCTACAGCATTCCGATCGAGCGCGGCGGGAATTATTTTTTCAAGAAACGGCTCGCGGATGAGAACCAGGGATCGATCTATCGGCGGCGGGGATTACACGGTCCGGAGGATCGTCTGATCGACGCGACGAAGCTGAGCGCAGACCAGAACACCTCCGTGGAGATCGAAGACGTCTCAAAAGATGGCACCCTGCTGGTCTACGGAGTTCGCTCCGGGGGCGCCGATGAAGAGTCGATTCACATTCTCGAAACCGCAACGGGAACGGAACTCCCGGACTCTCTGCCCTCCGCGCGTTATGAAAGCATCGACCTTAGCCCCGATAAACTAGGACTCTACTACGCGCGCTACGATCATACGGGGCCGCTGGTGTTTTACCACAAGCTCGGCTCCCCCGCCGGGGACGATGAGCTCGTATTCGGCAAGACCTATGAAGGCGAGAACTTTGGTCCCCTGAACATCATGCACGAAGAGATCAGCGAGAACGAGCGCTATTTGATGATCACCGTGGAGGACGGCGTTCCGGCCAGGCGTGTCGATATTTACGTGAAAGATCTGCGCCAGCGGGACTCACCGATCCGCAAGGTTATCCATGGAATGGACGGCCGTTTTACACCGGAGAACTACGGCGACGACCTGTACGTGCTCACCGACCACGAGGCGCCGAACTACCGGGTGGTAAGAGTGCACATTGCCGATCCGCAACTGGAGCGATGGACGAATATCGTGCCCGAAGGGAAAGACGTTATTTCCGGCATATCGATCGTGGGTGGAAAGCTCTTCGTTACGGGACTGCACGATGTCGTCAGAGAAACACGCATCTTCACGCTGGAGGGGAAAGAGACGGGTAAAATTGCGTATCCCACTCTCGGCGCTGCTACCAAGCTGTTCGGCCGCTCGGGCGCCGAAGAGGGCTTCTACAGCTTCGAGTCGTTCATCATTCCGCCGACGATCTATCGGTACGACGTGAAAACCGGGGAAACCGCGGTGTTTGCCCAGCCGTCGGTGCCTTTCGCCTCCGATCAGTACGAAATACAGCAGGTTTTCTACACATCGGCCGATGGCACCCGCGTGCCGATGTTCATCTCATCGAAGAAGGGGCTAAAGCACGATGGCAACACTCCCACCTTGATGTTCGCCTACGGCGGCTTTCTCGTGAACCTGACACCCGCGTGGAACCCCGAATATGTCTGGTGGATGCAGCATGGCGGCTTCTACGCGCAGCCCAACCTGCGCGGTGGGGGTGAGTACGGCGAGAAGTGGCACCAAGCCGGAATGTTTGAGCATAAACAGAACGTGTTCGACGACTTCTTTGCCGCGGCGCAGTACTTGATCGACGAAAAGTACACCTCGCCCGGACGACTGGCGATCCGCGGGCGGTCGAATGGCGGCCTTTTGATGGGAGCGGCCATGACACAGCGCCCGGAACTGTTTGGAGCTATCTGGTGCGGCTATCCCTTGCTTGACATGATCCGGTTTCAGAAATTCCTTGTGGGCAAGTGGTGGACGGCAGAATATGGGTCAGCCGATAATGCGGACCAGTTTCCGTATCTCATGAAGTATTCGCCCTATCAGAATGTGCGGCCGGGCACAAAATTCCCCGCGATCATGTTCAACACCGGCGACAGCGATACCCGTGTCGATCCATTGCACGCGCGCAAAATGACCGCCGCCGTCCAAGCCGAGAACGCCAGCGACCGGCCCATCCTGTTGCACTATCAAACGGTCAGCGGGCATAGCGCCGGCGTTTCAATTACCCAGGCGATTGAAGACACCGCAGATGAGTTGGCCTTCTTGTGGAACGAGCTGAACGGGAAGTAGATGGGCAAGCGCAATCGTTTCCGCGGGCATAATTCGAACGTGGCGCCGCCATCTTGGCGGCTCCTGTGCCGGCCGAAGGCCCGCATGGGGACCAGATTTTTCTGCACCTGCCCGGAGTCAATTTCTTGACTTCTCGGCGAAGTGACACCTAGAATGTGTAACATGAAAAACGTAACCGTCCGGGAAGTCCGGCAGGAATTCTCACGCAAGGTTGAGGGGCCGCTCCGCCGCGGCGAGGCGCTGGTCCTCCGCAAGCGGCACGAAATTCTGGGCCACATCATTCCCGAACCGGTTGCCGGTAGAGCCTACCCGGATTTCGCCGCGCGCCAGAAGAAGATCTTTGGCAGCGGGCGCACCGATCTCAACGTCGCCGAGATGCTGCGAAAGGACCGCAGCCGCCTTTGAATTCCTACGCGGACACTAGTTTTCTCGTTTCGCTGTACGGCCGCGACGTAAACTCCCGCTCCGCGATCGCCTTGGCGCGGGCCCATCATCCCGTGTTCATGGTGACGCTCTTCGGCGAGACGGAATTCACCAGCATCGTTTACGCCGTCAGCGCTCGCCCCAAGGGATGGACCGTGCGCGAGGCTCGAGCCATCGAGGAAAACTTCACCCACGACTTGCAAACCGGCGTGTGGCGGTGGGAAGAATTGCCGACGGAGGCATGGGCGCGGACGCGCGAACTCGCCCGCCGCTACGGGCCCAGCCTGGGTTGCCGCGCCCTGGACGCCCTTCACGTCGCTTCCGCCCTGGCGCTTGCCGCCGACGATTTCTACACTTTCGACCGGGATCAGGCCCAACTAGCCCGCGCCGCCGGATTGCGCGTTCTGGGTGTCTAATCGTTGTTGTACGAACTTAAGGAGCACGCATCATCATGACTCGTTCATTCAAACGAATATCGCCATCTCAACTCCTGTGCAGTGTTGTTGCCGCCGCGCTGGGCTTTTCCCTGCTATTCTGCGGCACTCTTTTTCAGGTGAAGGCGCAAACGGCTCCACAGGCGGTCACGGTGCGTGTTGATGTGACCGCAGAGCACATCCTGAACACGATCAATCCCGACACGGCCACCGGGGCGTGGATGGACGACTTGACCAAGGCGCAGGTGGACAATCTCAGCAAGCCCGAGACGATTCAAGGAATCAAAAACCTGGGTTGGGGTTCTATCACCATGCGGAACAATAGCGAGTTGCGCTTGGGTGTATGGCACTGGAACGAAAATGGTACGTGGAGCGATGCGGCCGGCAAGAGCGGATATTTCACCGGCAGCGCGGAACCGGGCGCACCGATCCACTACGGCTATTCGTATTCGCTGCCCCATCGCGCCTTCATGATCAGCGGCGACACACCACTGGTCGCGGGTTTTCAAAGCTACTGGAAGAGCAATCCTTACCTCTCGAGCCACTTTACCGGCGAAAGCGATGCGCTGCACCCGCAATGGGTGGTGATCGATATGGGCCTCGCCCGGCCCGTCAATGCGATCCACCTCCAATGGGTCAATCCCTATGCCGCAACTTATGTGGTGCAATATTGGATTGGCGATAACAACGCGCTCGACTGGGACAGGGGTCCGAATGGCGTGTGGAAGGCATTCCCCTCGGGCACGGTCGAGAATGGCAAGGGCAGAGACGTGCGCCTGAAGCTCAGCGATGCGCCCATTACCGCCCGCTTCGTCCGCGTTTTGATGTCGAAATCCTCCGGAACTTGCGATTCACACGGCGCGCAGGATGTTCGCAACTGTGTGGGATATGCCCTCGAGACGCTCTCCTCCGGCAGGTTGGACGCCGCAGGAACTTACTCGATTGTCTATCCGGTGAATGGCGTGGAACCCGGACCTTCGCCGGCCACCGAGCCTCATGCGGGTGGCGACGACGACGAGGGGCCTTTCCCCGGCTCGGCGGAAGATACGGCGGGCAACTTCTATGCTTCCTCGGTTGACCCCTGGCATGAAGCTGGGAATCTGATCACCGGCGGCCACGACATGTACAACGGCATGGACAATTTCTTTACCAGTGGCTTGACCATGGGGCACGCGGCGCTGGTCCCTTGCACGGTGATTTACGGCACGCCCGACGATTGCGCCAATGAGGTTGCGTATATCCACGAGCGCGGCTATCCGGTGGCGGGAATCGAGATCGGCGAGGAATGCGACGGCAAACACACCATGCCGGAAGACTATGGCGCGCTCTTTTGCCAATGGGCCGACGCCGTCCACAAGCTGACTCCCGATGCCAAGCTGGGCGGTCCGGTTTTCGAAGGCGTCAATAAGGACATCACCCTGTGGGTGGACGACCAGGGCCGGACCTCTTGGATGGGCCGGTTCATCGACTATCTGAAAGCCCATGATCATCTGAAGGACCTCGCGTTCATGTCCTTCGAGCACTATCCGTTCATGCAAAACGGGTTTGGTCCACCGGACGAATGGGACACGCTCTACATGGAACCTGGCATGATGAAGCATGTCGTGCAGATGTGGCATGAAGACGGCGTTCCCAAGGACGTTCCACTGATTATTTCCGAGAGCGGAATCACCGCCGGCCGCACCATGAAGGGGTACCTTGGCGTGACGGGCCATGCCATCTGGGAATGCGACGCGTTCGGCACCTTCTTTACCCAGGGAGGCAAGGCGTTCTATCGGCCGGCAATTAATGATGGTGCCGGCGACGAGTGGACTTATGGCGGCGGGCCGAATGGCGGCGGGGCCTACGGCACGCCGGAATACACTCCGTTCACCTCCGGGCACATGATCAACTTCGAGTGGCTCGAGCACGGGGGAGCGAATCAGATTTTCCCCGCCACGGCCGACCTTCTGGACGCCGCCGGGCGCAACGTGATTACCTCCTATTCGGTTCATCGCCCGGATGGAAACTGGTCACTCATGCTCATCAATCACGACCTGAACGCGGCTCACCAGATTCATCTTGTCGTCGACGATGCGAATCACGGGCGGCGTTCTTTCGCGGGGTCCGTCGCTCTCGTGCAATTCTGCAATACCCCCAGCGAAAATAAGAATGCGACGATGACCCCAAGCCCCGACGGCGTGTATACCCTGCCGAACGGCTCGATCACGGTGATTCGTGGAAGGTTACAGTGAGTTTCTCAACACACTCCCGGTCGGACCCGAGGATTTGGAAAAAATATCCCCTCGCAACGCCGAGCGCCTACTGAAGCTGTAAAGCCGCGGTCAATGCTTACGGATAGAGTAGATACTGGGCGCGAACTTTCTTGAATCCCTCCAAGCCTTCCTGCCAGTCATACCAAATGCGCGAAGGGCTTTCGCCGGCCCGGATGGAATCCAGGACCTTGTGGCTTCCCACCAGGCGCAGCGATTTGTCCAACTGGACGTTCTGGGGATAAAGGTGCCAGAGAGCAGCAAGGAGTTCGATTCCCATCTCGGTGGGCTCCAGGGCTTGGCGGTCGAGCAATACGACCTGCACGCCATGGCAGACCTCGTTCGCATAAATCTCCGAGGTGGGGATGAAATCCGTGGGCACAAAACGCACTCCCTGAATTTTCCTGCCGTTTAGGTACGCAGCCAGTTCCCGGCTTTTGATCCAGGGCGCTCCAGCTATTTCAAAAGGCGTGTCGGTGCCGCGGCCGATGCTAACCTGGGCGCTTTCCACCAAACAAACCCCGGGGTAGAGAGTCTCTTCCGTCATGTTGCGCAAATTGGGCGAGGGGTTGAGCCAGACTTGGCCCGTTTCATCGAACCAGTCCGAGCGCTGCCAATCCTGCATTTTGATGACGTGCAGCTTGGCGTTCAGATGGTTTTCAGCGTTATACATTTCCGCGAGTTCGCCCACGGTCATTCCGTGGCGAATGGGCATGGGAAAGTAACCGACAAATGAATGCGCGTCGGGGTCCAGCACGGGGCCGTCGACGGCAAGACCGTTAATGGGGTTCGGCCGGTCGAGGACGTAAAAATCGATCCCCTTTTTCGCCGCCGTTTCCAGGCAATACCCCAGCGTGGTGATGTACGTGTAGAAGCGCACCCCGACGTCCTGGATGTCGTAAACCAGAGCATCGACGCCCTCGAGCATCGAGTCGGTGGGCCGCTGCACCTTACCATATAGACTGTAGATGGGCAGGCCGGTGGCGGCGTCGCGCGAAGAATCCACCGTGGCCCCAGCCTCTGCCGCGCCCGCCAGTCCGTGCTCGGGACCGAAAAGCGCGACCAGTTTCACACCGGAAGCATGCGCCAATAGATCGACGGTGCGCTGCCCATCGCTCGATAAGCCTGAGGCGTTGGTGATCAGCCCTACATGCTTCCCTTGGAGCGCGGCGAAGCTGTCCGCTGCCAGAACATCGATGCCGGTTTTCACATCGTCATTGCGCAGGCCTTGCTCGCGATAACCCCTCATCAGCTCGAAATAACCGGTCAGGGAACGGCGGCTATCCAGAATCTGCTGGTCTGAGAGCGGCCCCAGCGCTGCCGACACCACGTTGGCAACGGCCGCGCGCAGTCCCACCACCTCACCCTTGTCGAGGGGATGAACGCGGTTGGTCAGCAGAATTACGTAAGTCTTGGTTACGGGATCAATCCAAACGGAGGTTCCCGTGTAACCGGTGTGCCCAAACGAGCCTACATCAAACAACTCGCCGCGATTCGAGGCGAAGGGCGAATCGATATCCCAGCCCAGTCCGCGCAGCACCATCTGATTGGGAGGGGTCGCGGGCATAGTCATCTTCTCGATGGAAAGCGGACTGAGGATGCGCGTGCCATTGTGCGTGCCGCCATCGAGAAGCATCTGGGCAAAAATCGAAATGTCGTCCGCGGTTGAGAACAGCCCGGCATGTCCGGCTACGCCGCCCATATAACGCGCGGTGGGATCGTGCACGACGCCCAAGAGCACCGGCCCGCTGTTGCCTTGCACGTACTGCGTGGGCGCAATGCGGCTGCGCAACGATGCGGCGGGCGTGAAGCCTGTGTCCTTCATGCCCAGCGGACCGAAGATGTGCTCCGCACAGTAAACGTCCAGGGTTTCGCCGGAAACGCGACGCACGATCTCTCCCAGAGTTTCGAAATTGATGTCGCTGTAGACGAAGCGCGTACTGGGCGGAAGATCGAGCTTGGAGGCAACGATCATTTGCATGGCCGTGTCGTAGCCTGTCCAGGCAGGCTTCAACTCCAGGTCGGGAGGCAAACCGGAAAAATGCGTCATCAGTTCCCGGATGGTGACCAAATCTTTGTCGTTTCCCTTGAATTCCGGCCAGTATTCGCTCACCGGCGCGCTGAGCACAATTTTGCCTTGCTCCACCAGTTGCATCACTGCCGTCGTGGTGGCCACCACTTTGGTGACCGAGGCCATGTCAAAGATTGTGTTCACCGCCATCGGTTGACGCTCCGGCACGAGCGAGCGCGAGCCGAAAGCCTTTCGATAAACCACCTGGCCGTTGTGGCCGATCAAGACGACTGCGCCCGGAATCTTCTTGGCCTGAACCGCCGCCTCGACCAGGGAAGCGATTCCTTCCAGGCGTCCTGCACTCAAGTCGGGCGCGGCCTGAGCACCCACTGCCGCGAGAATCAATACCCCAAGACAACACGCGATGGAATTACCAGGAAAACGGAAATGACGAGTCACAACATGCTCCTTCCCTTTGTTTGCCCCACACTTTACCCCTCGACGGAGGTCCATTTTGCTATATACTCGCGGATTCTCGATGTCAATGCCAGGTTTTTAAAAAAGCAATTTTCGGAAACGAACAAGGATTTTTCCTTATGAAACTAACCTTTGTTGATTGGCTGGTTGTGGCCGGATATTTCCTGCTCAACCTTATTATTGGGCTCTATTACCGCAAAAAGGCAAGCGCCAGCACCGATGATTTCTTTGTGTCCGGCCGTGAAGTCTCCTGGTGGCTGGCTGGAACCTCGATGGTGGCCACCACCTTTGCCGCGGACACACCCCTTTGGGTAACCGGGCAGGTGGTTCGGCGCGGCGTCGCGGCCAACTGGTTCTGGTGGAGCTTCCTCCTCAGCGGCATGATGACCGTGTTCTTCTTCGCGCGCATGTGGCGAAGGGCCGAGATCGTCACCGACGTGGAACTGGTCGAATTGCGTTACGCCGGCAAGCCCGCGGCTTTCCTGCGTGGATTTCGCGCCATTTACTTTGGCGTCTTGATCAACTGCATCATTCTGGGATGGGTCAATCTGGCGATGGAGAAGATTTTGGGGATTTCACTCAATATCCCCAAGTTTCAGGCCGTGGTCATCTGCATGTTGATCACGGCGATTTACACGTCGATCTCCGGCCTGTGGGGCGTGCTCTGGACGGACCTCGTGCAGTTCGTGCTGAAGATGGCCATGTTGATTCTTCTGGCCTTTTATGCGGTGCGCGCCGTGGGCGGCATGCGCCAGCTCAAGATCAAGCTCGCCGCCGTCGATGCAGCGCGGGGCGCGGCCGTGGGCGGTTCAGGGTCTATCCTTTCCTTCGTTCCCGACTTGCACTCTCCCTGGATGCCGATCATGACCTTCCTGGTTTACATCGGGGTGTATTGGTGGTCGGTTTGGTACCCGGGCGCGGAACCGGGCGGGGGCGGGTACGTGGCACAGCGCATTTTCTGTGCTAAGGACGAAAAGAATTCGTTGCTCGCTACCCTGTGGTTCAACATTGCCCATTATGCCCTGCGGCCTTGGGCTTGGATTCTTACCGCGCTGGCCGTGGTCGTCCTCTACCCCCAACTGAGCCTACCGGGAGCCGACGCCGAGGGCGGATTCATTCGTGTCTGGGTGGATTATTTGCCCCCAGCCTTTCGCGGCCTCATGCTCGCCGCCTTTGCTGCTGCTTACATGTCCACCGTGGCCACGGAGCTTAACTGGGGGTCGTCCTACCTGGTCAACGATTTCTATCGCCGCTTCGTGAGGCGCCATGAGTCGGACCATCACTACGTGACCGCTTCCAAAATTTCGACAATGGGGCTGATGATTGTGAGCGCGGCCGTCTCCTACATCATGCATACGGTGGCGGGCGGTTGGGATATGGTGGTCAACATCGGCGCAGGAACGGGGGCGGTTTACCTGCTCCGCTGGTACTGGTGGCGCATCAACGCCTGGTCGGAAATTTCAGCCATGGCATCGGCCGCAGTGGTCTCGATCGCACTCAAGATCCACAGTCCTTTTCCTGATTCCGATCCGGATCAGTTCGCCAAGAACCTGCTTTTGACCGTGGTCATTACCAGCATCGTGTGGGTCGCCACCACATACCTGACGCAACCGGAACCGGAATCCAAACTTCTGGAGTTTTACCGCCGCGTGCGCCCCGGTGTCAAAGGGTGGGGGCACGTGGCCACTCTTGCGCCGGAAGTCCCGCCCACCAAGGACGGTTGGTACAATTTGATGGATTGGATCATGGGTTGTTTGATGGTCTACATGACGCTGTTCTCCATCGGCAAACTGCTATTGGGCTTCTACGGCATCGGGTTCTTGTTCCTGGCCATCGCCCTGGTTTCCGGATATGTCATCTACTGGGATTTGAACAAGCGCGGGTGGGAGACGTTGTCGGGGAAGGAGTGAGGAAAGTGTCAGGTGCCAGGTGTCAGGAACTGCCAAGGTGTGAACCTCGATAGATTTGACACGCCTGGCGCCTTGCCTGGCTCGTCTATTGTTTGGGAGGCGTGACAATCGCAAATCACAAATCATCCAATCACAAATTGGGTCAGCGCATAACGGAACGGACGAATCCCGCCTCGGCGTCCCTGGATACCAAGTCCACACGGGAAATCCTGCGCATCATGAATGGCGAGGACCAGCGCGTCGCGCTCGCCGTTCGCAAGACCCTTCCGCAGATTACGCGGGCGGTGGATTGGGCAGCCGACGCGATCAAAAACGGCGGGCGGTTAGTTTATTTGGGTGCCGGAACGAGTGGACGGCTGGGCGTGCTCGACGCTTCAGAGTGTGTACCTACCTTCGGGACCGACCGCGTGGTGGGGATCCTGGCAGGCGCGCCTGCCTCTCTCACGTCATCTTTGGAAGGAGTTGAGGACGATCCTCGACAGGCCGTGCGGGACTTGAAGAAAGTCGGATTTACCCGTCATGATGTCTTGGTGGGAATCTCCGCTAGCGGCGGCGCGCCTTACGTTTTGGGCGGAATGGGATGGGCGCGCAAGTTGGGCGCGAAGGTGGTGGGCCTCACTTGCAACCCGGACGCTCCCCTTAAGTCCGTCGCCGGCGTCGCGATCATTCCGGTTGTGGGACCGGAGGTAGTCGCGGGGTCCAGCCGCCTGAAGGCCGGGACCGCACAAAAACTTGTGCTCAACATGCTATCCACGGCGACGATGGTGCGGTTAGGGCGCGTACTTTCGGGGAGCATGATCAATGTCCAACTGACGAACCAGAAGCTTTGGAAGCGCGCCGAGGGAATCCTGGTCAACTTCACCGGCGCCGATGCTGCTACTGCAGTCAAAGCATTGAAGGACTCCGGCCGCAGCCTGCCTGTGGCGCTCTTGATGGTAATGAAGAAGATCACCAGATCGGAAGCCGCGCGCCGACTCGAGGAAGCGCCTAGCGTGGCGGCGGTTTTGCGCGAAGCGATGGGAAAATGATTTATTGATTCAGCTTGGGAGTTCGGGTGGATAAATTTCTAATAACCGGCGGACGGCCTTTACACGGCAAGGTGGTGATCAGCGGGGCCAAGAATGCGGCGCTGCCGGCATTAACCGCGGCATTGCTGACGGAAGAACGCGTTGTTCTCCACAATATTCCCCGCGTGCGCGACATCAGCACTCTGCGCAGCCTGCTGGAAGACCTGGGTGTTGATTCCTCCGTTACGCACGAGGCTCATGGCAACCGCATCGAGATTGAAGCCCGGCAGTTGCTCAATCCCGTGGCGCCTTACGAGCTTGTAAAGCAAATGCGGGCGTCGGTGCTAGTTTTGGGGCCGCTCGTGGCGCGCTTCGGGCAGGCGAGGGTCTCGTTACCGGGCGGCTGCGCGATCGGCGTTCGTCCCGTCAACCTCCATCTCAAGGGTCTCGAGAAGCTCGGGGCCACCATCAATTTCGACCACGGCTATGTTGATGCGCGAGCCAGCGGGTTGAAGGGAACGGATTTCTACTTCGACACGATTTCCGTGACCGGCACCGAGAATCTCATGATGGCGGCAACGCTTGCCGATGGCGTCACCGTGCTTGAAAACGCGGCGCGCGAACCGGAGGTGCAGGACCTTGCGAACCTGCTTAACAAAATGGGCGCTGAAATCGAAGGTGCGGGGACGCACAAAATCCTCATCCGCGGGGTCAACCGGCTGCACGGCACCGAGCACAGCATTATTCCCGACCGCATCGAGGCTGGGACATTCCTAGTTGCGGCCGCTATTACGGGCGGCGAACTCGACGTGGATCGCTGCAACTCTGAGCACCTTACCGCTGTCCTCGCCAAACTGGACGAGGTAGGCGTGAAGGTGGTTCGCGAAGACAGCAAGGCATCGGACGTGGGCGAAACGCTAACCGTTAAACCGGGAAATATGTTGCGCGCCCTGGACATGACGACGCAGGAATACCCCGGCTTTCCCACCGACATGCAGGCGCAGTACATGACGCTCATGACACAGGCTGAGGGCTCTTCCGTGATTACGGAAACGATTTTTGAAAACCGCTTTATGCATGCGCAGGAACTGGCGCGCATGGGGGCGGACATCGCCGTGAATGGTCGCCGCGCGGTGGTGCGCGGCAAGACTCGCTTGAGCGGTGCGAAAATTCAGGCCTCCGATCTGCGCGCCAGCGCCTCGCTGGTTCTGGCCGGATTGGCTGCGGACGGCGAAACCATGATCGACCGCGTCTACCACATCGATCGCGGCTATGAGCGCATCGAAGAGAAACTCACGCAGGTGGGCGCTCAAATCGCCCGCATCTCTGAATCCGACTAACCCCCTCAGTTAAAAGGCCGGTGTGCCTATCGGGGCGCAGCGAGGCCTGTCATTGGCTTCGCCCGCAGGGAGGAAATCCAAGCGTGAAGCCCACAGACGTTAAATCTTCTTTATCCCCCATTGGGGTAATGGATATAAGATTGAAATAACTTATATAACATCTAAATACATATAATCTATATCTGAATTTCCTTGCCCCCCTCCCGGCTTGAGAGCGGGCTTGCCCGGAGGTTTTCGACTCCTTTCGGCACTCTGGCCACAAAATATTGATTTTAAATGGTTTGAACCGACAGTGCCCGGTGTCGATACGAGCATATTGTCCAGAATTCTCTTTCCAAGAACCCCCACCGGGCCATCTAAACTCCGCTTCAACATAGGTGAGAGACGCACGAGTACCCATGCGGCGTGACCAACACTAAGCATCCTTGAATTGTCGCTCCCACCCACCCCCTCCGGTACTTTAGTGCAGATAATGGCGCTGGAAAGGAGGTAACGACTATGCTATGCTTCAATCGAAAGCCGACGGGTAGCTGGCCACCGATGCCGCCCCCGCCCAACGATGGTGAGTAAGAGATTCCTCGGCCACGGATGGGCAAGCGCGGCTCTCGCGGTGCGTGCCCATCCCCGGCCGGATCTATGCACAACTTGGGAATAGTAATCAGCATTTGTGTGTTTGTCCTCGGGGGCCTCTTAATCTGGAGGGGGGCGGGGAGCAGCCTCATTAGGCTGTTCCCGCTGTTTTACTCGTACATCATTTACAACTTCTGCAGTTTCCTTGGCATGTACCTGATCTATTGGCGTGACCCGCAGTTGTATCCATCTGCATACTGGCTCTACTATTTGGTTAGTATCCTCGCCGAGTTTGCCGTGCTGGTCGAAATCTCTGACCAGATATTTCGGCCCTTCCCTGCCATCCGCAACCTCGGACGCGCGCTTACGATTCTTATATCTATCGCTTTCGGACTTGTCTATATCCTTCCGGCGATCCTGGGACACACCCCTAGACGTCCGGCGCTGTTCGATTTTGCCTTGCGGGCTTCTGTAACCAAGGCCGTTATTCTGGTCGTTCTATTCTATGTGGCTCGACATTATGGTTCCGAATTGGGGAGGAACGTTAGTGGATTGATGTTCGGCTTCTCGATTTACCTGGCCATGATTATAGCAACAATGGCCGCTGGCAGGGCCTTCGAACCAGCGCTTCGTGATACTATTCTCTGGGTTATGCCGTCCCTGGCCTCCGCGCTCTGTGTGCTAGTGTGGACGGTATCCCTTTGGAAATTTGCCCCAATGCCGAGTATGCGTGTAATTTCGACGGCCACGGGAAGAGATTCCGAATCCGTGGCTCTGGAACTGAGTCATTTCAATAGTGAATTGTCCAAGTTTCTGCACAAATGACCATGTTCATCTACGGTGCCATAGCGATCGCCTTTCTGATCCTCGTCTCCAAACTGTTCGCGAAGCCTAGGCCCTACGAACACGATGAAGGCATTTCGTCCCCCCACCGCATCCCAGTCCCTGGGACCAAGCACTGGCTGGACCTTTCCGAGCGCATCTTCAACCCCGTCGATGCCCGATGGCTAAAGGAAGAACTGGCCTTTCCCAAGTTAGCCGAGGCACTGGTCCTGGAGCGTAAACGCCTTGCGATCCGTTGGTTGGAAGCTTTGCAGGCATCGTTTGAGGAGGTAGTACGAACGCCCGTACTCACCTCAGACGAGGTATCGGACGCAAACTCGGTCGGAAGTTGGCAAATGCTGTGGCTCACGCTCCGCTTCAAATTCTTAGTTTCTTATGCTTTGGTTGTGGTCAAGTTGTTCGGTCCCTACCATCGTTTAGTGCCCTCCTTTTCTTGGCTTCCGTTTTCGCGCGGGAGCGAGGGCAGGCTTCGGCGACCGGCGCTGGCGAATAGCCGCAACTCCGAGTAAGCACCTCACATAATTTACCGAATTGGAAAAATCTCATTTCGCTTGAGGCATTCTTGCCCCGCGTGGTGGATTTCACCCCATGGCCGTGTCTTCTGGCTCTTTTTGTCCTCGAAGCTCCGCTATAGTTTCCTCATGTTTCCCCTAACAGAAAGTATTTAAATGAGTTACCCCACCGGCCATGTTGCCCTTCTTGGCCCTACTGTTGCTTCTTCAGTGGGTGAGCCATAAAGAGATGCGACCGAGTTTTAGTTCTGGAAACACGATGCTTGCGGAAGGGACCATAACCGCAATGCCCGAACAACCCGACAGGAGTCCGTTGCTGCCAGCAGAGGCTTCGGACGCTGTACTGACGCTTGGACCCACAGAGGCCGGGGCTCAACCCACGGTGAGCTCGGTATTGCGAAGCGACCGAGCGGCTGGATCGGCGGTCTAGACCGATGGCACACATTGTGGCACGGCCATCTTAGCCATGACCAACTCGGATGGCCGCCCGTGCCACCGAGGGGCCCCGTGTCCACGACGAGTTTCGTTCTACGAAATTTTAACAAATACTATTTGCGCGACGGAGTGAAAAGATGACTAGAAGCAAGGTAACCATTGACGGAAACGAGGCGGCAGCCCGCGTCGCTTACCGCACGAATGAAGTAATTGCCATTTATCCCATCACGCCTTCTTCTCCTATGGGAGAGTGGGCGGATCAGTGGTCGTCGGAGATCAAACCCAACATTTGGGGGACGGTCCCGCATGTGATCGAGATGCAGAGCGAAGGAGGCGCTGCTGGCGCGTTGCATGGCGCGCTTCAGGCAGGATCGCTGGGCGTCACCTTTACCGCCTCGCAAGGCCTGCTGCTGATGATTCCCAATATGTTCAAAATTGCGGGTGAGTTGACGGCAACGGTGTTGCACGTTACGGCGCGCACGCTGGCCGCCCACGCCCTTTCGATATTTGGCGACCATAGTGATGTGATGGCCACGCGCTCGACGGGCTTCGGCCTGATCGCGTCGAATTCGGTCCAGGAAGTCATGGACTTCGCCCTCATCGCCCAGGCCGCTGCGCTTCAGTCGCGCGTTCCCTTTCTGCACTTCTTTGACGGATTTCGCACTTCGCACGAGGTTGGCAAAGTCGAACAACTGACGGACGACGATCTGCGCGCGCTGATCCCCTCCGAGTTGGTGGAAGCGCATCGCAAGCGCGCCCTCTCACCGGACCATCCCGTCCTCCGCGGCACGGCGCAGAACCCTGATGTTTTCTTCCAAGCCCGTGAGACCGTGAATCCGTTCTATGCGGCTTGTCCCGGAATCGTCCAGAGTGTGATGGACAAATTCGCGAGCGTGGTGGGCCGTTCCTACCACCTTTTTGATTACGTGGGCGCTCCGGATGCCGAGCGCGTGATCATCCTGATGGGGTCCGGCGCAGAAGCAGCCCAGGAAGCCGTCGAGTACCTCACCCAGCGCGGCGAAAAAGTTGGCGTGCTCAAGGTCCATCTCTATCGGCCTTTCTCGATTGAGCATTTTCTCGCCGCACTCCCCAAAACGGCAAAGAACCTGGCCGTGCTCGACCGCACCAAAGAGGCGGGCGCCGCCGGCGAACCTCTCTACGTAGACGTCATCACCGCTCTCAGTGAGGGCTTGGCGGCAGGTAAAGCGCAGTTTTCAAGTTTCCCCCGCGTCATCGGCGGGCGCTACGGATTGTCTTCCAAGGAATTCACACCCGCGATGGTGAAGGCCGTGTACGACGAAATGCTCAAGCCCGCACCTCTCAATCACTTTACGGTAGGCATCTTGGACGACGTCACGCACACTAGCTTGGAAGTCGACCCCACATTCTCGACCGAAGATCCCAAGACCGTGCGCGCCATCTTCTACGGCCTGGGGTCTGATGGCACGGTGGGCGCCAACAAGAACTCCATCAAGATCATCGGCGAAGACACTGACAATTACGCGCAGGGATACTTCGTTTACGATTCGAAGAAATCCGGCTCCATCACCATCTCTCACCTGCGCTTTGGTCCCAAGCCGATCCACTCCACGTATCTGATCTCCCAAGCGAATTTTGTGGCCTGCCACCAGTTCACGTTCCTCGAACGCTACGATGTTCTCAAAGCGGCCGAACCCGGCGCCACTTTCCTGCTCAACAGTCCTTACGGGCCGGACGAGGTTTGGGACATGATGCCGCGCACCACTCAGCGGGCGATCATCCAAAAGAAACTTCGCTTTTTCGTAATCGACGCCATCAAGGTGGCACACGCCGCCGGGATGGGTGGCCGCATTAACACTGTAATGCAGACTTGCTTCTTTGCCATCAGCGGAGTGTTACCCCGCGACGAAGCCATTGCCGCCATCAAGCACGCCATTGAGAAGACTTACGGCAGGCGTGGCGAAGCTGTGGTGCAGAAGAACTTTGCTGCTGTGGACGCTTCCATCGATCAACTGCACGAGGTCAAGGTTCCTCTCGAAGCGACCAGTGCCTTTGACATGCGCCTCGCGGTGCCATCGCAAGCGCCCGCGTTTGTTCGCGACGTGCTGGCGAAGATCATCGAGGGCGAAGGCGATTCGCTACCGGTCAGCGCCATGCCCAAGGACGGAACCTTCCCCACCGCGACCTCGCAGTGGGAGAAACGCAACATCGCTTTGGACATCCCAGTGTGGGATCAGGAACTCTGCATCCAGTGCGGCAAGTGCGTGCTGGTCTGCCCCCACGCGGTTATCCGGGCGAAGATTTACGACCCAGCGCTGCTGGAAAAAGCTCCCACCACCTTCAAGTCGACCGCGGCGCGCTGGAAGGAATTCAAGGAGATGAAGTACACGCTGCAAGTGGCGCCGGAAGATTGCACCGGCTGCGCGCTCTGCGTGGAAATCTGCCCGGTCAAGTCCAAGAGTGAGGCCAAACACAAGGCCATCAACATGGCGGACCAAGTGCCGCTGCGCGGGGCCGAGCGCGATAACTGGAACTTCTTCCTGGAGATTCCGGAAGCCGACCGCCGCACCCTCAGCTTAGGCCAGGTAAAGGACGTTCAGTTGCTTCAACCCCTGTTCGAATTCTCCGGCGCCTGCGCGGGTTGCGGTGAAACACCGTACATCAAGCTCATGACGCAGTTGTTTGGCGATCGCGCGCTGATTGGCAATGCCACAGGGTGCTCGTCGATTTATGGTGGCAATCTGCCCACCACGCCCTACGCCGTCAACCACGAAGGCCGCGGTCCCACATGGTCGAACTCACTGTTCGAAGATAACGCGGAATTCGCGCTCGGCATGCGCCTGGCGGTCGACCAGCAAACACAATACGCTCGGGAACTCGTTCAGCGCCTGGCCCCTAGCTTGGGCGACGAACTGGTGCAATCCCTGCTCAACGCCGACCAGTCCACCGAAGCCGGCCTTCGCGAACAGCGCGATCGCGTTCAAATCCTCAAGGCCAAACTCTCGGGACTGGCAACGCTCGAAGCGCGTGACCTTACCAATGTTGCCGATACGCTCGTCAAAAAGAGCGTCTGGGCCTTCGGCGGCGACGGCTGGGCATACGACATCGGCTACGGCGGGCTTGACCACGTGCTCGCCAGCGGCCGCAACATCAACGTCCTGGTCCTCGACACCGAGGTTTACTCCAACACCGGGGGCCAGATGTCAAAGTCAACTCCGCGCGGCGCCGTCGCCAAGTTCGCTGCTGGCGGAAAGCCCCGGCCCAAGAAAGACCTGGGTATGATGGCGATTGCCTACGGCAACGTCTATGTCGCCGAGGTGGCCATGGGTTCGAGCGACATGCAGACGTTGAAGGCGTTCCTGGAAGCTGACGCTTACGATGGGCCGTCCCTCATTATCGCTTACAGCCATTGCATCGCCCACGGATACGACTTGGTGCATGGAATGGATCAGCAGAAGGCCGCAGTGCAGTCGGGATATTGGCCGCTGTACCGCTACAACCCCGATCTCGCGAAGGTAGGCAAGAACCCCTTGCAGTTGGATTCGCGCGCGCCCTCGCTGCCGCTCGAGAAATACATCTACAACGAAACTCGTTACACCATGCTGACGCACAGCGATCCGGAATCTGCCAAGCATTTGTTGAAGCTCGCCGAAGAGGACGTCCAGAAGCGCTGGAAACTCTACTCAAATATGGCCGCCACACCGGCGAATGGCGCGGCAAAGGAGACCAAGTAAATGATTGACCTAACTACGAAATACCTGGGTATAACCCTGAAAAACCCTCTCGTCGTTTCCGCGTCGCCGCTCTCGGAGGACGTCGGTAATATCCGCCGCATGGAAGACGCCGGAGCTTCCGCCGTCGTGCTCCCCTCCCTGTTCGAGGAGCAGATTCAGGTGGAAAGCAACACGCTGGATCACTTCCTCTGGCAGGGGACGGAAAGCTTTGCGGAATCGTTGACCTATATCCCCGACATGCCGGGCTATCACCTGGGCCCTGACGGCTATCTCGAGCACGTGCGCCGTGCGAAAGAGGCGGTGAAGCTCCCCATCATCGGCAGCTTGAACGGCGTTTCCACGGGCGGCTGGGTGGGGTATGCCAAGAAGATCGAGGAAGCCGGCGCAGACGCTTTGGAGCTGAATATCTACTTCATTGCTACCAACAGCGACATGACCGGCGCCCAGGTGGAACAGATGTACGTTGACCTGGTCTCGCAGGTGAAGGCCAGCATTCACATTCCCGTGGCGGTAAAAATCGGTCCGTACTTCAGCTCGCTTCCCAACACCGCTCGGCGCCTGGACCAGGCTGGCGCGAATGCTCTGGTTCTCTTCAACCGGTTTTATCAGCCGGATTTCGACCTGGAAAATTTGGAGGTCGTTCCCAACCTCATCCTGAGCACGCCGCACGAATTGCTTCTGCGCCTCAACTGGGTGGCGGTTCTTTACGGGAAGATCCAGGCGGACTTGGCGGTCACCGGCGGTGTCCACTCCGGCACGGATGTGCTGAAGTCGATGATGGCCGGGGCACGAGTGGCCATGATGACCTCGGCATTACTGCGCAACGGTATCGGCCACTTGGCTACCGTGCAAACCGAGCTTCTGAAATGGATGGAAGAACACGAATACGAGTCCATCCATCAGATGCAAGGCAGCATGAGCCAACGCGCCGTAGCGGACCCCTCCGCTTTCCAGAGGGCAAACTATGTGAAGGTGCTGAGCTCGTACGCGATGAAAGCGGTTTGATTTAGGATCTAGGATTTTGGATCTGGGATTTAGGGCCTGGCATTTCGGATTTCAGACCCCGGTTTCTGGACTTTGGATTCTGAGTTTCGGATTTTAGATTGGTGTTCTTCGATAAAGGATATTGAGCACGGCCCTTTCAATTACGGATTGTTGGTTTAGGTATCTTGTATTTCGCAGTTTGCGTTTTGAATCTTGAATTTTGAATCTCGAATGGTGTTCAATCGCCCGCGCAGACATTTCCCATTAATGCGCGGGCGCGTTTGTTTATAAAGCAATGCAATAACCTGAATTGCTCTTCAAGGTTCCAGAATTGGTGAAAGACTCAGGAATTCCCACGCCGAAGATCCAAATTAGACCCAGAGAGACCCTCGCGATTTGTTTCTCTCCCGATGTTACAATGTCTCTCGCCAACAGGAGCTCCGCTTGCCGCGCATCGTTTATACATCTGACCTACACGGCGTCATTGACCTTTACCGTGCCGCGGGAGACGCGGCGGTTCGCACCCACGCCGACGCCTTAATTTTCGGCGGGGATCTGTGTCCTGGCACACCCTCGGGAGCTTCACAGCGATTGCCCATTGAGCAACCGGAGTTCGTCCTCTACCGCTTGTCCCACCTGTTCGACATGTGGAAGGACGCGCATCCCGACTTGCGGATCTTCACCATCCCCGGCAACGACGACTGCCAAACCATCCTGCCCGCGCTCGAAGACCTGGAAATGAACGACCTTATCGAGAACCTGCATAAGCAAACTCGAACCCTGGGTGACTATACCCTGATGGGTCTCTCTTACGTCCCGCCAACACCTTTTCACCTCAAGGACTTTGAGCGTTGGGATAAAGCGCCGGACCGGGAGTCCGGTTCATATTCCTATCGCTGCATGATAGGGACTCCGCGAGGCTTCAAGCTAATCGAGGATTTCGAGACTTACTTGGATTCCTTGTCCAGCATCAAACAGGAGCTCGAGCGGTTCACCGTCAGCGACCCCGCGCACACCGTGGCAGTCATTCACACGCCGCCGTTCAACACAGCCTGCGACGTCCTCTTCGATGGCCGCCACATTGGGAGCAAAGCGGTGCGGAGTTGGATTGAGAAAACGCGGCCCCGCCTGACGCTGCACGGACACATTCACGAAAGCCCCAAACTTTCCGGCACCTTTTTCGACCGGATCGGCCCCACCACCGTCGTCAACCCCGGCTGCGACCACACGAGGCCCCACTTGGTTTTCATTGACCTCGATAAGCTCACCGAAATCGAACACTCGCTCTATGGCAAGAAAACCGCGTTGTAGACCCAACGGAACTCGCTGAGTCGTTGTGCCACACGTCGGGATGCTCCTCGACCATTACAAAATTGAGGTGCAGAGGACCAAGTCCTGATTGGGAATTCCGCCCCGATAATCGCGGCGGAAGTTATCTTACAGTCCCGCCGGCAGCTTCTTCACCGCGATGGCTTCACCCGCATAAAGCGTGGGCGCGCCGGCGGCGAAGGCTTCCTTGTTATAGGCCGCCACGTCCGACTGGATGAGTTTATTGAAGTCGTCCAGGTGCTGCGCGAGCTCCTTCGTCAACTCCTCCTTTTGTTCTATCGCCAACTGCGCGGGGGGCTCGCCGTAGGCGAACGCGCCGCCTCCCGAGAGGTCGGAGAGCTTGCTGTTAAACGCCTGCAAGTAGTGGATGTCGTCTTCAGCGCCGGGCTGGAGTTCCGAGTTGTACACGGAATCCTTCAGCGTTCTAAGCTTCCTGCCAAGCTGGGAGGCTTTGCCCATGAGTGGCTGAAACTTCTTCTTCAGATCTTCATCGTCGCTGGAGCGGACCATCCCCTGGAAACCTGTGAGCGTCTTCTGCATTCCATCCACACGGTTCAGCATACTGTTCAGCGCGCTCACGTCGTTGCGTACTTCGAGGCTGAACTTGAGCGAGGCGCGGAAATTCTCCGGGTCAATCTTGAGGTTGGGGTCGGGGCGCACGGTTACGTCAGCCTCCTCCTTGTGGTCAGCCACGGTGATGACGATGTGATATTTCCCTGCCAGCACCAGCGGCCCTCGGCCCCGGCCGAAGAACTCCGCAAATTCGCTCGGTTCCTCTTGGCGTTCAAAAGTAAGCCGCTCGGGGCCGTCGTAACGCATCGTCCATACAAAACGATTGATCCCGGCCTTGGAAGGTCCATGCTCGGTCGCCACCGGGTTCCCGTGTTCGTCGGTAATCACGATCTTGACCGGGCCTTCGCGCTGGCCCCCTGGGCCCTCAGCCTCCCCTTGCCCACCTTGTCCCGCTTGACCTCCCTGGCCCCCCGCCATTGCAGGGGCGGCACCGCCACCGGCATTGCCGCCCGGCCCGGTTCGGCCCGCTCCGGCGCCCCCAGGCCCACCCGGGCCGCCGCCGCGCCGCTGCTCAATTTCCTTCTTCAAGAAGTAATCGATCACGACGCCCTCGGGGCCATTGGGGACGGAATAATCCGCCGCCGTGGGTGATCCTGCCCCGCGCCAGTGATGAAAAAGCGTGCCCGGCGCGGTGCTCACCAGTTGAAAGTCGCTGTCCTGGACCTTCGCGCTCATTTGCTCGACGGGGCGAATCTTGTCAAACACGAAGAGGCCGCGGCCGTGCGTCGCGACCACGAGGTCGCCGTTCGCCTTCTCGAATTTCAGATCATAAATGGGCACGGTGGGAAAATTGGACTTGAGCGTCTGCCAATGTTCTCCCGCGTCCTGCGAGTAGAAAAGGCCGGAGTCGGTACCCAGCACGAGAAACCCGCGTTGATTGGGGTCTTCGCGGACGACGTGCGCGGGAGAATCGGCGGGCAACCCGGCGGAAATGGACGTCCACGTCTTGCCGTAATCGGCAGTCTTGTAAACGAACGGGTGAGGGTTGTCCAATTCGTGGGCGTCGCAGGTGACGTACGCCGTCCCTGCGTCAAAGGGCGAAACCCCGACCTGATAAACGCGTGCCCACTCGGGCGCGCCAGTAACGGAAACGTTATTCCACTTCTTGCCGCCGTCGCGCGTCACCTGCACCAGGCCGTCGTCGGTGCCGACCCAAATCACTTTGGGGTCGGTGGGCGCGAGGGTAATGGTCAGAATGGTGTCGTAGCTTTCGGCGCCGCTGATATCGTGTTGGACGGGACCTCCCGACACCTCCTGCTTCGATTTGTCGTTGCGGGTAAGATCGCCGCTGATCGGAGTCCAATTCTTGCCACCGTCCGCAGACTTGAAAACCACGTTGCCGCCGAGATAGACCTCGTTGGCGTCCGTGTCCGAGACGGCGATGGGTGAAGTCCAATTGAATCGATACTTCAGGTCAGCCGGCTTCATTTCCTCGACGCCTTCCAGGTAGGGTCGGACCGAGCGGGAAAGATGGTTCTTCTTGTCGAGACGCGAGATGCTGCCATTCTGGGAATCGACGTAGATGATGTTGGGATCGGTGGGGGCAAACACCGCGTATTCGCCATCACCTCCCGTCACCGTATACCAATCGGCGCCGCCCACCGAGCGTCCCGCCAGGTTACTGGAAGGGCCGCACCAGGCGCTGTTGTCCTGAAGGCCGCCGCACACGGAGTACGGAGTCTCGCTATTCGTCGAGACCATATAGAACTGCTCGATGGGGAGGTTGTTGAGGAATCGCCAACTCTTAGCGCCGTCCGTCGTTAGAAAGACGCCGCCGTCATTGCCTTGAATCATGCGCTGCGGGTCTTTGGGGTCAATCCAAAGCGTGTGATGGTCGGGGTGGACCCCGCGGTCGGCGGTATGCGAAGTCTTGCCGCCATCATCCGATTCCACCAGGTTGAAAGACATGAAGAAGATCTTGTTTTCGTTGTCCGGCGAGACCATCAGCCGCGAGAAATAGTACGGACGAACGTCGTAGGAGTGGTTGTCGCTGGCCGCCGTCCAGGTATCGCCCAGATCGGTGGATTGCCACAGCATGCCGCGCTTGGCGGCCACCAAGGCGTAAACGTGATTCGGATTGGTGGGCGCCACGGCCACCGCAATGCGGCCCAGCGGTCCTTCCGGCAGGCCCTTGCTCAACTTTTTCCAGGTGTCGCCGCCGTCG
>Ga0181520_10002977_pt1 | contig 30489 bp, 21 predicted proteins | sample PEATcosm2014_Bin_29_FD_132451 | JGI IMG/M metagenome (GOLD analysis project Ga0181520, IMG submission 132451) | Peatland microbial communities from MTU Mesocosm Facility, Houghton, MI, USA - PEATcosm2014_Bin02_30_metaG | ecosystem: Environmental > Terrestrial > Soil > Wetlands > Peat | place...
AGCAGATCAACCGTCGCGTGAAGGGGAGCGAGAAGTTCTGGTCGAAATCGACCAGCGAGGCGGTCCTGCAGCTACGAGCCGACTACCTCAGCGACTCCATCCCAATTGCCTCCTTCTGGCTCCACCACCAATCCCGCCAGACCGGGGTCAACGCCTACGCCCAGGCCCCGTAACCTAACAAAGTGCGGAATGCACCCCGAGCGTGAGGGCCGCTTTGCAGACGGTGTAGCGGGCGGGCTTGCCCGCCGTGTTGGAACGCCGAACGACACGGCGGCAAGCCCGGCCGCTACACGTTGGCATTGCCTTGCAGCCATCCCACAGGAGAAGTAAAATCCGGCTTTGCCTCCAGGTGCATCGATGACCGAACCCCAGTGGCTCCTCTGGTCGCGACAACTGATGGCGCTGGCCCAGAACGGCCTCAGCTACACCAGCAACCCCTTTGACATCGACCGTTACCAATCCGTCCGCAAGATTGCCGCGGCCATTCTGGCCGAGCACACGCGGGCCGACCAGCAACGCATCGAAGACCTCTTCGCCCGCGAGGTCGGCTATGCGACGCCGAAGGTCGACGTGCGGGGCGTGGTGTTTCGCGACGAGGCCCTCTTGTTGGTGAAGGAGCACGAGGACGGCCTTTGGACTTTGCCCGGCGGCTGGGCCGACGTCAACGAATCGCCCGGCGAAGCCGTCGTCCGCGAGGTCTTTGAGGAGTCGGGGTACCGCACCCGGGCGACAAAATTGCTGGCCGTTTTCGACCGGTCGAAGCATCCGCACCTGCCGCTCATGCCCTTTCACATTTACAAGCACTTTATCCGTTGCCAGTGGTTGGGAGGCGAGCCGACCGTCAGCAACGAGACCGATGCGGTCGGTTTCTTCCGCGAGGGCCAGTTGCCGGAGCTATCGCATTCCCGCACGACGCCCGCCCAAATCGCCCGCATGTTCGAACACTTGCGCCAGCCCGAGTTGCCCACCGATTTTGACTAAGGACCTCTAACACAACGAGGAACTTAATGTACTCCTCTCGCTCCGCGAGAGGGATGCTGTCGTCGAATTAGCCTCACGCGGAGCGTGAGGAGTACAACGCCTTTCGTCACGCGGAGCGCTGTACGACGCCGTCAAGTCGCGCGGCTTCCGCGTGCGGCCCGTGCCCATCGATTTCAGCGATCAGTAGTCTCGAAGGAGTCGAAACATGCACAGACGTGATTTCCTGCGGGCGGGTGCGGCTGCCGCGACGGTGATCGGCGCCCCGTTGTTGCCGGGCTCTCCGTTGCCTGGGGCCGAGCCCGAGCGCGGCACGCCGGGCAAAACGTCCCATCACCTGGCCGGCATGACGCTCGAGCAACTCCGCGACGACTACCAGGAGCGGCTGTTCGGCCAATACCTCCCCTTTTGGGAAAAGGGAGGAATCGATCGGCAGCACGGCGGCTTCCGCTGCGAATTGAACGACGACGGCTCGCCGGCCAGCGACGAAAAGTTCATCTGGTACCAGGGCCGCGGCGTCTGGATCTATTCCTTCTTGTGCAACGAGTTCAGCCACGATCGCCGCTGGCTGGAGATCGCCCGGCAGGGACGCGACTTCCTCGTCAAACACATGTATGCCGGCGGCGGAAAGTGGTACGAAAAAGTCCACAGCGACGGGACGCTCATCGAGGGCTTGGGCGAGAACGTCTACGGCTGGCTGTTTGCCGCGGCCGGACTGGCCGAATACTATCGCGCCGCGAACCAAGCGGAGGATCTCGACCTGGCCAAGACGTCGCTCCGCTCTGCCCTGCGGGCTTACGACGATCCGGGCTATACCGACACGCACACTACGCAATATACGGGGTTGGACCTCGACGCCCGCGGCCTGCGTTCGCAGGGGCACTCGATGGTCACCATCGCCGTGCTGACCGGCTTGTTGGCCCAGCACGCCGATCCCGCCTTGGAAGACCTCCAGCGGCGTCACGTCGCGCTCGTGCTAAGCAAGTTCTGGAATCCGCAATACCGGATCGTCAACGAGTATCTGCGCCACGATTTCAGCCGGGCACCGGGCGCCGAGGCCCACATGCTCACCGGCCACGCCATCGAGACGCTCTGGCTGCTGATGGCCGAGGCCCGGCGGCGGCAGGACGAGCACCTGTTCGAAACCGCGGCCGGCCGCGTTCACCGCTTTCTGGAAATGTGCTGGGACTACATTTTTGACGGCCTGGGCGACGGCAATTTCCACGTCTTCGGCACCAAGACCCAGCCGCGCGGGCCGGAATATGACGTTAAGACGATGTGGGCCCATTGCGAAGCCATGGTCGCCTGCCTGATGGTCTTCGAGCACACCGGCGCCGCCTGGGCCCGCCAGTGGTACGAGCGTTTGCGGGCCTACACGCTCAAAGTGATGCCCGTCGCCGGTCTCGGCGTTTGGCGTCAGGCCGTCGATCGCCAGGGAAAAGACCTGAAACGCGTGGGGGTCAGCACCAAGCGGAAAGATAACTTTCATCAGGCGCGATATTTGATGTTGGACCTGCTCTGTGTGAAACGGATGCTCGCCCGAAATTCCCTGCCCACGGGAGGTGCCTCATGAATCGGTATGGAACTGCTGTTGTGTTGCTGATCGGCGTATCGGCATGGAATGTTCTAAGCGGCCAAGTGGCAGCGGGGACGCCGTCCGGGTCCGAGGAAACGCGGGATTACTTCCTCAAGCTCTGTGACCGGACCGTCGCCGAATTCAATAAAGAACTCAAGGGCTGGAAGATGGCGAAGGATTCCGATACGACGGTCCATCACATGCCCTTCTTCGAGGACTCCTACGGCATCCGAGCCCTTTGCGTCGCCTATGACATGACCGGGAAGAAGGCGTATCTGGACGCCTGCATGCACTGGGCCGACCAGATCGTCGCCTTCCAGGAGCGCATGACTCCCAAGGGAGCGTACTACATCGGCTACGAGCGTCTGCCGGGGGCGAAAACCGGCATTTGGACCGTGGCCGACTCGGGCTCGATTGGGATGGGGGTGTTGGCCACGGCCGTCCGCACCACGGATCCCGAGAAAAAGGCGCGGTACCTCAACTCGATCCGGTCATTCGCTCGGCTGGTGATCGATAGCTACGTTCGCCCGGGCGGCGGAATCACCGACGGAATCTATCCGAGCTGGGAAAAGGAGATGTGGTGCGCGGTGGAGATATTCGGTTCGCTCATGTTTCTTGCCTATGACGAGACCAAGGACCCGAAGTATCTGAAGGTTGCCCTGGGGGCATTGGACTGGATGAACCGTCACGACATCCGCAAGCCCGACCATGGCTATATATGGCCGATGTATTCCGGCGTGGCCTTTTACACGGGCGAGTTCTATGCCGTGGCACTGAAACATCTCCCGCCTGGGGACCCTCGCCGAAAGGCCTGTGCCCCGCAGATCGCCGGGTTGTTGGCATGGCTGAAGATCAACCAGCGGGGCCAGGGTGCGAAGATCGGCGGTGCCCTGGGAAACGTGGATTACCTGGAGGGCACGCACATGGCGGGCGTTCCGTATGTCCAATTGATTTTTGCCCAGGAGTTGCCCGAATACCGCGACCAGGCGGCGATCGCCGCCAAGGAGATGGCGATTTTTTGCGGCCTCATCGAGGCCACTTGGGCGAAGGACCCCCGTCCCGTAGCCGAACGCTCCAAGGAGAGCATACGCGTGGTGAATTGGGAGTTGACGACGTTTGCCATGATGTCGTATGCGGAAAAGTTGTATCCCGGGGTGCTGTTCCGCGCGTCGCACGATCGCTTGCCGCCAAGGTCAACGACGGCGAGTGAATGCAAATAACGTCTTTTTCGCCATTATCGGGTCCTGCGCTGCTAATGGAACGAGGGCGAGTGAAACGAGCCCGTTTTCCCGGTCGAGAACGCCGAAAGTGTTCCACAATCAACCACGGAACCAATAAATAAAGGAAGTGCATCATGAAATGCAGTCGACGCATTGTGATCGTGATCGGCTGTTTGTCGGCTTTGATGATCCTCGACAGCCGCGCGACGGAACAGACCGCCGTTGGCGCGGGAAAGAGTCCCTCGGCGGGCAGCACGCCGGCCGCGCCCGGCGACTTTCGCGGCCGCTTCCTGGAACTCTGCGATCTGGCCGTCGATGAGCTCAACAAGGAAATCACGGTATACATCGAGAAACGTCATCGGAAGGGAGAGGACCCCCGCACGCATCACATACCCTTCTTCGAGGATTCCTACGCCATCCGAGCCCTTTGCGTCGCTTACGATATGACGGGGGACAAAAAGTATCTCGACGCCTGCACGCGCTGGTCCGACCACGTGGTGGCTTGCCAGCAGCGAATGATTCCCAAGGGGGCGTATTTCCCCAACTATGATTTCTGCCGCCAGCCGGGCCAGGATAAGGGCGGATGGTACGTGGCCGACTCCGGCTCCATTGCCGCTGGCGTGCTGGCTACGGCCGTCCGCACCACCAATCCCCACAAAAGGCAGCTCTACCTCGCCTCGATCCGTTCCTTCGCCCGGCTGGTCATCGATAACTACGTACACAAAGACGGCGGCATCACCGACGGCCTATGGTCCTACACCGGCGAGTGGTGGGCCTCGACGGCGATTTTCGGCGAGTTGATGTTTCTGGCTTACGCCGAGATGCACGATCCCGAATATTTGAAGGTTGGGCTGGGCGCCGCCGACTGGCTCAATCGGCACGACTTCCACAAGGACGAAAAGCCGGCCTTCGAGGCGATGTACCCGTGCATGGTCTTCTATTGCTTCGAGTTCTATGCCACGGCGCTGCCCTATCTCGAACCGGGCACCGCCCGGCGCCAGGCCGCCGAAGCGCATATCGCCGAAGGCTTCCAATGGATGGCCCAAAATCAGAAAGGCCGGGGGGCCAAAAGCAAGTGGAATTATCGCCTCGACGGAACCTACATGGCGGGCAATCCGTACCTGATGTGCGTGTTTGCCCGCCATTTGCCGCAATACGCCGACCAGGTTGCCGAGGGGGACAAGGAGCTTCGCTACGTGACCGGCGTACTGTACGAAAACGGCAAGAAACCCCGCGTGACGAACCTGGAAATATGGACGGTGATGATTTGGACCATGACGTCCTACGCCGAGCGGCTGAGCCCCGGGGCCCTGTTCCGCACGTCGCACGAAGTCGTGCCGCGGCTCGGAGAGGCCACCCTCCCGGCCGTACCAAGCGAGTTTCGCGGCTGCTTCCGGGAACTCTGCGATCTGACAGTGGGGGAGCTCAACAAGAAGATCACGCCGTACATCGAGAAACGTGACCGAACGGGAGAGGACCCGAAGACGCACCACATGCCCTTTTTCGAGGATTCGTTCGGGGTGCGGGCCCTCTGTGTCGCTTGCGACATGACGGGGAACCAGAAGTATCTCGACGCCTGCACCCGCTGGGCCGACTACGTCGTGGCCTGCCAGCAGCGGATGACGCCCAAGGGGGCGTACTACACGAACTACGACTACGCCCGTCAGCCGGGCCAGGACAAGGGCGGCTGGTACGTGGCCGACTCCGGTTCGATCGGCATGGGCGTGCTGGCCGTGGCCGTCCGTACCACCGATCACCGCAAGAAGCAGCTCTACCTCGATTCGATCCGCTCCTTCGCCCGGCTGGTTATCGATAACTACGTCCGCAAAAGCGGCGGGGTCACCGACGGCCTGTGGACGTATCCGGACGAGTGGTGGTGTTCGACCGCCACCTTCGGCGCACTGATGTTCCTGGCCTATGACGAGACAAAGGATCCCGAATATCTCCGGGTTGCGCTGGGCGCCGCCGACTGGCTCAGCCGGCATGACTTCCACAAGGAAGAGAAACCGGCCTTCGAGGCGCTCAACCCGGGCATGGTCTTCTATTGTTTCGAGTTCTATGCCACGGCCTTGCCGCATCTGAAGCCGGGCAGCCCGCGGCGCGCGGCGGCCGAGGCACACGTCGCCGAGGCCTTCCAATGGCTCGCCGAAAACCAGAAAGGCCGCGGGGCCCAGAGCCAGTGGAACTATCTCGACGGGTCGACCTACATGTCGGGCAACCCGTACCTGATGTACGTGTTTGCCCGCTACCTGCCGCAATACGGCGGCCAGGTCGCCGAAGGCGACAAGGAACTTCGCTACGAGACCGGTTTGCTCTATGAGAACGGCAAGAAGCCCCGCGCCACGAAACTCCAGGTGTGGGAGCTGATGACTTGGGCGATGATGTCCTACGCCGAGCGGCTGAGCCCCGGGGCGCTCTTCCGCGTCTCGCACTGATGCCAACCCTTTCGCCGAAAAACACGTAAACCATACCTTGATCCTTCGAGGGCACGACAATGACTAAAATCGATCGACGCAACTTCCTGGTGTCCGCCGGGCTTGGGGCCATCGGCGCCCTGCCCGCCTGTCGCACGATGGTATCGGCGGCGGAACGATCGCCCGCCGGTGCGCCGGCCCGATTTCGCGAGCCGTTTCTGCGGCTCTGCGACGCGCTCTGCCCGGTGCTCGATACCCCCCGGACCGCGCGCTTCTACGAGGATTCATACGCCATCCGCGGACTGGCCGTGGCCTACGACATGACCGGCAGGACGAAGTACCTCGACGTCTGCCGCCGCTGGTCAGCGCGGATGGCGAACTATCAAGCGGAGATGTTCCCCCGCGGGGCCTACTACATGAATTACGGCCGCAAGCCGGGCCAGCAACAGGGCGACTGGTACGTAGGCGATTGCTCGAGCATCGCCATGGCTGTCCAGGCAACCGCCGTGCGCACGGCCGACGCGGCCGAGAAGGCCCGCTACCACGATTCTGCCCGCGACTACGCTCAGCTCGTCATGGATCACTACGTACGTCCGTCGGGCGGGATTACCGACGGCCTCTGGTCAACCTTCGACGGCGAATGGTGGTGCTCCACCGGCATCTTCGGCTCGCTGAGCTTCGTGTTCTATCGTCAGACGGCCGACCCGGCGTATTTGAGGGTTGGGCAAGGGGCCATCGATTGGCTGAACCGGCAGCGGTTCGAAAACTCCACGCACATCTCGTTCAAAGAGGCAGCGCCCTCCGTCTTAATGTACGTCTTCGAGGCCTATTCGGCCGCCATGCCGCATCTGAAAGCCGATCCGCCCCGCTGGCGGGCCTCGCTGGTCGAGATGCGGCGGGCGCTCGATTGGATGGCCGCCAACCAGGCGGGACGAGGCGCGAAGTCCGCCTGGAACTATAACAGCCAATGGGGAAGCAAACTGGGCGGCCTGCCGTTCCACATGTACGTCTGGTCGCGTTATCTGCCCGATGGATCGCAGATCACGGCCGCCGCCGACCAAGAGCTCGACCATCTCACCAAGCTCCTTTCGGCCGATCCGCAAAAGCAATTCCAGCTCGCCGCCTTCACGATGATGTCCTATGCCGAGCGGCTCAGTCCCGACAGCGTGTATCGCAAAGACGCCGCGCTCTGAGCGGCCGAGTTTCAGGCGATTGCGCCCGCGGCGGCCCGCAGGCCCAACAAGGTCGTCTCGCCCTGGGAGTCATCCTTGGCAAACAGGACCAGCCCTTTCTCCCTTTCGCCGAAAGACCAGCGGACGTCCGCGGTCGATTTTCGCAACGCACTCTGATAGGAGGCGAGTTGCAAATAGGGGCCGTCGAGCGTCCAGGCGCCGCCGGGGCACTGGATCTCGTCTCCGCCGTTGCCGGCGATGCGCTGGGTGTAGCGCCCGTCGCTTTGCAAATTGATGGTTACCGTGCTGGCGGCCGCATCGACGTAGAACCGCCACGCCCCCAGCACTTCCTCGGTCCGGATGGTTCTGGCCGAAGGGGCCGGCGCGGCCTGCATCGCCAAAAACAGCTCGGCCGACGGGTCGCGGAATCGCCGCCGCCGCCCGCGGTAACCCCACCACCCCAGACCCACGGCGGCAACGATTCCCGGCACCAAGACCGAGGCGCCGGAACCACGCGGCTCAACCGATGCCATGGTCGCCCATGCCAGCACCAGCAGGCCGAGCAACATGGGGATGACTCCCACGTAGTGTTCGCTCACATTGCCCAACCCGTACCGCACCACGAGCAGCGTGAGCAGAGGGCCCACCGCGGCGAGCAAGATGATCACGTCGCTGGAGAGCCACCAACATGGCGGCTGGCGGGCCGGGCCTCAGCCCGCTTCGGCCGACCAGGGCGTGACCAGCAGCATGAGCATCGCGATGACCAGAATCCACGCAAGTCGCTTGGACATGGGCGATGTCCTCCTCTGTGCTCATTCCAGACTTATTTTACTACATTGGAGCGGGCAGAACAATCGCGATGGGGGACGAAAGCTCAGCCTTGCTCCACCAGTTCAGTTCGCTTTTCTGAGCACGATCACCGCCGCCCGATGTCGCGCCAGCAAGGCAACCTCGACGCCCGCCGACATGAGCTCGCCGGCCGGCACGGTCCGGGGCGTTTCTCCCCGGGGAACGTGCCAGGCCAGCTCGTAGGTTGCCGCGGCATCGAGTTCGCGGAGCACGAATCGCTGGGCCGCCGAGCCATCGCCTAGCCGGTAGGCGAAAAGCAAAACGGTGCCGCTCGCCGGATCGCTCAGTTGCACGGCCACCCAACCCTCGCGCTCGGTCTTCAGCGCCGGCGGGGTGAGCAGATGGGCCACGGAGCGGCGGATCACCTGCCGCCACTCTCGGGCGAAGGCCACGTGCTCGGCCAGTCGTGAGCGGTCCTCGCGGGGCAAGCTGGCCAGGTCGCCGCTGAGGCCGAAAACGCCCCCCATCGCCGCAGCCGCCGCAAAATCCAGGTCCACCGTCTCGGCCGGCTCCCAGATGGCGCCGCAGGGTGCCACGATGGCCGCGGGCGAATCGGCCAGCGACTTGGTGTATTGCGGGATCGTCTGGCCCACGGTTCGCATCACGGCCCACTTGATCAGGCCGCCGGGCGGCAGCCGCAACAGCGCTCCCTGCCAAATTCGCAGCACGTCGACCGGATGCACCGTGTCGCTGAGGAAGTGGGCGTCGAAGTGGCTGAGGATGGCCAGGTCCAGCCGCATCGCCCCGCTCGAACAGCCTTCAAAAACCGTCTCGGGGTGCTTTTGCCGTATTTCGTCCAACAGCCGATGCCACGCCCGGTAGTAGCCGTAAAGCTCGTGGCCCGCCGCGTCGGGTTCCAACTCGAAGTTGAAATCGACTTTCATCCAGGCCAGGCGATAGGTCTCCACGAGCCGCAAAATCTCGCTCTTGAGATAGGCATACGCGTCGGGGTCGGTCAAATCGATGCGCGCGAACGTGGCGGCGGCGGGGCGAAACCAGTCGGGGTGCGCCTGGCGGATCGGCACGCCGCGGCCGAAGCGTTCCGGCTCCATCCACAAGCCGAAGGCCAGCCCGGCCGCGCGGACCTCGTCGGCAAAGGCGGCCATCTTGCCCCAAAAGGCGCCGTCGGTCTTCTCGCGCCAGTCGCCGGCTTGGGCGAACCAATCGCCGGCCTGCGGGCCATACCAACCGGCGTCCACGACGAACACCTCGCAGCCGATTTCCTTGGCGGCCTGCAATTGCCCCCTGAGCCGCGGCACGTCCAGCACCTCGAACTGGTCGAACCACGTGTTGTAAACCACCGGCAGCTCCGCCCGCTGGTTGGCGCTCATCTTCTGCTGCCACCAGCGATGCAGCCGTGGCGCGGCCGCGGCGGGCTCTCCGCCCGGCAACGCTTGGATCAAGATTTCGGGGCACTCCAACGCCGCCCCCGGCGCCAATTCCAAGCGGAGCCAGTCGTCGGCCAATCCCAACGTCACAATGGCGAAGGGACTGCCGTCCATGACCGCTCGGCCGGCGACCTCGATCGACCAGTTGCCGCAGGGAAGCACGTGGAACGCCAGACCGCGCTCGGCCTTCCGTTCGCGCAAGCAAAGATACGGCGTGCCGCCTTGGGTCATCCGGCCGGGTACGCCGCCGAACCGCAGGCCGCCGGTGTGCAATGCGATCCATGCCCCTTGGTTCTCGTTGCACCAGCGGCTCTCCTGCCCGTAGACTTCGTAGCGGCCGGGCGGAAAAGCGAACCGCGATTGCACCCGGAACACCGTCACCGGCTCGTGGCCCGCGTTCAGCAGGCGGTCTTTGCGGCTGGCGACGCCGGTCTGCGGGCAGAACGACCACTCACTTTCCAGCCGCAACGCGCCGCCGCCGGCCGACCAGGCGATGCGCGCCGCGTGGGCGTCGAAAGCGGTCTCGGCCAGTTTGAAGTCGTCGCCCTCGAAGCGGCCGAGACTGGTCACCAGCAGGGCCAGACCCCGCGTCGCGGTTGGCCCCGTGTCTTCGCCATAGTTGCCGCAGGTCGCCCCACAAAGGCGGCCCAGCCACAGCCGCTCGCCATCGTTGACGAACAGCGTGGTGTCGCCCGCGGGGCCCACGTATTCCATGTGCTGCATGATATGCTCCTTTTCGTACATCGCGATCTTGTCGGGCTACACCCATCCCCAGTCCATTCGCTTGGCATATTCGTCGGCAATCACCCGCAGGCGGCCGTAGACCGCGCGCGGGTCGCTCTTCAGCGGAATGCTCAGGTGCGGGACGACAATCACGTCGGGCGACATCAGCTCCATAACCTGGCGGTAGGCTTCGATGGCCTCGGCCGGATCGGGGGGAAAGTTGCCCAGGTAGACGAAGGCCCGCTTCTTCAACAGCCGTTTCATCCGCGGCAGATCGACCTTGCTGTACTGGTAGCTCAGATCGAGCGCGCGGGGCGGCGGGTCATGGCTCAGATAGCCTTCCAGGCAGGGGTTTGGCCCGCAATTGTGTAGCCCGCCGCCGCCATATTGCCGAAACACCAGGTCGTGAAACGGCCGGCTGAACCGTTGGTAGCAGGCCGGCGAGATGTTGGCGCTAATGTCGTCCGAGACGTGGCCCTTGCGGCCCTCGGGGAACCAGTATTCGGGGAAATCCGTGTTGGTGATGCGATCCTGGCCGCCGGCGGCGTCGATCTGGGCGGCAATGGCGGCCAGGAAAAGCTGCTGAATTTTGCCCAGCAGGCACTCCAGGGCCTCGGGATTCTCGTACATCGCCCCGTAGAGTTGTTGGCCGCCCAGCAGATCCATGGCCACGTTCAGCCCGCCGGCCATGTCCAAGAGCGAGACGCTCACCAGGCCCTCGCCGGCCTCGGCAAAGCGGCCGACGCGGCGAGTGCCTTCGGCCAATTGCCCGGCGTCGGGCGGGGGAACCGCGAGCGCATAGGCTTCCTCAACGTTGCCCAAGGGAGGCGTCTTCACTCCGCACGTCTGGTTCGCGTCCTGGCCCCAATACAGCTCGGCCCCAAAGGCCGTGGCCAGCGACGAACAGCCCACGTCGGGCCGCACGGCCGGCACCAGGTCGTTCTCGGGCACCCGCTGCCACGTCAGCTCCAGCACCGCCAACGACTCGCTCCATTGCTTGTCGGCGTCGCAGAATTGCTCGCGGATCGAATACCGCGGAGAGGGATTCTCGACGGTGATGTAGACCGGAACGTGGTCCAACGGTTTTCCGGCCCAAAGGTCGCGCGCACGCTGCTTGCGACGCTCGACTTCATCGCGATCGAAGCCGATGGTAGCCAGCGTGGTGACGTGGTTCATGGCGTTAGGTCAAGGGGCGGGCGGCGATTGAAGCAAGTCGGCGTAGGCCGCTTCCAGCCCGGCCTTCGCGGCAATGGGTTCGGCTTCCTTCGGCCGGCTGCCGAAGAAGTTGTCGTGCACCTTGCACGTCGCCTTGCGATTCTGGACCAGGTTGTTGTAGTTCATCGGGTTGCAGACGACGCGGTAGACCAGGTTGCCGGTGACCTCGATGAAACCGCTCCCTTCGTCGAGATAGATTCCGCCCGGGTAGCCACCGGTGTACGCGGCGTGACCGGACGGGGCAAAGCGGCCGCGCTTGTCCACCAGAATCTTGTCCACCTAACCCGGCTCTTGCGCGTCGTGCCCGTTTTCGTGGATGTGGTTGCCGCGGATCACGGTCCCCGGCATGTTGCCGAGCGTGTAGATTCCCCCGGCGTCATTCATCGAATACACCACGTGATGGATGTGGTTCATTTCGATGCGGTTGTTCCTGGCCGGCGTGGGCGAGTGGTAGACGAAGGGCTGAAAGTTTCCGCCGCCGCCGGCGTCCTCTTCGCCCCAGCCCCAACCAACGGAAATACCGGAGTAGGGGATGCGGCAGATTTCGTTGTGCGCGATCCGCGTGCCGTCGGTATAGCCGGCGAAAATCGCATGGCCGCCGCGATAATCCACGCAGCAGTCGTGCAGGTAGCAGTTTTCCACACAATTGTCCTTCACGATCTTCCGCGGATCGTCCGGGTGATGGTCGTCTTTGAGCACGTCGCCGATCTGCACGGCCGTGCCTGAAATATCGTAGAACCGGCAGCCCACCACCGCGTTCTGCTGCGAGCCGGCCTCGATATCCAAGCCGGCCCCGCCCAACCGCGTGAACGTGCAACGCTCGAAGTGGATCGAGCGGGCCGCGTGGCAGACCACGTTGGCCGGACTCTTCAGGTTTTCGTTGTGCAGGTTGTTGAATCCGCCGGGACGGCTGAACGAATCCTTGCGGCCGGAATCGACGATGAAGTTCGATTGCACGTCGCAGTGTCCGATCAGGCTCGGCCGCAGCCAGTTGCCATGCTCGAAGGCGATGCCCACGAAATGAATGTTCCGGACGGGCCGGTCGAGCGTGCCGCGCAGCTCGACGAGCTTCTCGACGGCCGGCGCGATCACCTCGGCCTTGCTCAGATCCTCGCCCGGCTTGGGCAGGTAATAAACCGTCTTTGCCGGGCGATCCAAATACCATTCGCCGGGCTCGTCCAAGAGCTCCAAGGCGTTTTCGATGTAATCGGGCATGTCGGCCTGGACGCCTTCCTTGGTCCGGGCATGTTGAAAGTACGGCTGGAGCATGCTCACCACGGCCTGGTCGCCCTGGCGGCGGATGCCGGCCACCCGGCATCGCGTGTGGTCCCAGACGACGACGTAACAGAACTCCAGGTCAGCGGGATTTTTCCAATTGGCCATTTCGACCGCCGTGGTGGTGTAGCCCGTGTTGCCCAGGCGTTTCAGTCCGGCCGGCGGCCCACCGCGGGCGCGGATGGCCCGCACGCCGTTGACGTAGAGCTGGCGGAAGTTCTCCACGGGAGCCGCCGCCCGCCAGCGGCCCTTCTCATCAGGCTGCCAGCCGGTGACGCGCCGGCCGCCGCTGATGACGGGCGTTTGGTCGTTTTGGGCTCGATAGATCACGTTGTGCCCGTTCGTGCCCGAATCGTCCGGGCCAAAGACCAGCGAGCGGTCGATCGTATACGTGCCGCCGCCGAGCATGACGATGATGTCGCCCTGCATGTTTTGGTTACGGGCACGAACCGCCTGGCGGGCCTTTTCGAGCGTGGCAAACGGTTTTTCGGGAGTGCCGGGATTGCTATCGCTGCCGTTGGGAGCGACGCAGAGCGTACTCTCGACCGCCGGCCAGGCCGCGGCGGGGGCAAGAGACCAGGCCAACAACGCGACAAAAACGCGGCGGGTGGTCATGATGCGATCCTCTCTTAAAGTGAAGGGTCAGCAAAAAACCGGCCGCAATCAACATAATCGCCGGCGCCGGCCGTGTCAAAAGTGACAGGCACCGTTTTTGCGGTCCGTTTTGTTCCCAGCGGTCCATGGCCGCCACACATCGCGCAGTAGATGGTCGAGCCGGCCGTGCTCTACGAGTCGGTGCTGGTTGGCCCGATGTTCGAGACGTTTCTCTCGAACCGGCTCAGTCCGAAGCAGGAGACCGAAACGGCCCAGCAGCCGGCCGCCCGGCATGCGACGGCTGGCAAAGAAGGCGGACTGAGAACGGTCGCGATACAGCTAGCTCCATCGCCCTCGGCCCATGCTGCCGCCGGACCGACAATTCCGCAATGAAGAACTGATGGCGACTAGTTCCCGCTTCTTGATGTAGGCCGCCCCTCTTCGCCGGCATCGAGCACCGCCTTGGGCATGCTTTTTGCACCAGCCCAACCGAATTTGCGAAAGCTACCTTCGCCACCCCATGCAACCATGGCTACGTTGACGGCCAAATGGTCTTGTTGGAAGATCCGTCGCATCAGGAACCATTTCTCTTGTTGCACGGCGCGAACAGAGGCCGTTAACTCGGCTGAGATCCGCGTGCCTTTCCATGATTCCACCAGCGCGTAGGCCCTGTGCTGGAGGGACGCAAATTCCAGCCCTCGGCGTAAGAATGTCACGCGCCGGCGAGTCGTTTCGTTCGCCGCTACTTTTTCCGCTGCATCAAGCAGACGACGCAACTCGGCGATGACCTCCGGTGTGTAAGGATCTGTCAGTGGCAGTTGTTTCGCCGCGATCTGGTCGGTGAGGTCTTCGATGCGTGCAAAATAACGGCGGACCTCGCGCCACGACCGGCCAAAACCTGCCTGGCAATAATCATCGAGTATGGCGTCCACGTCGGCCTGCGGATTCCACAGCAGCTGGCTGAGGACGTAATAGTTGAGCCCTTCGGTCGCCCAGTTGTGCATGCAGGAATCGAAATCCGTTCCTGCCAGCGAATGCCGCGAGAAGAATCGCAAGTCCTCGGCGAGCTTGTGAACGTAGACGGCCGGAGTGCCCGTCTGCCGCCCGAAAAGCAGAACGTTGGGCCGCCAGAAAATTTTGCGCGTCACCTTGGACCACGCATTCCAGTCGGCACGTGCCTGTTGGCGCGTGGTTTCCTGAGCATAACTGCCCTCCACGAAGCCGACGGCCAGATTCGGGTGCGGCTTTTCGCGCAACGGCGGCGCTTCGTAGGCCTCATACGCGTAGACGCCCAGCCAGGCGTCCGGATACTGTTCGGCAACGCGCTCGGCAATGCGGTTCCAGAACCAGACCATGCGATCGGTCAGTGATACGTAGGGGAACTCCCGCCGTGTTTTGCCGGTACAGTCCAGGAGCGTAATTTTTCGTCCCTCGGGCGGATCAAGCCGCTTGCACTCCGGGCACTGGCAGAAGGTGGCCAGTCCGCCGTCGTTGGGGCACAGCGACACGGCCTTGCCGCCCGTGCGACGCAGCTCCTCGATTTTGTCGCGGGCCAAGGCCTCGATCAGGGCCAGATTCGACTTGCACAGCCGCGCCCGATCCGGCGACAGGTTCGTCAGATCCCGCGAGCCGTTCGCTTGCATGGCGAACCACTCGGGATGTTCGCGGTGATACTTCTCCCACGTATAGCCAAAGGTATGTCCGGCCACCAACCCCATACGGCCGCCCAGCCGCTGCCAGCCGAACCATTCTGCGGTGTTGACCGCCGCCTGTTGTCGATCGAACTCGGCCTTGGTCAGACCGAGGTAATCGAGGCCTTGCTGCACTCGATCGCTGTACCGGCTGTTGCGGATCTTGCGCTCGGCAATCGGCGGCGTAAAACGCTGATTGAGCGGCGCAACGACAATCGTCTTACGCGATGGGACAACCAGTCCCAGTTCCCCCGGCCAGAGAAAACGAACTCCCAGCACATCTTCCAAGAAAGCGACCGCAGCGTACCGTGTGCCGTCGGGATCGGTAGGCGTCTTGTCATCGGCGCCAAGCAGCACGAGAGCATTCGGGTACGTGCGCACCAGGATGCCGCCCGGACCGAGACCTTCGCTGGTGGCCCCCAATTGGCCGGTCAGTCCGCTTTCGCCCAGCAACACGAAGCTGGACGGCTGATTGGCCGCCAGCCGCGCCTGGATTCGCCCGCCACTGGAGCGGATGTCTGTCAGGTCATGCTCTTGGACCAACGGCAACCTGGCGCCGGAGGATATTTCGACAAATCGCTGCAATAATTTGCCGGCTTGGCGGGCAGCCGGCGACGGCCGGTCGGCGAGCACAATCACGGCCTGTGCGCGCCCCCCAAATACTAATGTGAGATCCGCGGCAGAACAGACGGCCGCAAGCGGCAGAAGAGCGAGGATTGCCGAGAATCGCCCTATCGTCATGCTACCACCTCGCGGGATCAGGCTTCTGCGGGATGCGAGAGCGGTTGCGCTACACCTGCTCTGCGGCGGCCGCACCGGATGCTTGCGGCTTCGCCTTTTCGGCCCGCCGCGGCTTGGCCGCCACGGCCTCGCCGTAGGTCGGCTCCGGCACGGTGGCCAGGATCTTCTCGATCACCTGGTTGACGTCGACCCCTTCGGCATCGGCATTAAAATTGGTGAAGAGCCGATGCCGCAGCACCGGATAGGCGATCGTGCGAACGTCCTCGGCGCTGACGGCGAAGCGGCCGTGGATGATCGCCCGGGCCTTGGCGCCCAGGATCATGTATTGTGCCGCCCGCGGCCCGGCGCCCCAGGCCAGCCAGTTCTTGACGAAGTCGGGACTCGATGATTCCTTGGGCCGGGTGGCGCGGGCCAAATCGACCGCGTAATCGACCATGTGCTGGCTGGTGGGCACCTGGCGGACGAGCTGCTGGATCCAAACAATGTCCTGGCCCTGCAGCACGGGCCGCACTTCCTGGCGGTTCGTCTGCGTGGTGGCCATCACGATCTCCCGCTCCTCGTTCCGCGTCGGATATCCGATGTTGATCGAGAGCATGAAGCGGTCCAACTGGGCCTCGGGGAGCGGGTAAGTGCCCTCCTGCTCGATCGGGTTCTGCGTGGCCATCACGAAAAAGGGCGGGTCGAGCTTGTAGGTGTTGCCGGCCACCGTGACTTCGTATTCCTGCATCGCCTGCAAGAGTGCCGCCTGGGTTTTCGGCGGCGTGCGGTTGATTTCGTCGGCCAGCACGATGTTCGAAAAAACCGGCCCGCGCATGAAGCGAAAACTCCGCTTGCCGCTGGCTGGGTCCTGATCGATGATCTCCGTGCCCGTGATGTCGCTGGGCATCAGGTCGGGCGTGAACTGGATGCGCGTGAACTTCAGATGCAGGGCCTGGGCCAGCGTCGAGACGGTGAGCGTTTTGGCCAGCCCCGGCACGCCGATCGTCAGGCAGTGTCCGCGGGCGAAGGTGCAGATGAGCATTTGCTCGATCATCTCGTCCTGGCCGATAATGACCTTGTGAACCTCGTTGACGAGCGCCTCGCGGGCCTGGGCAACCCGGCGGACGGCTTCTTCTGGGCTCAAGGGGGGGGTGGCGGCCGGCATGCGGCGACTCCTTCTTTGTCCTTCCATCCGTGATCGTATCCCTATACATTAGTGGATAGTAGATGGTCGAGCAATGGTTTTTTGCGTGGGCCTGATGTTGGGGTGGCAGTTGCACTGTCAGCCCGGGTCGGCAGTACAACTGCCGCCCCAACCGAGGCGGGCAAGCCCGCCCGCTAAACAGTTACGACTATGCGACACGCCACTCTTGCTCCTGCGTTGACGGGGGCTCTGGCTCTATTGCTATCCGTCGATTGCACGCTCGCGCAATCCTTCCACCACGCCGGCACCGAGTTCAACGCCGCCCGCGTAGTGATCGTTCCCCCCGGCAAGCCATATACGGTCGTCGTGACCGAGTTCTTCCATCACGGCGAGATTCACCCCGACGGGCGGAACGTCGCGGTTATCGCCCAGAACAGGGAACTCGTGCCGATCCGGGTTCTGCAAGTGGGGCCGGGCGACTTTTGCCGGCTGGCCTTTCAGACCCTGGCCAACCAGTCGGCCTACGAGATTCTGTATGGCGGCGATCCGCCCACCGAAAAGCTGCCCGCCTGGACGTGTCGCGACGGGCTGCTGTTGGAGGCGCGCGAGTTCAAACCGTGCGATTTCTTCAACCTGGAGTTGCTCCGCGAAGCGTTCGACAAGGCTGCGCCTATGGGCGCCGACTATGTCGACAACGTTTTTCAAAGCTATAACCCTTTCCGCCTGACCGACGAGCCCTTTCTGAGCCGCTACACCGGCTACATGGACATTCGCAAGCCGGGGAGCTATGGCTTCATCGTTTCCAGCCAGGATTGCAGCTTCCTGTCGATCGACGACAAGCTGGTGGCCTCGGCGCCCGGCCGGCATGGGGCGGAATCGCGCGTCTTGCCCGGCCGGCGAAAGGAGGTCGCCCTCGGCGTCGGCCTGCACAAGTTCCAGTACGACCATGCCGCCGGGGGCTCCGGCGCCATCATGGTGGCCACCTGGGATACGGATCCCAACATCGGCAGGTTGCAGCGACCGATGCCGATTCCGGCGGAGATTTTTCACGCCCATTTCATCGGGCGGCTGCCGGCAAGCCATCTCAGCCTGCGGACGGCCAAGCACATGCCCGATTTCGTGATGAAGATCGCCGGCGAAGTCCCTTTGCCGGACAACGAGGTGCCGCTGGTGGGTGTGCTGTTCCGTGACAATTCCGTCAAGGCCCTGACGATGTCGGGGGCCAAGCTGCGCTGGGATTTCGGCGACGGCCAGACCAGCGATTTTCCCAACGCCGATCACGTGTATCTTCACCCCGGCCTGTATGCGGTGAAACTTTCCGTCCACCGCGCCGGCAAGTCGTTGGAGATTACCAACCGCATCGACGTCCAGCGCCCGCGGGTGAATCCGGCGGCGCAGGAGAAGCAATATTCGCTCGGCGATTACCTGCCCCTAATCGAGACCTATGAGCCGAAGACGCTCGACACGCCGTCGCTCATGCAGATGGTCCGCGTGTTTGAAGCGAAGGCCGACGCGTTGGTCAATCGGGCGGAAGATGCCTCGCAGCGGACGAAGGCCGTCGAAGAAGACCCCAACCGCCGCCACGATCGTTTAGCCCGGCCGTCCTCGGCCGGTAGAGGACGGCCCACGCAGCCGAGGGCGGCCGTGCCACAAGCCGGGCCAGCGACCGAGTCGGACCGCTACCTGGCGAAAGCGGTGGCCGCCGGCCGGGCGGCCTTCGAAGAAGGCTCGGCCGCCAAAGGCGAGGACGACCTGCTGAGATTGGCCCAACTCGTCGGTCCCATGGCCCGCGAACAGTTGGGCGACTCGGAGGCGGCCTTTCAGATCTGGCGGGGCGCCGCCGCCCGCATCGGCACGGCCGCGGCCAAGGCGGCCTGCGAGACGGCGGCCGCCGACGTAGCCGTCAACGATCTGTTGAAGGCCGCCGACGCCAAGCCCTTGCTCCAGGCGGCCGAAAAGGGGCTGGGCGACAGCAAGATCGGCCCCATCGCCGCGCAGCTCGCCCGGGTGTGGGGCGACTATTACGCCGCCACGGGCGACGGCAAGGCGGCCAACAAGTCCTACGCCGAGGCCGAGCAACTGATGGCGGCCGCCCGGCCGTTCAGCGAAGACGTGGCCCGCCGCGGCGCCCACGCCCGTTCGACCGAAGAGTTCATCAAGGAGAAGCAATTTGGCCGGGCGGCGGCGGAAATTCAGGCCTGGCAAGCGGAGTTTCCGCAGGAGAAGGTCGACGGTTACCTGACGCTCCTTTGGGCCCGCTACTGGGCCGGCTGCGGCAAGTTCGCCCAGGCCATCGCGCTGGGCGAGCAGTTGCAAGTGGTCAATCCCGACTCGCCGTATATCGATCAGTTGCTGCTGTTGGCCGCCGACAGCGAGATGCGGCGCGGCCGGAAGGACCGGGCGTTGGCTACGCTGCACGCGCTAATGAAAGATTATCCCGGCAGCCCCTTGGCGCCGCTGGCGAAGAAGAACATCGACGTGTTGGAAGGGGCGGGTGACGGCGGAAAAACCAAGTGAAGTTGAGCCGCGTCCACGCGGCGCTGCAACAACGTGAATGGGAGTTTGGTGTACTATGTCGGCATGGCTCGATACGGAAACCAAGGCCCTTTTGCAAAAAGTACCGCCGGAGAAGCTGGCGATTCCGGGCACGGACACGTTTACGTTGGTAGTGCTGAAATGCACCGGAGACCGGAATCGTCTAGCTCAACTGATGGCAAGAATCGCGGGCTGGGGGCGTGCGCCGCCGGGTGGGTTGTCGAGTGCCGATGCTGTGCGAGCGCGGTCCATAGCGGCGACGGTGGGGGTCTCGAATGAAAGAGCCGCATTTCTTGCTTATCGGGGAGCTGGCCCGCTGGTTGCCGGTCTCTCGTTTGCCGACGCCCTTCTCGGACAGTTCGACTTGGTCTGCCGCGACTCCGTTTCCGTTTTTTTGAACGACGAGGTTGTCTCGTCCGCGACAAAGGAATACCTTAACGAACTATATTCCCAGGTCCAGTCCAGTCCCGAATTTGATGAAACTACCATCCGCGTTACTTCGATCCCCGACACCGAATCGGGCGGCCGGTTTGTCGATCAGTTTCTCGGGGACGAACAGCGAGTTTTATTCAACGAACGTGGACGACAGTATTCTTTCGAGGGAAAAGTGATGCGTAAGAAAGCTCGGATCATGGAACACTGGGGAAGGAAAATCGGGGCCGAAGTGACAACGGCGAACGATCGCTAGGGCGTAATACGACACAGCCGAGGGCGGCTGTGCCACGGAACTGACATTTTATACGTTTAGCAGCCGCCGTTGTTCGGCTTGGAGCGGAACACGGGCCGCCGTGCCAGCGGCCGCTAAACAGCGTGCGAGAAGCGTGTCCGGAGCCCTGACAATGGAAAAACTCATCAATCTGCTCGTTTTCGTTGCCGCCGTGTTACTCGTAGCACTAGAAGCCCGCGCCGCCAAAGTGACCGTCGAGCTGGGCGGCGCCCAGGGCGTGACCATGGTCGGCGCCATCGCCCGGTTTGACGAAGATGGCAACTTGACGCGCATCCCCGACACCAAAGCCAAGATCGACGCCCCGGCCGTTGATGCCAGGGCCGTCGATGCGGGCGGCGGCCGCTGGGTGTTCAAGAATCTGAAGAAGGGAACCTACGACCTGGTGATCCTGGGCAATCGGCGGCGCTTCGAGGGCTTTCAATACGCCCCGGTGAAGGAGTTCGACCCGTTCTTCCCGGCCGACGCCTCGACCGACGACGAAACCCGCGACACGATTGTCGACGACATCAAGAAATCGCAACACTACGAGAACAAGGTCGTGCCGCTGTATTTGGGCGGCGACAAGAAGATGGTCCGCGTGCTCGTGATGCTCATCCGCGACAAGCCGACCAGCTACGAGGGCGAAATGCACGGGGCGGCCACCATGCGGCACGAAATCTGGCAGTATTCGTGGAATTACGGCGGCTGGCAAAAGGAAAAACGCACCAAGGTTTTGGACCGCGTCATCCTCCCCCGCGACGAATTGCGCCAGTGGACCTGGCTTTGGGACCCCAAGCTGGGCGGCGTCGAGGTGGGTGGCAAACCGCTCAAGATCAAGTATGATTTGCCCAAGCCGTTGGACGAGCGGCAACTGAAGGGACTATATCCGTACTGAAAGGCATTCCATGGAAACCGTGCGCCTGGGACAGATCGATTACGTCATTCTCATCGTGTACACGCTGTTCGTGCTGGGGATCGGCATCGCGCTGAAAAAGTTCATGCGCACCAGCACCGACTTTTTCCTCTCCGGCCGGTCGATTCCCGCCTGGATCACGGCCTTGGCCTTCGTTTCGGCCAACCTGGGGGCCAACGAGGTGATCGGCATGGGGGCCTGCGGCGCCAAGTACGGCATGATGACCTGCCACTTTTACTGGCTGGGGGCCGTGGCGGCCATGGTTTTCGTGGGCGTGTTCATGATGCCGTTCTACTACGGCTCGAAGGCCCGCTCCGTGCCCGAGTATCTGAAGCTCCGCTTTGATGAAAAAACCCGGGCCCTGAACGCCGTGTCGTTCGCCGTGATGACGGTTTTCATGTCGGGCATTTCGATGTACGCCCTGGCCAAGCTCATGCAGACCATGCTCCAATGGGACCTGAACTTCAGCCTTTGGGTGTCGGCCGCGGTCGTGCTGGTCTATATCTTCCTGGGCGGCTTGACCTCGGCCATCTACAACGAAGTGTTGCAATTCTTCCTCATCGTGCTGGGCTTTCTGCCGCTGACGTTTTTGGGGCTCAAGAACATCGGCGGCTGGGAGGGATTGAAGCAGCGGCTGGCCGAGGTGGCCACCAGCCACGCGCCCGACGGCATCCACTATCCGGCCAACGCCTGGACCAGCGTGTGGGGCAACATGGCCTCGGCGGCCAGCAACCCCATGCACGTCGAGTGGTTCGGCATGGTCGTGGGGCTGGGCTTCGTGCTGGCCTTCGGCTACTGGTGCACCGACTTCCTGGTGATCCAGCGGGCAATGGCGGCCGAGTCGATGTCGGCGGCCCGGCGGACGCCCGTCTTGGCCACGATCCCGAAAATCCTCATTCCCTTCATCGTCATCGTGCCCGGCATGATTGCCTTTGTGGCCGCGCCTCACCCGGGCGTGTTCGAGCCCAGCGCGCCACTGGCCGCGGCGGCCAAGGCCCAAAAAGTCGAGTTGGCCGTGCCCACCTGGGGCCTGCTGCCGCCCAAGTCGAAAGACGCCACGGTGCAGTTGGACGGCGTCGCGCGAACCGTCCGCACGGTGGCCCGCGACGAAAATGGCAAGAGCGAGCCGGACTACAACATGGCCATCCCCATGATGCTGATCCAGTATTTCCCCACCGGGCTGTTGGGCCTGGGGCTCACGGCGCTCATGGCCTCGTTCATGTCGGGCATGGCCGGCAACGTCACGGCCTTCAACACCGTGTGGACCTACGACATCTACCAGAGCTACATCGCCCCCGACCGCTCCGACAATCACTATCTGTGGATGGGCCGCATGGCCACCGTGTTCGGCATCGCCGTGAGCATCGCCGCCGCGTACGTGGCCGCCAAGTTCGACAATATCATGGATTTCATCCAGTTGGTCTTTAGCTTCGTCAACGCCCCGCTGTTCGCCACGTTCCTGCTGGGGATGTTTTGGAAGCGGACGACCGGGCACGCGGCGTTTTTCGGCCTGCTGGCCGGGACGGCCGCCTCGGCCCTGCATACGGCCATCACCGGCCCGACGGGCCATTGGGTGGCCCAAGTCCACCGCTACGGCAGCGACATGGCCCAGAACTTCTGGATGGCCACCTATGCTTGGACCACCTGTTTTGTGGCCACGATCGTGATTTCACTGTTGACCAGGCGGAAGAAGTCGGACGAGCAGTTGCGGGGGTTGGTCTACTCGCTCACGCCCCGCTTCGAGGGCGACGCTCATCTGGCCTGGTACGCCAAGCCGGAGACGCTGGCCGTGATCATGTTGGCCGTCACGATCGTTTTGAACATCCTCTTCTGGTAAACGGAGAAGCCCATGCTCGACATTCGTTATCCCATCGGCGGCATGTTTATCATCCTGGGGGCGATTCTGGTCGTTTTCGGGCTGGTCTCCGACCCGCGGCTCTACGAGCTTCATTCCCTGGGCATCAACATCAATCTCGGCTGGGGATGCGTGCTCGCAGCTTTCGGCATTTTCATGCTGATGATGGCCTATCGGGCCCAGCAGGCGAAGAAGCGGGACGATGGGTAGATGTGGCACAGCCGCCCCCGGCTGTGAGAACCGCGTCATGGGTGGGCGGGCGGACAAGAAAGGCATCACGCATGTGTCGGAAGACACACGTTCCGCTCTTGCTAGTCCTTGCCGTGCTGGCGGCCGAAGGTCTTCTTACGGTACAAAACGCCGTGGCCCAGCCGGCCGACCGGCCGATCTTCGCCAACGATCGCTACCGCTTTTTTTCCGATCGCATGGAGTCGTTCGACGTCTACCCGGGCGTGTTCCGCTCGACGGATGGACAGAGCCTGAGCAAGGACGGCGATCCGGGATACGCGTGGCAGCGGAAACATGCGAAGAACCTGACGCTGGCCACCCCCTATCCGATCCTGGACGCGGTGTTTGCCCTGGCCGTGGATGAGACGCTTGGCGTGGTCACCCCCGCCGGAACCAAGAGTGCGCAACTGGACGGCGACGTACCTGGCGGTCAATACTACTATCCCTACTATTACTACACGCACGGCAGCGACATCCGCGAGTACACCCGCGATACGGCCCAACACGTCCAATGGGGCGATTCGGTGCTCGTCGATCCGCAGGCCGCCCGGGGTTCGCTCCTGCGACGCTGCGATTTCGCCCGAAAACTGCTCCGCGAAGATGCGGTGGTCACGGCCGACAGCGTTCACTTCATTCCGGCGGCGTGGGAGTACTTCAAGATTACCGGCGACCGCGCGCTGCTGATCCACTGTTGGGACTGCATGTGGAACACGATGCGGCGAAAGGAACGGGAGCACCGCAAGAGCAACGGCCTGTGGACCGGCTCGCCCTGGTCCGATGCGGCGGTGGGTTTTCTGCGGCCGGAGCATTTCACCCGCCGCAACGAGGCCGTCGAGAGCCTGTACGCCAACACGGTGGCCGCGGGGGCCTGGCGCGACCTGGCGGAGATTGCCGACGCCCTGGGCAAGCCGGGCGAGGCCGCGAGTTGCCGCCAGGCATGTGCCGCCCTAAAAACCGCCATCAACCGGCACTTGTACCGGCCGGAACTCGGCAGCTATTGCTATTACCGGTACGAGCCGACCGGCCAGTGCGCCGACTATCGCGAGGACATTTCGGCCGGCATGCTGTACCTGTTCGGCGTGGCCAATGCCGCGCGGGCCCTCGACTACCACGCCCGCTTTCGCGCGACGCCGTACGGCTATCGGAACGTGGATCCGACGCTCCCCAGCGGCGAGGCGAGCTATCACGGCGGCAACGTCTGGGAGAACCAGGAGGCGTTCCACGGCTGGATGCTCTGCTTGTTGCAGCGGCCCGACCAGTTGAAGCCCTTCATCTTCTGGCACGCCCGGGCCGCCTTGCCGCTCAAACAGTGGCGGGAAGGCACCATCAATCCGTCCACCGGGCTGCTGCATTCCAACTACAAACGCGTGATCTGGGGCGCGATGGGCTATACGGCCTATTGGACTCGGGGCGTCTTCGGCATCGTCTATGAGTCGGACGGTCTGCGTTTCCAGCCGTGCGTGCCGCACGATTTCGGCCACGGATTTCGCGCCACGCTAACACGCGTGAACTACCGCCGCAGCCGGCTGAGCATCACGCTGTTGGGCTGCGGCACGACCCTGGAACAGATGCTGCTGGACGGCAAACGGGTGCCAAAAATCCCCGCTGACCTCATCGGCCCTCACCGCCTCGAAGTCCGCCTGGCCGCCAAATAAGGCCGGGCAATTCTGTCGCCTTGCTTGATCCAGATCAAGGCCGACGCCCCGGCAAAGCCATATACTATTGGTAATGTCGAGACGCGACAGCGATTGCCTTTCCCATTTTCAGGAGGTAGACCAATGACCACGCGGCGAATTGTCGAGATCGACCAAGAAAAATGCGACGGCTGCGGGCAGTGCGTCACCGCCTGCGCCGAAGGGGCCATCCAGATCGTCGAGGGCAAGGCGCGGCTCGTGTCCGACGTCTATTGCGATGGACTGGGCGCGTGCCTGGGCCAGTGCCCGCAAGATGCCATCAAAATCATCGAGCGCGAGGCCGAAGCGTTCGACGAGTCGGCCGTCCCGAAGCGGTCGCAGGGCGACGTGCCGCATTCCCAGCACCACCCCGTGCCCTGCGGTTGCCCGGGAACGATGGCGATGGAGTTTTCCCGGCATGCCCCCGTGCAAAGTGGGCTGGTTGCGCTTGGCAACGCTCCGGCGGAAACACTTGCCGACGAGGATCCTCCGCTCAGTCACTGGCCGATCCAGTTGCACTTGATTTCGGCCGCGGCCCCCGTGCTGCGCGGGGCGGACGTGTTCCTGGTGGCCGACTGCGTGCCGTTTGCTTGCCGCGAGTTTCACAGCCGCATCCTCCGCGGCCGGCCGGTCGTGATCGGCTGTCCGAAATTGGACGACGGCCGGGCGTACGTGCAGAAGCTGGCCGACATCGTTCGCCAGAGTGCTCCCCGCAGTCTCACGGTCGTGCACATGGAAGTGCCCTGCTGCACACAGTTGCTGCGGATTGCCGCCGAGGCGATCAATCTTTCCGGCACGACGCTGCCGCTGACGGAGATCACGATTTCGCGACGCGGGGAGATTCTGGGAACTCAGTCCCCAAAAAGCTTGGCGGCGCGCAGCCGCTGACCGGTGGCAAAGTAAATATCGCTGCCGAGAATCGGACCGGCAATGTCGAATGCGCTTGGGGCTCGGATCACTTCCGTCAGTCGGAGCGACGAGGGTTCGAGTCGATAGATCGAGTCGCTGGTAAAGCCGTAGATTTTTCCGTCCGGGCCGTTTTGCAGGCCGAGATCCAACGGATTGCCCGGCGGGAGCGCCACACCGCCCACGAACCGCCGTACTTTGGGATCGAAGACGAACAGCTCCCGCCGCTCGCCGATGGCCGTGCCATAAAGCCGGCCGTCTGGGCCTACCAGCAACGCATTCAGCATCGCGACCGGGTGATCCAACGTCCCTTCCCACACTTTGCGTTCCGCCTGGTAGTCCCACAGGCACAGTTGCGCCTGTTTCACCTTGGGCTGTGTACCGCTGCCTCCGAAAATGCTCGTGCCCACGGCCAGCAGTTTCTCGCTTTCCAGATGCGCGAGCGTGTAGCAGCTCGCATCGCCGCAGAGGCGGTAATAGGGCGTCTTCTTTTCGGTAGTCGGATCATAGCACGACAAAGCGCCGCCCCAACGTCCCGAGATGGGAACCGAGGCCAGCCAGACTCGTCCCAAGGGGCCGGCCAGCGTTGAACGCGGCCGGCAGGAAATGGCGTCGATGGGGCCCAGGTCGCGGGGATTATCCTCCGGACGGCTTCCAAGATGGTAGGGCCGCCGCGGATCGAACACCGACAGCATGGCCCTACTGTACGCGGAAATGAATATCTTTCCTTGAAAATTGGCCATCGAATAGGCCTCGCCGCCGGCACTCGAGCACCTGCCCAAGTCAGCCAGGCTCCCCTGCCGAGGACAATAGCGAAACAAGTGCAACGGCAGAATGCTGGAACCATAGAGGCAGCCATCCGGACCGGCATGGAGACAAAAGATGCGGCTGCCATCAGCGGCATAATCGAGCTTGAACGTGCGGGCCGTCCCGTCCGCCTTCCGGATTTCCAGCTTCCGGTAGATTTGATCTTCGGCGTCGGCAAAGAAGAAGGATTGTACGCCGGGAAGAGTAGCAGCGGGCCATGGGGTGGGCACGGCAGCGACCGGCACAGCCTTCGTGCCCTCGATGCGAAAGTTTCCCACGCTCGACCGGATACACAGTCGCCCATCGATCCCCTTCAGCAGGTCGATCGTCTGCTCTCCCGCCGTAGTCACCGGCCCGACGACTTGTTTCTGCTTTGTCCGGGGATCAAAGACGACAACATGAGGGCGGGTCATTCCAATCAGGCAGGCGATTGTACCATCGGTGTTTATCAGCGGGAAAGCATACATGTCGACCGGGTCCATTCGGCCATAATGGATGAACCGTTTGCTTGCCGGGTCATAGCAGGTCAGGTCGGCCATGCTATAACTGCCGATCCAGATGCGGCCCTCGCCGTCTTCGTCCATTTGGCAGGGAAAAGTGGCTGCGCCGGGATGGATCGCTCCCAGATCCTCCAGTCCGTCCTTGGCAGGATCGAAGCATAACAGCCGCCCGGCGTATGCGGCCCCGATGTACAACCGGCCGCTGCGACCCATGAGCGTGGCCCGGGGATAATTCGTACTGGCGACCTTTGACGCGAACCGGCGGAACTTGCCCGTTTGCGGATCGACTTGCAGCACGAACAAGTTGTCGCCCGTCTGCCCCATGGCAACATACAAGCAGGGCTCGCCGCCGCGGGTGCGTCCGGCGTGCAGTTGCACCCAAGTGACCGAGCGAACGGGAACGCCGATGTCCCTCAGCCGGCTTTCATCCGCTTTCGCGCTGGCCGCCTTTTCGCCGCAGGCCGGCCAAGCCGTCGCGCATGCCGCAATCCACATTCCAATCAGCAGCAATCGCATGGTTGATCCTTTCGGTGCTCTCCTGTGCCCACGGCTCCGGCCAGGCAATCCGCTCCGGCAAAACCGAGCGAATGCTCACTTGATCGGTGCGGCCTCCAACACCAACACCTCATACGGCTGGAAATGGAGGACGTGCGTCTCCCCTGACCGCACCTCGACGCTGGGCTTTGACGCGTCTTCGGCCCAGGGGCTCTTCAACGTGTATTTTGCGGCCGCGCCGGCGGGAAGCTGCCACGCCTTGGCCACGTCAATCGCCAAGGTGGCTGGCCGGTCGTTGGGATTGCGGAGCGACAGAATGGCCTTCGCCGGTGTCCACGAGCCCCAACCGTAAACTTCGCCGGCCAGCGGATCGCCGCCGACAGCATGCGTATCGGCCAGGACGTCGGCGTTGCGCCGGGACCAACGCGCGGCCTCGGCCAGTACGTCCCAGGTCCGCGGCGTCATCAGGTCGGGCGAGATGTACAGTTCCTGCAAATTGACGCCGGTGCCGAAGAACGAGCGGATCTCCGCCGTTATCTCGTTCGGTTCGTACGTGGGCTTGGGCACCTTCGCATCGTAAGGATTGCCCGACAACGGCAGGTGGTTGACGAAGATGCCGTGAATCATCAGCGAGCTGACCGGGTAAAGAGGCCCGCGGGCGAGCGTGCCGTTCTGGATCATCGCGTCGCGATAGCTGATCCACTTCTGCCGCATCGATCCCTTGCCCGCCAGCTCCGTGTCGGAACCTTGCCGCCAGATGCAGTCGGCGTACAAGAGCCAGAAGGGCGAGGGCCAACTGCCCGTGCTCGGGTTGATGAACACGTCCGGCTTATTGCGGCGTAAACGAACGATCACGTCCAGCAGGGCCTCGACGTCGCTGGCGCGATCCAGGGCACCGAGTTGACTGTTTCCCGCCCCGAAGCCGTCGAACTTGAAATAGTTCACGCCGAACTCGTCGATCATCCCCTGGCAGGCGGCGTCGAAACGGGCGAAATAGCGAGGGCCGGCCAGCGTCAATCCGGCCCGATCGATTTCAAAGCCCTGCCCGCGTCCCGATTCCATCCGCGGTCCGCGGCCGGGATAGCCGCCGAAGGGCGACAGCCACACGCCCACGTGGGCGCCGTATTTCGCCGCCGTCTGTTGTGCCGGGCGAAAACCGTCCGGGTAGCCCTCGTGAAACTGCCACACCAGATTCTCATCGTCCCATTCATAGTCGTGGGCGAAACCGTCCACGGCAACGTGGCGGCGCGTGACCAGCTCGCGGCCGAAGGCGTCGATCGCATCGAGCCACGTCTGCTGCTGTCGGCCACGGAACGCCGCAGCTTCGCCCGGCTTGCCGAACAGCTTGTAGCGCCAATATTCGGTGCCGATCTCCGAGCCGTTGTTGTAGTGAAGATAGGGCCGGTACGGCTGCGCCCGTTCGCGCTCCAGGTAGTAGAGAAATCCCCGCCGCAGTTGGCCCGCGGGCGTCACGCCGACCAGAGATCGGAATTCCCGCGGCGCTCCGGGCCGAAGGCTTTGGCCCACCGTGTAGCTGCACGTGAAGTGCGGCGGGCCGGATTTGGTCCTCCTGGCGAGCATGCAGCTTTTCGACATCGGGTGTTCGGCGGCAAAAAACCAGTTGCCGGCCACGACCGGCGAGCCGTCGACGACGCCCCGCACCTCCGCCCCGGGCACGGCAAGGTCCCACACGACGACGGTGGCCAACTCCGGTTCCTTCTGTTTCGTCTGGCAAGAGATCAGTTGACGGATATAGTTCGATCCGTCGCGCAGCACGGCTTGCCAAGTCACCGCAACGTCGCCATCGGCCGACGCGAGCCGCACGGCGATCGCCCGGCCCGGCTGACGGTCGGCCAACCGGATGGCCCGCTCGTCCGCTTGGATCGTCTGGAGTTGGGGCGTGCCAACGACTTTCAGATCGCCTGCACGTAGCGTGCTCGTGCCAGGACGCGGGGTGTTGGCCACAACCAGCGCGAAACACTCGGCCTTCTCCAGCGAGAGCTTGCTACCGGAAATCTTGTCCTCCAAGCTGACCGGCCGGAGCGCGCCGCCCTCGCCCCGCCATGCCATCCGCAGCACATTGTTTTCCAGCCACAGTTGTCCCTCGCGGACGTCGGCCATGGCCTTGCCGGGCGCGGGGCCGGGGAACTCGATCGCGCCGGCCTGTCGGCCAACGCCGGCTAGGATGCTGACAATTGCGAAGAAGCGCACAGCTTTCGCCATGGTGCCGAGGTCAGGTCGCATGATGGTTCTCCAAAGGGGGTAGTTCTGAAGGGAACCGGTGGGCACAAACAGTCTACCTGCGCGACGCTTGCCTGGGAACAACCCGAGCTAAACAGAGTTCATCACATGAATGAGTCGTCGCACGAGTTCGAGGGCAGCGTGAGCTTCATCCTCCGTGGCGTTCTCTCACCGGTGGATGATCGCGTTTCGTTTATCGTAGCTGGTAGACAATAGTTTCCAGAGGTCATCTGGTTCTCGAAATAGCGAACGGCCCGCCACCAGATGCATGACCGCGCTCATCTTGTTTCGCAGGCCAAAATCAACGCCCGTAAAGAACTCGCAGGCGGCTTGCCATTCCCCCTCCAGAGCCGCGTTAACCAGCGAATCGTACTTTTGGTTGAACACGGCGTCGATTGTGCTCCAACAGAATAACACGGCCTCTCGGAACCGACCATCGTGCAGCGCGCGTTCTGCATCGATCGGGAACAGAATGGCCACCGGCGGCTCGTCGCCGCTGGCGAGGCCCTCGCGGACCGCGTCGGTTAGTTCGTAACAGTATAGCTTCCCAACCCATGAGTTTGTCACGTGCCTGCGTTGGTGGCAAGGCGACGGGACGTTGCGGTGGGCGCGAGGTGCGGCTTCTTGGGCGGCGGTGTGGCATCGCGGGGTGAATGCGACGGCCGGCCCGC
>Ga0181520_10002978_pt1 | contig 30488 bp, 10 predicted proteins | sample PEATcosm2014_Bin_29_FD_132451 | JGI IMG/M metagenome (GOLD analysis project Ga0181520, IMG submission 132451) | Peatland microbial communities from MTU Mesocosm Facility, Houghton, MI, USA - PEATcosm2014_Bin02_30_metaG | ecosystem: Environmental > Terrestrial > Soil > Wetlands > Peat | place...
AATAGCTGGAATCCCTTCGGGATGAAATCAAACTGACATCGCTGCCGGAACAGATACCGCACACAAAACCAAACTGTTGTCGCACCGGAGATTCGCCTCCTTTGAGCAATCACACAGAGGGTAAAGACTGGTCCCTGACGGACTGCATCTTCTTCACGGTAATGCAGCAACAGGGATTGCGGGAGGCGTCGAGTGTCTCAAGGACCGGCTGCATCGCTGCGCCTAGAAAGTGCAACCTGCGATTGGACTTGCGGCGCAAGTCCGAACTGCGAGCAAATGGTGGCGAGACTCTTTGCGTATTATGTGGGTATAAAGCGCGCTGAGGCGATTCAGGCCCGGCCTGAATACTCTGTGCGTGAATTTGTTCTTTGACAATCTAACCAGGCCCCCGGTGTAGCGAACTGGGGGCCATATATCATGCGCGGCGCCGACCTGCCCAAGTCGGCGTCCGCGCCGGCGGCTGCGCGGAAGCCGTGGCGCGTGGGGCTCGTGTCTCGACCCGCCCTACGGCCCGGGCGACGGTCGCGAACCGCGGCACTTGCTGTGGCAGCAATTAATTATTTTTATGACTCTGCACTTAAATAGCTTCAAGAAAGTGCCGCGTGCCCTACTCCCATATACTGTACGCATGAACACGCTTAGCACAAAATGGTACAAAATGATACAGAATGGCACAAAGTAGCTAAAAAATGGTACAGAATGGCACAAAAATGGCAACGGCCTTTGGCTATGCCGAAATAATCATTAGAGTGTCAAGCGATCATATTCCCGCAGTTTCCGTTGTGCGAGCAACACCTTTCGCGAAAGCAGAATCCACTCATGGACGTACAAAATCGCCACAAAAACTTCAAAAGGACCCTTTCTGTGACCAGCTCACACCACTGCCTGACCCGAAACGGCGGGTTCGTCGCGGCGGCCAAGGCCGGAAAATGCCGCGGAAAACACTTTTTTCTGACCCATGCCCTTTTCAAGGCCAGCAAACAGCTCGGCCGTCGCAGACCGGGTCTTTGCAACAGCGAATGGAACAACAATGGGCTAAACCACACGGCCGCTGCCAGATCGATCTTGCGCAGGCTGGTCACACCGTACGACCTGCGGGGCAATTGCATCCGCCGCTGGCCAGGTGGATAATCAAGGGCTGTCCCCCCCGCCATTTCTTCCCGCCAAGGAGCTTGCCATGACCACCGACGATCGAAGCAACGAGCCAACCCCATCCTGCTGCCCCTCGGGCAATTGTGGAATCGCCCGCCGGGATTTTATCAAGACGTTGACCCTGGGCGCCGCCACTGCGGCGGCAAGCACGATCCCAGGGCTGCCGGTCATGGCCGGCCCGTTCGATGCGTCAGAACAAGGCAAACTTGTCCCGGCCGACAAGAAACTCGATCCGCAGTGGGTCAAATCGCTCTTCGAGCGTGGCGCCCGCGAATTCTATCGCGGCAAGGACTTGGAAAAGATCGGCATGCCGGTGGGGGGACTGTGCGCAGGGCAACTCTACCTGGGCGGCGACGGCAAGCTCTGGCACTGGGACATCTTCAATAAGAGCGTGGGCACCGGCGACGGCAACTACGCCCATCCGCCGCGGCCCTCGTCGCCGCTGGAACAGGGCTTCGCCATCGAGACCACGGTTGACGGCAAGAAGCAAGTGCGGGCCTTGGACCAGACGGGCTTTGCCGACATCGCCTTTTGCGGCGAGTACCCGATTGCGTATGTCACCTACCGCGACCCGCAGTCGCCCGTCAGCGTCTCGCTGGAGGCATTCTCGCCGCATGTTCCGCTGGACACGCAGGCCTCGAGCCTGCCGGCGACCGTGATGCGCTACACGGTCAAGAACACCAGCGGCGCCAAGCTCGAAGTGCGACTGGCGGGCTGGTTGGAAAACGCCGTCGGACTCTACACTGCGCCGGGCGATGCGGCGCAGCGGCGCAACTGGCGCGCTGGTAATAAGCGCTTTATGGCGCTCCTTGTAAGCGACATCGCTCCCGACTCGACGGAGAAGTCCGCTCGTCCCGACGTCGTCTTCGAAGATTTCCAGAAGGAAACCTACGAAGGCTGGACGGTGACGGGCGAGGCCTTCGGCAAGGGCCCCGTCTTGAAAACTGACATTCCCGCGTACCAGGGCGATGTTGGCAGCCCGGGGCCGCGCGTCGTCAACTCGCACGCCTCGGCCCCCGGCGACAGCGTCGAGGCCAAGGACCGCCGCACGGGAACGCTGACCAGCAAGCCGTTCACGATCCAGCGCAACTTCATCCGTTTTTGGATCGGCGGCGGCAATCATCCGGGCCAAACGTGTATCAACCTGCTCGTGGACGGCAAAACGGTGCGCACGGCCGCCGGGCACGACAATAATCGCATGCGGCAGGACGGCTTCGACGTGCGCGAGTTCCAGGGCAAGACCGCCCGGCTGGAAATCGTCGACAAGGCAACCGGGCCGTGGGGCAATATCGGCGCGGGACCGATCGTCTTCACCGACCGCAAGCCGTCCAAGCTCGATGAGCATCACGACATGGGCGAGCTGGCGTTCGCTTTATTGGAGGCACGCGAAGGGGACCGCGTTGCGCCAGCCATCGGGGCCGGCAAACCGGCAGAGGCGGCGTTCACTGCCGCAGCGGCCGATCAAGCCGAACAAGTCAGCGGTCACAAGCTCATCGGGGCGATCATTCGTCCGATGACGCTGGAAGCCGACGAAGAGGCAACTGCGACTTTTGTCATCGCCTGGAACTTTCCGCGGTTGTCGATCAAGGATGGCGGTCGTTACTATGCCACACGGTTTGGCTCGGCCGTGGTGGTCGCATTTCATGTGGCGGCGAATTACGCCTCGCTGCATGCCCAAACCCGGCTCTGGCACGACACCTGGTACGATTCCACGCTGCCCTACTGGTTCCTCGATCGCACGCTCTTGAACACGTCGATCCTGGCCACGTCGACCGCGCATCGTTTCGCCACCGGCCGCTTCTGGGGCTGGGAAGGTGTGGGCTGCTGCGACGGCACCTGTACGCACGTCTGGCACTACGCCCACGCCGTGGCCCGCCTCTTTCCCGAATTGGAGCGCGATCTCCGCCAGCGGACCGACTTCGGCACGGCCCAGGACCCGCGCAGCGGCATGATCAACCATCGCGGCGAAGGCGCGGGGCTGGCGGTCGACGGCCAGGCCGGGTGCATCCTGCGCGCCTACCGCGAACACCAGATGTCCCGCGACGGCGCGTTCCTCAAGGGACTTTGGCCGCGCATCAAGCTGGCCATGCAGTGCCTGATCCACATGGACAAGGGCGAGGGCCTGGTGGAGGGCGCCCAGCACAACACGCTCGACCAGCCCTGGTTCGGCAAGATCGCCTGGCTCAGCTCGCTTTACCTGGCGGCCCTGCGGGCTTGCGAGGAAATGGCCCGGGAAGTCGGCGACGTCGAATTCGCGAAGACGGCCCGTGAGATCTTCGCACGCGGCAGCCGCAACCTCGATCGGGAACTCTTCAACGGCGAGTACTATTACCAGATCCCAGACAAGGAGCACGTCCGCAGCGTCGGCTCGCACAACGGCTGCGAGATCGACCAGGTTTTTGGGCAAAGCTGGGCGTTCCAGGTGGGGCTGGGCCGGATTCTACCCGAGGGCAACGTGAAGAAGGCCCTGGCCGCGCTCTGGAAATACAATTTCGCCCCGGACGTCGGTCCCTTCCGCAACGCCCACAAGCCCGGCCGTTGGTACGCCATGGCGGGCGAGGCGGGGTTGATCATGTGTACCTGGCCACAGGGCGAAGCGGCCAGGCTGCAACAGGGTTATGACTACTACTTCAACGAGTGCATGAACGGCTTCGAGTACCAGGCGGCGGGCCACATGATCTGGGAGGGCATGGTGCAGGAAGGGCTGGCGGTGACGCGAGCGATCCACGACCGCTATCACCCCTCGCGTCGCAACCCCTGGAACGAGATCGAGTGCGGCGACCACTATGCCCGCTCGATGGCCAGTTACGGCGTGTTCCTGGCGGCCTGCGGCTACGAGTATCACGGGCCTAAGCGTCGCCTGGCCTTTGCGCCCCGACTTTCACCACAGAACTTCCGTGCGGCGTTCACGACGGCGGAAGGTTGGGGAACGTTTTCGCAGAAGGACGATGCCGGCCGCCGCAAGGCGGCGATCCAGGTCCGCTGGGGCAAGCTGGCCTTGAAGACGCTGGGTTTGCTGCCGGTTGTTGGGACGACCCCGACAGTCGTCACCACGACACTGGCGGGCAAGCCCGTGGAATCGCGGTTGTTGCTTGCTGATGGCCGTGCAACGATCGAGTTTGCTCAGGAAGTTACGATTGGAACCGGGCAGGAGTTGGCGGTGGAGATGTTTTGAGTGCAGGGAAATGTCAATGGTTTGCAGGCACAACTTCCCGCGGCAGATCGCGCGTGGCGGCGCCGGCCGTTTCGGAGTCCCGTAGCGGCGCCTGGCAGTTGATGACCTGGCTGCGGGCCGGGTCGCCGTCGAATGCTCCCGCGAATTCGACCTCGCCGCGGACCAGGCCGGCGATCGAGATCGTGGCATCGTCAAGCGTTTGCCGAGTTCCATCGCCACGACGCCATTGACCGAAGACAACCGGCCCGGCGACCACCGATCCCTGCCCCGTCCACTTCAGCTCGTGCAACAATGACGTGGGGAAAGCCTGGGAGGAGAAGACCACGAGAGCATTCCCAGCGCGAGGCGCCAGAACGCAACCGGTGGCCTCGATGTTGATCTCACCCGCGCGGTCGCCTTGGCCGCCGCAGCGGCATTCCAACAGTGCGTCGGCCTCGCGCAGCGTAACCTGAGAAAGACTGATCCGCACCGGCTCATCGGCCGCCGGAGCGTGCCCCAAGCGGATCAGGGGGCCTGGTCCCAAGTGCAACACGTGTACCATTTCCAACCCGATGGCCCCCTGCACGTGCGACTCGATGCCCGTGCCCACGCGGCGAAAGACGCAGTTCTTCAGGCAAATGCGACCTGTCGGCAAGGCGACTGCCGCGGCCCGCCGCTCCGATGCATATTGCCATTTGAGGGCCGTACACGGCTCAGGGTTGCCGCTGGCGGATTGAAAAGAGCAGCCCACGAAATTGCACTGGGCGGCCAGCAAGCGGACCAAGGTTGCCGACGCCTCGGTGCCGAACGCCGGCGGACTGGATTGCTCGTCGACCGTGAAATCGATGTTCTCGAACGAGACGCGATCGGCCTGAACCGATAGGCCCTCGCGGGGGACGACGATCCGTACCCTGCCGCGTTGCCCGCAGACCCGTTGCCCCGGCTTCAATTGCAGCAACTCGCCGCGAACGGGCCGGTCAGAGGATAAGTGCAATTCGTTCTCCGGACTGCTTGCGGTCCGCGGATCGTAGGACGGATTGCCAATCCGTCCCACCGAGCTTTCGCCGATGGCGATGTTCTCGTCGGAGCGCGGCTGGCCGATCGCGGCGGCATAGCCGGCCGGAGTGACTGCCCTGTCCAGGAGCGGTCGAGGCGGGCGTTCTCGCGGCCCCTTCTCCACGGCGGGCGCAATTTGTCCGGCTTGCGGTTTGCCATCCGTGGATGTGGCACGCGCGGCAACCTGGGCATGTACTGGCGGCTTGTTTTGTGCGACCCAAATCGGCCAGGCCACGGCTACGGCGGCCACGGCGGCAATCGCGGCGGCTGTGAGCCGGTGCGGATGGGCCGCGCGCTTGGCCTTCGCGCGCTTCGTTCGCAGCCAGGGTGCCCGCGGCCGCGCTGTGGCCAACAGGCAACGCGCGATGGTCTGGCGACCGTGGCGGCGCAAGGGCCCTAGCCGCCGGGCCAGGTCGGCCATTGAGGGCGGACGTTTTCGCGGGTCCTTCTGCAAGCAGTCGCCGATGGCCTCGACCAGCACGTCTGGAATATCGGCGGCCCAGCGGTGCAAGTCGTCGATGGCCGCCGCCTGCGCGGCCCGCAGGCGGGCCAAGACATCGCCACATCCCAACGGCGGCCGCCCACAGAGCATGTGCCACCACGCGCAGCCGCAGGCGAACAGGTCGCTGGCCACGCTCGGCGGCGCGCCCTCGGTAACCCGTTCCGGCGCCAGCCCACTGCACGCATCGGGGGCCAGATCGTGGAACGATATGCCCTCCTGAGGACGCATGATGCTCCGCAATCCTGCATGGGGAATGCAGATATCGCCGTCGCTGGAAATCAGGACATTTTGTACGCGGATGTCGCCATGCACCAGGTTTGCGGCTTCTAAGGTGGCAAGTTGGCCGAGCATCGCCCGGGCGATTTCCAGGACTGCTTCAGGGGGGAAGCGACCGTGGTGCAGGAGAAAATCGGCCAGCGGAGTACCCTCGACCCAAGGCGAGGCTGCCCAGACGCGCTGGCCGTCCAGGCCGCCCGCCGTCACCATTCCCGTGAGAGACGGTAGACTTCTTTCCAGGGCAATCAGCCTTTCGAGCTGGGGCAGAAGCGTTTCCCGGTCGCGATTGCCGGGAGAAAACAGGGCCAAGCGGACGAATCCTTGAGTTTCCTGCTCTTCGGCCTTATAGATGGTCGCATAGCCACATTCATGAACACTATGACATAAAACGTAGCGCGCAACGCGGAGCGATTCGCCGCGGCCCGCGTGGATCTCGGATGCCTGAAATTGGGTGAGGACGCGGGCCTGGCGCAGGGCGTCGATCCAGATCGACTCGAATCGCGGCAGCTCGCCGGCCATGCGCTGGACAGCCGGCTCGACGCTTTCCAGGTCGGCCTCGGTGGCCAGTCCAAGTCGCGTCAAGAGCGCGGTGAGGTGTGGCGGTGGTGGTTCCCGCATGCGTCGGTCCTTGCGGCCGGGGTTAGAGCTTATAGTTTGCACGGATAGAAATGGCACGTTGGAGTCCCGGCTTTAGCCGGAATTCACGCCGGATTACCGGCTAAAGCCGGGACTCCAACAATCGCATTTCCCCCCGCGCACATTTCAAACCAGAGCGGATTATTCCATGAGCGGGCGGTCGGGTGCAATGGCAGTCCCCGGCGAACTTTCATCCGTGGCCGCCTTCTCCTCAACGAATTTGCTGTCGCGCTTGCGGACGGCCTCTTTCAAAAGGTACTCGATTTGGCCGTTCACGCTGCGCAACTCCTGCTGCGCCCAACGTTCCAGGGCCTCGTACAGGGCGGGACTGATACGGAGCAGAAATGATTTTCGCGTAGCCATCAGGTGTAAAGCGTTCCGGCGTTGATCACCGGTTGCGCGTCGCGGTCGCCGCACAACACAACCAGCAGATTGCTGACCATCGTCGCCTTGCGCTCCTCGTCGAGATCGACGATCTTGTTCTCCGTCAGGTCTTTCAAGGCCATCTGCACCATGCTGACCGCGCCGTGGACGATCATCTGCCGCGCGGCGATGATCGCCTCGGCCTGTTGGCGGCGGAGCATCACGCCGGCAATCTCCGGCGCATAGGCCAGGTGCGTCAGGCGGGCTTCGTCGATCTGCACGCCGGCCTTGGCCACCCGCTCTTGCAGTTCCTTCTGCAACGCGGCGCAGATTTCGTCCACCCCGCTCCGCAGCGTGATCTCGTTGGCCTCGCCATGATCGTAGGCGTAGCAGTTCGCCAAGTGCCGCACGGCCGACTCGCTCTGGATGCGAACGTATTCCTCGTACTTCTCCACGTCGAAACTGGCCTGGAAAGTGTCCTGCACCCGCCAGACGACCACCGCCGCGATCTCGATCGGATTCCCCCGCTTGTCGTTGACCTTCAGCTTGTCGCCGTTGAGGTTCTTCGCACGCAGCGAGATCCGCTTCTTGGTATTCAGCGGATTCGTCCAGTGCCAGCCGGCCTGGCGCACCGAGCCGTGGTACGCGCCGAAAAGGATCAACACCCGCCCTTCGTTGGGCTGCAAGGTAAAGAACCCATTGCACAAGAAGCAGGCCAGGACAAACACCAGCACGGCACTCAGCAGCAGATATAAATTCGGTATCTGATGCGTCCGATCGGCTGCGATGGCCGAATAGACGAACTCTCTCATGAGATAGCCGGCAAACAGGAAAACAGCCAGGGTGACCACCAGCATCACCCAACCGTTCAGTGCATGGACTTGTCTTTCGCGATTCATGGCTCTTACCTCCAGCGAGACGTTTTTCGGAAATGAAACGGCAAACACAATTTCAATATGATATCATATAGATATCGTCTATGTCAAGCGGGAGGCAGTTTTGGATGGTCGAATTTCAAGGCCGCACGATAGCACACTGAGACGCATTGTAGGGAACGGCGGGGCACCCACTTGCGGGTTGATGCCGTCCCGAATCTGCAGAACGCCACGAAGGGTGTCACATACAGGGTTCCCAACTTCGCATCTGCTTCAATCACTACACTAACGGCGGTTGTGGTCGGGAAACTTGCCGGTAATGGTCAATACCAGCCAGCCCAGCACGGCGCGGAAGAAGTGCCCCGCACTCCAGGCAATTGCACCGGCAAAGAAGTCGAGGAGATGATGGACCATTAGAGCGCGATTCACGCGCCGGTGCAACCGCCGGCTAAAGTCCGGCGGCGGTTCCCGGATCTCGACATCAGCCAGTTGCTCCAGAAAGTCTTTCATGGTCGTGGGATCTCACGCGTTAGGAAATCGCGATTGGAGCTTTTCTCGGGCACGGCTGATGCGCATCTTGCAGGCCGAAACCGAGATCTCAAATATCGCTGCCAATTCCTCATATTCGTACCCTTCGGCGTACTTCAACAGCAGCAAGGCACGGTCGTCTTCGTCGAGCGTTTCCAACATTTCCAGCAAGTCCAGATTCAGGCCTTCCGGAACGGATGGCCGCTCCGCCTGCTGCGCCTCCCACTCGGGCTGCGAAGCGACGTTTTCGTGCCGTTGCCGCCGCCCGCGGCCCCGCCGCATCGCAAGACACGTCTTCACGGCAATGGCGTGTACCCAAGTGGCATATAGCGAACGTCCCGCAAAACGGCCGCGATGCAAAAACAACCTGAGGAAGACCTCCTGTGCGGCGTCGGCCGCATCCTGTTCGTTGTTCATCAGCCGGGAACAGATCCGCCACACGCGCGGGCGGAACCTCTCCACCAGCGCGACAAAGGCCGGGCCGTCGGAACTTTCTCGGGCGGCCTCGGCGGCAAGCTGTTCGTCGGTGCAATGAACCAAGTCAACGGCCATAGGCGGCCGCATTTGTCTTGCGGCAAGGGTTTCTTACGTTTGGATGCCGGAAGCGGCGTATCCGTCACAAACGGCCCTTTTACCCGGATGCGATGGCCGGAAACAAGGCCGATCGGCACCAAAAATCCGTCACAATCGGTCCTACTGCCACAGGCGGCCCAAGAACATGGGTCTTCTGGCGGAAATAGGGTGTCTGGCTAAAAAACAGCACGATCCTTCGTCGATAGGATCGCTAGATCGGACCCGAAACCCCTATTTACGCTAGTAGCGTTATTTTCCCATTGGGTCTTTGTCACAAGGAGTAACTCCCATGAAGCGTCGATTTCTGTTGTCGGCGGTGGCCCTTTTCGCGTTGAGCGTTGTGGCCGCCACCAACAGTGCTCGGGCCAATCTGTTTGGTTGCCCGGGCTGTTGTGAAGCCCCGAAGGCGTGCGAGGCCTGCAAGGCATGTGCGCCGGCCTGCGGTTGTACCGAGGCATGCGCTCCGAAGAGCTGCCGCCCCTGCCTGTTCGAGCGCCTGAAGGCGAAACTGGCTTGCTGCCATCCTTGCTGCGAGAAGAGCTGCTGTGCTCCGGCTTGCTGCGAGGCCCCCAAGGCCTGTGCGCCCTGCGCCCCGGCTTGCGAAGCTCCCAAGTGCTGTGAACCGGCTTGCGGCTGCGTGCCCAAGAGCTGCCGTCCCTGCCTGTTGGAGCGGCTGAAGGCCAAGTGGGCCTGCTGCCATCCTTGCTGCGAAAAGGGCTGCTGCGCCCCGGCTTGCTGCGAGGCTCCCAAGGCTTGTGCGCCCTGCGCTCCGGCGGCTTGCGCCCCGGCACCCTGCGCTCCAGCGGCTTGCGCCCCGGCTTGCGGTTGCGAGTGCGCCACCAAGTGCCATCGCTGCCTCTTGGCCGAACTGAAGGCCAAGTTAGCCTGCTGCCATCCTTGCTGCGAGAAGGGCTGCTGTGCCCCGGCTTGCTGCGAAGCCCCCAAGGCTTGTGTTCCGGCGGCCTGCGCCCCGGCTCCTTGTGCTCCGGCGGCTTGCGGTTGCGAGTGCGCCCCCAAGTGCCATCGCTGCCTCTTGGCCGAACTGAAGGCCAAGCTGGCTTGCTGCCACACCTGCTGCGAGAAGGGCTGCTGCGCCCCGGCTTGCTGCGAAGCCCCCAAGGCTTGTGTTCCGGCGGCTTGCGCTCCGGCTCCTTGTGCCCCGGCTTGCTGCGCTCCGGCTTGTGGTTGCAAATGACCCCATGAACGAATGGTCCCTTAGGACCTTCAAAATAAAAGCAGAATCATCTCCTTTACGATGAACTCAACGGCCTGTTCGCCAGTCGAACAGGCCGTTGGTGTATTAAACCCTAATCAGAGGGGATACGGCTTGACCAGGTTCTCTTCTCCCGATTAAACTGGTATGTTTGCCTGCGGTCGTGGAGCTTTTCGCGGCCGTGCAGAAATTCCTTGAACGAAAGCATGTCATGCCGGCCACGTGTGTCGTAGGGTTGCAATGGGGGGACGAAGCCAAGGGGAAGATCGTCGATCTTCTCACGGGGCGGAACGATATCGTCGTGCGCTACCAAGGTGGGGCCAACGCCGGCCATACGGTGGTCATGGAGGGACAGACCTTCAAGCTCTCGCTGGTGCCCAGCGGAATATTTCGGCCCGAGGTGCAGTGTGTCATTGCCGCCGGCGTGGTCATCAATCCGGCCAGCTTGTTGCAGGAAATCGAGAGCCTTGTCACTCGCGGCGTCCAGGTTTCCAAGAATCTCATGGTCAGCACGCGTGCCCACGTGATTTTTCCCTGGCACTTCGAGGAAGACCGCTTGATGAACGAATCCACGAGCGGCGAGGCCATCGGCACTACAATGCGCGGCATCGGCCCCTGCTATCGCGACAAGGTCGGACGTTCCTACGCAATCCGCTTGGGCGACATGTATCGCGAGAGTTTTCCGGGCCGCATCGAGCAGATCGTGGCCGCCAAGCGGCGGATTCTCACGGGACTGGGCTGTCCGGAAAACAGCTTCCTCTTGGACGCCAAGAAGATCCACGAGCAGTATCGTGGTTATGCGGAGCGGTTGCGGCCCTTCGTGGGCGATACGACCGCCTACCTCTTGGATGCCATCGATGCCAACAAGAAACTGCTCTTCGAGGGTGCCCAAGGCGCCTTATTGGACATCGATCACGGCACCTTCCCCTTCGTCACCAGCAGCAACAGTTCCGGCGTGGGCGTGTCCAGCGGCTCCGGAGTGCCCGGCCGCCACATTACCAAAGTGCTGGGCATCGTCAAGGCCTACTGCACGCGGGTCGGCGGCGGGCCGTTTCCCACCGAGCAGAACAACGAGATCGGCCAGCACATTCGCGACCGGGGCAACGAGTACGGCACGGTCACGCGGCGGCCGCGGCGGTGCGGCTGGTTCGACGTGGTCGCTGCCCGCTACACGGCCCGGCTGAGCGGTGTCGATAGCCTGGCTGTCATGCTCCTGGACGTCTTGAGTGAACTGCCGGAATTGCAGATTTGCACGGCCTACGAGCTTAATGGCCAGCGGATCACGCATTTCCCGGACCACGTCGAGGACTTGCGGCAGGTCGTTCCCGTCTATGAATCGATGCCCGGCTGGCGGGAGGAAATTAGCCACATCCGCCGCATTGCCGATCTGCCGCGGGCGGCCCGCGATTATCTCGACCGGCTCAGCGCGCTGGTGGGCCGGCCCGTGGAAGTCGTTTCCGTGGGTCCTGACCGGCAACAAACGATCTTTGCCAACGATGTCCACAACGCCTGACGTGCCGACTGCAACGAAGCCGCTGGGGCTGGCCGGGGTGCCGGCGGAGAAGATCCCGCGCCATATCGCCATCATAATGGACGGCAACGGACGCTGGGCACGCCGCCAAGGGCTTCCGCGGATCGAGGGCCACCGCCGCGGCGCCGGCGTTGTCCGCCGCATCACCGAGGAGTGCGCCCGGTTGGGCATCCAGCAACTCACGCTCTACTGCCTTTCCAGCGAGAACTGGAAGCGGCCGGCCGACGAGATCGGCTTTCTCATGCACTTGCTCGAGCATTACATGGTGGGCGAGCGGGGGCTGATCATGGAACAGGGCATTCGCGTCAGCGTCATCGGCCGCCGCGACGGCATCTTCGAGAATGCCTTGAAGGAAATGGACCAGACCGTGGCCATGAGCGCTCGCAACACGGGCATGCGGCTCTGCCTGGCCATCAATTACGGCAGCCGGGCCGAGTTGGTCGATGCCTGCCGCCGCATCGCCGAGCAGGTCCACTGCGGCCGCTTGCGTCCCGACGAGATAGACGAGGAAACGATTTCCGCTCATCTCTATACGGCGGGCATGCCCGAGCCGGATCTGCTCATTCGAACGGCCCAGGAAATGCGGGTGAGCAACTTCCTCCTCTGGCAGATCAGCTATGCCGAGCTGTGGGTGACGGACCTCTATTGGCCGGAGTTCGACGAGGCCCTGCTGCACGCCGCCATCCGCGATTTCGCCTCGCGCGACCGCCGCTTCGGCGGCCTGGGAAAGTGACGCATCGTCGCGTACGTACTTGTAGGCCGGAACAAGCGCAGCGCAGTTTCGGCATCTGCAGATCGTCATCGCGCGGGTCGCTTGACAAGCGGGCCGTCGCCAATCAAGATCAAAGCCGGCCCGCCGCTAGGAGTTCCGGCAGGTTTTGCAAATACCTCAGAACTCCGGAAAGACTTGCAAGGAGAAATAAATCGATGAAAGCAACATCTTGGCTAAGGCAACTTATGCGACTCGTAGCACTAACGGTGCTGGTCTTGGCAGCCGGTAGCAGCGGCCTTTCCGCGGCAGAGGCCCAGAAGCAAGAGCGGGAACCGCCAGTGATCGATCCCGGCCCGCCCGGCGGGCCGCCGTCGGACGCCATCGTCTTGTTCGACGGCAAGGACTTGTCGAAGTTCCGCGGCGAGCGAAGCGCCGAGCCACAGTGGAAGCTGGCCAACGGCGTGATGGAAACCACACCGCGTGGCGGCATTTTGTCGAAGCAGGAGTTTACGGACTGCCAGTTGCACGTCGAGTGGGCCTCGCCCTCGGTGGTGAAAGGCGACGGGCAGGGGCGCGGCAACAGCGGCGTCTACCTCATGGGCCGCTATGAGATCCAGGTCTTGGACTCGTACAACAACAAGACCTACTACAACGGCCAGTGCGGCGCGTTCTACGGGCATAACGCCCCGTTGGTCAACGCCTGCCGCAAGCCGGGCGAGTGGCAGGTTTACGACATCATCTTCCACGCGCCCAAGAAACTGGCCGACGGCAAGGTCCAGCCGGGTTCGTTCACCGTTCTGCACAACGGCGTGTTGATTCAGGATCATATACCTGTCGGCGGGGAGCCCACGACGGCTGCCCCGCTCCACGGCATCGCGGAGCAGGGGCCGGTCTACCTCCAGGACCACGGCAACCCGGTCCGCTTCCGCAACGTCTGGATCCGCCCGCTGTGAGCAACGGGAACACAGCCACCTTTGCAGAATGAGGCTGCCGGGGTCACTGGCGACACCTTCTCGTTCGATTACCCGACGACATTGTCGTCGCCAGTTCCCAAACCTGCCAGTTTGGGGATTTGGGGCCGGTTGCGTGCCGGACGCCCTTGCAGAAAGGCTCGCCCTACTGGGTACTGATGACATGGACTCTTAATTCTGACTTTTAGGACACGAATGCGGTGGCGTTTCCAACACTTTCGCATTGGGCCTCAGTCCGCCTCCCATGGTCACGTTTCCAGCCGTCCTCCCTAAAATTCCGTACGGTGGGTTTTCCCCAGTACGGCTTCAAACGCCGGGCACATGCAAGTTCGGCAACCACCCTTCCTGAATCCGGAGGCGGCTTAAGTCTGATCGTCGCTCATGATGTTGCCTTTCCCATGAAAGGCTCATGATGTTGCCTTTCCCATGAAAGGCTCATGATGTTGCCTTTCCCATGAAAGGACAAGGTCGGCATACCGAACAAAATGTGATTTCGGAGCTCAATGGCTGGGCTGTGTGTGCCCTTGTCAACACTTCACCCGTCGTGTTGCCACGGCCGGCGCATGACTCAGGGTTGGAATGCTTCGCTACTGCTTTTCCATGCGGCTCTTTCATCCGCTACTCCATGCCGGTTTTGACCGGCGCTTTCCCTTTCTGCCATCTTCCTTTCTCCGCGCCTTCCTGGTCGCGGGAAACGATCTTGTTGACTTTCGTCGCCTTGCTGAAAATAATAACATCCGGAGCTGTCAAAATTCCCGCCAAAGGGCAAATCGGCACGTCTTTCAGGAATTTTTAGGGAGTCCGCCATGTTCATCAACTTCCTCTTCTGGCGAAATAGACGCACCAAGAAAAAAACTCAGCGCCATGGGAAACACTTTGCGGCCAGAGGCGGTCGGCAACTGACGCCTTACGGCTTTTCCCCGCGGATCGAACCGCTGGAACGGCGGCTCATGCTTTCGGTAAGTCCGGACCTTACCGTGACGGCCGCCTCGCTCGGCGCCCCGTCGGTGGAGGTTGGCAACGGCGCAACCATCTCGCTCAACTACACGGTGCAAAATGTGGGGACGTACGCCCCTCCGCAAGACTGGACCGACGGCTTTTATCTCTCCAGCAAGACTTCGCTCGACCAGACCGCGGTGCTCGTCGGCAGCGCAACGCGAGACGACTCGGGCTTTCCGCTGGCCATCGGCGGCTCGTATACGACTTCCACGACCCTCACGATCCCCAACACTTCGTTGCGGGGCAACAACTATCTGCTCGTCGTCGCCGACCCGTCCGACAGCATTCACGAATCGAACACGAACAACAACACGATGGCGATGCCCATCGATCTCACGGGCGCCAACGTCGATCTGGCGGTGTCGAGTCCGGCAGTCTCGCCCGGCAGCCTGGTGGCCGGCAACGGGGCGAGCGCGACGATTTCCTGGACGGTGACCAACAACGGCAGCGAGACGGCCGCGGCCGGCTGGAGCGACGGCGTGTACCTGTCGAGCAAGACAACGCTCGACGGGACGGCGGTGAAACTGGGCGATTTCGCGGCGCCTTCCACATTGGCGGCCGGCGGCAGTTACTCGCAAACTGAAAGCGTGACGATCCCGAATACGTCGCTGCTGGGCGGAGAGAACGTGCTCATCGTGGCCGACGACAGCGGCACGCAATCGCAGGCCAGCACCGCCAACGCTACGGCGGCGGTCGGCGTTTCGGTGGCCCTCCCCGCCAACCTGCCGGACCTGAAAGTGACGCCCGGTTCGGTCGCCGTGCCCGCGGCGGCGACCCTCGGGCAATCGATCCCCGTGAGTTGGACGGTCACGAATTCGGGCAGCGGCCCGGCCTCGGGCACATGGACGGACGTGGTCTACGCCTCGCCGACTTCGACCTACAACGCGGCCACGGCGACCGAGTTGGAAGCATTCCCGGCGGTGTCGACGCTGGCGACTGGGGCGAGCTACATGCAGACACGATCGGTGGTGTTGACCGGCGCGGCGACGAGCGACGACTATATTCTCGTCGCCACGGATCTTCCCGAGACACAGGCCGAATCGAACTATGGCAACAACGTCGGCGCCTCGGCCGCCATCGCGCTGAGCGTGGCGAGCCTGCCGAGCCTAGCCATCGTGGCCTCGTCGTTCACCGCCCCGGCCAGCGCGGACCTGGGCCAGACGATCCCGGTCAGTTGGTCGGTGCAAAACACCAGCACGGTTGCCACCACGGCGGCATGGTCGGATGAGTTGTACGTCTCGGACAGCTCGACTTTTGATTCCACCGCACAGCTCATCGGCACCTATTCGGCGGCGATTGCCGGCACGCTGGCCGCTGGCGCCAGCTACAATCAGGCGGTCGAAGTCACCCTGCCCGATACGGCGACGGGCAGCCGCTACCTGCTGCTGGTGGCCGACGGCGACGGGGGCCAGGCTGTTTCCAACAGCACGCCGATCGTGGCCGCCTCGCCGATCAGCCTGGCGGCGCCGGACCTGGTGATGTCGGTCAAGGAGGCGCCCGACGCGGCGGTCCTGGGCGAGCCGTTCGACGTTTCCTGGACCGTGACGAACACCGGCAGCGTGCCGGCCGACGCCGCCTGGCAAGACGGCGTCTACATCTCCGGAACTTCGGGCTTTGATCCGGCCACGGCGCAGTTGCTGACCACCGTCACGGCCCCCTCCGCCTTGGCCGCCGGGGCCAGCTATACGTCTGCCACGACCGTCAATCTGCCCAGCCTGCCCGCCGGCAATTACGACTTGTATTTTCTGGCCGACGTCAACGACGCGCAGGGCAAGGTCAACGCATCGACGGACAATCTGGCCGTGGCAGCGATCGCCGTCAGCGGGCCGAGCCTGGCCGTCACGATCAATTCCTCCTCGGCCACGGCGGTGGCCGGCAACAATGACAGCGTCGAGATTGCTTGGACCGTAACCAACAACTCCACCAGCGACGCCATGGCCAGTTGGTCGGACGAGGTTTATTTATCCTCCACGCCCAGCTTGAATCTGAGCGATTATGACGCGACCTACTGGGACCTGGGCGGGTTCAGCGAACCGCTGGCCGGCGCGTTGACGGCCGGGAACAGTTATACGCAGGACCGCACGGTGACGATCCCCAGCGTGCCGGCGGCGGGGACCTACTACTTGATCGTGGACGCCAATAGTTATGGTTCGCAGTCGGTGACGAGCACGGCCGGCGAAACGGCTTCCGCGGCGATCAGCCTGACCCTGCCCGCCGTGAACCTAGTCGTCACCCAGGCCGCGCCTTCGGCCAGCAGCCTCCTGGCCGGCGGCAGCTATACGCTCTCCTACTCCGTGCAAAACCAGGGGACCACTGCGGCCAATTCGGAGTACTGGGACGATGAAATCTACCTGTCGAGCAAGCAGACGCTGGACAGTTCGGCCGTGGCCGTCGGTTATTATTACTATGGCGGCAGCAGTTCGCTGGCTCCCGGCGGCTCCTATTCGGCCTCGCTGAGCTTCACCGTGCCGGACAGCGTGGCGGCCGGATCGCAGTACCTGCTGATCGTGCCCGACGTAGGGCAAACTCAGGGCGACAGCAATCCCAACTACGTCTACGCGGCGCCCGTCAGCGTGGCCGTTCCGGACGTGAAGCTGGCGGCAGCGATTACTTCCGCGCCGACTTCGGTTGCCATTGGCGCCACCCTTTCGTTGACATGGCAGGTGACCAACAACGGCACCGCGGCCACCACGTCCAGCTACTGGTACGATTACATCTATTTGTCGACCTCCCCGACTTACAACAACTCCGCGATTTACCTGGGCGACGCTTACATCGGCAGCCCGCCGTTGCCGTTGGCCCCGGGCGGCAGCTACACCGAAACCCAAGACGTGACGGTGAGCAGCGAGGAGGACTTGACTCCCGGGAACTATTACATCCTAGTGAGCGCCGATGCATACGGCACGCAACCTCAGGCCGATTCGTCGCAAAGCGTGGCCAGCGCCCCGCTGACCTTGACTGCCGCGACGGCGACCACGACACCCGACGTCGATCTGGTGGTCTCCGCGGCGACGGCCCCGGCCACGGCGACCGCCGGCCAATCGATCGCCGTCTCCTACACGGTAAAGAACCAGGGGACCTCCGCCACGACGTCCTACTGGTACGATTATGTTTACCTCTCCACGACCCCCACGGTGAACAGCTATTCCACCTACGTTACGGATAATTACGAGAGTGCTCCCGATCTGGCGGGCGGGGCCAGTTACACGGTCAACAACACAATCACGTTGCCAACGCAGGTCGCTCCGGGAAACGACTACCTGGTGTTCGCGACGAACTACTATGGCCAGTACGACGAGGGCCAATCGGAGGTCAACTACTACAACAACACGTACGCCGTTCCGATCACGATCAGCACGCCCAACCTAGCGGTGACAGCGGCCAGCTTCAGCGGGGTGGCCATCGAGGGTGATCCGGTCACGGTGAGTTGGACGGTGAAGAACGTGGGGAACGCCACGGCCAGCGGTTCTTGGTACGATGCGATTTACCTTTCGGATTCGCCCGTGCTGGGCGCCGGTTCGCAGATCTATATTCGCGACTTCAGCGAGTCGAGCCAGTCGCCCTTGGCCGTGGGGGGCTCGTACACGGCCAGCCAGGCTGTCACTCTGCCGGCGGGCAGCGTTGGCCCCCGCTACCTGCTGGTCGTTGCCGACACCGACAATCAGTTGGCGGACCCCGACCGGACCAACAATGTTTTTGCCGTTCCGCTCACGCTCACGGCGCCGAACCTTGCCGTTTCCAACGTGCTGGTAACGCCGTCGTCGGTGGAGTCGGGCAATGACGCCAGTCTCAACATCCAATGGACGGCGACGAACACCAGCACGGTCAATACCAACCAAGGCTGGGAGGACGAGGTCTTCTTGTCGCCGACCGCCGCCTACAATCCCGACACGGCCGTTTACCTCACCTCGGCCTCCAGCCGCACCGACCTTGCCGCCGGCGCCAGTTATACGACGGACCTCAACGACGTTGTGATCTCGAACCGCGCCCCGGGCAACTATTACGTCGTCGTGGTGGTGAACTATGACTATGTCAACGCGGCCTTGGAGGGCGACCTGGCTTATTTTTCCGGACAGCCGGAAAGCACTCCCGACGACAATATCGGCGCCGTGGCGGTGACACTGACGTCGCCCAGCGTGACGCTGGCGGTGAGCAACACAAGCGTGGCATCCACTTCCCTGGTCGTGGGACAAACGGTGAATGTTTCCTTCCAGGTAGCCAACCAAGGGAGCGAGACCGCCGAAACCTCCTGGGAGGACGAGGTATACATTTCCGCGGATTCGAGCTTTGATTCCTCGGCCGAAGTGATCGACTATCTCAGCAGCCAGTCGCCGCTAGCGGCGCAGGCCAGTTATACGCAATCGACCAGCGTGACGATCCCGCAGGACCTGACGCCGGGCTCGTATTACCTTTACTTTGTGGCCAATGCGAACCGTATGCAGGCGGAAGGGAGCTACGCCGGCGACGTCTCGGCGCCGCTGCCGATCACGATCAATGCCCCCGACCTGACCATCTCCGTCACGAACCCGCCGACATCCGTCGTACAGGGTGAGGCGCTCTCCGTCTCGTACACAGTCACGGACAGCAGCGCCTACGACACAACCGCCTCGGAGTGGTTCGACTACGTCTACTTCTCGCCCACGCCGACGTTAAATTACTCCACGGCGACCTATTTGTCCTATCAGTATTATGACAACTCGCCTCGTCTGGCGGCCGGCGGCAGCTACACCCTGACGCAGACTTTCACGATTCCCGCCTCGGCCACAGTCGGCCAGCAGTACTACCTGCTGTTCGAGGCCAACGCCGGCCAGACGCAAGGTGTCTCGAACCCGGCCGACGCAGTCATGGCCGTGCCGATCACCATCGTCGCGACGGACGTGGACTTGCAGGTGGCGGCGGGCTCCGTTTCGGCACCGGCCACCGCAAGCATCGGCGCGCCCCTCACGGTGAGTTGGTCGGTCGAAAACGCCGGCACGGACAGCGCCGCCGGCCCCTGGCAAGATTACATCTACCTGTCCAGCAAGAGCAGCTTCGATTCCAGCGCCGTGCTCGTCGACCAGGTCTCGACCCCGACGAAGGCGACACCCTTGGCGGCCGGCGCCAGTTACAACCAGTCGGCAACGTTCACCTTGCCGGCGGGCACCGCCACCGGCAATTATTATCTTTACGTGATGGCCAACGGCAACGGCGCCCAGGCGGTGATCTCGACCTCCGACGAGGTCTCGGCGGCCTCGGCCGTCACGTTGACGACTCCGTACCTGCAGGCGACAAGCGTTATGGCCCCGGCCGCCGCGGTTTGGGGTTCGACGATCTCGGTCTCCTGGACCGTGGAAAACAACGGGGGCGGGACGGCTTCGGGGACGTGGTACGACGCCGTGTACGTCTCCAGCAAGCCGCAGTTCGATTCCAGTGCCCAGCTTCTTGGCAGCTTCTATGAAAACCAGGATCTGGCCACCGGTGGGCAATACAGCGATACGGAGACCGTCTACCTTGATGATGACAGCGCCCCAATTGTGGGACCGGCCTATATCCTGGTCGTGCCGGACTACAGTGGCGGCCTGAACGAAAGCAGCACGGCTAACAGCAGCGGGGCCTCCGGCCAGATTGCGCTGGCGGCGCCCGCGCTGTCGATCAGCGGGGCAACCGCGCCGGCCACAAGCGTGGCGGGCGGCACGATACCCATTTCCTGGACGGTCACCAACACCAGTGCCGTGAGTGCGCCGGCCCAATGGTACGACGACATCTATTTGTCGCCCGACAATGTTTACGACAGCCGCGCCGAACTAATCACCGACTTTGCCGCCCCGACCATCCCTCTGGCGGCCGGCGCTAGTTACACCCAGAGCGAGAACGTCACGCTGCCGTTGATTTACAGCGGGCCGGAGTACCTGCTGTTTGTCGTGGACCAAAGCAATTACCAGCCGCAGACCAACGCCGCCAATAACGTCGAGATCGTGCCGATTGACGTCAGCGCCACCGACCTGACGGTTTCCTCGGTGACTGCCCCGGCGAGCGTCGATCTGGGCCAGCCGGCGACGGTAAGTTGGACGGTCGAGAATACTGGCACCGGCCCGGCGGACGAGTCGTGGAGCGACGGCGTCTATTACTCCAAGAGGAATAGCTTCGACAGTTCGGCCGTGTACCTCACCAGCGTGCCGGTCGGCGGCAACTCGCCGTTGGCGGCGGGCGCCAGCTACACGCAGAGCGCGGCGGTGACGCTGCCCTCCGGCTTGGCCCCCGGTAACTATTACTTCCTGGTCTACACCAATTTTGACGGCCAGCAGTTGGAAATCAACACGGGCAATAACACGGCTGCCTCGGCCGCGGTTGCCGTCACCGGCGCGGACCTGACCGTCAGCTCTGCCAGTGCGCCGGCGACCGCCGATTTCGGCCAGAGTTTTGCCGTCAACTGGAGCGTACTGAACACGGGCGGCGGTGGGGCGACCAACACCTGGACCGACGGCGTCTATATCTCCACGAAGGACACGTTCGACAAAACGGCCACGCTGCTGGCGGACGTGGCCGTGGGCAACAATGCGCCGCTGGGCGCGGGCGACAGTTATAACCAGAGCACTTCCGTCACAGTGCCCCTCACGGCCCAATCGGCCGCCGGCACGTACTACCTGTATGTCGTCGCCAATGACCAGGGACAGCAGGCAGTGACCAACGCCGCCAACAACACGAGCGCCCCCCAGGCGATCACATTCTCGCTGCCGGCCTTGCCCGATCTGGTCCCGACCGGCTTGAGCCTGCCGGCCACGGGTTACAACGGCCAGAGACTCGTGGTGGCATCGTGGATCGACGCGAACAACGGCACCGCTGCCGCAAACGGACCGTGGGTCGATAACGTCTACCTGGCCAGCGACCCCCAGGGCGACAATGCCGTCCTGCTGGGCCAGGCAACCTACTCCGGAACGCTCGCCGCCGGGCAGCAGACCGTGCAGTTGGCGCAGCCCATCAACCTGCCTAGCACGCCGGGCGACTATTACCTGGTGGTGGTCGCGGACGCCAGCGGCATCAACGAGGGGCCCTACGCAAGCAATGACCGGACCGTGGACGCCACTCCGATTAACGTGATCGAAGAGCCGCTGCCCGATCTCGTCGTCTCGAGCATCACGCCGCCCAGCGACGGGGTGTTGTCGGGTACGACGGTACCTGTGACCTACACCGTGACCAACCAGGGCAATGCGCCGACCAACGCCGCCCAGTGGCTCGACGCCGTCTTCGTTTCGCAGTCGCCGACCTTGACTCTTTCGGGCAACGATTTCGCCGATGGTTACGAGATCCTCACCCAACCCCTGGGTGTGCCGGTGCTGGTCACCAATCCGAGCTATCTCTTGCCCGGCCAGAGTTACAGCCAGACGGTCAACGTTCCCTTGCCCGTTTCCGCGTCGGGGACGTGGTACGTTTACGTCGCGACCAACCGTTCCTACGTCCATACGCCGCTAGACAACTTCATCGACACCGGCTCGCTCGCTGAGAGCAATACCGTCAACGACATGGCGGCCAGCGCGGCGTTTACGGTGGCCCAGGCGCCGCTGCCGGACTTGAACGTAGCGCCGGTGCAGACGCCGCCCGAAGCCTTTTCCGGCCAGCCTCTGACGGTGTCCTGGACGGTGACCAACCAGGGTTCGGGCACCGCAATCGGGCAGCCGCTTCGCGTAGGTTTCGCGCCCACCTCGCCCATCACGCCCGCCCTCCCGGCGGCCTCGACCTGGACGGACGAAGTTTTCATGTCTCCCGATCCGACGTTGGACAGCAACGCCGTTTCGCTGGGTACGTTCCAGCATTACGATGCACTGGACGCCGGCGACAGCTATACGGATTCCGAGCAGGTTACGCTACCTGTGGGCGTGAGCGGCAACTTCTACTTCATCGTCGAGACGGACATCGCCGGCCAGGTGTTCGAGGGCGGCGCGACCGCGGACGAGGTCAACTCCACCCCCAGCGCAATCACGGTCAACCTGACACCGCCTCCCGATCTGCAGACCTCGATCCTGACGGCTCCCGCCACCGCACTGGCGAGCCACGCGGTAACTTTTACGTACGAAGTGAACAACATCGGCGCGGGCCCCACCGTTCTATTGAAGAGCGGCGACACTTGGACCGACGCCTTTTACCTTTCGCCAACGGCAACCTACAACGCCGCCACGGCCATCTCGCTGGGCACGCAAGATTACGACGGAAGTCTGGAGGCTGGTGCGAACTACCAGAACACTGTCACCGAAACAGTGCCCAACGCCTTGAGCGGCAGCTATTACCTGATCGTCAACGCTGACAGCACGGGCAGCGTCTTCGAACTGGACCTGACGAGCAAGATCGGGGCCACGGCCAGCCCGATCCAACTGGCATTCAAGCCGGCCGACCTGGTAGTGGCGGCTGCCAGTTCCCCCGCCACGGGACAGGCTGGCGGGGCAGTGCGGGTCAATTGGACGGTCGCCAACCAGGGCAGCGGCGACACAGCCGTCACGAGTTGGGCGGACAACGTCTATGCCGATACGGGCGCCTCGCTCGACAGCAACGCAATCCTCCTGGGCTCCTACAGCCACAGTGGTCTGCTGGCTGCCGGCGCTTCGTATACTCAATCGCAACTGGTGACGCTGCCGATCAGCCTTTCCGGTCCGTACAACCTGTTCGTGGTCACCAACGAACCGATCCTATTGCCCGGGGAGACCACGGCGCCGCCTCCCGTCTACGAGAGCAACTTCAAAAATGACACTTCCGTCGCGGTACCGATCACTGTCGTGCAGACCCTGGCGGATTTACAGGCCACGCGGGTTACCGCGCCGGCCACGGTCCAGACCGGCGGCAGCGTCACGATCGATTGGACGGTGGCGAACAACGGCGCGGCCGCGACCAATGTCAATTACTGGTACGACGACGTCTGGCTATCGACGAAGACGACATTAAATAGCGGCGGCACGGACGTTTACCTGGGCACGGTCGAGCACAGCAACCCGCTGGCCACGGGCGGCAGTTATTCGGCCTCGGCAACCGTGACCGTGCCGGCAGACCTGGCGGCAGGCACCTACTACTTCATCGTGGCCGTGGACCGTCCGGTATTGCCACCGTCCACGTACGACACGACGACGGTGAACCGCGTTTACCAAACAAGCTATGCAGCGAGCGAGACGGCCACCACCGGCACCCAGGTTACGCTCGGCCCGAACCTGGTCGTCTCGGCGGTCACCGCCCCCAGCACCGTCAACGTCGACCAACCGCTTACGGTCGGCTGGACGGTGACGAACAACGGCCGAGGCGGTACCGGGGACGTTCCGATCCAGGATTCGGTCTACCTGTCGTACGATCAAATCTTGAGCAACAGCAGCGTCTACCTGGGCACGGTAACAGAGAACGGCGGTCTGGCGGCCGGCGCGCACTACACCCAGAGCGCTACGCTGCCTTTGCCCACCGGCCTGGAAGGCACTTTCTATGTCTTCGTGGTCGCCGACACGAACCAGAACGTTTACGAGCAGAACCCCGCAAGCGCCGTTGCCTACGCCGACACGCCCTTGGTGGTCCAGAACGTTCCTCCGGCCGACCTTGTGGCGGGCACGATAACGATCCCGGCCAATGCGGTGCCGGGCCAGAATATCACAATCAGCTACCAGGTGACGAACGACGGCACGAACGCGGCCAATGGCGCGTGGACCGACTCGCTCTACCTCTCGCCGACGCAGACCTGGAGCGTCAGCGATCCGATCCTGGGGACGGTGACCGAGGACCAGGATCTGGCGGCCGGCGCCGCCTATACGGGAAACTTGACGGCCGCGCTGCCCGGCCTCAATCCCGGCTCGTACTACGTGATCCTGCGGACCAACATCCTGGACACGATCCCCGAAACGACGCTCAGCAACAATCTCAGCGCCTCGCTGACACAGACGTCGCTGGCCCCGCTCGCCTTGACGCTGGGAGTGCCCTCCGCCGGCACGCTTGGCAGCGGGCAATCGGCCTTCTACCAGGTCGCGGTGACCGCCAGCCAGACGCTGCAAATCAACTTCGCCAGCCAGGAGGCCGACACGCTCAACGACCTCTACGTCAGCTTCGGCAGCATGCCGACCCGCGGGCAAGCCGACTACAGGTTCCAGCAGTTTGCCGCGAATCAGCAGATTACCGTGCCTGCCACGGAGGCCGGGACCTATTATATCCTGGCCTATGGCGACGACGTTCCCGAGTCGCTTGAAAACTACTCGCTAACCGCCACGGTAATCCCCTTCTCCGTGACGGCGGTAAGTCCGGCGAGCGTTGGAAACGCCGGACCGTCGACCATCGAGATCGATGGCGCCAAGTTCGATCGCGACACAACTTTCCAACTGATCGACGTCCATGGGAATGTGATTCAGGCCAGCGCTACGGACGTCCAGGATGCGGCCACGGCCTACGCGACCTTCAACTTGACCGGGGCGGCCACCGGCAACTACCAAGTGCAGGCCACTGCCGCGGGTGGGACCACGACCACGCTAGCAACGGGACTGACGGTTACGACGGGCAGCGGGGCGAATCTCCAAGTGAGTCTCAGTGGGCCCGCCGAAGTCCTGCCCGATACAACCGGCGTTTTCGAGGTCAACTACGCCAATACCGGCGATGCCGACAGCGGGGCTCCGCTGATCTTCGTGGAAAGTCCTTCGGGAACGGCCATGGGGCTGACGGCGGCGGCGGTTCCCTACAATCATGCGCCAATCTTCCTGGCAATTAATTCCAACGGTCCCGCCGGTGTGTTGCCTCCGGGTTACAGCTCCGCGCGCCAGATATATTTCACGGCGCCGGGCGGCGGGGACCCCAACGATTTCCAATATGTGCTCGTCGGCACTGATAATACGCAAGCGATTGACTGGAATGAAGTGCTGAACTGGATTCCGACAAGCTATCTCCAAGCGCCGAACTGGTCAGCCGCATCCGCCTTGTTGCAGCAATGGATCGGCGGGACATGGGGAGGCTTCGTGCAGTTGCTCGACAACAACGCCGCGCTGGTCGTGCCGGCAAGCGGCGATCCTTCCGATGTGGGCGACATCCTGAATATCGTCGTGCAAAAGGCGCTGGCCGCCGTAAACACGTCGCTGTCCGGATCCCTCCAGGCCGAGAGTTTGAGCATTTCTCTCGCCGGAGTGACGGTCTACGCCGAGAACACGGCGACCCAGCAGGTCATTGCCACGCAGAGCCTCAACGACGGTTCCTTCCTCTTCCCGACCCTGCCCGCCGCTAGCTATACGCTCAGCGTCCAGGGTGAACTCGTCACGTCTGGCGCATCGGTCACGGTGAGCAACGGGCAGGCCGCCAGCGGAGTGGCGCTCACAGTCGCTGCCGGGGCCGATATTAGCGGTCAGGTGTTCAGCAGCGCATCGCACCAACCGATTGCCGGCGCTACGGTCACGGCTAGCAACGAGGCCGGCGGCCAGGGCTTCGTCGCCACCAGCGACGCCAATGGCAATTACAACCTCGCGGGTCTTCCCACGGGCGTCTACGATCTGGTCTTCAACGCGGCGGGTTACGCACGCAGCGTTCTCACCGGCGTGGACGTGACCCAGGGCAACGCCACGGAGACAGTGAACCTGGCTCCGCAGTCGGCCCTGACGGGCACCGTCACCTTGGAATCGGGCGGTCCGGGTCTGGGAACGCTTCAGGTCTTCGCTGAGCCTTCCGGGAACACGGACGCGAACCAGGTTTATGAAACCCAATCGGCCTTGGACAGTTTCACTCTCGGCGGTCTTCCTAGCGGCACCTACGACGTGACTTTGACGATGGCCGGATATATCTCGCAGACTATTGCCGGCGTGACGCTCCCAGCCGGAGCGACGACGAACCTCGGCGCAATCGCCTTGGCCGTAGCCTCCGAGATCGATGGGACCGTCACTTCCACGGACCCGAACAATCCCGCTGCCAGCATGGTCGTCCAAGCCCTGCAAGGAAGCACGGTCGTCGGCTCCGCCGTCACGGACACCTCGGGCAATTACCAGATCCGCAATCTGCCTCCGGGCACCTATACCCTTTCCCTGCCCGGCGCCACGGGAGCATTGTTCACCGCGCCGATTGTCACGGTCGCGCTCGGTCAGACTGCAACCGGTGAATCCATCCAGGTGCAGCCTGGCGGCATCATCTCTGGCACGGTAGACCAAAGCACGACCAATTCTCCCATCGCGGGCATCACGGTCTATCTGTCAGAGCCGGATGGAACTACGGAAACCACCACCAGCGATAGCAGCGGCAATTATCAATTTACGGGTCTGAGCACAGGGAATTACCAGGTCTACCTGTTGCTCGGCGGTGCGCAAACCTCGCAGACGGTGTCCTTGAGTCTCAGTGGCCCGTCGGCGACGGCAAACCTTCAACTTCCGTTTGCAGCGAGCATCAGCGGCACGATTACGGACAGTTTGGGGAATCTCATTACCGACGGCACCGTGACTCTCTACCAAGCCGGCTCGCCGGTCGCGACGGCGCAGACCAATGCCTTGGGATTCTACGACCTCCTGATTCTCCAACCGGGCACGTATGACCTATCTACGGCAGCCTCGGAAGGAACATTCCCTGTCGTCACGGGCATCGCAGTGGCCGCGGGCAGCACGGTTACTCAGAATTTCCAGGCTGGCAGCGCTTCCCTGACCGTCACGGCCAATGACGGCGTCCAGGTGACGACGGGCGATTCGGTCGGCATCGAAGCAGTCGTGGAAGGCAGCCTAACCCTCCTGAATGAAACGACTGTCGGCGCCGACGGTACGGCGACCTTCACCGATCTTGCCGCCGGAAATTACACAATCGTCGTCGTCAGTCCCAACGGGGACGCGGGCCAGGCATCCGCCGCGGTTCCCGCCACTACGACGATCACGGTAACGCTCGATGCGCAGGGAACCGTGTCGGGCACCATTACGGATTCGCTCGGCAATCCCCTCGACGGCGCCACAGTAATGATTCAGTCCGCGAGCAACCTTCAGCAGGGTTACACGGCCAGCACGGCTGCCGATGGCACGTATTCGCTGTCGGGCGTGGCGCCCGGGACGTATGACGTCACCATTCTCGCTCCCGGCTATCTGGCGACGACCCAGGCAGGTGTCGAGGTTTCGACGAACGCGACGGTCAACGCTTCGCTTGCGCAGAGCACGACGACGATCACTGGCAAACTTACCGATCCCTCGGGGAATCCGGTGCCCAGCGGATCGATCGCCGTGAGCGATGCGGCGGGGCACATCGTGGGAATTGCCAACGTCAATCCAGACGGCACGTTTACCGTAACCAGCGCCCAGGGCAGCCAATTGGTGCTTCAGGTTCAGGTCCAGGGCTACAGTCAACCCGCTTCGGTCACATTCAACGCGCCGGCGGGCACTATGGTAAATCTGGCGCCTATCGTTCTCCAGCCAGTCGCCATCGACCCGGGCTTGGGATCGGGATCCGGCAGCGGCGGCAGCACCACCGGGCCCTCGGACGGCCAGACGTGGGCGGATCAACTCTATCAACAAGGGGAGGACATTCTCTCGCAATTAACCGGCGGCCTTGCCGGCCTGGCAGCACCCAAATGCCCGCAATGCGATACGGCTTATGCCATAGCCCAGAATGCCCAAACGGCTTACCTGCAGTCGATCTCCAAGCTGAGCAGCCAATTGGCCGAGATGCTGAACCAATGCTTCGTGGTCGATGGCTTCGTGGTCGCCGAGAGCACGGTGATTTACGCCAAGGTGCAGGGGGCGCTCGCGCTTACGAAAGCCTTCAACTTCGCGTTGCAATGGTTGGTGGCTGGACAGTCGTCCTACGTTGTCGGAGCGGGCATTGCTCAGGGGTTCGTGATCGGCCAGAAACTCTCGACGCACACGCAAGAATACAATGAGCACGCCCACCTTTTGCCCTCCGATTCAAGCGAAGAGGACATCGAGGACGACAGTCAGAAGGTCATCAAGGATGTCAGCGAGCTTGGGGACGACGCGGCGGAGATGGCAAAATTCCAGCAGGAGCAGCTAGCCCCGGAGATGATCTTGTTGCAGAACCTGAAAACCGGCACCTACCGCATGTTTACCAAGGAAGTGCTGATTGGGAAACTGCAGGCCGTGAGCACCGCGGCGACCGCCATTTCCCAATTGGTCGGTTCGCTCACCAGCAACCCCTTTGAAAACACGGTCGCGCAAGCGCAGGTCCTCAATCAAATGTGGAACCACTTGAAGGATGTCGACATACCGAACTGGAAGAATGCTCAGGCTGCCTACAATGCGGCAGTCCAAGCTTACAACAATTGCCAGGCAACCGCCACCTGCAACCAGAACCCGACCCTTCCGCCGCCACCACCGCCACCGCCCGGCGGCCCTGGCGCTGGAGCGCCGGCCTTGCCGCAGCCCCCCTACCAGATCCCGCCCGAGTATCCCCACGATCCCAACAATATCATTGGCCCCGCGGGCTTCGGTTCCGGGAATTTCGTCACCACGAGCCAGACGCTGCCTTACCAGATCGACTTCGAGAACGAGCCCACGGCAGGACTGCCGGCACAACAAGTTACCATCACCCAGCAGCTCGACTCCAACCTCAACTGGCAGTCGTTCCGCCTGGGCAGTTTTGGCTTCGGCGGCACGACCTATACCGTCCCCGCCAACACGGCCTTCTACCAGACGCAAATCGACCTGACCGCGACCGACGGCTACTATGTCGACGTCACGGCCACTATCGACGAGCGGACGGGTATCGCCACCTGGACCTTCACCACTATCGATCCCACGACGGGCCAGATCCCGCTCGATCCGACGATCGGATTCCTGCCCCCGGATAGCCCTGCCGGCATCGGCGAGGGCTATGTCTCCTACACGGTGATGGCCAACTCGTCAGCCCCGACGGGCGCCGTCATCAACGCCCAGGCCACGGTCGACTTCTACACCCAGCCGCCCATCGATACGCCGCAGATCTTCAACACCATCGATTCCGGTAGCGGCCTGACCAGCAGCGTGGCCGCGCTGCCCGCGGTCCAAACCGCGCTAAACTTCAATGTCTCCTGGTCGGGCACGGACAACAGTGCCGGTTCGGCCATTGCCGACTACTCGGTCTTCGTCTCCGACAACGGCGGCCCTTACACCGCCTGGCTAAGCGATACGTCCCTGATCTCGGCCGTCTATACCGGCCAGAACGGCCACACCTACGCCTTCTATAGCGTGGCTGGCGACAACGCGGGAAATGTCCAGTCCACGCCGGCAGCGGCTCAGGCCAGGACGACGGTCAACGCCCAGAGTTCCGGGCTGCTCCCTTCGGTCTCGGGCGTCAACCCGGTCTTGGGGATCTTGGCCGGTGGCACGACCGTGACGATCACTGGCACGGGCTTCATCGCGGGCGCAACGACCGTGGATTTCGGCCCGAACAATCCGGCGACCAACGTGGCGGTCAACGCCGCCGGAACCCAGATCACGGCCACCTGCCCGGCGGGCACCGGCACGGTGGACATCACGGTGACGACGGCGGGCGGCACTTCCGCCACGACCGCGGCCGACCAGTTCACCTACAATCCTTGGACGATTGTGGGGAACGGAGTCTTCACCAGCAGCGGAAAAGCGGATGTGCTCTGGCAAAACACGAGCACGGGCGAGATGCTCGCCTGGATCACTGGTGGAGGCGGACTGTATCTGGGAACCGTCCCGCTGAACGCGGGCTGGACGTTGGCCGGCATCGGAGACTTCACGGGCGATGGGAAAGCGGACTTGGTGTGGCAAAACACGTCCTCGGGCGAGGTCCTGGCCTGGATCACTGGTGGAGGCGGACTGTATCTGGGAACCGTCCCACTGAACGCGGGTTGGACGTTGGCCGGCGTGGGAGACTTCACCGGCGACGGCAAAGCGGACTTGGTATGGCAAAATACGTCCTCAGGCGAAGTCCTGGCCTGGATCACTGGTGGAGGCGGACTGTATCTGGGAACCGTCCCGCTGAACGCGGGCTGGACGTTGGCCGGCATCGGAGACTTCACGGGCGATGGGAAAGCGGACTTGGTGTGG
>Ga0181520_10002979_pt1 | contig 30485 bp, 29 predicted proteins | sample PEATcosm2014_Bin_29_FD_132451 | JGI IMG/M metagenome (GOLD analysis project Ga0181520, IMG submission 132451) | Peatland microbial communities from MTU Mesocosm Facility, Houghton, MI, USA - PEATcosm2014_Bin02_30_metaG | ecosystem: Environmental > Terrestrial > Soil > Wetlands > Peat | place...
GCCGGCCAGGGGCCGAGGCTGACCGAAGTCGTGGTCGAAGATACCGTCGCCGCACTCGAAGACGGGGTTATCCAGGCGCCGCTCACTTCGATGTAAGGCACGATGGGGTTGGTTGTGGAGCAGCTTTGAGCGTGCGCGCACGGCGCAACCAGAGTTAGCAGCAAGGCCGCGAGTACGAACAGGTACCCGCTCAATCCGCGAACGAAGGCGCGCCCGCGAGAGGTATTGCGACGATTCGAGATCGGATTCATTTTATTCCTTTCAGGACGGAGTAAATCGTTCCGGCATTGCGGCAAACCGGAGTTGCAACAGTTTGGCCATGCGCGCAAGGAGTGCGCTTTGCATTGCCGGCAGGTTTAGGCTATAAGGCATACATAGGCAACCAGGCAAATGGCCTGATCGTAAGTATTCACGTTTGGCACTAAAGCGATTAAATTAAATCACTCGAAGCGAGGACTGTCAAGCAGGTTCTATATCCAATTGCCGACGATGCTGTCGGAGCGCCCTAAGTTTTCAGGAATGTGAGCCTTGCCAAACAGAGTGTGGCCAATCCTCCGTACTATTCCGACAAGCGGAGGTTCCACGAAGCTCCGCCGTCCGACGCGGGTCGTCCTCAGATCGCGGCTGTGACTCTTCGCCCCCGCCCGCGTCTATAGCTCTGGAACGGCGCTTCCACCCTCGCGCTTCTTTGGCGACGGCGCGGGAGGCCGCCAGCCAAGCGGGTTTGACCGCCACTGGCTATACTGATCAATGGTGCAGTGAAAAATCTCCAGCCCCAGGGCTGGTCAGACGACGAGGACTACGAACCCATGAAATCGCTCATCGAACGGCTCCGCTCACGCCGTCTCGCTTCGGTATTTGTCCTGCTTTCCACGCTGACGGTCGCGATTGTCGCCGCTTCCTTTGCCGCTCACGGAGTGCGCGGAGAGGAGAAGAAAACCGCAAGCGCCGATGCCGCTCCCCTCAAGATCGTTCATTCTTCCGTCCCCCCCAACGAGTTTGTGAAGATAGCCCAGCGGGTGGGTCCGGCGGTGGTGAACATCACCACTCGAACCCTGCCCAAGGAGTCGGCCAACCAGAACCGCCGCAACTTCCACAGCCGCATTCAGCCCAAGCCGCGCAATCCCGGCGACGACGACCAGGACGAGGACCAGCAGGATCAAGGCCAGAACAACTTCCAGGACTTCTTCAACCGCTTCTTCGGTGGCCAAGTGCCCCCCGGTATGCCTGATGGCGGCGACCAGGGCGGCGGCGTAAGCGAGGCGCTCGGCTCCGGCTTCATCGTCGATGCCAAAGGCTACATCATCACCAACAATCACGTCGTCGAGAAGGCGGACAAGATCTACGTCAAGCTCTCCACCGACGATCCCGACAGCCAGGACCTGGGCCGTCCGGCGCGCGTCGTCGGCGTCGACAAATCCACCGATTTGGCGGTCATCAAGATCGATGTCAGTACCCCACTGCCCACCGTCACCCTGGGCGACTCCGACGCCGCGCAGGTGGGCGATTGGGTGGAGGCCATCGGCAGCCCCTTCGCGCTCTCCCAAACCGTCACTGCCGGCATCATCTCCGCCAAGAACCGCACCATCGAGCACGGGGCCGCCGGACAGTTCCAGCACTTCATCCAAACCGACGCCGCCATCAACCCCGGCAACTCCGGCGGGCCGCTGCTCAACATGAACGGCGAAGTGATCGGCGTCAACACCGCCATCTTCACCCAATCCGGCGGCTACCAGGGCTTGGGCTTCGCCATGCCCTCGAATACCGTCGTCGATATCTACAACGATCTGGTCGGCGCCACCCACAAGGTTGTCCGCGGTTCCATCGGCATCCAGTTCCGCCAGGAGTTGCCCGGCGCCGTCAATCGCGTCTACGGCTTCAAGAACGGTGTGCTCGTCCAGGAAGTTACCCCCGGCGGTCCGGCTGAAAAGGCGGGCATCAAGCCCGGCGACATCCTCACAGCCATCGACGGCCATGCCATCAAGGACGGCGACGAACTGGTCAAGGAGATCGCCGGCCGACGCCCTGGCTCCTCCATTCGCCTCGGTTACCTGCGCGACGGCAAACAGGAAGACGCCACCGTGGCCATCGGCGACCGCGACAAGGTCTTCGCCAACGCCGGCGACCAGCAGTCCGAAAACGGCCCCGACGACAAAGGCGATGCCGGCGAGACCAAACTGGGCCTGACGGTGCGCGAGCTTCCCGCCGCCACCGCAGCCAAGATTCATGCCTCCGGCGTGGTAGTCCAGTCGGTTCGCGCCGGCTCCTTCGCCGACCTGCAAGGCCTCGAGCCGGGCCTGGTTATCGCCCGCATCAACAAGCAGCCAGTCACCAACAAGGAGGAGTTCGACGCCGTGGCCCGGAAACTCAAATCCGGCGACGATGTGGTCTTCGAGGTCATCGACCCGCATCGTCCCAACGATGGCATCAACTACCTGGGAGGAACGTTGGAATAGCGTCCTGAAGCGCCGGTTGCGGATTTCCGCGGCCGGCGCTCTTTCCCAAATCCGCATCTTTATTGGTGCAGACCCGTTTTTTTCTCTTGCCGTCCAGCGAAACGCTTCGTTAGACTGCTACGAAGATCCTCCCCTGAATTTTTTATCGAGGTGAGCAACGTGCTTACATTTCGAGCAAGCATGATCTTCGTGCTGACGGCGGCGCTGGCAGCATCGCCGGTCATGGCTGCCCGTGTTCATCGAACGCACTCCAGCAGCCATTCGCGTGGCTCTCACAGAGCGACTTCCAGAACCTCGAACAGATCCGCGTCCCGAACTGTCTCCCGTTCGCGGCGTTTGCACGGCCAAACGGCCATCGAACCGGCCCGCGTCACAGAGATTCAACAGGCCCTCGTCCGTGAGCACTACCTGACTGCGGAAACCAGCGGCAGGTGGGACGAAGCTACCCAAGCGGCCATGCAGAAATATCAGGCAGATCAAGGCTGGCAGACCAAGCTCATGCCCGACTCCCGCGCTATCGAGAAACTCGGCCTCGGCCCCGACTACTCCAACGCCATCAATGCCAAGAACTCCTCCTCCGCCGCGCCACCCAACGCCAATCTGACCCATGATCGCTAACTTGTCAGGTTCCGATTTCGTCGAGTAGAGCGCATTCGTCGACGGGCGACATGATTTTCAACCATGAATGAACCTGTGCGATAGGGTATTGTCGGCCCCGTCCGTGGGTGTGCCGGTGTACAATTCCTGTCGGCCTGCCGGCTCACTTCAAGTCAAGGCTTGGGAGACTACTCCGCCGGATTTGCGGCGGCAAGCATCTTTGCCGCGACTCGCCCCGCTCCGCGCAGCAAGGCCTTCACCGGCCAGCGGCCTTCAGAGTCGGGGAAGAATATCTCTCCGGCACGGCGAACCTCCGGGCGATAGTACCAGCGCTTGACGAGCGCCAAGTGCCCCTGACGCAGAGTTGCCGAGGGAGGCTCGGCAGGCTCCTTCAGCGCGGACAGCGCCGCTTCCATGCGCGCTTCCAGTGTGCCGCGGGCAAGCTTGATGGCGCGGGCAAGCTTGATGGGTTGATCGGCGGCGCTTGCGGGAACTACGCCCGCGGCGACTCGCAACTCGGCTATAGGCGCGCCCGCAAACGTCGTGTCCGCAGCAAGCGCGTTTTCGGTCGGCGCATCTTGGCTCGGCAGTTCCGGGATCGCTTCGATGGCCATCGGATGCGCAAACAGCGAGGTCGAGCCGGATTGCTCGTTTTGGATTCTCATGCCCAGTGTGGAAAATACCGCCGGTCCGCGCAGGCGGCCATTGTCGTAGAGAAAGACGCAGACCTCGTCCGGGTTTGCCGAGGCTTGCAAGATAGCCGCGCGAAGCTGCGCCAGCGGCCGCACCAGATCCGGAGCCAGTGCGCGAACGCTCTCCACGCGAAGCGTCTGAGCATGAAGCGCGGCGGCGGACTCAAATTCCAGCCGCGCGGAGGCCTCGTCGCGCTGGGTGCGCAGCATAACCAAGCGGCTCTCGCCGCGCGTGGCCAGAAAGCGCTCCACCGCCGCCGCCTCTTCGCCGTAGCGCTCGTCGGTGCATCCCTGGAAGCAGGGAGCGAGGCACATCTTAATCTCCGAGTACACGCAGCCGGGATGATTTGGATTCGGGTCCAGCTCCTCGGTGCAGCGGCGCAGCAGAAACAGCTTTAGGGCCTCGTCGGCAAAGCGCTCCGCCGCCGCCCGCGAGGCAAACGGCCCGTAGGACCAGGCCGCCTCGCGCTGGCTGGGGCGGTGCGTTACGGAGATGCGCGGATAAGCGTTGGAGCCGAGGAAGCGCACAAAGGCCGGGGCACGCAAGTGCATCCGCTCCAGGCACTTCGCGCCGTGAACCTGTTCCAAGAGCAAAAACTGAAGGAGCAGAGCCTCGAACTCCGAGCCGGTCAGCCGCCACTCGATACGCCGTACCAGGCCCGCCAGTTGCAAACGGCGCGGATGCTTGGTTGAAGGCTGCAAGAGCCGGGCGAGCCGCGCACTCAGGTTGGGGGTGCGGCCGATATACGGCTCGGCGTGGGCCTCGGCGCCATAGAGGGAGAAGACCGCCGCGCGCGCCGGCAGTTGCGCCAGAGCGTCCTTGGGCTTGAGGGGGTCGAAGAGAACGGATTGCGGGTCAATAGGCACAGCCACTCTCTCCTTTTGGAATTGGCTTAGAAATGATGAATATTGAAGGGAACTGTCCGAGCAATCCATACCTTCATCCCAAACATTGATCGCTCATCCTTCTGGAAACTCCACTTCGTTCCTTTTGCAGCCGAATGCCGCTCGTAGGCGCTGCTTGATTTAGCCTGCTCTTAAAATACTTCTCCGTCCAAATCAGTTCGCCGTACTCCAGTGGAAGAGCCTTATAACAACCGACGCGGCCAATAAGTCCGCACAACCAGTCGGCACACTGAAGTGTTTGGAACAAATGACTTTCTGCTTGAATGGGAGGCTCAATCATGGTTTTTGTCGCTTCCCCAAACATCTGTTTGGATGCCTCGGCAACGATCTTCTTGCGAAGAATATCTTCCTGCTCATCCAGGAGAATCTGGAAATGAGAGTTTCGTGTTGAGCAATACTGATCGAGTCGTTTGATAGATTCGTGGAGCACCGCACAATATAGATCCTTGGGGCTATTCTTTTCGGGAGAGTGTGTTTTTTGGATACCCACATAGAAAACTATGCCGCCATCTTTATCTATTCGATTCAACAAACGAAAGGTTGCCGATCTCAGTTCACGATATTGGAGAACGTTCTTCGTCGTGTAGAGTGCCGATCCCTTCTTCTCCCACTGATAAGCGGGTACGCCATCGCGATCGATCTCAAATGCCAATAGACGGCATTTCAGTTTATAGAACCATGTAGCGAATGCTCGCACCTTGTCGGATGGCAGCATAAAGCCGCCCAGACCGAAAACCGGACTGGTGTTGTGGAAAGGGTGCGATCGACTGATAAAAGGACCAATATGCCCGAATTCATCAAGGTAAACGATGAAGTGGATAGCGCACTTCCAATTGCACGAAAGCCCGCACTTGCGCGCGGGCCTCGGAATTAGAGATCTCTCCGAAGAAAGATCGTCTTGCGGCAGTATATAAAACAGGAACGGAAAATACAATGGAATTCTCGACTGACCGGCAAGAGCTCACGCTCCCGCGATGGTCATGCCGTCGATGCGCAGCGTGGGCGAAGCCACCGCGCCCCGGAACTCAAGGTCGTTGCCTATGGCGGTCACATTGAGCAGCATCTCGGCCAGATTGCCAGCGATGGTCACCTCTTCGACGGCGTGGGTCAGTTGGCCGTTCTCGATCCACAGGCCGGTCGCGCCACGGGAGTAGTCGCCGGTGACCACGTTCACGCCAAATCCCATGAGTCCAGTCACATATAGCCCCGCCGAAACCTCGCCGATGATCTGCTCCGGGGTAAGCGTTCCCGGCTCCAAATAGAGGTTGCCGCATCCGATCCCCGGCGTTCCGGCCAATCCCCGCGAGGCGTTGTGCGTGGATTTCATGCCCAGCTTGCGGGCGCAGTAGGTATTCAGCAGATAGGCGCGCAACACGCCGCCTTCGACGATCTCGGTACGCCGGCTGGGCAGCCCTTCGCCGTCGAACGGCGACGTTCCGAACCCGCCTGCGCCCGAAGGCAACAGCATTGTATTGTCGTCGATAACGGTGATGGCAGGAGCTGCAATCTGTTCGCCGAGCCGTCCCGCCAGAAAAGACGCATCGCGCCAAATGGCATCGCCAGAGGCCGCCTCGAAGACCGAGCCGATCAGCGAGCGCGCCACCTCCGGCGCAAAAATGATGGGAACCCGCTGCGTGGCCACCCGCCGCGCCCCCAGCCGGCGCAGGGTGCGCCGGGCGGCTTCCCTCCCCACAGACTCGGGCGATTCGAGGTGCGCGAAGCACCGCGCGCTCGACCACCAGCCGTCGCGCTGCATGGCGCCATGCTCGTCCTGTCCCAAAGGCGCAACCGAGACCCCGGCATAACTGGAACGGTAGCTGCCCGCAAAGCCGCGCGAGTTGGCCAGCGCCTTACGCCCGGAGGCCGCCTCGAAGCTGCCGCCGTCGGAGTTGGCGATGCGCGGATCTGCCGCCAGAGCCGCCGCCTCGGCCCGCCGCGCCCACTCTATGCGGTCGGAAATGGGAAGCGAGTACACATCCTCGTAGTAGAGGCGCAGATCGCCCTGTACTGCGCCAAATTCGGACATCTCAGGCAAGCCGGCAAAGGGATCCTCCTCGGTAACTTTCGCTAGGGCCAAAGCGCCCTCGACGAGCTGACGAATCCCTTCGGCGGTCAGATCGCTGGTGGAAGCGGAAGCTGATCGCGTACCCTGAAAAACCCGCAGGCCGAGGCCGCGAGAGCCGGAGTCTTTGAGGGTCTCGACCTCGCCCAAACGCACTTTGACAGAGAATTCGTCGCCTTCGCGGGCAACGGCTTCCGCGTCGCTGGCGCCTGCTTTCACGGCCAAACCGACCACATCGGCGGCAAGGGATTCAAGATCGAGAGAGGACAGACCGGGTTGGGGTGTGGTGAGGGGCATGGGTCAAAGCTATCAAAGATTGCGCCCTCGCGGGCAGCAGCGGTTTGTCGAGAGGCGCGAACCGAGGATCGGATTGCCGCCCGCCGTTCGCGGTTCAGCACGTTCCCGTATTCTATCCTTGAGGAAATTGTGCAATGACCCTGCTCGACGCTCCCGCCTTCGACGAGGCCCGCGAACGCCGCCGCCGCGCGATTCTGTTCGGTGCCGCGGGCTTGCTTTTCATGCTATTTGTGGGCTGGTGGCTGGCTGCTGGACGGCCGGTGGACTGGCCCTGGAACTGGAATCACCATCTGCGCGGGCGGATGGCGGTGAACGAGTTTTTGACGGCGGTGGAAAAGAACGACCTGTCTACGGCTTACGGCATCTGGATTCACGACGGGAAGTGGCAACAGCATCCGCCCAAGAGCGGCCCCTACACCTTCGATCGCTTCCGGGAGGACTGGAGCCCGGCCAGCACCGACAACGAGTACGGCGCGATCCATAGCCACAAGATTGCCGCCGCTCGGATGTACGGCAATGTCCTGCTGACGGCGGTTCTGATCAACGGACGCAAGAGCAAGGCGCTCAACCTGGATTACGACCCCAAGACGCAGACCCTGAACTTTTCGCCGCCGGACGTGGAAATCTATCTGGGGCCGTAGATGTTGCATGAGGGCGCGCCGGCCAATCTCTTTCGAGAGAATCTACACGATCCATCCCCCGCCCACCACTTCGTCGCCGTCGTAGAAGACGGCGGACTGGCCGGGGGTGACGGCGCGCTGCGGCTCGTCGAAAACCGCAACGACTTCGTCAACTTCCGCAGGCTCCAGCGTGGCCCAGGCCGACTCATGGCGATGGCGAATCTTGATCCTCACGCGCATCGCTTCGGTCAGCGCGGGAATGGCGATCCAATTCAGCCGCCGGGCGCGCAGGGTCGTCGTGGCCAGTTCCGCATCCGCGCCCACCACCACGCGATGGCTGGCCGGGTCGATCTGGAGCACATACAGCGGCGTGGGCGAACTGACGCCCAAGCCCTTGCGCTGGCCCACTGTGAAGTTGAAGATGCCCTCGTGGCGGCCCAGCACCTCGCCCGCGGAGTTCACCAGTTCGCCGGCGGTCTCCGGCAGCCGCTCCCCCTGTTCGTCGAGGTAGGCGGTGAGGAACTGCTTGTAGTCGCCGCCGGGGATGAAGCAAATCTCCTGCGAGTCGGGCTTTTCGGCCAGGGCGAGGCCGTGGCGGCGCGCAACCTCGCGCACCTCCGGCTTGGTCATGCGGCCCAGCGGGAAGAGGGTACGGGCAAGCTGCTCCTGCGTCAGCCCAAAGAGAAAATAGGTTTGATCCTTGGCCAGGTCGGCGGGCCGCTTGAGAATCCAGCGCCCGCGCCGCTCGTCGTACTCGTTCACAGCGTAGTGGCCGGTGGCGATGCTGTCGGCTCCAATGGAGCGGGCGGTCTGGAGCAACTGGTCGAACTTAAGATGGTTGTTGCAGAGCGAACAGGGGATCGGTGTGCGCCCGACCAGATACTCGTCCACAAAGGGCCGCACCACGTCGTCCTCAAACCGCTGCTGCTGGTTGACGACGTAATAGGGAATGCCCAGATGCTCGGCGACCCGGCGCGCGTCGTAGACATCGTCCAGTGAGCAGCAGCGCCCTGCCTTGGGCGCTTCCGGAATGCCGTGGCTGCCCGCCAGCCGCGCCTGGTCCCAAAGCTGGAGGGTCAGGCCGACGACGGAACAGCCGGCGCCGGAGACGCCGTTACCCCCACCGGAGGTGGCATGAGCGAGCATCGCCGCCACCGTCGAGGAGTCCACCCCTCCGGACATGGCGACGGCGATGGTTTCAGGCGTGATGGCAACCATATCTTCTTCATCTTAATCTTGATTAAGATACCCTGCGATGTTTTCAAGCTCCCTGGAGCATTTTCTATGCTTCATCGGCGGCCAGATAAAACAGTTCTGCGGCTTCCGGGTTTCCCGTTTCCACTTCTCGCACAGCCAGCACTCCAAGGTTGATGGTCGCAAGAGAAGCCGCATCCCGCGGCTGGCCGGCGGCTTGACCATAGAGAAATAGCAATTGGTTATGAATGGAAATAAAGGGCGGGAAATTAGGAACCTCCCGTTTCAACTCTCAATGGCTAGAACTCACTTTTCAAACAGGCGCATACGCTCCGCATTGGTCATCGTCAGCCTCCAATCTTGTGAAAGTTTTGGCTATCGCCTGGGAGGGAGAACATTTGGACGCCACCCCCCGGAGCCCGCTGAGGCGGATAACCTGGAACCCACGGAACAGTGGTCTCCTTTGCTGTCGACCTCAACACAAGAGTCCTTTTTGTCACCTTATACAACCCGGGTCTTACTACAGTCGTTTCGCCAAAGCCGCGACCATAAGTTGGTCAAAGTCGCCGCATTGCTCAAACACGTCCAGCGAGACTTGGTCGACCACCGCCCATTGTTGCGATCTTAGGTCAAAGACGTACATTTCCATTCCCGATTCGCCAAAGATCACCAGGTATTCGGCGTTGACCTGACGAATTTTGTTCGCATCGATCAATCCCTCGATGAATTCACCCTGGCGGTTGGCGTGGGGAACAGTAGAAGCGGCGAATACCAGCGTTCCGTTGAAGTCGATTCCATTCATCCGGCCGAGAAGCTCTTCATACGATTGCGGCACATTCATACGATATGCATTCCACAGATCGCCACGCAATTTATCCAGTTCGCTCGGACGGCATGGAGGTTGAATCCGTTGACCGCGATTCGCTTTTCTTTCGGCAATGGTGCCGAGAATTTTCTCTAGATCCGTCGTCATAACATTCCGTCTCCATTACTTTTTTGCCAACGGAGGATAAACGAAGCCACTGGGCACGGGGAATTGGACAGCTTTGCTCTGGCCTGGCCGCAAACCCAAGGTCTGTGATCGCTGGGCGTTGGTGATGGTTTTGTGATAGGGATCATTCTTGATCAGCACCAGATTTGAAAACCCGTTGTTGCCCCCATCATCCAGCGGCAATTTATGATGCACTTGCCAACCGTCCGGGACTTCTCCGTTTGCTATTTCGTTGTTGATCTCAGCATCCGAAAGGCCAGCCTTCTGCAGTTCCGCGATTTGACCCCGGTTGAATGACCTGGCGATCACCCATTCACCGATTTTTTAAATACTTCGCAAATTTTTCCTTAGCTCCTAGCTTAAATTCTACCGAAGCTTCACCCTTTGTATCAATAATAACTTTCTTGCGTGGTTCGAGTCTCTGAATGAACTCCCCGAACGACGAAGCCAGCTTGGTCACATTGGAATAATCAGCTTCCTCACCTTCGGAAGCTTCATTTTCGTGATCCCAAAAATACACGCTGCCATCGTTCAAACTTAGACAGATAAGATTTCCGCCGCCAGCCCCTGCAATCGCCAGGAAGTTTCCGGGCAGACGGCCATCGTATCTCCGATTCTCTGTTACAAGATCGTCATTAGGGGACTGCCCCACGCCGAAAAATTCTGTCACTGTAGTAGTGAATTCACCCTCAGAATATTGATTCGAATCCGGTTTAGCAACGTTGTACCTCTGCAGGAATGCCCAGTAGTCATCGGGGAAGTGAACGCTCAATGCAGATTGCAGCGCAAAGGCATCTGCAATATCGAGCGGGCCGTATTTGCTTCGGATGGTGACTGGCATTTCGACCTCCCTAATTCTTTGACCTTAACACTGATGCCCCACCCGTGTGAGGGAAGGTTGAGTGAACATCAGTTGGTATCAATTGCATTGTTTTCCCGTCCTGATGATGGTGCCAAGTGTAATCATCAGGTGTGGACTCGAATCCGGCAATCTCGTTAGCCAATTCATCATCCGGAGGAATTTTCCCTTTCATTCCTTGCACATGAACTGTGGTCTCTGCATAGGGCGCGAAATCAGGATATCCTTCTTTGCTATACTTAACCGGTCGCGATTGAAGATCGTAATATGTTGTAGAACCGTCAGGATTATGTGTTGTCTTTGAATGATCAATATACTTGTTGCTTTTACTTGGCATCCGATTTTTGCGCGTCTTAGGCGGTGCAGAGCTTATAGTGCTATTTTGTGCAGCAGGTGATGCGCCCTTTCCATATACAGACGCATTGGCCATGAACTGCCCCGCGACGCCGCTGGCAGCCAAGCCGGCCACGACCCCGCCCAGACCGGCTGATCCCGGCGAGGGCGTTCCGACTTCGCCGATGATGCAGGTTGGGGAACCCATCACGATGACGCCGCCGTGCGCGGTTTGGTCGCCCAATCTGGCGGCGGGCAGGAAGTTGATGAAGACACCTGTCGATCCCATGACGATCACGTCCGGCGGGCCGACGCAGGTGGCCATCGACGTTACTGTGGCCGCAGGGAGAAAGTCGATCAGAACTGTCGACGCGCCGGGAGGCAGGATCGGCCCCCCGACGTGCGGCACCGGGCCGTCGAACATCGGGCAGACGTGCATATCGGTGATTCGCGCGGCTGGGGGCAAAGGCTCTACCTACAACGGATATTACCACAGAGAAATTGGAGTTTTCTCTTGCCATTTTCCGAAGATAAATGCTCAGTTGCCGCAGAAAACGAAGTTATATCCTAGCCGAAACCGCAGGCAAAAGCTCCCGCAGGCGCTCGACCGCCTCCGGAACCACTTGCAATACACGGTCCACATCCTCGTCCGTGGCGGTTTTGAGCAAGCTGAAACGCAGGCTGGCGCGGGCACGGTTCTTGTCGAGGCCCATGGCCATCAGCACGTGGCTCGGCTCGGTGGCGCCGGAGTGGCAGGCCGAGCCGCCGGAGACTGCCACGCCCTTCAGATCGAGAGCGATCACCAGCGCCTCGCCCTCCAGGTTGTCGAACCAGATATTGGTCGTGTTGGCCACGCGGGGAACGGGCTGGTCTTCCAAAAAAGTAACCGCAGGTCCTTCGACTCGCTGCGCTCGCTCAGGATGACAATAAGATTGAGCGCCTCGCTGCGCTCGCTCAGGATGACAGTGAAATGCGGCATCCATCGTCTGCGCCTGCGCCCCATTCGCGCCGGTGCCGGGGATGCGCAAAATGCCTGTTTCCAGCCGGTCGCGCAGCGCCGCCAGCCGCTCGATGGTTCCATCTTCGAGCGCGCGCATCGCCAGTTCCGCCGCCTTGGCCAGCCCGACGATGCCGGGGACGTTTTCGGTTCCGGCGCGGCGTCTGCGCTCATGTCCTCCGCCCAACAGCAGCGGCTCAAGGGGCGTTCCGCGGCGAACGAACATCGCGCCGATGCCCTTCGGTCCGTAAATCTTATGAGCGCTGATGGAGAGCAGATGGCAACCGAAGCGGCGCACGTCCAACTCGACCTTCCCGGCGCCCTGCACCGCATCGATATGGAAGAATGCGCCGGCGGTGTGAGCAATCATGCCGATCTCAGCGACCGGCTGGATCACGCCGGTTTCGTTGTTGGCCAGCATCACGCTGACTAGCCGCGTCCGGGGGCGGAGGGCGCGCTGAATGTCGGCGGGGTCGATGAGGCCGCTGGGCTGAGGGGCGACCAGAGTCGTCTCTATGCCGAGGCCGGCAAGCCGAGGAACCGCTTTTAGGATCGCTTCGTGCTCGATGGCGGTGGTCACGAAGTGGTCGCCGGGGCGGAGCAGGCCGAAGAGCGCCGTATTGTCGCCCTCGGTGCCGCCGGAGTTGAAGACCACCTCGGCGGCGTGGCAGTGGAAAAATTCAGCCAGAGTCTCGCGGGCCTGATCCACGGCGGCGCGCGCCCGCTGTCCGTCGAGATGGATCGAGGAGGCGTTGCCGAAGTGCTCCGTCCAGTACGGGCGCATGGCCTCCATCGCCTCCGGGGCAAGAGGCGTGGTGGCATTGGCATCCGCATAAACCCGGCGCATGGTGCATCTCCCTGGTAACGATTGTACGGGCAACCGGGATCGTCGGCTCTCTGACGCTGTCTGCCGGGGCATTCTCTGTCAGTGGCGCGTTTACCGCATATTTCCCACATAGGGATCGACCTGGAAATCGGACCGTGCCCGAAAATATGTTCGCCGGGTGTGCGGGTTCTTGAGTGGCCTGCATTATCATCGTTAGGATGGCGACGTAACGCTAGCGAAGGCTAAACGCCTTCATCTGTAGCGGTTGAGTTCCGGTTCGGGTCATTGCCGGCGAGGCAGGATTTGCCCCGTGAGAGCACAAGTCGCTTAGGCCGTTGTCTACGTTCGGCGGCGCTGAGCACACAGAGAGGCACGATTGCAACCATCGGTTCGCACGACCAACCCATTCCCGGTTCCCGTAAAGCAGGATATGGCCCTGACGGATTTGTGGCTCATTGTCCGAAAGAGGCGGGTGCTTTTGGCCAGCATGGCTCTGGGGGTGGCGGCGCTGGTGGCGGGCTACGGGCTGTTCCGCGGGAAACAGTATACGGCGAGCGGCGAAATCGAGATCCAGCCGGGATCGGCCGCGGATCTGAAACAATCGATATCCTCTGTAATAAGCGCGGGATCGTTCAGTTCGCTGGATATCGTCATCGAGAGCGACGGCCGCATCATGTACAGCGAAAAACTGCTGATGACGGTCGCGCACACTTTGAAACTTCAGAAGGAGGAGGCGTTTCTCGGCGGCACGAAACTGTTGCACCGCAACCTGTACGATCCAGAAAATACCCGAATTCTGGACGATCCACAAAACCGCGATATGGTGCTGCGGATTCTGCGGCGGCATCTGGTTGTGGCGCGTGTGCCGCGCACGCAAATGATCACCATATCCTACACGAGCGCTTCGCCCCAGCTTTCGGCCAACATCGTCAACACACTTGAAAGCAAATTCATCGAAAACAACTATGCGGTCCACTCCAATGGCACCCAGCAGGTTACCGACTGGCTGAAGGGACAGATCGAGGATCTGCGCTCCATCGTGCAGCGATCGCAAGACAAGATGGTGGACCTTCAGAAGAAGCTGGGCATTTCGGCGCTCGATCCCAACCATAGCATGATTGTGCAGGAGATCGGCAACCTGGAAAGGAACGCGTCGAACGCGACCGAGCAGCGAGTTATCCTCGATGCGCGATACCGCATCCTGCAGTCCCTGCCGCCGGATCAGATTCAGGACATTTCCACGCCGCTAGGCAGCGACGGCGGTCAGCCGCTGCTTTCCAGCCTGCGTTCTCAGCGCGCTTCGGCGGTTGCCGAACTGGCCCGCGAGGAGCCGGTTTACGGGCCGAGTTATCCGCAGGTGAAGCAGTTGCAAGCGCAGAAACAGGCGCTGGACCGGGAGATAGAGAAGCAGCAGGAGCGAGTCGTCAATCAAGCGAAGGATGCCTCCAGCATCGCGCGGGAGAGCGAGGAAAAGGCGAAGTCGATTTTGGACGCCAGAATCGGCGAACTCTACGGACAGCGCGACGATCTGGTTCAGTATGAGTTGCTCTCCCAGGAATACGAATCGAACCGGCATATGTACGAGAGCATCCTGGCGCGGCTGCGCGAGGCCGCTGTGGATGCCGGACTGGATTCGGCCGACATCAGCGTGGTGGATTTGGCCTCGCTTCCGATCAAGCCGTCCAGCACGTCGCCCAAGATGCTGGGATTGATAGGGCTTTTTTTCGGCGCCTTCGGGGGCTTGGCGATCGCCTTTCTGCTGGAGAGACTGGACACGCGGATGCGCGATTCCAAGCACATTCAGGAACTCCTCGGCCTGCCGGCTCTAGCCATCGTTCCCGAATCGAAATGGAAGGCGAAGGATACCGAGACGGAGCCAAGTCCCGGTCCCGAGTTGCTGTGGGATGCGCGGTCCGCATTTTCCGAGTCAATTCGCATCTTCCGCACTTCGATGCAATTGTCGAGCGCCTCGCGTCAGTCCAGAGTTATCGCCGTAACCAGTTGTCAGCCGGGGGAAGGCAAGTCCACCGTTTCGACGAACCTTGCCGCGGCACTTGCCCAAGGCGGGAAAAGAGTGATCCTGGTGGATACGGATATGCGACGTCCGAGTATGTATTGGAGACTTGGGCTGAGCGTCAGGAAGGGGCTATCGGAGTATTTGACCGGAAGCGAATCGCTGAACGATGTAGTTCAGACTCACCGGGCGCTGCCCACCCTGGATTTGATTCCGTCCGGAGTTTCCCCTCCGCTGCCGGCCGATCTTCTTGCCTCCGATCCGATGAAGCAGTTGGTCCAAACGTTGCGCGCGCATTACGAGTATGTCATCTTCGATACGCCGCCGGCTTTGTCGGTCACCGATCCGCTGATTGTCTCGTCTCTGGCCGACGGACTGGTATTGGTGGTCCGCCAGGGGTTTTGCACACGCGCGATGCTGCTGCGCGCGGCGGAGATTTTTCGGGAAGTCGACGTCAAAGTATACGGTTTCGTCCTCAATGGCGTGGATGCCAGTTTGCCGGAGTATTACGGCTATCTCGGCTACTACTCCTACGAGTACAAGAGTTAGGCCAGGAAATGCGCGCGTCCGAGGAGTGGAGGTAACATGATGGGCGGTTCGCGGGGATCGACTCGCGGTCTATTGGCGGCGGCGTTGGCGCTGTGTTGCGGCGGCGGCGGCGCGCTCGCCCAGTATGCGGGGCCTGCTTTCGCTCCCTCTTCGGGCGCCGCCGGCGCGCCCCCATCCAAGGGCAAGGCGGAGGTGGCCGACGTCAGGATCATGCCGGGGGACGTGATCTCGATCTTTACCTACGGAGCCCCGGAACTTACTACGACCGCACCGACCTCTCCCGGCTCCATCGTTGCACCGGGCGCTCCCCAGCTTTATGGGATGAGAGTCAGTCCGAAGGGCGAGATTGCGCTGCCCTATCTGGGCGCGGTCAAGGTGGCCGGCATGACCCCCTCGGAGGCCGCGATCTATCTAAGCAACGCGCTGAAGGCCGGCGGCTTTCTGGTCGATCCGCAGGTCACCGTGCAGTTGGTGGACTCTCCGACTCGGGTCATTACCGTGGTAGGGGAGGTGCAAAGGCCGGCTCCGGTTTCGGCTCTCGGGGAGATTCGGTTGCTGGACGCAATCTCCGCCTGCGGAGGTTTCACCGCGTTGGCCAGCCACACGATCACCATTCGCAGGCCGGGAACCGATCCTATTGCGATCGAATTGGGCGTGGACCCCAAGACGACGAACGCGAGCGACATTCCGCTGATGGCCGGAGATACAGTGATCGTGCCCAGAGTGGGGAACGTCTTTGTGGTGGGGCAGGTCAAGACCCAATCGTCCTTGCCGCTTTCCGGCAACGCGCCGATCACCGTAATGCGCGCCATCGCCATGGTGGGCGGATTGAACTACGGCGCGGCGCTCTCGAAGGCCAGGATCATACGAACGACTGAAGGCAACCAGCACGTTGAAATCATGCTGGATTTGAAAAAGCTGATGAAAGGCAAACAACAGGATGTCGCGCTGATCTCGGATGACGTTCTGTATATTCCGTCCAACGCCTTCAAGGCATCGGTGGCCGCCGGTGGCGCAGGGGTTGCCGCCTCGCTGCTGGTGGGTACGCTTTACGCTGTTCCCAACCTCAAATAGGCGGGGCGCTGCCGAGGCCGGACGGACTCGTGGTTCGCGCGCTTCAAAGCGGCGCGGGAGCGGACATCCCGCGGACAAGGACAGAACCCGGCATGGACCTCAAGTCAAGCATCCCCACCGCCGCAATAGTCGGCGTCGTTACGCTGATGATTGTCGGCGAAATTTCTTCCGGGACCGGCTTGCCATTTGTGGCCATGATGGCGGGTACCGTGTTTTGCGTTGCAATCACTTACAATCTCCTGGGCGGGCTGGGCACCTTCGGCGGAATCCTCTTTGCGGCGTTCTCGCTGCGCACGATCGTCATCTCGCAATTCGGGAAGGTCGTTCTATTCGAGGCGGCCGACAAGAATATCGAGGCTCCGCAACTTACGATCGCCGTTTACCTGGTCTTCTATCTTTCCCTCATGCTGGGCGTTTTCACCTTCGGGAAACTTCGGTTCGACCTGCCGAAACCAGTGGGTTCCGCCACGCGCGCCCAAACGAATGTTCTTTACATACTATCGCTCGCAGTCGGCGCGATCGCGTCATTGGCCTTTCAAATCACTTCGGTCCTGGGCGCGGGGGGAACGGCGGACAGTTACGGTCAGGCGCGCAGCTTTGGGGTCGCCTTCTCGGCCTTGCTGCTCCTCGCCTTGGTCGTTGCAGTCGATAGCCGCATTCGCTACAGCGACGGGTCGCACAGCTTTGGGATCGCGGCTTCGATTCCGTGGTTTCTCGCTATGGTTTTCGGCTTCTTCGATACTTCTCGCGCCATGATCGCCGCGCCGACACTCGCTTACTTCGTTACTTGCTACGTTAGGGGATACCGCTTCAAAAGAAGGCACTATCTTGCCGGCGCGCTGGGGATGGTTCTATTCGTCTTCTTCGTCTCGCCATTCGAGATATACTCCCGCGGTTTTTTGGAGCATCTGACGTTTCGGGACAGAGCCTATGCAGCCATATATTTATTGCGCACGGTCCCGGATTTGCGGACTGTCGAACTTGCGACGCAACAGGCGGAAGAGTCGGGCGAGGGCCGGAGCGGATATTTCAGCCACGCTGGAACCTTTGTGCTCGGCCGGTTCTCCCTGATCTCCCCGGACAGCGCCCTTATCAACGCCTGCTCGGGAGGTTTCCACTACGGATGGACTACAATCGATATAGACATTTTGCACAATCTTCCCAGGCTCCTCTATAAGAACAAGCCGGAGAGCGATTCGTCCGCATATCTTGGGCGAGTGACGGGGATGAATCCGGATTGGATCGAGAACAGCGAGGCTTCATTTTCGCCCATCAGCGATATGTTCGGTGCATTCGGCTGGATGGGAGTTATCTCATTTTCCTTTTTTGCGTTTCCAGCGATGTTCATCATTTTTGAAAGCGTTTTCGACATGAGTCAGCCCTGGGGCACTGTGGCTCTTGGATTGCTCCTCCCGAATTTTGCCGAGGGAGGAGCGGGAAACCACCTGGTAAACATCGTGCGCGTCCCGGTTTATGTGGTTCTGCTCTCGCGTCTGCTGGGCGGAATTTCAGGGCTGCTGGCCACCAGGGGCGATCAGGAGTTTATCGTCTCGGCAATGCCCGATGAGAAAACGGCTATTTCATAGAATGGGATTGGACAGCGGAGATGAGACTCGCCTCAAAGTCGGATCGCATGGCAACAGTACGAAGGAGAATTGGCCGCATGGCATTCGTCAGCGCGCTTCGCCGCATCGTCCCGTTCCTGGCGGCGTTCGCGGCGTTGGCCGTCCTATGCGAGGCGGCGCTGCGGTTCGGATTGGGGCTGGGTGATCCTATCCTGATCGCGCCGGACGCGGCTTGCGGATACATCGTGAAACCGGACCAGAGCGCGATGAGGTTCTTTAGCCGCATCCACATCAACCGCTACGGGATGCGCTCCGAGGAAGTGGCGGCCGTTCGCCGGCCAGATGCTTTGCGACTTCTTTTTGTGGGCGATTCCATTACTTACGGCACCGCCCGCGTAGATCAGAGCCGGATATTCACGGAGATACTGCACCGCGATCTTCCTGCCATCGTTCATCGGCCGGTGGAAGTTCTGAACGCATCGGCAAACGCTTGGGCGCCCGACAACGAATTGTCTTACATTCGTTCCCGAGGCATCTTTCAATCCGACATTGTCTTCCTTGTCCTGAACGACGGCGATGTTACGCAACCGCGTTCGACGTTGGCCGATGTCGGCGACGATTTGCCGCAACGTCGTCCGGCCACGGCCATCGGCGAACTCTTTACGCGCTATCTTCGGCCGCGCATCTTCCATTCCGCGGCGCACAGAGACGCCGGCGATAGCATCGTTGCCAATGCGAACAGCACGATCCGCGCCAACCTTGCCGATCTGGATAGCATCGAAAAACTTGCGATTGGCGCCGGCGCTCGGTTTTCTATCGTATATGCGCCGTTCCGTCGAGACGTTCCAAAACAAAGCGCGAACGCGCAGTCGATTCTGCGGGCTTGGGCCAACGCTCATCGGGTGCCTCTGCTGGATATGACCTCCGTGGAGTTGCCCTATTCGTCCGGCGAGATCACCATGGATGGATTGCACTTCAACGCGAGGGGGCATTGGATTGTCGCTCAAGCGATCGAGCGGGCGTGGCCCACCGTTGCGGGGAATCCGGATTTAAGCGCGGCGAACCGTCCGCAGTGAATTGCGGCAGTTACATAGGTCGGTTGGGGGTGAGGGTAGCCGTGAAGGGGCAAACACAGAATCTTTCTTCGTTCAAGCTGCCGCAGGGCTTCCGCGGGCGTTCGGCTTGGTTCGTTCAATTCTGGTGGATAGCACGGGCGACGCTATTTTACCCTTCGCCGCAGGTTTTCTATGGCTGGCGTCGTTTTCTCTTGCGCCTTTTCGGAGCGCGGATTGGAAAAGGAGTGATCATCCGTCCTTCCGTAGAAGTCACTTATCCATGGAATCTGAGCATCGGCGACCATAGCTGGATTGGCGATAAAGTCACTCTTTATACGCTCGGCGAGATCGAGATCGGCGAAAACGCGGTAGTTTCACAACACTCTTACCTCTGCACAGGGAGCCACGACTATACGCTCCCCACGTTCGACATTTATGCCGTTCCGATCCGCATCGGGGACGAGGCATGGCTTTCAACCCGTGTGTTTCTTGGCCCCGGAGTGACGGTGGGCGCGGGCGCGGTAGTGGGCGCGGGCAGCGTGGCGCTCAAGGACGTGCCGGCCGGAATGGTTTGCGCGGGGAATCCTTTGCGGGTTCTGCGCCCACGGCCGACGCGGAACGGCAGTCGCGCGGAGATAGCATCGCGCATTGATGAAAATGAGAGGGAATGATGACAATGTTACTCGGAGACCTGAGAGAATCCGTTCTCGATGCCAACCTTGAGCTAAAGCGCCAGGGGCTTGTTCTCTATACCTTCGGCAATGTCAGCGGAATCGATCGGGATCGGGGACTGGTGGCGATCAAGCCTAGCGGTGTGCCCTACGATCGTCTGACGGCCGCGAATCTGGTAATAGTCGATCTGGAGGGCGCCATTGTCGAGGGTGCGCTGAATCCTTCCTCCGATGTGGCGACGCATTTGCTCCTCTACAGAGAGTTTCCTTCGATCGGCGGAGTGGCGCATACCCACTCGGAATTCGCAACCTCATGGGCGCAGGCCAGGATGGCTATCCCGTGTTTTGGAACCACTCATGCCGACTATTTTCGAGGAGACGTTCCCGCAACTCTGCCGCTCACGGACGAAGAGATTCAGAGCGCGTATGAATTGAACACAGGCAGAGCGATCGTCGCCCGCTTTTTGGATCTCGACCCTATTGCCACGCCGGGAGTCTTGGTGGCCGGACATGGGCCGTTTGCCTGGGGCGAGAACGCCGCCGCCGCCGCACACAATGCGGTTCTGCTAGAATACGTTGCGCGGCTGGCCTATCGCAGCCGCTCGATAAACCCGGCTGCGACCGAGGTCTCTAACGCTTTGCAACTTCGGCATTACGAACGGAAGCACGGTTCAAACGCTACTTACGGGCAGCGATAAGGAATCGTGACGTTGGGAGGATGGCCAATGCGAATACTTCAAGTGATCCACTCCATCGATGCTGACGATGGCGGCACGATCGAAGGAGTCAAGCAATATTGCAATATCTTTCGCGCGGCGGGGCATGAGGCGGATGTGGCATCCATGGACTCGCCCGAGTATGTCCGGAATTGCGCGTTTCCGGCCAAAGTCTTCGGACTTGGTCCCGGCAGAGGCATCTACGGCTATGCCCCGCGCGCCATTCCTTGGCTGAGGGAGAATCGTTCAAGTTATGACTTGGTTATCGTTGTCGGAATTTGGCAGTATTGTACGCTTGCTGTTTACCGCGCCCTTGCCGGCAGCGGAACTTCTTACGCCGTTTTCGTGCAGGGTATGCTCGATCCCTACTTCAAAAGGCGGTATCCGCTCAAGCACTTGAAGAAGGCAATTTACTGGCGTTTCATCCTGCAAAGAACCCTGCGGGATGCGAACGCTGTTTTCTTTACCTGCGAAGAGGAGAAGCTGCTGGCTCGGCAGTCTTTTTCCGGGTATCGCGCGCATGAGGTGGTAGTGCCCTTGGGCACGCGCGGTCCGGAGTGCGATACGGCGGCGGCGGCCGAAGAGTTTCTGGCTCGATTTCCGCATCTCCGCGGCAAACGATTGGCTCTCTGCCTGGGAAGAATTCATCCCAAGAAAGCGATCGATATTCTAATCGAGTCGTTTGCGCAAACTTTCGCTACCCACCCGGAATGGCATCTGGTTATTGCGGGCCCCGACCAAATCGGATGGCAGAATAATCTGGAGACGATTGCGGTCAAGTTGGGAGTGGCGGATCGGATCGCATGGACCGGAATGCTGAAAGACGCGCTCAAGTGGGGCGCATTCGCGACCTCGGAGATATTCGTCCTGCCTTCTCATCAGGAAAACTTCGGGATAGTCGTCGCGGAAGCCTTGGCCTGCGGACTGCCCGCGATCATCTCCGACAAGGTGAACATCTGGCGGGAGATCGAAAGCTACCAGGCGGGATTTGTAGGCGACGATACCGTAGCGGGCACCACGGCCTCACTCCGGCGCTGGTTGGCGCTCGGCGAGCAAGAAATAGCGGACGTGCGCCGCCGCGGAAGGAAGTGTTTCGACGAGCAGTTCAACATGGATGTCACAGGGAAGAGATTGATGGAAATTGTCGAGAGCCTTGCGCGGTCCAACCCGCGGACCGCTCCTTCTTCTCCGGCCGCCCTGCCCGCGGAAGAAAACTAAGCCGATGCTTCTTTGCGGGAGATCATGATCCAGCGAATCCTCAAGATGTTCGGCGCGTTGGGCGCGGGCATCGGCATCGCGCTTGTCACGCAGTTTCTTCTTCCGCCCGCCTTTCTGCATTGCTACGGAGTGAAGAAATATGGCGAATGGCTGGTGCTTGCCAGTGCGGTCAGCTATCTTGGCACCTTGAACTTCGGAATCACCACCTATGCGAGCAACCAACTGACCATACTGCGCAAGCGCGGAGAAATGGACAGGTACCGCGAATTGCAAGGCAGTACGCTTGCCCTCCTGCTTTGCATGATATGCATCGGGATGGCGATCGTTTCCGCCGCCATGTTTCTGCCGCTTAGCCGGTTGTTGCACTTGTCCACGGTCGGCGCGACGGGAACGCGCCTGGTCGTGTTTTTTTTCGGGCTTCAGGTGATGGCTCACATCCTCGGAGGTTATTACAACAATTTGTTCATGGTCTTGGACGAGACGCACCGAGGCACGAACTGGGCCAACGCCCGCTATCTTGCTCCGACGCTGGTGAGCCTACCCTTGGCGATGCTTGGAGTCCAGTTTTCCGGCATAGCCATCGGCCAGTTTGCGGCGGCGGCTGCAATTGCGATGCTTACCATATGCGATCTCAAGCGAAGGATGGGCGGTCTTCCGTTGGGGCTGGGGGGGTGGAACTGGACGACCGTGAAGAGCACTCTTGCCCCCAGCGGAATGTTCGCCATGATCTTCACGCAATCGTTCCTCGTCTATCAGGCTCCCATTATCCTCTTGCAGTGGATCGTGGGCCCCGAGTCGGTTGTGTTCTTCAGCATCTGTCGCACCGTTTTTTCCACGGCGCGCCAGGCGCTGCAGCCGCTTACAAGCGCCATAGCTCCGGAGATCACCTACAGCTTCGCGGATCGGGACATGAAGAAGCTGTTGAGCATCTTTCACTATTCGGAAAAGGTCGTCTTTGCCGGAATACCGGTAGCGAATCTGGGCGCATTTCTCTTTTCGCCCGTATTGCTCAATGTATGGCTGCGCCGGCCGCTGCTCTTCGATCCCTTCACTTATAGCTTGATGGCTCTCGTATCGGGGGCGATGAGCATGCGCGATCACAAGCAATATTTTCAATTTTCAACCAACACGCACAAGCGTCTTTCCATCATCGTCTTTTTCGGCAACGTGGCGATGTTAGTCGGCAGCGTACCGATGACGATCCGGTTTGGCCTTCACGGGTTTATGTTCACGTGGCTGATTTCGGAGCTGGCGCAGATGGGACTTATCTATCGCGAGAACAAGAAACTGTTCGATAACGATCCTTCAATCAGCATCGTGCCAGTGCTCAGGTTGGGGCTGGTCACGCTGGTGTCCTTGCCCATCTGCGCCGCCATGGTCATTTACGCCCGACAGCGCTCGTTGCTACTGGTGGGGGTGGTGGCGACACTGGGAATGCTGCTGTTGGTCGCCGAGTCCTATTTGGTATTCGGGCTCAAGGACGTATGGGATGAGTTCAGGCGCAGAACGCGGCGCGCCGCATAGGAAAACGATGGTTCCTTCTTTGTGATTGCGAGCGAGCAACTCGCGTGGCAGAAAGCCCCGGCGCGGCCAGATGCGTATGGTTGCGTGTACAAGGGGCAAGACGTCAATGGGCTAGCGGAAAGCCTGCGAACGACGCTCACCGATGAGCGTATATGGCAAGCGATGGGAGAGCGGAGCTTGCGCATCGTGGCAGGCAACAGTTCCGATCGGAATGTTTCCGGTCTACGGTAGCGTTGCAGTTTCCGGTGCATGGATTTCCGGCGGTGCCGACAAGATGAGGCAGGAGGTGCCGAAGGAACCTACGCGGGCGAGGCGGCGCGAGTTGGCCTCAGTCGGCCGCGTTTTCACGCATGGAACTTGCAGCGCGACTGGGATCGGCCTTGCCGCGTCTTGAGGAGTTGCCGGTCGTTTTTTGTTCATGGCGTATCTTGAGCATCCGTTCGCGATTGCAGCTGAAACAACGCCAGGGAAAGTAACCGAACAGAGGAAAGAACAAACGCCGTAGAATGCCATTTCGTCTTATACGGTGCAATTTCGAGCTTTTGCACTTCGGGCATTCCATATCGGTCCATTCCTAGGGAAAGTTGACGAGAGCTTGAAGCCTCGGATGTATTGTCGTGCAGAACCGCCTTGGGAACCGGAAGTCCAACACCAAAGACACAAGGCCGCCGACCAATTACAAATCATTATAACACTGAGATGAAGCCGCGGCGCCAATGAAGTATCTGAAAGTTTGGCGGGAATCGGAAACGAACTGACCGGTATCGGGACATTTCCAGCTTATTGCCGGCTCCGTTTGGCTTGCTTTTCGGCCGCGTCCAGGGCGCGGGCCTGGGCGTCGAGGCCGTGGGTGGGATCTTTGTGTAGAAACTTGCGCGAAATGTCAGGCCAGAACTCCTGAAAGATGGAGCCGATTCCGCCCTCCGCAGTCACGATAAAGCCGTTTGAGAAGGTCTGGCCGATATCGGAGTTGCTCTTTGGATAGTACAGGTTGGAGATCGCGCCCGAGGCGATATTTCCTCCTATATTCGAGTAGTTAGGCTCCCACTTGCCGGTGTTGTCGTGCTTGCAGACGACGTTGGTGGCAAGCGCATAGAGCAGTCGGTGGGTGACGGTTCCGTGCCCCAGGCGGAAGAAGCGCGGTTCCTGGTGTAGGATGGCGGGCAGAACCCCGTTGCCTATCATGGTGCCGTTGAACAGATCGAGATAGGCCGCTCCAGAGCGCTTTCCGTAGCCTTCAAGCCCCCATCCAAATCCAGGATCGTCGTCCAAAGCCTCGTGATAACCGGCGATCAGGAATGCGGCGCCGACGGTGACCGGATCGACCGAGGAGCGAAGGGCTAGGCGCATCTTCTGGCCTGCTGTCAGCGAGACGGCATCGGCGCGATAGGAGACGTTGAAGGAGGGCAGAATCCCTACGACGCGCTGCTTTTCCTGCTCCTTGATCTGCTCCTCGCCTTTTTCGTATTGGCTCTTCTCATGGGGCGGCGGCTGGGCTGAGGGTTGGGGACCGGAAGCGCCCTGAGCTGCGAGGTCCGGAGCCTGTGGAGGACTCTGCGCAGGGGGTTGCGCGCTCTGGTCTTTTCCCGCGGTGGGTGGCGGGCCGGCGGAGTCGGCGGAAGCGATCTCGAACGGCGGCGGCGGAGCATCGGGAAGTTGCGACCCAACGGCTGTGATGGTCCCGGAGCCGGATTCCCGCTGAAATGCGGATGCGGGCGATGCCGAAAAAGCAAGGCAAGCAGCGACAGGCACTGAAAAAAGACAAAAACCGAAGCGCATCCATCCACCAGACGTATGATTGGCATCCGCAGGGCGCTATTCGCTGGAAGGCGCGAATGGGCCGTGGGCTGTCTTTCCAGGGTAAACCACACCTACTCGGGCCAAACGTCCAAAATCGCGTTCAGGCTCCGCTGGGATCAACAATTCATCGCGGGTACACATTTCTTGCTTAGTTAGACGCAATTTCGCCCTGCCGAGAGACAGAAAAATCGCCCGGCGCGCTCGAACCCGCGCGATCCCTACTGAATCGCTTGCCGGCTCTTGATCTCTTTGAGCAGCAGCTCGACCTTGTCTTCGCTCTCCAGGGCCCGAAAGCGGTCTTCGAGCGTATCGGAAACCAGCACTTCGTTGGCCGCTGCGCTCTGGGCGGCTTTCAGATGGACTCGGCTCGTTAACCGGCCCAGTGGCTCCTGGCTGTTGCCGACGGCTTGCCGGGCCTCGGTGGCGCGGCCCACGACCCGTGCGCGGCGATGCTCGGCAACCAGCATCTCGCAGTGGGCGCGGGTCTCGTTCAGTTTTTGGGTCAGCTTGTGCAGGGCCTGACGCAGATTGTCGGCCTCGTGCTTCTGGTCCTCGGCCTGGGCGGCAAAGCCCGCGACCAACTGATCGTGGCTGAGGGCACGTTCGAGGGCGGCGCGGGCCAGATCGTCGTGGCCCTTCTGCACGGCCAACTCCGCCTTGCGCCGCCACTCGGCGGCCTGCTCGATATGCTCGGCGCGCTTCTTTCCCAGCAGATGCTCGTCGGCGATAGCGATGGCGACTTGCGTCTTCACCTGCATCAACTGATTCTCCATATCCAGCACGATCTGCTTGAGCAGGCTCTCGGGATTTTCGGCCTTTTCCACCAAGTCGTTCAGATTTGCGCGGAGCAGGGTACTTACTCTCTCCAGCAGTGCCATGACGTCCTCCGTCGGGTTTCAGTTCTCAGTTGTCACTTCTCGGTTCTCAGTTGTCGGTTGCCGGGACCAAGCACAACAAGTTACTGTGCCGGCTTCACAAAATACCCCGACACACGCCACTTCCCATCCTTGTCGAGCATTGGAGTGATTGTCTCGATGACCGGCCCCCTGCCTGCAAACTCAGTCTTGTACTGAAGGATGACGTACTCTCCCTTGGGCGCATTGGGGAGATCGGTTTGATACAGCGCCCCCAACAGCGTTCGACTGCCAGCGGATCCAAGCGGCGCGCGGGCTTGCTGAAGCGCCTGCTCCCAACCCGCCTTCGATACTTTCGATTTGAAGAACGTTGCAGCCTCTTGCCAGCTTTGTCCATAGTTGGCGGCGTCCACTAACGCCAACCATGATTGCGCAGACTGTTTCGCGGCTTCTTGCTTCGCTGTATGGACCTGCGCAAACGCAGGAGCGCACAGCAGCAGAGCCATTCCCAATAGTGCGGTCATACAAGCAGCTTTCTTCATGCTTTCCTCGCTTCCCCAAGACTTCCTCAGGGCTTAAAGCCCCGGTCCGCTGGGCTTGTTTTCGGCACGACTGAAGTCGTGCCCTGTTACAAAGACTGCCGCAAAGGAGTCTTTCCGTCCCTTGCTCGTTGAGGTTTCCGGTATCCCACCCTTGCCGCAGAAGAACGTCGCAAGGATGGGGTACGCAGTTGGTTGAAGCTCAGGGTGCCCCAGGTCCCAGAAGCGGGACCTGAGGCACCCGCATTACTTTCCGTCCGGCTTGCTTTCCGGCTCCGTCTTCTGCTTGATCGCCTTCACATTGGACATGAGCTGCTTGATGTCCATACCGCTCAACGCCTCGAACAACGCGGGAACCTGGGCGGCGATTTTGGTCATGTCGCCGGTAATCTTGTGCGCGCCGGCGGCGTCTTCATTGCCTGTTGACACGATAGTGATCTTGTCCACCTTGCTGAGCGGCTCGGCCATGGCGCGGACCACATCGGCCATGTTAGTGAGCAGCTTATCGACCACCGCGGCCTGGTTCCACTGCTGATAAGCCTCGGCCTTCACGTTCATCGCTTTTGCTTCCGCTTCGCCCTTCTGGAAGATGATGCTGGCCTCGGCCTCGCCTTGCGTTCGGATGGCGGCGGCGCGGCCCTCGGCTTCGGCGGTCAGGCGATTCTTCTCCGCGGCGGCCATGTTCTCGATGCGCTGGCGCTCGATCTCGGCACCCTTCAGCACGGTGGCGATGAGTTCCTTTTCGTGGCGCAGAATTTCCGCCTCCTGCACCTTGATCTGGCCCTCCTTTTCAACCTGTTGCACCTTCACCTGCTCGGCGGTCACCTGCTGGAGCATAATGTTGGTCTGCAACTCGTAGGCCTTGTCAGCCTGCGCTTGCTGGCGGCGGCTCTGTTCGGAGTACTCGGCCTTCTTGATCTCCAGGTCGCGCTGCGCCTCGGCCTGGCGCGTGGCCGAGGCGGTCTCGGCAATCACTCGATCCTGATCGGCCTTGGCCTTGTTCACCGCCGATTCGCGCAGCGCATTGGCCCGCTGGATTGCGGTGTCGCGCTCGGCCTCGGCGGTGGCCACGTCGGCATCGCGCTTGACGCGGGCCACATCCGGGCGACCCATATTCGAGATGTACTCGTTCTTGTCGCGGACCTCCTTGATGGTGAACGAGATCACCTCCAACCCCATCTTGCTGAGTTCCTCGGCGCAGGTGCCGCGCATCCGGTCGCCCACCATCTCCGGCTCCTTGACGATCTGCTCCACCGTCAACTGGCCGATGATGCCGCGCAAGTGGCCTTCCATCACCAGGCGGATCAATCCCTCGCGCTCATCCGGCCCCTTGCTCAGGAACTGCTCTGCCGCGGTCATGATCGAGACCTGATCGCTGCGCACCTTGATCTGAGCCACCGCCTCGACGGTGACCGCCACCCCCTGCTTGGTATAAAGGTCCTGCTTGGGCGCCACGTCGAAGCTCATCAATTCCAGGCTCAACTGGCGGGCGTTCTCCACCATGGGAAAGATCACCGTGCCGTGGCCCTTGACCACCCGTGGGCCGCGGAATCCGTAGACAATCAAGGCCTCGTTGGGTCCGGCCTTGCGGTACATCTTGGCCAGTAGACCCAGGATGAAGATCAGCGCCAGTACGCCCAGTCCGACAATCAGAATGATTTCATTGGTCATTGCAATCCCGGTCCTTTCTTCCGGGAGGCGAGGGGTTGATGGTTTTTTCCAGTGGACAGAGGACAGGCTTGGATGCTTTCACTGTTCACTGTTTCGAGCCGGCGTTGCCGCCGCTCTTGGGAAATAGCTTGGCTAACAGTCCGAGCAGGAATATCCCCACCAGGATGGCCATATCGATGATGAGCACCGCAGTGTTTGTCATAACAAATCCTCGAAGATGAAGGTTCAAAGTTGCGAGATAGGGGTCAGTTTCCCATTGCTTGCGATCTGCGTGGCGAAGAACTACGGTTTTAGCCTGATCCCTGTCCTCTGATCCCTGATCCCTCTCCAATATCCGGCAAATCTTCCCAGCGCCGGACATAAGCAATCCCCTTTTCGTAGCGGACGACGAATACCTCTTCTTGTTTTTCAATCGGCAGGCCGTTTTCGGATCGCGCCGGGGATGAGCAGCGCGCCCCAAGTTGCTCGTAGACAATTTCTCCCGTTCCGCCCAGCCGAATGGGAGATGAAACCCGGCCCACTACCCCGGCGACTTCGGTCTCGTCGGCGGTCAACTCGCGATCGTGGGGCAGCAGCACCTTGACCAGAAAGAGGAAGACAATCGCTCCTCCCGCAAGACCGCATAGCGCGGCCAGCACCACGACAAGCCCGGCCACAAAGCCCCCGTAGCGCGTCAACAGGTATCCCGCCGCGCCAAACCAGCAGAGAAAAATCATCAGCGAGAAGCCGTTCCACCAGGGGATTGTCGTCGATCCTCGAGTGCCTCCATGACCGCCTCCTCTCGCAGCAGCGTGGCCTGCGTGGGGCAGATGGGATACGTGTCCCACGCTGGGCAGATGCGGCACGTGCCCGGCATGAGGAAGATGAATGTGTCCGCCAAAGTGTCCCATGCCGCCCAGAAGCGAAAACGCGCTCAGGAACAGGCCAACGAGAAAACAGACGAAATAAAAGGTCTCCCAACTCATCTTTGCGCTCCCTGTCTTCTGACTCCAGGCTTCGGCGCCTTTGTTTCTTGCGCTTTCGGTTCAAGTTTCGGCCGCAGCACCTCGGCGAGGCGAGGCGCCAGCCCCGGCGTCTCCAAGATTGCTTCCAGCAGCAGCATGCATTCCCGCGATCGCTCGTGCTGGGCCAGCTTCAGTAGAGCTTGCTTCAACTCCGGATCGCGGCGGAAGCGCTCGGCCCCGGAGACCAGCCAGAGATCGAGCTTGTCTTCGAGGTTGCGCAGTTCACTCTGCAACTCAGGCGAATAGCCCTGCGGGTCGTCCACCAGATAACCTGGATGGACCTTGAAGAACGAGGCCAGAATCTGCCGTGTGGTGTTGGTCAGGTGAGGCCGCGCGCCGCTTTCAATTTGTGAAAGATAGCTCTGGCTCAGCTTGGAGCCGGTCTCGGCCTCGATGGCCCGCACCAACTCCTGCTGGCTCATGGCGCGGTCCTGGCCGCGAAGACTGCCCTCGACCTCGCGGAGATAACGGATTTTTTCGCCCAACTTCATGGGTTATCTGCGGTGAAGCGGCCCTTCCGGCTGGACTCCATCGCAATATGCAATAACTATATCGCAATAAGCAATAAAAAACAAGATGTTTACGAAAATAATTTCGGCGGAAGGAATTTCCTCGGAATTTTGCGGGCGGGACCGAGTAGTGTGGCGTTTATACTCGTGCTCCGAGGAGGCCACTTCGATGCCCCACCCCAATCCGGTTGTCCACTTCGAAATTCTGGGTCGAGACAAGAAACTGCTGGAAGAGTTCTACAAGAGCGTCTTCCACTGGAAGATCAAGCCGGTCGAGGACTGGTACTCACTGGTGAAGCCCGGCACTGGCATCGAAGGCGGCATCGGCGCGCGGGAAGGGCACAACGGGCACGTTACGTTTTACGTTGCTGTTGCGGATGTGAGCGCGGCGCTAGCACTGATCGAAAGCAAGGGCGGGCAAAAAGCCTTCGGGCCGCAGCCGATTCTCAACGGCGGCATCATCGCCGGCTTCACCGATCCGGAGGGGCATCTGATAGGGCTGGTGCAGGAGCCTACCGGGAAATAGGTTAATTGGGCGGGAAAAGACCAATTGAGATTCCGCCTTCCGCCATGAGATAGACAAGAAGCGAAAGCCCTGTACCTCGATCAAGTTGTGCTGACCAAAGCCATGGATGGCTGCGGAGCATCGAAATCGGTCAGGCAAGGGGAGAGTTTCATTCAACTCGTCCCCACAAAACCATGCCCGCGGAAGCGTCCGCGGGCATGGAAGGGATTGCGTCGAGGCAATTACTTGGCGGTGAATATCCACTGCTGCCAGGAGTTGCCGTTGTAAGTGTACTGGTCGATCTCCGCTCCGGCGGTTGTAACTCCGCCATCGACGTCCAGAGCCAGGCCGCTGTTCACGCTGGTAAGTTCGTAGTGGCCGCCGCCC
>Ga0181520_10002980_pt1 | contig 30485 bp, 24 predicted proteins | sample PEATcosm2014_Bin_29_FD_132451 | JGI IMG/M metagenome (GOLD analysis project Ga0181520, IMG submission 132451) | Peatland microbial communities from MTU Mesocosm Facility, Houghton, MI, USA - PEATcosm2014_Bin02_30_metaG | ecosystem: Environmental > Terrestrial > Soil > Wetlands > Peat | place...
GAGGGCAGCATCGTCGGTGAGGTGCGCAAAGGGTACAAGCTCAACGGTCGGCTCTTGCGCGCGGCACAGGTGAGAGTCGCCGTGCCGCTGACCAAGTGAAGCTGGGCCCTGCCGGGCTTTCCACCTCCGTCGCCTCCCTCGATGGCAATGCACTGATTATCTTGGCAATCCTGCCCTGCGGACCCTTGCGCTGGGGCGCTGGCAGGCCGAAGCCGCGGAGTTAGTGCCCTGTCAGACGAGGATCTTCAGCAGAACTGCCGAACGGCCCTAACACCTTGGGGGATTGCAGGGGTATCGCTATGCGATCCCAGCCCCAACCCCCCGCGATTTCCAACGTCAAAGGCCCTTGAGGATGCGGGGGTCTGGGGGATGCGGAAACGGCGACAGCGGCAGACGGAGGTTTGGTGCCATGCGCATTCATGATGTTTCGATGTCCCTGCACCATGACATGCTGGTGTATCCTGGAACCGATGCGCCGGCGCTGGAGACTTATCGGCGGATGGCGGACGGGGACAGCTCCAACAACTCGCGGTTCTCGATGGGATGCCACACCGGGACGCATGTCGATGCGCCGCGACACTATGTCGATGGAAGTGAGGCCATCGAGACGGTCAGCCCTGAAGTGCTCGTGGGACCGGCAAGGGTTGTGCGGCTCGATGTGACGGAGCGGATCGGCGCTGTGGACCTCGCTCCACTCGACTGGGACGGGGTCGAGAGAGTGCTGCTGCGGACGGGGAACTCGGAGCGGCTACGGAACCCGGAGTTCAACCCCGCGTTCATCTATGTCGACGGCTCGGCGGCGGAGTTTCTGTGGGAGAAGGGAATCCGGCTGGTCGGGGTGGATTACCTGTCCGTCGACCAGTACCACAGCCCTACACACCCCGCGCACCATGCGCTGCTGGGCAAGGGGATCGTCATCATCGAAGGGCTGGACCTGTCGGCTATCGAACCGGGGGACTATACGCTCGTCGCGGCGCCGCTGAAGCTGGTGGGGGCTGAGGCGGCTCCGGCAAGGGTGTACCTGCTCGAGTCATGAGTGATAACCCGATCCATCCACGAGAGGAGCTGACTGCAGATGGCAGTACCTGTCCTGATGCCGACGGCCGCGAGGGATGAGACCTACGCCGGGGTGACCTACCACCTCGAGGGCGAACTCGTGCCCGTGTTGCACCTCGAATTAGGCGCGGTGCCCGTCTACTTCGAGCATCACATCCTGCTGTGGAAGGACCCGGCGGTGGAGGTCAAGCTTCACCCGCTCAAGGGGGCTTTCAAGAGGATCATGGCCGGCATACCGATCTTTATGACCGAGGCGCACGGGCCGGGCAATATCGCCTTCAGCCGCGATGGGGCGGGGCATGTGTTCGCGCTTCACCTGCAGGGGGGCGCAGCCGTCGATGTGCGCGAGCACCAGTTTCTGGCCGCCACCGTAGGGGTGGACTACTCGTTCACGCGCGTCAAAGGCATTGCAAACGTCCTGATGAGCGGAACAGGCTTCTTCATCGACACGTTCACTTGCACCGGCCAGGAGGGGATCGTCTGGCTGCACGGGTATGGGAACGTATTCGATGTCGCCCTCGGTGAGGGAGAGCAGATCGACATCGAACCGGGCGGCTGGATCTACAAATCGCGCACGGTTCGCATGGACACCGTATCGCAGAAGCTCGCAACCGGGCTGCTTGCCAGCGCCGGGCAGATCGTCTGGAACCGCTTCACCGGCCCCGGACGCATCGGAGTTCAGTCGATGTACTACCACATGGCGACATCGGAGTAGCACGGCCAGTCATCGCGGGCATGCTCCGAAGCCGGCGTGCGAGGAGGCGATCGGCATGGGTTCGCGTGGGCCTCATATCAAGGAGCTGTTCGATCTCAGCGGGCGAGTGGCGATGGTGGTGGGCGGGGCGCAGAACCTCGGTCTGGACATGGCCGAGGCCCTCGCCGAAGCCGGAGCGGACCTCGCCATCACCTCGCGCTCAGCCGAGAAAGCCGACGTTGTAGCGGCAGAGCTTTCCGAGCACACCGGCGCGAGGGTCATCGGCACGGTGATGAGCGTCGACAATGAGACATCGGTCAAGGCCGGCTTCAGGTATGTGGCCGAGCAATACGGCCGACTCGATGTGCTGGTTACGACCGCCGGCGGGGCGCGGATGAGCGGAGGCGATTCGAGCGTCATGGGGAGGCTGGCGGCGGACTTCGAGGCGGTCGTGCTCCTCAATATCCGCGGCACCTTTCTGTGCTGTCGTGAGGCCATCTGCATGATGCTGCCTGCCAGGAAGGGATCGATCATCACTGTCGGGTCGATCAGTGGCATGGTGGGGCGCGATCGATCCGTGTACATCGGCTCGGACATGGTGCCCAACATGGCCGACTACTCAGCCGCCAAAGGCGGGGTGATCGCGCTCACAAGAGACCTCGCCGCCGAAGTGGGCAAGTGGGGTATCCGCGTGAACTGCATCTCCCCCGGAGGGTTCGAGCGCGGCCAGCCGGCGGAGTTCATCCGGCGCTACAACGCACAGACGATGCTCGGGCGGATGGGGAAGGACGGGCAGGATCTCAAGGGAGCGGTGGTCTATCTGGCCTCGGACGCCTCCGGTTATGTGACAGGCCAGAACCTCGCGGTGGACGGCGGGTTCACGGCGTGGTGAAGAGGGCGGCGCCGGTCAGTCGCTAACTTGAGGTTCCTCTGCTGACCTGCGGTCGGCGCAGGGAAGGGGGGGACGGCGACGGCGAATGGCAGTTCATTGTGTAGGGTGATCCAGTCATGGCCCGCATACATGTCCTATCGGAGAACCTCGCGAACCGGATCGCCGCCGGGGAGGTGGTCGAGCGGCCCGCCAGTATCGTTAAGGAGCTGGTTGAGAACGCGATTGACGCCGGCGCTACGCGGATCGAGGTTGAACTGGTTGAGGGCGGGCGGAAGCTTATTCGGGTTGTCGATAACGGCCACGGGATGCCGCCGGAGGACCTCCCGCTTGCGGTACAGCGCTTTGCGACCAGTAAGATCACTGCGGAGGACGATCTCGGTCATATCGCGACGATGGGGTTTCGGGGGGAGGCGCTGCCCAGTATCGGCGCAGTGGCGCACCTGAAGATCATCACCCGCGAGCCTGAGAGCGATGCCGGCACAATCATCATCATCGAGGGCGGGACGCAGACGCAACTTGGGCCGACGGGCTGCCCTCCGGGGACTTCGGTGGAAGTCGCGAACCTGTTCTTCAATACCCCGGCGCGGCTGAAGTTCCTGGGCACCTCGGCTACGGAACGCGGGCATTGCGGCGAGTGGGTCTCGCGGCTTGCGCTGGCCCGGCCGGACATCGCTTTCAAGCTGACCCACAACGGAGCCGTGATCTTCAACACTCCCGGCGCCGGGGACGGCCGGGCGGTGCTGTCGGCCATCTACGGCAGTAATGCGGCGCGCGAGTTCCTGCCTGTCGATCTCCACCGGGTCGGCCTGCACATCCACGGCTATGTCTCCGGGCCGAAACTCTTGCGCGCGACCAAGCAGTACCAGCAGTTCTTCGTCAACCAGCGGTTCGTGCGCAGCAAATCGCTCAGCTATGCGGTTACCGAGGCTTACGGGATGCTCCTGCCCGCCGGCAAGCAGCCGCTGTGCGCGCTGCACATCGACGTGTCGCCGGACGAGGTCGACCCGAACGTGCATCCGACCAAGATCGAGGTGCGGTTCCGAGGGCAGGGGGAGATGCACTCGCTGGTGCAGATGGCGGTCGAGGAGACTCTGGCGGAGGCGGGCTTCCGGTCGCTCACTCAGGCCTCGCGACGCCGAGTTGGCGCTGAGGGGCCGGGTGCGGGGCCGCTGCCTGCGGGGAGGTTCTTCGGGGCGCGAGGCGATGACCTTGCCCGGGCGAAGCGCCTGCGCGTGAACCCGTTCATGGATTCCATCGACGAGCGTGACGACGGGCTGGAGGTCTTCGGGGAGAAGACGACCTTCGGCACGCAGGCGACAACTGGCGAGCCAGATGAGACGGACTTCGAGGACACAAGCACGCCGGTGGCGCACCCGCCGCAGAGGCTGATTGTCCCCGATGAGCAGGCGGAGGCAGCCCCCGATGTGATCGGGCAGGTGGGCAACCGGTATATCCTCGCCGCAGCGGGCGACGACATGCTGGTGATCGATCAGCACCGGGCCGCCGAAAGGGTCGGCCTCGAGAAAATGCAGGCGGATTTGCAGCGGCAGGCGCGGCAGCTTCTGGTGGCGCCGGTCACGCTGGAGTTCACGCCACAGGAGGCCGCTGTGGTCGAGGCTAACCGGGAGGCCATCGCAGCCGCCGGGTTCGAGGTCGAGCCGTTCGGCGCGGCGAGTTTTCTGTTGCGCTCGGTGCCGGCGACGCTGGTGAACGCGAACCCGGAGGCGGCGCTGCAGGCGATTGTGGAGGAATTGGCCTCGGTCGAACGTTCGGCCTCGCAGGAGAAGCGCGCGGAGCTGGCGCTGGCGACGGCGGCCTGTCATGCGGCGATCAAGGCGGGGCAGAGGCTGTCGATGGAGGAGATGACGCGGCTGGTGCGCGATCTGTATGCGGTGCGCACGCCGGCGGTCTGCCCCCATGGGGACCCGATCATCGTGAGTCTGGAGTTGGGGCAACTGGACCGGAGGTTTGGGAGGTGAACGGCGCCTCACCTCTGGCTACCATAGGTGCTGAATTGACGGGCACGGGCCGTGCGGAGGGGCCGGACTACGAGCGCAGCGAAGTATCCGGCCCAGCCGTTCAGCCCCGCACGGACGGTTGGGCCGGATGCTTGTGCCGTTGGCAAAGCCAGCGGTCCCGTAGTCCGGCCCCTCCTTCAGCGGCCCCCGGTTCTGACTCGACGCCCTGTATACTCCTCCGGGACCGCGCGCAACGCGGCAGGATGGAGGCGGCGGACGGCAACGACTGCCTCCCCCCCTCCATCCCCCTTCTCGTCATCGCAGGACCGACGGCCACCCGTAAGACCGAGATGGCCTTGCGCATCGCGGAGAGGCTTGGCGGCGAGATCGTTGGGCCGCGTTGCGGCGAAATCATTTCCGCCGACTCGATGCAGATCTACCGGCGGCTCGATGCCGGCACCTCGAAGCCGACCGCCGAGGAGCGCGCCCGCGCGCCGATCCACCTGATCGACTTCGTCGAGCCGGATGACCCCTACACTGTCGCCGACTTCCAGCGGGATGCGCGGCGGGTCATCGAGGAGATACATGCCCGCGGCAACCTGCCGATTTTGTGTGGTGGAACCGGGCTGTACATCCGGGCGGTGTTGCAGGGATTCGCGTTCCCCCGGGCTGAGGACCCGTGCGAACAGGAGACGCGGCATCGGCTGCAAACGGAGGCCGAAGCGGACGGGGTGGCGGCGCTGCATGAGCGGCTGCGGCAGGTCGACCCCGTCGCGGCGGATCGGATCGGCCCTGCCGATACCAGACGGATCATTCGCGCGCTCGAAGTGTTCGAGATGACAGGACGCCCGATCTCGGAACTCCAGCGCGTTGACGCCCCTTCGGGGCTTCGGTATAATGCCGCCTACTTCGTTCTTAGCTGTCCGCGTCCAGCGCTTTACCGGCGCATTGAGGCCCGCGTGGACGCGATGCTGGCATCCGGGTGGCTTGAGGAAGTTCGGGGGCTGGCGGAGCAGGGCTACCCGTCGTCGCTGCAGTCGCTGCAAGCCATCGGCTATCGGCGGCTGCTGGAGTTCCTGCGCGGGGTGCGCGGCTGGGAAGAGACCGTCGGTCTCATCAAGCAGGACACCCGCCGCTTCGCCAAGCGCCAGGAGACGTGGTTCAGGCGCGAGCCTCAGGCGCGATGGTTGGTGTGGGAGAACGAAACTGAGTTCGATGCGCTGGAGCGGACGATTGCGATTGTCGCGGCGAGGCTTGGGAAGAACAGGTGAGTCAGAGTGAGCAATGAGAAGCCGAACGTGCAGGACGAGTACCTCAATGAAATTCGCAAAGCAGACACGCTGGTGCGCGTCCTGCTGACCAGCGGGAAGGACCTGCGCGGCATCGTGCGATCCTTCGATACTTTCACCCTCATCCTCGAGACGCACGGAGTGAAGGTGCTGGTCTACAAGAGCGCTGTCGCGGCCATCGGGCCGCATGAAGAGAAAGGATAGCGGCGGGTTCCGTCTTCCGCCGTCTGGGAGGCTTCAGGTGCGGTTCACCAAGCTCCACGGACTGGGCAACGACTACATCTATATCAACACGCTGGAGGAGGATCTGTCGGCCTACGATCTTCCGAAACTGTCGCGCGTGCTGTCGGACCGGCACTTCGGTATCGGCGGCGACGGGATCATTCTCGTTTGTCCGTCGGGGGTGGCCGACTTCCGCATGAGGATGCTGAACGCGGACGGCTCCGAGAGCGAGATGTGCGGCAACGGCATGCGCGCGTTCGCCAAGTTCGTGTACGAGCATGGGCTGACGGACAAGACTTCGCTCGCGGTCGAGACCGGCGCGGGGATCATTAAGCCGGAACTGACCGTCGTGGACGGCGTAGTGACGCTCGTCAGGGTGGACATGGGCGAGCCGCGCCTGGCGCGCGAGGCCATCCCGATGCTCGGGGAGCCGAAGGATCAGCCGGTGATCGGGGCCGATCTGCAGGTCGGCGGGCAAACGCTGTCCGTCACGTGCGTCTCGGTGGGCAACCCGCACTGCATCACCTTCGTCGATGATGTGGCGAAGTACCCGGTGCCCGAGGTCGGGCCGCTGGTTGAGAACCACGAGCTTTTCCCGCGCCGGATCAACGCCGAGTTCGTCGAGGTCCTCTCGCGCGAGCACGTGAAGATGCGCGTGTGGGAGCGCGGGAGCGGCGAGACGATGGCCTGCGGCACGGGAGCCACCTCCACAGCAGTCGCCTGCATCCTCAACGATAAGTGCGATCGCAAGGTGACGGTCACGCTGCTTGGCGGCGATTTGCAGATCGAGTGGGCCGAGGACAATCACCTGTTCCTGACCGGCCCGGCGAATGAGGCGTTCTCGGGAGAGGTCCATCCGTCGCTTCTGGCGCAGGCGGAAGTGTGAGAGGGAACGGCTTCCTACCCCCCTGCCCCCCTCCCTCGTAGGGAGGGGGGAAACGGCACACGACAACGGCGCATGAAAACGGCGCACGACAACGGCGCACGACAACGGCGCACGACAACGGCACACGACAACGGCGCACGACAACGGTGCATGACAACGGTGCATGACAACGGCACATGACAACGGCACATGACAACGGCACATGACAACGTCGAATGGCAGGGGCCGGGGCGTCCTTCGTGACTTGGTGTCTTCGTGGTCACCTCTCCTCGTACTCCCCCGTCCGTTGCATTCCAACCCCAACCCGGCGTCCATTGACGCCACCGGAGGGCAATATGGAACTTGCTCTTGCTCAGCGACTCCAGCGCATCCCGCCTTACCCTTTCCGCGAAGTCGCCGCCACGAAACGCCGGATGCTCGCGGAGGGCATCCAGCTCATCGACTTCGGTATCGGCGACCCGGACATGCCGACCCCGCAGTTCATCATCGAGGCGCTGTACGAGGCGGCTAAAGACCCCGCCACGCACCAGTACGATGAAACCGGCCTCGGTATCCCCGAGTTCAAGGACGCGGTGGCGGGGTTCGCGAAGAAGCGCTTCGGGGTTGAGGTGAGCACGGAGAACGAGATCCAAAGCCTTCTGGGGTCGAAAGAGGCCCTCGTGCACATCATCTGGGCGTACATCGACCCGAGTGATGTCGTCCTCGTGCCCGATCCGGCTTACTCGGTCTACAAGGTGCAGACGACCTGGTGCGGCGGCGCGGCTTTCCCGATGCCGCTATCGGCGGACCGCGGCTTCCTGCCTGACCTGAAGGCGATCCCGAAGCCGGCGACCAAGGCTGCGAAGCTGATGTTCCTCAACTACCCGAACAACCCGACCGGGGCGGTTGCGCCGGTTGAGTTCCTTGAGGAAGCCGTCAAGTTCGCGCTCGATAACGAGATCCTCATTGTGAACGACTGCGCATACTCCGAGGTCGCCTACGACGGCTACCGACCGGCGAGCATCCTCGAGGTTGACGGGGCCAAAGACTGCTGCATCGAGATCCACTCGCTGTCGAAGACCTTCAACATGACCGGCTGGCGTGTGGCATGGGCGATGGGCGGCGCGCCGTTCGTCGCCGCGCTGTCGAAGTGTAAGGCGAACGTGGATTCGGGGACGTTCATGGCGATCCAACGCGCGGCGGCTGTGGCGCTGAACCGCTATGAAGAATGGGTGCCGACGCTACAGGCGGAGTACCAGAAGCGGCGCGACCTGCTCGTCGAGGGCCTGCAGAGCCTTGGCTGCCCGATCGAGAAGCCCCGGGCAACTTTCTACGTCTGGGTGCCCTGCCCGCAGGGGTACACCAGCGCGGGCTTCGCGAAGGACCTCATGGAGAAATGCCACATTCTGGCGATCCCCGGCGGGGTGTATGGCGAGTATGGCGAGGGGTTCGTGCGGATGAGCTTGACGATCAAAAGCCCGGACCGGGAGGCCAGCATCAGGCAGGCCATCGAGAACATGAAGAGCGGGCTTAGCATGACCTGGTAAGGGGGGGGCGCGGGTAGCCTTCGCGTGGCGCGGGCGTCTCGCCCGCGAAGGCCGTAAGACGCAAATGGACAAACCGCCGGCAACCCCGCGAAAGGGCTGCCGGCGGTCTTTGGTTCTGGTGGCCATGCGGTATGGGACCGCTGTTGTACGGCCTTGGCGGGCGAGACGCCCGCCCCACGCGAGGCTACTAGTCCTTCCAGGAGATCGCGGTCACAGGGCAGCTATCGATGGCTTCCTGGATGGTGTCCTGGTCGTCGCCGGTTGCGTTGGCTACTTCGGCTACGCCGTCGGCGCTCATCGCGAAGGTGTCCGCAGCGATCTGGGTGCAAAGCTCGCAACCGGTGCAGACATCGGCATCAACAAAGGGAACCGCCATTAGTATCACTCCTCAGTGGTGTGTGGAATTGAGGCCCGCAGCGAACTGTCGCTCGGCGGGCGCGCGTCGGAACGCTTTTCCCCGCGCCCCGGTCTTTAACCTCCTGAAGGCGATTTCGGTTCCCTGAGGGCTGACGCGCAGACCGGACGGCGGCCACTGCCGGGGTCTGGGTACAGCGCGTGTTACCCGGTCCCGGTCGGTGGGTACATTATCCATGCCGAGGCCGAGGGTGGTGTGTACTGTCGGCTACTTGGTATGCCTACGGATTCACACGGGCCCGAGGATGGGAGGCCCGCAGGTGGTGTGATAGCACGCGGTGACTGTAGCATCACGCAACAATTCGTTGCCCCCGCGGGAAGCGCTGGAGGTCCTTCCGGCGTGGCAGATCGGGCAGCAGATCAGCTTCCCGCGGCCGGGCGCGGGGACTGCAAACGCCAGTATCATTGTACGGTCCGAAACTGGAGACTACTTCCTCCGACGCCGGAATCCGCGCTACTGCAGCCCGGGGCAACTGCAGTACGACCACGGTGTCATGGCCGCTTTGGCTGACGCCGGCGTGCCCGTGCCAGTGGCCGTGTTGACCACGCAGGGCGAGCGCTGGGTTGTGAGCAACGGGGACGTGTACGAGCTCTATTTCCTACTGCGCGGACGTCCGCACGACCCGAGCAGTCTGGCGCAAGTCGAGGCTGCCGGAGAGGCGCTCGGCAGATTCCACGAAGCGCTCGTTGAAGCGCAAATCGAGGGCCACAAGCCTGTGGAGCGGCTCTTTGCGCCGGGCCCCTCGCGCGAAGGGCTTCTATGGGCGATGCACCGACTGCGCGAGGATGAGGCGTGCGCACTCCCCGACAGCATGCCCGGCCAAGGCAGCGACGACCCCGGTGACAGCATTGCCGACTGCAGGGCGGCCCATGATATGATCGGGTACCTGCTATTCGTCGCCGAGAGCGTGGCCGAAGAGCTTCCGGACGAGCTTTACTGGTCTCTCCCCATGGCCATCGTGCACGGCGACTACCACTCCGGCAATCTGCTGTTCGACGGCGACCGTGTGGCAGGCATCTTCGACTTCGATTGGGTCAGCCACCAGCCTCGCATGGCCGACATCACCGACGGTCTGATCTTCTTCGCCGGCCGGCGTGACAGCCCCCTCGATCCGGCCGACATCCGCTCTCTGACCCAGCCGTTCACCCTTGACTGGCCTCGCATGAGGCGCTTCATGGCCGGCTATCAGCGGGTCTTGCGGGTGGAGGAGGATGAACTGGCCGCCCTGCCGGCGTTCATCCGGGCGCGATGGCTCTATATGCGCGTCGACGCGATGCGCCGGAAGGTCCCCGATGCGGAGAAGCTGGAGTTTCTGCTCAGCGGGGTATTGAGGCCCTTGCGGTGGGTGGAGCAGGAAGAGGAGAGGCTGAAGGCGGGAGCTTGGGCGTGAGGGCAGGTTTCAAACGGCAGGATGCTCCTGCCCGGTGTGGCGGGGTCCCCGTCCCGCTTCACGGGACACCCCGCTACTTTGGTTATGCCGAGACGGTCGCGTGTCCCTGCAGGGAATGGCCGCTCACGTGACACCAACAAGCATTACTCCCCTCGCATGGACTCGATGACCACCTTCCCCGGCGCTTCGCCGTGCTCGGGGTCGAAACGCAGGCCGATGATGCGGTGGCCTCGCCATAGTGGGTGACCGGCGACGTCGATGCGGATGTCGCGCATCTTGCCGTCGGGCACCACGTCGAAGTGAATGCACATGTCCTCCGGCCCCACTTTTTCCCCCTCAGCCGAGAAGTAGAACTGGCCGAATTTTCCGCAAGTAATACTCATACGGACGACGACCGTTTTCACGCTGTCGGGCGCGAGGTCGACCGCGGGTGCGCAGATGTATGGGTCCTCGCCGACAATGTCGGCCTGCATGGCCCCGTCGCGGATCAGCAGCGGCCCGAGGCAGCTTTGGCCTACCCATCCCTGTGCGTTCTTGTCGAAGCGGAAGTCGATCTTGCTCAGGGGCTTGGGCTTCGGCGGTTGGTAGCGGACCGGCTTCCCGTCGATCACGGCATCGCCCGTTTTTGGGTCCACGCGGGCCACGACCTTGCCCCGCCGCCAAAGCGCGAGTTGCGTTTCGCCAAGGGTTTCCTGGCCCCTTGGGTTGATGAACTGCAAGCCGGCGTCGTCGTCGCAGATGAAGTCGATGCGGTGCTGCGTGCCCGGAGCGTAGGCGGAGTAGGCGAGCAACTTCCCGTCCGGCGTCCATGCGACCCAGCCGGACTTCGGCAAGACGATGGCCTGACCGCTCGCGTCGACCGTGAACTCCTCGGGCAGGCGGTTTACTACGACGTGCAGGCCGTTGGCGTACTCGATTGAGATGCGGCGCAGGCAGTCGAGGCCGGGCTCCTTGGCCCACGGGTTGGGCAGCGGGTTCACGCCCGCGGCGACGATCTGCATCAGGCTCTGCCAGCGGCCGTCGCGCCAGTAGCGGACCGAGCGCACGGGCTGGACCGCGTAGTGGCGCTGCAGGTTGCCGACGACCACGCACTCGGTCAGAACGTAGTCCCACGGCATTCCCGGATAATAGAAGAGATAGCCGCCGTTGCCGTACAGCACCTCGGCAGCCCGGTAGTCGTCATACTGCGCCGGATCTGACAGGTAAGTGCACTTGCCGGAGCTGAAGTTCGGGAAGGGCGGCATCTCGAAGTAGCGGTACATGAGGCCCATGCCGTGTGTGGTGGTCTGCTGCTGCAACCGCCGCAACTTGAACTCCGGCGTGAACGCCCGGTCATAGCCGTCGAAGATGCCGAAGTCGCCGGTGTCCATGAACTCGCCGATCTGCGTCTCGTCGATGAGCGTCTCGGAGCCGATCGGGCCGCGATGCGCGTCCTTGATGTACCGCAGGAACTGGCGCTGCTGTTGCTGACTAACTTTCATCGCGCCGGCTCCCGGCTTCGTGGCGTCGAAGTCGGTGTAACCCCACGGGCACCCGGCGCTGCCGAGTTGATCGGTGAAGCCTGCATTCGTCGCGAAGAGATCACCGATTTCGGTCTCCTGTCGGTGGGCGAGGCCGAGCCAGTCGGATGGCCGCGTGAACCAGGCCTTCTTGCCCGTCGAATCGAGCGCCTGCACGGCCTTGCCGGCCTTCGCGCTCGGCGACCCGGGGCGCAGGTAGACGTAGTTGGTGCGCAGGCCGAAGCGCCCGAGCGTCCTGGCATAGCGCGACAGGCTCTGGAAGTCCTCGATGCTGCCGATGCCGGGGTTCGGCGGATAGTCCGGCATGAAGATGCTGTCCGGGAGCAGGGAGTCGAAGCCGCCCGCCTGCCAGTCCTCGAAGACTGAGTAGAAGCGCGTCTGCCCGCCGGTGATCGCCGTGACATGCCGCAGGAAGTACTCCGCCTCGTCCGCGCGCCCGCCCCAGATGTCGAGGAAGACCTCGCCGCCCAATTCGCGGGCGTACTCGCTGGGCTTCTGCTGAAGCGGAGGCGCCGTCGCCCAAAGGTCGCGCCCGAGGCGCAGCGTCAGCGTCTCGTCGAGCGGCAGGCGGGAGCCGTCGGTGCGCGGGGTGTAGACCACATCCAGCCCGGCGGCGAAGTCGCCCGCGCCGGTGAAGCTCTGGTCGGGGGCGTCCCATGAAGTGCCGTTCGAGAGGGACATGTCCCACACCGCATTCGCGAAGAGACCCTCGGCGCTGCCGTCCGCGTCCGGGGCGAAGGCCATCATCGGCCAGAACTGCTGGCCGTAAGGCTCGGCGTGGCGCGTGTAGCCGAAGCGGAACCACTTGCCTAAGCCCTGCGTCATACCGGGGATGACACGGGCGCACGGTTGTTGCGAGGTAACGTGCAGCTTCAAGCCCGCCGGCGATGGGCCGATCTGCAGTTCGTAGGCGGCCTTGTCGGGGCCTGAGGTGACCTCGTATCGGCAGACAAGCGCCTCGCCCTGCCGCCTGCTGTCGATGAGCCGCACCGTCGCGTCGGCCAGGGCGACTTCCTTGCCACCGAGAATGAAACGGGGGCCGAAACCGGCAAGGGGGTGGATCGTCTTGCCGCCACAGATGGCGCTGAGATCGCGGGATGCGGCGGCGTAGCGGTATGTGACGTCTCCGGCGCGCCAGACTGCGGGGGTGTCGTCGGCGACGGCCAAGGCCGTAGATGCGGCGATGAGCAGCGCAGCCAGGGGATACTTCATTCGGGCGGACGCTCCAGTTGAGGCGAGTTGGGTGAGGACATGGAGGAGTTCCCTCACTCAGCGGGAATCACCTTGTGGCAATGGCCTTTCTCGATGTGTACATATAGCCTGATCGGATCGTTGCAGGCTAACCTCGTCGGGTAAGCGGATGCCGTAAAGCCCCGCAGGGGGCGAAGCGCCAATTGCCACCGGCGAAAGAGTCTGCGGTAAAGTCTGTAGGAGCACTCACCAGAGTGCGACCGGCCCGTCGAATCGTGTCCTTGTTGCTTCTTTCATCGCCCAGATTACGCCGCTTTGACAACCGGCAGACGAAGCGCTCGGAATCTTATCAGAGGCTGACCGTATCCCAAGATGAAGGGCGAACGGCGTTGAACCACAGAGACACAGAGGGCACAGAGAACGACTGGGAAACGGCCCGCCTGCCCCACGATAGGCGTTAAATGACGTTGCCGTTCTCTGTGTCTCTGTGGTCCATCGCCGTCCCTCTCTCCGCAGGGCATCTCATTGCCGAGCAAGGCCGCACAACCGGCGTAGTAATATTAGCGGCTGGCGCTCTCGTAGTCCGGGCTCTCCTTGAACGGCGTCTGGCCCTAACTTAGCGCCTATGGGCGGAAGCCGGTGGAATGCTGGCACTTTAGTGTCCAGAAGCCCCGATGGCGTCGCACGGCCTTTCGCCCATCGCGGGGCTCATCGGGCTTTTTCCCCGGCGGAATCCACCAGCTTCCGCTGGCGACAAAGGGCGAATGCTCCCTATCGGGAGTTGTCGGCGATAGTTTGCTTCGTGCGGCGGGTGGACACTATTAAAGAGGCGATAGCCTCGATCTGATAGCTGCGTCTACCCACACATCGGGGAAGAGCCTCGCGACGACAGGTTTGTCCCCGGCATCCTCGCCGGGGAGGGGGAGGCAGGCCCGCTGAGGTAGCATCGGAACCGGGCCACCCTACGCGATTTGTTCCTTCTGCAAAGAGGCCACGACATGGTGTTGATCACGGGTGTACCCGGCTGGTTGGGCTCGCGGCTTGTAGATGTACTCAAGCAGCCTCCTGTCGAACTTGCGGCGGTCAGTGAGCCCTGGCGAGACGCCCGAGTTCGCTGCCTGGTGCAGCCGGGCACCGACGCCTCGGCGCTTGCGGGGCTCCCCGATGGCTTGGAGATGATTGAAGGCGACCTGCGCGACCCGGCGGCGATGCGCCGCTTCTGTGCCGACGGAGCCGACACGGTGCTGTTTCACTGCGCCGGGCTGGTTCACCCGCGGCGCTGGGTGCGCGAGTTTTATGAGGTCAACGTTGAGGGCAGCCGCAATATTTTGGCGGGGGCCGAAGCCGCCGGAGTGCGGCGGGTCGTGCTGATGTCCTCGAACTCGCCGCTGGGCGTGAACCGAAACGCCGGTGACGTGTTCGATGAGAGCGCTTCGTATCGGCCGTACATGCACTACGGACGGACGAAGATGCTCATGGAGCAGGCGGCGGCGGAGTTCCAGGCGCGCGGGAAACTGGAGACCGTCGTTGTGCGCGGGACGTGGTTCTACGGCCCCCGGCAGCCACAGCGCCAGACACTGTTCTTCCGTATGATTAGGGACGGCACTGTTCCGCAAGTTGGAGACGGCGGGAACCGGCGCTCGCTGACGTATGTCGACAACCTGTGCCAGGGCCTTCTGCTGTGCGCGGCATCGCCTGGTGCGCCGGGGGAGACCTACTGGATTTCAGACCGCCGCCCGTACTCGATGAACGAGATCGTCGAGACTGTCGAGCGGCTACTGGAGCAGGACTTCGGGCTTCCGGTGGCGCGGAAACGGCGACAACTGCCGAATGCGGCCTCGGAGATTGCCAGGGCCGTCGACGGCGCGCTGCAGGGGGCCGGGTTGTATCATCAGAAGATCCACGTGCTGTCGGAGATGAACAAGACGATCGCGTGCTCGACGGCCAAGGCGGAGCGGGAACTCGGCTACGACCCGCATATCGCGCTGGAAGAGGGAATGCGGCGCTCAATCGCGTGGCTTCAGGCTCAGGGTGTCACGATATGACCTGCCGTTTCTGTCGCAGGGCGGAAAGCGGCGCAATGCTCTCCGACACCCTTGATTTCGACCTTGCGAACCTGTCGCAAAGCGACGCTCCGGTGTATGGCGGAGCAGGAGACAGCCTCCTGCCCGATTACGCGTTCTGCGTCGCGGCGATCCTCGGATACCTGCTGCTGTTTTACGCCCGCCTGCCGATCTGGGAAGATCAGGGCATCTACCACTACCAGGCGTGGTGCCTGCAGCACGGCCTTGCCCCGTATGTCGATGCGATCAACCTGGGCTTCCCCGGCACGATCCTGCTTCATTGCGTGGCGCGGGCCATCAGTGGCGCGGACCCCACGGGGCTGCGCATCGTCGATGCCGCGTTTCAACTGGCGCTGCTCCTCGGGACTTCCATGTTGTTGCGAGCGTGGGGCGTGCGCGCCCCGGTGCGACTGCTGGCCCTCACCGCTTACCTCCTCTACTATTTCCGCCCGAGCCCGCAGTACACTGCCCAGCGCGAGACGTTCACTCTGCCGCTGGCGTTGTGGGCGCTGCTGCCGTGGCTTTCGCAGCTTCGCCCGGCCGCGACATGGCGGTGGGGGACCTGTGCGCTGGCCGGCGTGGTGGCCGCCGCGGGGCTGTGGATCAAGCCGACGGTCGGGCTGGTGATCGTGGTTGGGCTGATACCGGCGCTGGCGATGCACTGGCGCAAGAGGCGCTTCTGGCTGGGGATCGCGGCTTTGTGTGTGGGGGCGATGGCGGCGTCTCTGGTGATGATAGGCTGGCTGGCGCACATCGGCAGCCTGCCGGGGTTCCTCAAATGGGCGGTGCAGTACGCCTTCGGCCCGTATGCGGAGGCCAAGGCGCCGTGGCCCGCGCGAGTGCACGGCCTGTGGTCGGACGTGATCTTCGGCGGCCGGCACACCGTCTCGGTCCTGGCGCTGCTCGCGGCGGGAGGCGCGGTTCATTTCCTGCGCGGCTGTCGGGCCGAGACCTGGCGGAGGCGCAGGGAGCTTGGCGGCACCCTGGCGCTGGTGGTCGGCACCACCGCAGTGATCCTGGGACAGGGCAAGGGCTGGACGTATCATTACGCGCCCCTGTTGTGGGCGCTGGCGGTTCTGGGGGCACTGCTCTTGTCGGCATCGCGGCTGAATGAACCTTCGGCGCGCCGCACGCCGGCGGTGTGGGCGCTTTGCCTGCTCCTGGCATTCGGGGTCGGAGTGAAGATGGCGCGTGTGTCGGTCGAGCCGACGGACGGGGTGCGGCTGGCGCGGCAACTGTCGGCTCTCCTTCCGCCGGGGAAGACGGTCGTATTGTTTGGTTTCTCGCCGAGCCTGTTGTCGGAGTTGGGGCGACCGACGCCGTTCCCGTTCGTGAACGGGTACACCATGTGCGCCGCCTCACCGCCGGGCTCGTGGCCCCGGATGGAGATACTCGGAAGTCTGGCCCGCGCGTTGTCGGACCCTTCGGTGCAGTACGCGATTGTCGGGCGGGTGGCGACCTGGCAGGTGGACTCACCGGGTGAAAGCCCGATGTCCCTGATAAAGGCCGACCCCGCGGTCTGGGCGATCCTGTCTCGTGACTATCGCTGGACCCGGAATCCGACCTCAGAAGAATCCGACGTGTACGAGCGAACAGGCGGTGGTTGAGCGGCAGGGATTCGCGCGCAGCCTGCGGAATACGGGTCCACGAATCCGATGATCCGCATCACCGACCTGATCTCAATTCGCGGCGCCCCGCGCCCGGTGAGCCTCGCTCAGCTTCAGATGCTGCGCGAGGCGCTCGATCGGGAGGGCCAGAGCCTGACTCTGGCAACCGCCGCCGAAATATCGGAGTTCCTCGGGCAGCTTCTGGCTTCGGAGGGCGAGTTCGGCGGCGCGCTCGAAGCGGTGATGTCGGGCGTCATCGCGGACCCCGGACGCGGGATCGGGATGCTCGTGCGCGGGCCTTCCGGGTCGGGCAAGACGCACCTCCTCTGCGCGGCCGGGCTGCTGCTCGAATACCCCCAGGTCTGGGCCCCGTTTCTCGCCAAGAATCGTGACTTCGCCATCGTTGCAGACCGGGTGAATGCGGCGCGGCCCATTGTCGTCGTCCCCGTCCCCCTCGCCGAGCATCGCGGGCATGACGAGCACCTCGAGGACATCGTCTTCGACCGCACCGAGGCTGAGTTGCGGCGAGCGAAATATTCCGTCACCGTGCCCCTGTCCGAGCAATCCTACGCGCTGGAACTGATCGACCGGCACGTCGTCCCGCGATACCGCGAGGGCCTTGACACCGCTGCGGCCGCCACCGTGCCGGGGCACGGCACGTGGGCCTCGTTGCGCCGCGCCGATCCGGCATCGGCGGTCCGGGTGGCCCGGCAGCTTGCGCAGGAACTCAATTACCCCCTCGACTTCCGACAGTCGCGCGTCGAGCGGCTCGCGAGGCTCCTGGAGATCCTGCGCCAGAAGGGGATCAACGCGGTCGTCTGGCTGCTCGACGACCTGTCGCAGTTCCTATCGTCCGCCGGGCCGAAGGCCGCGCACAGTGACTGTTCGTTTCTGGAGTTCATCGGCCAGCGCTCCAAGATATCGCCCCTGACCGCGGTGGCGGCGCTCGACGAAGCCCTCGAGGAGATCGCGGGGGTCGAGCCGTACGTGCTGAGCGGCATCCGCTCGGGGTACGACTCGCGGCACACGCTGTCCTCGGCCAACGTGCGACAGGTCGTGCAGGACAAGCTGATCGTGCGACGCGACCGGCAGCGCCTCGGAGAGAGCCTCGAATCCGCTCAGGCGGCCTATCTGAAGGCCTTTGGGGCCGCGAACTTCACCGCAAGCGAACTGGCGCAGTCATACCCCCTGCATCCGATTGCCCTGCGTTGTCTTGAGAGCATCGCCTCCCGATTCCTCGGCCAGGCGGACGCTTTCGCCCGGTTCGCCACCGCGATGTCCGCGGAGTACCCGGAGGTCGACATCGCCGAGCGTGAGGCACGCCAGCTTCTGGGGCCTGCCGAGGTGCTGCGCTACTTTGCGCCGCGCGTCAGCGCTCACCCCGAAGCCTCGGCCTACGTGTCCGATGTTCTCGATTACTACCAGAAGAACATCGCAACCGTTGTCCCGGATGACGACCGCCTCGGACTGCAAATCGTGCAGGTGCTGATCGCCCTGCGGTTGGCGAACGTCTCGGCCCCGGCCGATCTCGTGGCGGAGCTTGTCGGCCTGGAGGTTGACGGCACCGCGAAGCTGACCGTTCAGCAAGCGACGGACATCCTCGAGACCTTGCGCTTGCACGGGAGCTTCGTCGAGGTCCGCCGCACGCCCGACGGGGTGCCGGACGTTTACTATGTGGATGTGCGCACGAACCTGTCGGACATCCTGCGCCAGCGTACCGGCGCGATCAAATCGACGCTCGCGGACGACGACAGCCGCCTGTGGCAGTGTCTGTGCGGCGCCTGTACGGACGAGCAGTTCCCCCTCGCTGGGATCGTCGAGCCGATCACGCAGGAGGTCGAGTGGCTGAACACCCCCCGGTTCATCGGGGTGGATGTCGTCAACCTCGCCGGGCTGACTTCGGGAGATGTCGCGAATCACGTGGCGGAATTAGGCGATGTCGGCACCCTCGAGGATTGCCGCCTGTTCATCGCCGAGACCCTGCGCTTCGAATCGCAACTGGACGCGTGGCGCGAATTGGCGAAAGCGATGCCGCAGAGCCGGTGGATGGCGGGGGTCCTCGCCTGGGCGCCGCGCGACCCGACGCCGCAGGAATTGGACGCGGTCAAAGAGTGCGCGGCCTGCCACCAGCTTCTCAGAGAGGTCTCCGGCGATCTGGACAGCAACACGGAGTTCCGCGAGCGGCTGAATGAGGAGCGGTTGACGCTGGGCAACGAGGTCCGACGAATCGCGCACAACCTCTATTATGAGGGGCAGGTGCTCAGCGTCTTCGGACCGACCCTTGCCGGGGATGCCCTGGCCGCGCTCCGGGGCGACTGGGTTGGCACATTGTCGGCGGCAGTCGCGCCGTCACTGCGGCGGATCTTCCCGCAGTATCCACCGATTGCTCCGCACCGTGCGATCACCAGTCGCACGCAAATCGATGCGCTTGTGGACTCGGTGATCCGGCCGGGGGAGGCGATTTGCCCACGCGAATCGGCGCTGCGGTCGCTTGCGGAGAGTTTCCTCGGCCCGCTGGGGCTGGTGCGCTTCCGCGATGACGACTGCATCCTGGATGTATCGGCCAGCGCTGCCGCGCGGGACATCCTCCTGCGCATCCGACAGCGCGATCAGACGCCCGAGCACGAGATGGGGCGGCCGCTGTCCTGCGCCGACCTGGCTCAGCATCTCATCAAGTCGCCGCTGGGCCTGCCTGCGGAGTTGTTCGAGCTGGTCGTGGCCTCGCTCCTGCGCGCCGGGTACATGGTGGCCCTCGACGCGAACCAGGAACCGCTGCCCTTTGCCTCGGTTCCGACGCCGGTTGCGGCGAACGTGGAATTCGTCGCCCGGCCGGCGCTCCTGCCGCTCAGCCAGTGGCAGGGCCTGGCACGATTGTGCCGGATACTGCTCGACATTGCCTGTCCCGGCCCCGATCACGCCGCCCAGGCTTACTTGTGGGAGCAACTGCTGGCCGCGCGCGAGGATTACCTGCGGCGCACCGCCGAACTGCGCTCGCGCCTCGCAGAGACTGCCGCAGCCCTCGGGCAAACCCTCGCCGCCTGGCGTGAGACGCTTGTAGACCTCGATGCGGCGGACGAGTTCTTCGCCCTGTTCGAGCCGGGCCTCATCCCCTCGATCGGACTGGCGAAAGTCATCGACCGCCTGGACCCGTACCTCAAACAGGCGACCGCGCAGACACACCTGACGTCGCTGCTGCGGCGCATCGGGGCGCTGGAGGGCTTTCTCGAGGGCCCCGCCGTCGAGGTCATCGCCACGCGCCGGTATCTCAACGACCCACGAATGAACCTCGACCCCGGAGGCGACCTCGACGTTCGCCGACGGCGCGCGCTCGATCAAATCGCCGCCGGTGAGGCGGTCCTCAGCGACCTGCAGAGCCTGCAGCGCCAGATGAAGGCCTTCATGGCCGCGTACCGCCGCCAGTACATCACCGGGCATAGCCGCGCGCACCGTTCCAGCCTGTTCGAGCAATACCAGAACTTGCGCGGCACGACCGAGTACCGCGCGCTGGCGCAATTGCAATCCCTGAGCTTCGCCGTTCAGCACGACGCAGCCACCGTGTCGGAGATGATCGACGAGCGCTCCAGCCGGCGTTGCGCCAACCAGGATGTCGCCGGGGACCTCGACCACGCCCCGGTCTGCTCGGAGTGCGGGCTGCGCTTGGGCGAGGAACTGGACCTGCCGCCGGTGTCGGAGGTCCGCGAGGCCATCGAGGACGGACTGGCGGGGTATCGGTCGGCGCTCTCCAGCTCGGCGTTCCGCGAGGCGCTCGCGCCGTATGTCCAGGGCCTGCCGCGCCGGGGCGATCTATCGACGAAGCTGGAAAGCATCCTGCGCCTGGGCGGCGAAGTGAACCCCAGGCAGATCACGGCTCTGTTCAGCGAGGACGTGATCGGGCATCTGAACCGTTGCATGTCCGGCAAGACCTTGCGCCCGCGCAACATGGCGGACCTGCGCGACGCGCTGGCCGGGCGCACCGTCACGAAGGAAGAAGCCCAGCGCCTGTTCGCGCAGTGGCTCGATGGCGCAGGGGAGGACGAGGGGGAGTCGCTGCTGCACATCGAGCCGTAATGTCGCGCGTAGGATGAGGGGACGGACCAACGTCTTCGACCACGAAGACTCGAAGACACGAAATGGCAGGGCAAGTTTTGACAGCAGTGGTTGGGTCGTTTAGTGCCCTGGTGTCTTCGTGGTCAATCTGTTTCTTTTATCCCGGACCAGGTGTACGGTATTCACTCCCTAAGCCTCTTCTCGGAGTAACCTGAACCTATCACAGGCAGGTGGTTTTGGTATGACACGTCAATGGCGTATCGGACTTGTCGGTGTCGGTCGCGGCTCGGGCTACGGCGCGCTGTTCGCCGATGACCCGCGCAGCGAAATCGTCGCGGTCTGCGACATCTCCTCGGAGGCCGTCGCGCGCTTTGGCGAGGGGCTGAAGCTGCCCGAAAGCAAATGGTTCACGAGCTATGACGAATTCGTCAGCGCCGACATGGACATCGTCTTCGTCGGCACGCCGATGCCGGCTCATGCGGAGCAGACGATTAAGGCTGTCGAGGCCGGCAAGCACGTCCTCAGCGAGGTCACAATGGCCTCGACCGTGGCCGACTGCGCGCGGATCGTCGAGGCGGTGCGCAAGAGCGGGCGGACGTACATGCTCGCCGAGAACTGCCTCTACTGGCCCTTCATCCAGGAGTGGAAGCGTTGGGCCGCGGCGGGGCGGTTCGGCGCGTTCGTCCACGCCGAGGCGGAGTATCTGCACCCGATCCCCGGGCTGATCTACGACCGCGAGACGAACACTCCGAAGTGGCGCTTCGACCGCGCTCCGCTGCACTATTGCACTCATTCGCTGGGGCCACTGCTTGAGGTGATGGACGACCGCATCGTCCGCGCGATGGGCCTCGGCAACAGCCACCACGTCCTTCCCGAAGCGCCCGTCGGCGGGATCGATATGCAGGTTGGCCTGTTCGAGACTGAGAAGGGCGCGACCGTGAAGCTGCTGCGCACCTCGGTCCTCCCGCGCAAGCCCGCGATCCACTACTACGCCTTGCACGGAAGCCGTGGTTATGTGGAGACCGACCGTGGCGGCCCGGCGGGCACGGGGCGTCTGTACGTCGAGGGCGAGATGGACGCGGCGGAGGAGATCGACTGCACTCTCATCGACAGGAGCCTGCCGGAGTCGGCACACGCCGGCGGCCACGGCACCGCGGAGTACGCGCTGGTGCACGACTTTCTCGACTGCATCGAGGCGGGGAAGAGGCCGGACCTGGACGAGGTGCGCGGGTTCGAGCTGTCTGTGCCGGGCCTGATTGCCCATGAGTCAGCGATGAACGGCGGGGTGTGGATGGATGTGCCGGAAGCGCCGTGACGAGCCCGCGCGTGGGGCAGAGGGCGTCCGCGTGGGATGAAGGGCGCGTGGCGCGGGCGTCTCGCCCGCGATGCCGTTGTCGTGGTCGTTTGCCGGTGTCATACTGCCTGAGAGAGCCGCTGGTAACGGCCTCGCGGGCGAGACGCCCGCGCCACGCGGGAGTACAAGGAGCCCCACCATGATTGACTGTCACGTTCACCTCGGCAAGACATCCATCGGGACGTTCCCGCATCGTTCCGTCGCCTCGGTCCATCAGTGGATCGACATCATGGACCGCCACGGGATCGAGAAGAGCGTGCTTCTGCCGCTGGAAAGCCCCGAAGGCTGCGGGGGATGGTATCTGACGGAGGAAGCTCTCGAGGACTGGCGCACGTACTCCGAGCGCCTGATCCTTTTCGTCGGCATCGATCCGCGCGCGTACAATGTCGAGGGGCGCATCAAATACTACGCCGAGCAGGGCGCGGTTGGCTTCGGCGAGCACAAGCATGGCCTCGCCTTCGATGACCCGCTGTGCATGAACATCTACAAGATCGTCGACGATCTCGGCTGGCCGCTGCTGTACCACAGCGACCCGGACCTGAACATGGACGAACCCGGCCTGCCGCGCCTGGAGAAGTGCCTGAAGGAATTCAAGAACGTGAATTTCATCGGCCACGGCCCCGGCTTCTGGGGCGCGATCTCGGCGGATGACGACCGCAGCGGCGGCTACCCGACCGGCAAGATCAAGCCCGGCGGGGCGCTGGACCGGCTGTTGCAGGAATACCCCAACTTCTACGCCGACATCTCCGCCGGCTCCGGCCACAACGCGATGACGCGAGACCCCGACTACATCGAGAGTTTCCTACAGCGCAACTGGCGGAAGGTCTTGTTCGGCACGGACTTTATGTTTTGCGGTCAGGATCTGCCCCAGCCGAACTGGCTGAAAAACGATGCCCCCGTGAATGACGAGCAGCGCGAGGCCATCGCCAAGGGCAATTTCCTGCGCATCTGCACGCCGATTTGCTGAAGGGCTGGAGCTATATGGCCTGAAGGATACGGATATACCGCGGCGAATTATCCGCCTGCGATTGACACCATTGCGGGGCCGCTCACCTGTCAATGTCTCTGGGAGGTAACGTATCGTGAAACAAGTCAGAGTCGGTCTTGTCGGCTACAACTTCATGGGCCGCGCGCACAGCAACGCTTATCGGCAGATGCCATTTTACTTCCCGGAGGCCAAGGCGCTGCCCAAGCAGGTCGCCCTGTGCGGGCGCAGCAAGGCCAAGGTCGATGAGCTGTACCAGCGCTTCGGCTGGGAAGAGGCCATGTACAGCTTCGATGAACTCGTCGCCAGAGACGACATCGACCTGATCGACATCGCCTCGACCAACGAGCAGCACTCCGAGATGGTCATCAAGGCCGCCAAGGCCGGCAAGCACGTCTTTTGCGAGAAGCCTCTCGCGACCAGCGTCGAGGACGCGAAGAAGGCCGTCGCCGCGGTGAAGAAGGCCGGCGTCGTGAACATGATCTGCCACAACTACCGCCGCGCCCCGGCGGTGTCCCTCGCCAAGAAGATGATCGAGAATGGCGACCTGGGAGACATCTACCACTGGCGCTCGTTCTACCTGCAAGACTGGCTGATGTCGCCGGACGTGCCGATGATGTGGCGGGTGCAGAAGGCCATCGCCGGTTCGGGCTCTCTGGGTGACCTGATGGCGCACAGCATCGACCTCGCCCTGTGGCTGCTGGGCGACATCGACTCGATCTCCTGCGCGATGAAGACCTTCATCAAGGAGCGCCCGCAGCTCGACGCCGTAGACGCGGGCCTCGGCGGCAAGGCGAAAAAAGACGCCCCGATGGGCGTTGTCGACGTCGATGACGGCGTCATCGCGCTGGCGCAGTTCAAGTGCGGCGCACTGGGCACGATGGAGGCGACCCGCTTCGCCGCCGGACGCAAGAACTACAACTCGTTCGAGGTGAACGGCTCGAAGGGCACGATCGTTTTCAACCTGGAACGCATGAATGAACTCGAATACTACGACGCGGGTCTAAAGGATGATCGCCTCGGCTTCCGGGTGATCCAGGCGACGGCGGACTGCCACCCGTACATGGGCCTGCCGAAGGGCGGAGGCCCGCGCTACTGGCCGGTTGCGCACATCATCGGCTACGAGCACACCTTCATCAACACGGTGTACGATTTGCTGCAGGGCGTGGCCGCGGGCAAGCCCGTAACTCCGAGCCTCGAGGACGGTCTGAAGACTCAGCACGTGCTGGACGCCTGCACCAAGGCCGCCGAGGGCGGCTCGTGGGTGAAGGTGGCGAAGTAGGGGGGACGCCACGCCATGTTCATGTACACTCAACATGCTCGCGACGTCATGGCCGAGAGGGAGATACCTCAAGCCTGGGTCGAGCGCGTCCTTGAGATACCCCTCGAAACAGAGCCACATGAGGATGGTACGCGACACTACTTGGCTCCAGTGCCTGAGTGGGGAAATCGCACGCTGCGGGTTGTCGTCAATGAAGCTGTCGAGCCGCCTCGCGTTGTGACGGTGTTTTTCGATAGGCGGAGGAGGATGGCATGAAACTCAAAATCGACCGGGAGAGCGATGCGGTCTATCTGCGCCTCGATGAGTCGCGTATTGTGGAGTCCGAAGAGGTCCAACCGGGAGTCATCCTCGACTACGACGACGAGGGGCGGGTGGTGGGTATCGAAGTGCTGGGATTGGCCTCGAGAGTCTCGGCGAGGAGTCTGAACACACTCGTGTTCGAGACGGCGTGACACAGCAGGTGGCGGGCTGCCGAGGGTGGTTCGTGGGTGAAGGTGGCGAAGTAGGAGGGAGGGGACGTTACTGGACAGGATACCTAAGCGACGCCCGCCTGGGTTTTGGCGTTCCGTAGGCGGACCGAGGAGTAGGCCATGCCAACAAGAGTCAGGGGAGTGTACGAGAACGGACATCTGAGCCTCAACATACCTCGCTCGGTGCACCGGGCCACTGTGGACGCGGTCTTCTATGAACGGCAGGCCGGCAACGAGGAGAACCGTGCCGAGCGTCGTGCATGGCTCGAACGCCTGGCGACCATGCTCCCCCCCGAGGCCACGGAGGAACTGCGTCGCAACATTGAGGAAGCGTTCGAACAAGTGGACGAGGGGGACTGGTAGGTGCAGAGCGTTCTCGTCGACGCCAGTGCAGCCATAGACGCCTTTGGTGGCGTTCCCGGAGCCCAGCGTGCGCTCCTCGATGCCGACCTGCTATTTGTGTCTGCAGTGGTGGTCGCCGAGTTGTGGTTCGGCGCGCTGCACAGCACGCGGGCATCGCTTGAGCAGCAACGCGTTGAGGAGTTCATTGCGCGGTGTCAGGTCATCAACGTAGACATCGATCACGCGTCGTGCCGCCGAAATCCGTCACCGACTGGCGAAGAAGGGCAAGCGCATTCCACAGGACGACCTTTTCGTCGCCGCCACAGCTCTCGTTCTGGACTTGCCGCTTCTCACTCGCGACGCCCACTTCGACGAAGTTGATGGCTTGCGCATCATCAGCCCATAGTATCGCCGTCTTACGCTCGGGCGGCGCTCAAACTACATACCATCCGTAGGGAGGCACAACACATGAAGATCGGTTCATTGTCAGCCGCGTGGAGCGGCCAGCCGCTGGAAGAAGTCCTGGACTTCTTCGCCGGGGCCGGCCTGCAGGCCATCGAGATCGGGGCCGGGGCTTTCCCGGGCACCGCGCATTGCGACCCCGCCAAACTCAACAAGGACGCCAAGGCTCGCAAGGCCTTCGTCGACGCCATCGAGAGCCGCGGCTTGGTGCTGTCGGCGTTGAGCGTTCATGGCAACCCGCTGCACCCGGACGGCGCTGTCGCAGCGGAGCACCACAACGCCTTCCGCGAGACCGTCAAGCTGGCCAGCAGCATCGGCGTCAAGTGCGTCAATGGCTTCTCGGGCCTGCCCGGCGGGTGCGCGGGCGACAAAACACCCAACTGGGTCGTCGCCCCGTGGCCGGACGATCACCTGAAGGCCCTGGAATATCAGTGGGATGTGGCCGCCAAGTACTGGAAGGCTGAGGCCAAGATCCTCGAGAAGGCCGACGTGTGCATGTGCTTCGAGATGCACCCTAACTTCCTCGTCTACAATCCCGAGACCCTCGTGAAACTGCGCGAGGCTGCCGGCTCGGATCGCATCTGCGCCAACTTCGACCCTAGCCACCTCTTCTGGCAAGGCATCGACCCGTCTGCAGCGCTTCGCTGGCTGGCTGAGAAGTCCAAGTGCGCCCGCCCCTACATCCAGCACTTCCACGCCAAGGACAGCCTGGTCTACGACTGGAACTCCAAGGTCAACGGCGTGCTCGACACCAAGCACTACGGCGACGAGATCAATCGCGGGTGGATTTTCCGCACCGTCGGCTACGGGCATGGCGAGGATGTCTGGCGCGACATGATCTCCACATTGCGGATGATCGGCTATGACTGGGCTTTGTCCATCGAGCACGAGGATAGTCTGATGACCGCCAACGAGGGCTTCTTGAAGGCCGTCTCGTTCCTCAAGAGCGTCATTATCAACGAGCCGAAGGGCGCCATGACGTGGGCGTAGTACGGGTGAGGAGGGCAGGGAACATCGACAGCACTCTGCACCGAAAATCACCGGGCCACCGGCTTTCTGCACAGGCGCGCGCTCGACAGGCGCCATACACGGGCATCACTGTCGCCCTCAGAGCGGCAGTGCTGCCCGTCCTGTGCGGCGTGATCGTGTGGCTGGTCTCCGGCTGTCCGGGGCCTGACGAACGGACCGGGGCGGCCGGACAAACATCCGGCAACATTGCCGGAGCGTCTGGACGGGTTGCGTTTTCGGGAACGGGGGAGGGCGAGTTGACGGTAAGCGACAACTCCGGGAAGTACGTCTACTCGTCCGATCTCCCATGCGAAACGTCGCTCCCGCCCGGGGATTACATTTGGTCCGTGCGCGCTGCCGATAATCAGTGCACTTCGTGGCAACCCTTTACAGTCATGTCAGGGGATAGCCTGCGTATCTCGGTCACCGTGCCGCAAACGGCCACCGGCGAGGAAGGGGCGGGCCAGGCAACCAAGCCGGCCGCGACAGATGCCGACGCAGCCGACAAGCCCTGGGTATCGACCGAGCCGCTTGTATCGACAGACAAGCGTTTCGACGGCTCACCCCCCAAGCCCGTCGGGGCGTCCGATGAAAGCGCGACGGCGGCCCCGGAGAAATCCCCGGCTGCTGAGCCGGATGCCGACAGTGGGAAAGCTGGGGCGTCCGACCGCGAAGGCGATAAGTCGGAGAAGTGAGTACCCGCTTTGCCGTACAGTCCTGGAAGGGAGGCTGCCGCCTGGCCGCCTCCCTTCTACAACGTCGGCGGACGAGAGATGCACAAGCTGTGCCGGTCACAGCGCACGCGTCGGACCGGCACGGCCTTCTTGGGTACGTTCAGTGATTGTTGGCAGACGAGCGGCATTGAACCGCGGAGACCAAAGAGGGCACAGAGAACGGCTGGGAAACGGCCGGCCCCACGATAGGCGTTAAGGGACGTTGCCGTTCTCTGTGTCCTCGGTGTCTCTGTGGTCAATCGCCGTCCATCTCTGCGCAGGGCATCTCACTGCCGAGCAGGGCCGCGTAACCGGCGTAGTATCTACCTACAACTGAAAGACGCAGCCTGCCTTTTCAGGAGCATCGTTTTTACGGATCACACCAAGCCCAGGGGTGTCTTCGATTCCGCGCTAGCGGGATCGAAGACGGGGACCTTAGGGCAGGTGGCTGCCCGGATGGCGCGGGGTCCCCGTCACGGCCTCGTTCCATCCCGCTGCGCGGGCCGGAACGAGACCGCGACACCCCGCGCCTTGACCGTTCAAAGTGCCACATCTAAAAACGATGCTCCTGCCTGCCTTTTGCCCCGATTTGACACCGCCCCTCGTAACGCGTAAAGTACACCTTCACGGCCCGGAAAGCGGGTCGCGAGTGCTTCGACACGATTCCCGGAGGACATTCCCCTTGGCTACCGAGTTTGAACGACCCGCAGTCGCCCGCCTGTTGCCCGGCACAAGCATCGAAATCCGCAATGAGGATATCCCTCGCGGCGGCATTCGCTCCGCGCTTTTCGACTTCGACGGCACCGTCTCCCTCATCCGCGAGGGCTGGCAGGGCGTCATGATCCCGATGATGGTCGACATCCTCAAAGACCTCCATACGGGAGAAAGCGATGACGAGCTGTTCTCCGTCGTACGTGAGTTCGTCACTCGCCTCACCGGCCGCCAAACCATCTACCAGATGATCGAGTTCGCCGGGCATGTTGAGAGGCGCGGCGGCACGCCGCTCGACCCGGTCGAGTACAAGCGCATGTACCTCGACCTTCTGTGGGAGCGCATCGAACATCGCGTTGCCGGCCTCAAGTCGGGGCAGATCGACCCCGACGACATGATCGTCCCCGGCGCGCGCGATCTTCTCAAGAACCTTTGCGAGCGCGGAATCTCTTGCTACCTCGCCTCCGGCACTGATGAGGAGTATGTCCTCGACGAGGCGGCTGCGGTCGGCGTCTCCCAGTATTTCGCAGGCATCTACGGGGCGCTCGACAATATCGGCGACGTGCCCGACGTGAAGGCCGCCGTCATCCAGAACATCATCAGGGACCACAATCTGCACGGAAGCGAACTGGTAGCTTTCGGTGACGGGTACGTGGAGATCGAAAACACGAAAAACGTAGGCGGAATCTCGATCGGCGTCGCCACCGATGAGGTCCAGCGCGCCGGGATCGACGAGTGGAAACGCAGCCGGCTCATCATGGCCGGAGCCGACGTCGTCATCGCCGAGTTCCGCGAGCAAGATACTCTCGTGAAGTACCTGATGGGAGAGGTGTAGCCACCATGCCGTACCCGGTTTTCGACCGTTCCAAGCTGATCGTCAAGCCACTCACCGAGCGCAAGCACGACATGCACATGTCCGAAATGCTGCCGCTCGACGCCGATGTGCCCGTCGATCCGAACCCCGACTACGATGTCCTCGCCCGGCGTCTCGTCGAGGCCAAGGAGCGCGGCAGCGCGCGCATGTTAATGATGGGCGCGCACGTTATCAAAGTGGGTATGTCGCGCTGGATCATCGATATGATGGAGCGCGGCCTCATCACCCATCTATCGGCAAACGGGGCCTGCGCGATCCATGATTACGAACTCTCACTGGTCGGTGAAACCACTGAGAGTGTCGCGCGTTACATTAAGTCGGGCGAGTTCGGCCTGTGGCGGGAGACAGGAAACCTCAACGAGATCGCCAAATGCGCCGCCTCCGAGGGCATCGGGTTCGGGGAGGCTGTCGGGCGGGAGATCCTCGAGGGCGACTATCCGCACAAGGACGTGTCGATCTTCGCGGCGGCGAAGCGGCTGGGCATCCCGGCCACCATTCACGTCGGCATCGGCTACGACATCATCCACGAGCACCCAAACACCGACGGCGCGGCCCTGGGCGCGGCCTCCTACACCGACTTCCTGATCTTCACCGAGACCATCTACCGCGGCCTGGAGGGCGGAGTGTACCTGTGCTTCGGATCGGCGGTCATGGGGCCGGAAGTGTACCTGAAGGCCCTGTCGATGGCGCGCAATGTCGCCCAGCAGGAGGGACGGATCATCCGCAACTTCGCGACCGCGGTGTTCGATCTCATCCAGATCGGCAGCGACTATCACACCGAAGCTCCCAAAGACGACCCGCGATACTACTACCGCCCCTTCAAGACGATTCTGGTGCGCACCGTCGCCGAGGGCGGGGAGAGCTTCTATATCCGCGGGGATCACCGGGTGACCATGCCGAATCTGGTGAGAAGGGCGACGGCAGGGATTCGGGGTTGAGGCGGTTGGATGGATTCGTTCTGAGGTGATGCGACACGACATACACCGTGGTTCTGCTGCGCGAGCCGGAGGTCGGGTACTCCGTCTCGGTTCCGGCTCTGAAGGGCTGCCACACTCAGGGCGAGACTGTGCCCGAAGCGCTGGAGATGGCGCGCGAGGCGATTGTGTGCCATACCACATCTCTGCGGCGGCGGGGGCTCCCCGTGCCGGGCGATGTGCATCGGGTCGTCTTCAACTGGGGCGACTCGGCTGAGGCGTTGGCGTACAAGGTTGTGGTGCAGGAGCGTGGGGAGGCCATCGCTGCCTAACATTACGCCGCCGCTTTGGCAACCGGCGGGCGAAACATTCGGAATCTTGTCAGAGGCTGACCGTATCCCAATATGAAGCGCGAACGGCGATTGACCACAGAGACGCAGAGGGCACAGAGAACGACTGGGAAACGGCCCGTTTGCCCCATGACAGACGCTCAAGGACGGTGTCGTTTACTGTGTCCCCCGTGTCTGCCCTGAAAATCGTCGTTTGCCGGGCGAACGGCAACCTCACCCCCGGCCCCTCTCCGCAAGCGGAGAGGGGAGAACAGCAGCAGTTCC
>Ga0181520_10002981_pt1 | contig 30471 bp, 28 predicted proteins | sample PEATcosm2014_Bin_29_FD_132451 | JGI IMG/M metagenome (GOLD analysis project Ga0181520, IMG submission 132451) | Peatland microbial communities from MTU Mesocosm Facility, Houghton, MI, USA - PEATcosm2014_Bin02_30_metaG | ecosystem: Environmental > Terrestrial > Soil > Wetlands > Peat | place...
AGACAATTGATCTTTGCGAATTGATGCGTGAGACTTTCAATTGCTCGTCGGCAAGCGTCAACCGGATCAGCGCACGTGTCAACTTCCGAGTTCTGTGCCGATGATCCACGATAAAGTAATTTCGCGTTGGTTTCCCCCTGCTCCCTCGCGGTGACGACTTAGGCCAAGATAATGTCAGTTATAGGGGCCAATCCGAACCCATCAACCGGTCCGGCCGCAACCATACCATATATATAGATAGGGCCTTCAACCGCAGAAGATCTTGCGGCACAAAACCGCCTGCCACGACGCGACGCCGGCCTCGTCCTGGCCGAACATCGCGTCGAAGCAAGAACCAAATTCCTATTCACCTTCGCGTGGGCCACCCAGCAGTTCCGCCAACTGCGGCCGCAGGTCGGCAAGAAGCCCCAAGAGAGAGCGACGATACTGAAGCTCGGTCTCCGGCTCGTCCGCTGCGAAGTAAGCGTCGATTCGCTCGAAGTTGTTCTCTACCAGCGAATTCCTCGAGTCGCCCACTACAGCTAAAAGGAGTTCCCGCTCAAGAGCTTCCGTTAGGAGCCAGCCCGGTGGCTCGTATTGAACGGGCTCCCCGGCCGCGTCTCGGTTGGTGCGTCGTGGATGGTTTGTGTCGTTGGACATTGGTCCTCCTTGTTCATCGCAGGCAGAAGATGGGCAGCCTGGGTGACGCGTTTGTCCGAAGCTTTACGGGCATGGGGACGGTGTGTGTGTTGAGAAATTGGCTCTGACCGAGCCGGCGGTCATCGGGGGCAGGGGATTGGGGTCCTGGAAGGAGAGGACGCTCACGCGAGCTGCTGGTGACGCACTGGAGCTGCGCCTTAAAGCGAGATGCGATCGTTCACCGCGTGTTGAATGTCCTGTGTGCTGTTGAGGTAGCGCGCCGTGGTGGACAAGTCCTCGTGCCCGAGCAAAGCCTGAACCTGCTCCAACTCACCGCCGGCCTTGCGGCAGAGTTTGGCGCACGTGCGACGCAAGTCATGGGGGCCGAGATGGCCGATCTCCGCGGTTTTCGCGGTCGTCTGCACGACATCCCAAATTGCCCACGCGCTGAGCGCGAGACCAGTTACCGAGCCGCCTTTGCGCATGCGACGAAAGACCGGTCCTGAAAAGATCCCCGCGGCACAGGTCCACTCGTCCAGGGCGTCTTTCGCTGCCAGCGGTATTGGTACGGTACGAACCCGCCCTCGTTTTCCGATGAGGTCTGCGAAGACCCACCGACCTTCGCGCAGTTGAATGAGACCTGAGTCGAGCTTCGCGAGTTCCTCACGGCGCAACGCGCAAAAACACAATACGGACAGAATTGCGAAGTTGCGTTTGCCGATGAGTTCCGAACGGTCAACAGCCGCAAGCAGACGCCGGGTTTCTTCCCTCGTGAGCCAGGTTCCAAGCCGAATGCCGCTCTGCGGAACGCCCGGCACAGAGGTGAGGCGAACCGCTTCGGCGGGATCGAGGAGGCCGTTCTCGCGAGCCTCGTTCACGAGTTTCCGAATTCCACAGAGTCTGAGGTTTATGGTCGCGGCGCTCAGGCCTTCCGTGACCATAGAGGCGCGGTATTCCATTAGGACCATGCGCGAGATGGGCCTGCCTGCCGCGAGCTTGACCAGGTCATCAAATGCGATCAGGTAAGCGAATTTTGTGTGTCGGGAAACCACGGAGTTCGACAACATTTGGCGCATTGCGGTCAACGAATCAGAATTTGGCAGAGACGTTTTATACAAACACGAAGACACGAAGGCTCCTTTCGTCCGGGTGAAGGGACTTGGCCTGTGGTGAAGTTGTGGATAGGTTTGGGAGGCGCGCACGGCACGGTGTTTCCGGGCCGTGCTTCTCGAGCGCCAGTGAGGGGAGGATGTGAGGGAGAATCGAAGTGCAGAGGAGTTTGGCGAGAGGCTTGGCTGTGGGAGGCCTGGTTACTTCAGTCTTTTGTACTCGACATTGCCGAGCAAGCCCGGCCCCAGAAGGGTGTCGGTTTGCTTGACGTAGGTGAGATTCACCGACAGGAGCATTCCCTTGACCTCGAGAGCGCCATTCTCATAGGTGGCTCCGATTTTCCCGCCCTGGCCGACAATGAGGAATTCGTCGCCGTTGCGGACAACCTGAAAGGTGTCGCTTGGATTTGCCTTGTTGACCCATTTGCCAAGGAACTCTGATCCTGTGGATCTGCACCCGCTAAGGATCACGGCGCTGAACAGACAAAGCGAGATGAATCGAAAGATCGTTGATCTCATAAAAGGCCTCCATTGGTTCTAGTTGCGCAGGTTTGCGCGTGTGGAGTGCGGAATCACTACGTGCCTCTGCATCTGGTTCCGGCGTTGGCGTCAATCGTTCTGTGATCGTGGCAACGGTGTCCGCCTGCGCGAACTCCGGCAGGTCTACCTGGTCGTCGGATGTCGACGTCGGAATTTCAAAGGCGCCGCAGTCGAGCGTCGACATGGTTAAATTGCGTTGAAAGCGTTCGAGTACGGGAAAGGCAGGCAATCGCCGCGCGGCCTCCAAAGATTCGGTTGAGGTCCAGGTTCCAATGAGCGCAAACATGCCGGGCGTTTTGCCGCATCGGAAAATGCGAACCCCGAGAAATCCGGACGGGTAGCATTCCCTGGCCAGCAGAGACCACAATCCTCCAGACGAGTGCGCCCACAGGAACGCCTGAGTCCGGATCGGGTCCGGATCGACAAAACAGAGTTTCAATGTTCTAACCATCTTGACTTCCTGGTCGTGAAGAAGAGAATGGCGGTCCGAGCGGAGCCGCCATGGTCGTAATAGGTGATTCAAAACATCTCGACGTCGTCAGTCATCCTCATCGCAACAGCAACCGCAATCACTTCCTGCTGTCATGAAGCGCCATAGGATAACGAACGGCAAGAACAGAATCGTGAGCGCTATCTTGAGCAACTTCCAGCGCCCGGCTGGTGAGAGCAAGCGTACCCACTGGAGGAACAGATAAATAAGCAGCACAGAGATCGCGTATTGGATTGCGGCAATTGTGCCCTGCACGACAGGCGTGCCCATAAACTCCATAAAGAAAGCGACCATTCTTACTCCTTTCCGGGCAGGGTGACTCCTGCCCGAAGAATGATTGTCGGATTGGCAGACCGCGGTCGCCGTGCGGCGGCGAATTCCCGCAAGCATTGCAATGGGCGTCTTTACCTAGTCATGCGAGCCAGAGCTACATGATGTAGCTGTTTTCGAAGATGAGTTCCATCTCTCCGGGCGGAAGGGTTTCTTCGTCGGGGTCGCATAGTTCTGGATCTCTGTATTCGAGATCTTCCTCATCGAGGCGGTCCTCGAGGTCGTTGGAGTGATGATCGCTGGCTCGCGCGTAGGCGCGTCCCTCGTCCAACGCCTCGTTGAAGCGCTTTGCTCCGTCATCGCTCCAGACGTCAGCAGCTAGTTCTTCCTCCTCTCCTGCCTGCTCTTCATCCGTGTTGCCGTTTTCCATTACCATCGATTTCTCCTTCCGCGGGCAGGCGTTTAACCTGGCCTGCCCGCATATAGATTCTCGGAGAGAATGGTCTGCTAGGGATGACAATGGGTACTTTGGATTGTTCTTGCTGGGCACATCTTTGACATAAAAGCCGTCGGGGGTTAACGGCGGGAGCTTGATTTCGAAACCGCAAGGGAATCCTTCTTTTCAAACCTCAGGATGATCGCAGTCAAACCGAGGGACCGGGCGAGCGGCAGTAGCTTACTCAAGGGCAGAAGTGCACGACCACATTCCGCTTTGGACAAGTAGCTTCGATCAGTTCCTGCAATCGTTGCAACTCGTGACTGAGAAATGCCACGGCGATTGCGCAAGCCTCGAAGCAGGTCGCCGATCCGGCGAGCAAGTTGCTTGGGTTGATCGTCCATCCGCTGATCGAGCGGCTTGAAGATTTCAAGACAAACGTATTCGACGTTGAGCGGGCAATGGCACCTGATGCAGTTGCCATTCCTGGGGTATTGGCGTGTATTGCAGCGCCGGCAAATAACTATTTCGCTTTCAAGAATCGAAGGGAGGAATTGAGTAGGCATGGCTTTCCTTTGAACATTCGGTGGGCAAGTTTGACTAAGTGAAGAGAGGCACCAGGCAGAAGTGCGGGACAGGACGAGGAGCATTGTCGATGACGGTGTGGCCCGATGCTCGGAACGACTCGCGCGTTTCACTCGCTCGCCCCAGACAACTGCTAAGCAAGATCAAGGTCGCAGGGAACGTTAGTTGGCGGGGATATCTCCACGTTCCTCGAGGACCGCTTCAAGGTCGAAGTCACGGGCATCGGGGACATGAGCAAACTGGGACGCCGCGCAGGTGAAAATGGACGGCGGAACGTACGGCCTGTAGTTTCCTGCTCGAATAGACTCTGGTGTAAAGAGTCTGGCTCCGCCAATCCACATGAAATCACTTAGAGACACCGCGTATCCGAGAGCGGCCAGATCCCTCTCCATTGCATCAGTAACGGAGCCAGGCGGCAGGTCCGCGTAGCCGTGCTCGCTCCTTTCGGCTGAGGCAATCAGATTAAATACAGCACGCTTCATATCGTTCCTTTCATCTGTTTTCTCGCGGCTGGCGAAGACCGCTCCCATGCTCCACCGGCTCTTTGCATTCGCCCGCCAGCGTGGAGATTGTTCGGTGCGTCCGGCATGATTCCTCTGGCCGAAGTTGGATCCGGCACGATCGGGTCCGCGCTGCCTGGATTGGGTTTGCGATCGAAGAAGGGGAGTTGGCTCTGACCCCTGATAAGAGGTGATTTCCCGGGACCAGAAGTGGTCCCGGGATTCTGACTAGAGTCCAAGACTCGCCGACGCGTTCTCGCGAAACATCTCGCCCGGGCGGATGTAGCGCCGCAAAACGCGACCTGAACGGTGGCGAGTGGTTTTCGCGATTGCGCGTTCGGACGATCCGTTCAACGCCGCCTGTGTCGCCATGCCGGCGCGAACGCTGTGACCGGCGATGTTGGTTGCAGTCATGCCGGCACGCGCAGCGGCGGTTTTGAAAATCGCCGCGATCGAGTCGCGATGCAATCCTGTGGTCGCAACGCGGCCGTGACGATCGACGCCGCGAAAGACTGCGCCTTCCTTCACGCTGGCAGCCTTGAGCCACTGGCGAAGCGCTTTGATCGGGCACGTATCGTCGTGTTCGCCAAAAGGGATCGCGACCTTGTCGCCAGCCTGCTCCTGGTCGGCTTTTGAGCGTGGCAGGTTGATAACGAGTCCGGACGCCGAAAAGCACAAATCAGAAATGGTCATCGCACAAAGTTCGGAGCGTCGAAATGCGCCCGCGAAACCAATGAGAATGAGCGCGCGATCGCGCAGGCCGAGGAGATTCTTCGGACACGCGGCAAGGAGGCGGCAGATGTCGTTCAACAGAAGCGGGTCTTTGCATTTCTGCGCGACACCCAGGGTGCGGCGCGCGCCTTTGAGGACTTCGCCGACAACGAAGTGCTTGGTCGATGCGGGAGAGTCTTCGAAACCGGCCGATTGGTGGGCTTTCGAGATGGACGCCAAGCGCCGTGCGATGGTCGCGGGTGCTAATCGAGCGACGACGCAGGATGCAATATAGAGAGCGATGGTTTGAGGAGCGGATGGCAGGGACGTGAACCGGTGAGCAGCGCACCAGGATTCGAAGATCCTGAAATCGGATTGGTAGGCTTTGCGGGTGGACGGGGCTTTGGCGGCACGGATGAGATCGTTGGCTTTCTGGATTAAGTCTTCGAGGCCGGATGAAAGATGAGAGAGGTTGATGAGTTTGTCTTGCATGAAAAAACTCCGGAGTATAAGCAGGGAAAAACGGAAAAGCCGCGGAACGTGAGGCCGCGGCTAAGAGATTGAGTTGGGAATGGAAGGGATTTATGGATGGAAGGGATTAGCCGGCGGCGGAAAGCAACGTTGGAAGGACAGATGGGAGGGAGTGAGATGCTGAACCCAAGTCAGTCTCCCGTTCCTGATCCAGCAACAAAAAGCCAGGTTCTAAGCAGCGGCCACGTGGGCCACACGTGTGCCGCTTTTCCGCAATAGAGGTGACCGGCGCCGACCGGGCCTGAGCTGCACAGGACAACGTGGGCGACGTGCTTCACTATCAGCGCGGCAGCAAGACCTCCGGGATCGGACAAGGCAGCTGTGCTCAGGTAGTGGCAACTGATCCAAAATCCAGCCTTTTGACCGTAGAAAATCGAGATGGCCGACAAGTCACTTACGACCCGTCGCGGCTGCACAGCATCAGTGCTTACCGGGAATTGGAACGGGAGTTTGCCGTTGACGAGCGGCTGCAATTCACGGTTCCGAATAAGCAACTCGGCGTTGCCTCCACGTTAATTGATAGGCTTAACCACGAGGTCTCCAAAACGTCAGCGATCGACCCTGGTAAACAACAGCCTACGATCCGAAGCCTTGTGATCGACAACTCTCAGCTGACGACCACGACTCTGGGAAAAAGACTTGGACTGGGACCGTAATTCTTTACTGTCAAACTCGGTTCAAAGAGCGCTACAGTGTGCACAGAACAATATGCAGGTACGAATGGCCTCTATATGAAGCATGTAATGGTCAAGACGGTTGCAGTTGTCGCCGCTGCGGTCGGCACAGTTTACCTTGTTTGGCGGCGTGTCACAAGGAGAGTAAGCAGGCGTATGACGGAAACGCTCAAGCATCATCTAATTCTGTGCGAGCAGGCGATGCAATCTGTGAAGCCAATACTTGGCGAGCACAGTTTTCCCACCGACAGCCGAACGCTAACTGTCATTGGCTTTATTTCGGTACTTATCGAATTCCAAGAATCCATCCTATTGCTTGTAATGAACCATCACGAAGGTTCTGCATCGGCTCTCTTCAGGCCGGTGGTTGAGGGTGCTTACCGAGCGCTTTGGATCAACCTTCCCGCAACTGATGCGCAGGTCACTAGGTTCGTAGAGAAGGACAAGATTGACCTTGATTTCGGACAGATTGCCACAGCGCTCGACAGAGCGTATGCCATGGATGATTTCTTCCAAGACTTCAAGGCTCGTACCTGGAAGCATCTCAACAGCTATACCCACGGGGGCATGCATCAAATTGGGCGCAGGTTTGTTAAGAATGAGGTTGCAAACAACTACAGCGAAGAAGAAATCTACGAAATGACCACTTCGGTCACCACGATAATCCTGCTTGCTATCTCATTCTTCCTCAAGAGACATCATCATGCTGATTCCGGGGATAAGGTTCAAGCCCTGCTCGAAACCTACGGCCCCCTAATTGATGGAAAGAAGCCCGCAATCACGTGAGGTGTAAGCTCTTTCCGGCCGGAACAATTCGACTAGTCGCCTTCATCGTCAAGAAGATCGGGCCGAACCCCAGGAAAGACAATCGGTTGTGCGCCCGTGAGTAGCTCATAGACCTTGGCGAGTCGGCTGTGTGTGGGCCAAATCGCCGACTGCGCTTGTGCCCGTTCTGCGAGGTCCCCATTAAACTCGATCGGGCCATTGCCCGCGGCAAAGCCGCCACCGCCGATCCTGACGGTGTTAGAGATCAGAGCATCCACGGCCCTCTGCTCTGCTTCTGGGCCGATTTCGGCGAATCGTTCGAGGATCGTTTCGGCAAAGTTGGGGCTGGTGAAGACGACCTTCGTTGGCCCTTCGTGCAGCAAGTGCAACACGACTCGCAAATCTTCTGCATCGTTGGACGCGATCCGTTCGGAGAACACGCTGAGTGTCGTATCATCAGGTCCGGCTACACGCCAGAAAAACTCTTCCAGATATACCGAAGAATCTGAATACGAACGCAGTATGTCCAGAAGTTGGCGAAGAGATTCCGCGTAGTCCGAAGACTTTCGCACGTTACTCAAGGAGGACCATTGCTGGGGTGACGGGACAGCTTCGTAGGCGGCCTGCTCCTCGTCTGTGGTAAGCCGAGATGCGTACTCCAACCGCGATTTGAAGAGACCAACAACGCCTAGTGGGACACGCCCGCACACGTAGGAAATGTATGTTCCGAAATGATGCCGATCCAACTTGGTCACGGGAACAAGCTTGCGAAGCATCTCTTCTAAGGTCGCAGGATTCAACACGTCGGGTCCCACGCTCATTGGCCCAGGCCCAACGATGCCACAGTAGCCTTCAGCTACTCCGGGATACGTCCCAATGTCGATTTCACAGATCATCGATTCAGCCGCTTCGGTAAACTGCCGCTGTCGCGCTAGGGCGCCGATACCGTGGAAGAGGTTCAAGACGAGAATTGGTTCCTTCCTCTTCGTAAGGACCGAAAGAATCTCGACTTCTTCCTGCGTCGCCTGCCGGTTTGTGAAGTCCGAAGGCGTCACTAAAGCTGCGGCGAGGGCCAAACTCTCGCGAGCGGCCTCAGCGAATAACATGCCCACGCGCTGGAACTCCCTTCGATCCCGTTCGCGCCATGCACTTAGCGGTACGGAAGCCGCACGCTCTAACAAAGGTAGTTCCCCGGCCAACAGGCGATTGGACAGGGAGGAAAGGAAATCTGCTTCCCTGCACTGCGCGGCAAGCGTTCTCTCTATGCTACGAACCGAGATGCAGGCATCACCAGCGAGTTGAAGCATATCTTCGAGCTGCTGAACGCGGTCGCTTGGATCGGGACAGCTCTGATTGAATTCAGCCCAAGCAGCTTCCTCAAGAGCCCTGCGCTGATCTGAGACAAGAGAAAAGTTGTCGTCCGGGGATCTATCCTCCCATTCCTCGGTGCAAAGCAGATTGAAAAGAAGAAACTGCTCTGGGTAAGCGACTTTTCCGGCCACAAGCCGAGCCCGTGCTTTGAACTCGTCGGACTGTCCGTCGCTGCGCTCAACGGCACGCAGAATACGATGGATCTTCCACGTTTGCTGGATCGAGATGCCACCGGCATCGACTCTGCCTTCCAGAAGATCGAGAGCCTTGACCCTCTCTTCGTCCTGCCAGACCTGTTCTTCTGTTGTAGGAAAGTCCCGCATCTTCGGACGAAATTCGGAGATCACTTTGGCGAGCGATCTTGTGGCACGGACAGCTACCGCTGGCTCTGCGGCGTGTAGCGCCGAAGCGAGGACCGCGATGGCCTTGTTCCGCATGGTTTTGACATGCCCGTAGTTCAACAGGAGAACCCCGACGTGGAAGGAAGAGCCAACCCAATCGTGGTCGTCAACCTCGCGTGCCAGGAGAGGATCGATCAAGTCCAGAGGCATTAAGGTGTGGCGGTACGCCGAGGCGTCCCGGGCAAGCTCTTCGACAAGGGCCAGCATCCGCTCTTGGAAGGCCACGTCTTTGTATTTGTGATACCCGACGGTACGCTCAATCGTGCGCTGGGCCGGCCCACTGATGTCATTGTCTTCGTTGTGACCGAGCGTCCAGAGGCGGTCGAAGGCATCTTGGGATACCTTCGGATGAAAGACTGTCACACCAAGGAATTCCGGCAACCGTTTGAGTACATCCTTCTGCGTGTAGTAGTGCAAGCTGTATTTCCACGCAGGGGTCGCCTCGTCATCCATGGCCAACTGCACAACAGCGTGTACACGCTCTGGTTGATATTGAGCGATTGGTTCGAGCGCACGGAGGAAGTGAGTTCGATCCGCAGCGTCCTGCTGGCGAAATTGCGCCAGAATAGTGACCCAGATCTCATCCAGTAAGCGCGACCCATTGTCGCGCACGCCGATTCTCCAGTCGAGTTCTGCAAGGTTCTTGAGAAGGTTCGGTACGTGATCCTTTTGGAATGTTGCGAAGATGTCGTCAGCAAAGCGCGTCGGCGTTCCGTCTGGTTCGGTGGCTGCCTGCTCCAGAATGTGGTCAGCCAGCATGTCCGGAACAATGGAGACCTTACCCTCGCTGCGAATCAGGACGCCTCCGTCTTCGAGTGTCCCAAAACTTCGACGCACCTGGCTCTCCTGCAGGCCAAGATACTCGTGCACGCCTGCATAGAAAGAGCCTTGGTTTTGCGACACAGGTTGCAGAGCGGCAATCACCTCAATAAACTCGCGCTTGAGCACGCCCTTGGTCAGGATCTCGCCTTCGTACTGGCTGGCAAGATGATCCATGACCACACTGCAAAACTGCTGGTGATTATTCAGCAATGCAGGAAGGATTTCCTCCCGGGCAATGAGGCGACCACCGGCAACCGTGATGATCGGCGCGTCATGGGATACGGTCGCCAATTGTGGGGCGTATTGCATGTGACCAATGCCAAGAGCCTCCTCCGCCATCGCGAGGACATCCTCGGGCTTGAGAGCTTTTAGTGGTTCAAAATGCTGCACGATACTTGCATCCATCATGGTCGCAAGCGTCCGCTTGAGGTAGTCGTTGCCGCTCGGTCTGATGGAGATTAAGAGCTTGAGCCGACGTGCATCTCCGCGTCGCGCCACGATATCTAGCACTCGCTCTAAATAGTCGTAGCGATGCGCATCGTCAACAACAAGAAGGGTCGCATGATCCGGAATTTCTGATTCACTCTTCTCATGCCAGAGAGCAATCCTGGGAGCGGTCCAGAGAGATGTCCAAGATTCCTGCTTCTGGGACCAGTCGCGAAGCAATTTGGTCTTACCGATGCCGCCGCGTCCGGGAAGTACCGCGATCAGCTTCGTAGGATCGTTCAGAAATTCTTCAAGATCAGCTTGTACCGCCCGTCGTCCCTGAAGTTGCTGCTCGAAGTCGTACAACGCTTGTCTATTCTTGAAAGCCGAGAAGAACTCGGCATGACTGAGAAATGTTTTGCGTGCCTTCGCGGCTTCTTCAGCCAATCCTTCTACAACAGCTTGGATGATCTCATCGTGCTCCTGAATAGCCGTCTCAGCCGCTCCCATCCTTCCTTCCAGTGCATCCAGGCGGTTGAGCAGGCGACGGGCGGCGATGAGGTCTTCTTCGACCGCCAATGTCCCTGCAAGTGCGGTTCCGAGATTCTCTGGCGTGAGCATCTTCTGACCGGGCATACAGAGCCTGCCGAAGACAGATGCGAAGAGATGCTCAAAGGCCCTTTCCGCGACCTCAGCGGACTGCCTTGGCACAAGACCCTGTAGGGCCTCAATCACTTCTTCTTTCACCTTGCGATGATCGCCAGATCCTGTGACCCACTCGAAACGCTGGATGATCTCTAGCAGCTCTTCCGGGTCGTTTTCATTCAGAACGGATTCAAGGCAAGCCCACGGCCGCACGGAATACCTCTGAGGACGTGCGCAACCTCTAAGGAACTGACGGATCGCTTCCACGGCAGACCCGAGCTTGTCCGACTCCACTCTGTTCTGGCGGATGTCTTCCCAAGTGAGAATCGCAGTACCGCTCTGGGCCCAGTCCTGCTCTTTCCCAATAGGCAACGTCGTCATGAACCGGAACTTGATGTTCCATTCAGGGTAGGTCTGCCGGTGGCGGCAGAAGTTCGCGACTGCCTCCAACGCCTTGGGGTTTTTCAAGGTGAGAGATGTTCCTGATAGTTGCTTGAGCTGGATGGCCAGCCATTCCGGGTCTGCACCTGGGTCTTCGGGCTCCTTACGCACGAGGTCGATGTCCTCGCCGGCCTCCAGTTCGAGATATTCGCCTGTACCGAGCTGGAGCCAATACCGGATAGTAGCGTTTACCTGAAATACGAAGCCGGCGATCGTCGCATATGCATCGTTACCAGGCCTGCTGAGACTTTCCATAGCTTAAGAATTACATGGTTCTCGACAGAAAGCGACGCAACCTATAATGGCGAAGTCTCAAGAGTGACCTCCAATGGACAAGAAAAATCGCGAAGATCGGTGCGTGTATACCGTTCCGCCCGGTCTTTGTCCGGGCATCAGTCCACTCCATCCCAAAGAGCACTACCTTCCTGCCGGACTCGGAAATTTTGAGGGAGACGTCCGCCTAAAAGACTTCATTTGCTATGACTGCCAGAAGCGCTTCGCCCAACTTGAAGAGGCTTTCCTGCGAAACAGCACTGAGGCTTTCTTCAGGAAGATCCTTGGAGTCCAAGGAAGAAAGAACCACAGCGCAAAGAACATTTTCGTGGAGCCCACACTCGGATTGCCTCCACTCACGGTCAAGGCAATGCATCCGTCTCTGCAGCAGGAGTTTCTGTGGGAAATGAACTCCGATTCTGAAGCCTATCTAATGCATCAGCTCGTATTCCGCAAACCGGACGGAAGCCTCACCCATGTGCCGATCCGATCCGGGCTCATTGCCAAGAATCTGGAGGCACAAAGTTCCGCATGGCGCGAGTGGCAGCTCGTTGCCTGCATCGCTGGGGAAAAGGATGAAGAGGAGTTGCAGACTGTAGTGGGCGCCACGCTCAATCAGTTGTCAGATTCGCCGCTCGACGTGGTTGGTCAGCAGATCGAAGGCCAGATGAATGCAATGATCTCACTGCCGTATGTGAGAGCCATCGCCAAGATCGCATTCCACTACGTCCTTGCCATGTTTCAGTTCTCCGGATTTGAGAGCGAGTTCGACGACCTCAAGCGTTTTATCTATCACGGCATCGGTGAACCTCCCGCAATGATTGTGGAAGATGTGGTTCTTCCAGAAGTCGTGCCCGACCATGTTCGACTCAAGCAGTGGAGCCACATCCTCACGGCCGAATTCAACCAAGACGGATTTTTCGCACGGATGCTCTTTTTCGCAGGTCCGCGTCTGAAACCCTTCACCTGGCGCGTTCGATTGGGCGCAAATCCCTCTCGGATACTTCCGCAGAGAGCTATCGGCTGGCGCTACACCTATTTTGATGAACCCAGCACGTCTGGCTATGTCGGCAAAGCCGCAGAACTTCAGCAAGGGCCAAAGATGTTAGCGAAACTATAAGCCCGCTCTATGACCGTTTTGAACGGAAAACAACCATGTCAGACGAGCAACAAGAGAACAGACTCAGCAATCGAGAACTCCTTTTGAAAGGCCAAGAGGTTGCCTCCGAGACGCTGCGGCTGTTTTGCACCCACTTCAACGAGAGATTGCCGCTCGAAGGTCTGACTGGCGCACGCATTGCTGTCTTGATTGGAACTGCAATGAAGGCAATCAACACAGGAAATGCCATCCGGATGCTGTGTGTTGAGCGGCCCTACTACGAGGAGATGTATATCCTCGTACGGAGCCTCATCGAGTCCATCGTGAATGGAGCCTTCATCCAGATCGCCGATGACGATGAGGTCAATGCCTTCCTGCATTTCGATTCGATCTCTCTCGCCAAATCGATTCGTGTTGCCGAAACAGTCTCTCCGGAGGCCGTCAGCGATATGTCGGAGAAGCTGCGGGACGAGTTTCGCGTCCACGCAGAGTCCGTCAAACAGATGATTGGAAAGACCGAGCAGGATTTTAGCTGGACTCGCCTCGACATCGTTTCCAAGGGAGAGCGGATCGATAGGGAATTTGGAGTGCCTACGTTCGGCGTGGTGTGCTAGGTCTTATTTCCTTCGAGCCACACCTACGTGCATGGCGGCTACCGCTCCCTCGAAGCCTATATCCACCCGGAAAGAGTTGCAGTACACGAAGACTTCCTGAACTTTCAGGCGGATGGCGCACTTCACCATATGGACGTCGCGCTCTTGGCGCTATGCATCACAATGAACCAACTGACCGATCAGAAACTCGATAATTGGTTAGCCGTGATTCAGAGTATCCTTACCACCTATTCTGAGCAGGTCAAGTCCACGATGCCGCATACCTACGCGAAACACGGCTATTGATGGAACGCGCATAACATCCGCGCAAGCTGCAACCGTGTCAGTCGATGCCCGCGAAGTCCTTGTCCAGCCAATCCCTCAGCTCCGGCCACCAAATGTTCTGCACGTCGGCGTCGGTTGCGACATAACCGGACTGGTCGAACACGCGGTTTGGAGCTTCCGGATATGGTCCCCAATAGGGCGAGACGGTCAGAGTCGGCGGTACGGTGACGTTTTCGGTCATGCTGTCCGTGTTCCCGTCAACGACTTCCTTGCCGATTCGCACCCAGGCGTGCTGCCACTCGAACACGCGCTTGCCTTTGGCATTAAGATAGGTAGCCGTCCCCGCGACGGCGAAGCTGTTGAACCCAAGGTTGCGCAATGCGAGGTTGAGGAGTTCCGCAAACTGCAGGCACATCTCCGAACGGCCACAAAGGTTCTCATCCACCAACTCAGCGATCCTATCGAGCAACGCAGCCCTCTTTGCCGGAGTCAGCATGGCGGATCGGTCGATGAGCACTTTGGAGGGGCAGGCCCGCGTTCCATCGTCCTTTTCCGCACGGATGCGCGAGATGACGCCCTGGAGCGGTTCGGGCACGATGGTGAGAAACTCCTCTGCAGAGACGCCTACTGCCGGAGATATTTCGCGCTTTGCCATGGCTACTCGTCCCCATTCCAATATTGCAAACGATCGAAGCACTCCTTGTTCGGAATCCTCTCAGGCTACCCCTTTAGCTCTGCGCACTGTTTCAGAAAGTTCAGATACTCCTTGGAATTGGAAAATACTCGAAAGGTGGCATCCGTCCCAACGTGTCGATCGACGAAGCGCACGGATACAACATGATGATGCATACCCATACCAAGCGATACGCTCGTCCTCATCTGCCCAGGGCAGAAGATATTGGCGAGGGGTGTGATGGTGGTAGGTCTTTGCCTTTTCGGTCGCCATGTCGTGCATGTCTTTCTGATTAAGGGTATTCCGCTGTCCGGGCGATCAGGGATAGAGAACAGTTTGCCTTCGGCTCTTCCCTCGCATCTACATCGAGCTGGAAGTTGCTATTCCATGCCTGCCGTTGCCCGCTGACCCTTTCCTGATATACCTCTCAGCAGTCAGCATTCGCGATCATGTTTATCCAGCGAGTCGAGCGGGGCCCAGGACAGTGATCGCTACACCGTAAACGCTTCACGCTAATCGATGGAAGATCCCCTCGCCATTGTGAATCCGGGGTTGCGCCCATGAAAAGAAATCTTATTGGGCACTACGGTACGGTGCTCCACACCCAGCAGATCAACATCGACGAGTTGGTTCAAACTCCCTCCATGAAGGATTCGGAGTAGTTCAGACAGCACAAGTGCTGCCGCGGTCGCGCCGACAAATGGAGCCCCAACGGCTTTCCCCGCCAGCAGAGTAATCCCGCACCGATCCAGCGCTCCCTTCTGCAGCAAATCCCCATACGCTGCCTGCTGCGTTGCGTCCTCGCGAACGGCATCGGTTCGTGTCCAGATATCTTCGCTCGAACGACTCCCTGGGAAGGAATGAAGGCGCATGGTGCGGAAGTCCCGGTGTCCCCGGCCTAAGCCCGCTTCGAGCACAAGATCGAAACCAGCCTGATCGAGAGCTCTGCGACCAAGCGCATTGTCGATGCCACAGAGCGCAACCGTCGGCTCGAAGTTTTGTCTCTTGATCCAGGGGCCGAATAGACGCTCCTGTATTTCAGCCTGGAAGCCCCGACATTCTGCCCACAACGCCAGAACTCGCGTCTTCTTCTGTCCCACCATCGAGGCGTCCATGAGAATCGACGTGCTCTCCGTCGAGGGAGTGACTCGATCTGTGTCCTGTAAAACCAGCTTGAGGGTTTGGGCATCGGCATACGGCAACAGTCCGAGCCCCCATAGGTATGCCTGTCCAAGATGGCCGAGTCCAATCAACCACAGTGAAGACGGAAGGTAGGTTAGTACCGGCTCCGAGGGGTCGTCCACTAGCCAATCTGTCTCAGCATCCAGATTCCACAAGGACAACCCGAGCGATCGCCGACCCGCTACGGCTGCCGTTCCATTGACAGCGAGAAAGGCTTCATTAACGGCAAGTGCAGCGGCCAGCATCCCTGCGGGCGGAATGGGGGGCGCGCCGTGCAGCGGAAAATCGATCTTGCCTGGGACAACACCTCCACGCCAGCCTGAGGCCACGGCGCGAACCGCGAATCCACAAGCAGGAGCGGGTGCTTGACCGATCAGGATTCGCAATGGAGCCGAGCGGTCTTCGGGCTCGACCGCAGCGCCAAGAGAGAGAACCGCATCCTCGAGAGTGGGGCCGAGTGGCAAAGGAGTCTTCTGGGCTGCGGAGAGATTACCAACCACCGTGACGCCGCCCAAAAACACCCGCTTCGCCAAGGCCACGCAGGTCAGTAAGATCGTCTGGTGGCCCACTTCGTCCGTGTCGTTCGGCTGGTAGTCGATCACAAGCTTGTATCCGTTGAAGATTGCCTCAGCCTCCGCCACGGTGGACGCCGTGCCGTTGTCCATCAGCTGCTTCACGAGGCGATGCAACCCATCGGGGCTTGTCCGTTCATGCTGTTGCTCTTCAGAGACCGATTTGAAAGAAAGCATTGTGTAGCGCTCCTGGGATGGCGGTCCATTGCTTGGCTCCCTCGTATTGATAGATACCGAGGTTGCGACGGGAACACGGCCTAGCCGCGAAGTTGGGCAAGATGAAGGCAACATGCCCCTTCATCGAAATCATGGGATTCGCCTTATCCGAGCTGCTTTGCCCTGCGCCGCCGGGGTGGACGTGGATATCGGCTACCACCGTGACGTTGTGCGTTCGGCAGTACGACCACAGGTCGCTAAAGTAGTGGCCATCGAAGCGAACGATGCCCGTGTCGAGGCAGTCCGGATCGAGATCGTCGTACAGGATATAGTCGACAATCCGCCTCCGGCCCTCCAAGACGTTTCCTAGCAGGAAGGCTCCGCTCTCCCGCGTGCGGCTCTGGCCGCGAAGGCGCAGGTCCCTGCAGAGACGTTGCCATAGCGCCCACGAACACGAGATCTTATGCCGTGGTGCGAACAGGTGGTACATAGTCGCGGCTATTGAGAAGTTCATGCACAAGCTCCAGGTATTGAACGAGCCCATCCTCTGGGCGCCAGATCTTCGACGGCATCTGTGTCCGCCAGTTGTCGTGACCGGTGATACTCTCTCGATCACAAGGCAGATACAGCGCGGTTCCGCTCTTCCAGTTAGTGCGGAAGATCGCTGTGACTCGTCCTCCGTTACCGCGTGGCCAGCGGTCGAACGGCAGGATCGCATTGCTCGCCATGTCCCAAGGCCCCGCCGTCGGAGCGACCTGAGGGTACCCCGCGCAGTTGAAGCGCAGCGTGTGCCAGAGACCGTCTCGTGCCGCCACCTCCAGGAAGACGAAGGGCCACGCGGTCGAGATCAACCGCCACCGTCCGTCAGCCACGCCAAGGCGGAACACGGCTTTCGCAATGTCCGCCTCGAACGCCCTTTGGTCGGGGCCGATCATGCGCCGGCCTCGCTCGCTCCGTTGACCCGTTCGTCCGGGACCAGGTCGAAGGCAACCCCGCAGACACGCCCATCGGTGAGGGCTCCTACATGGGTTCCCGGCGCAGGGCGATCATGCGTCCCGGCGATCTGCAGGACATGTTCGCCTGCTTCCTCCGGGGTCATGCCGAACTTCTCTTCGGCGGCCCACCGCTTGATCTTCGCCACCGTGGCGGCAGGAGAGAAGTGGCGCTCCACCACGCGGCCGTTGAAGGCTACCGTAACCTCAACGTGACGGCAGCGGTGCACATGGACCTTGAGATTGCCACCGCGGGCATGGTCCGCGATGCAGACCAGCTCCTCGATGACCTCCTCGCCGTTCTCGAGAAAGAGGAAGGTTTCGTAGACGATACCGTGCTTTTCGCGGATAGCCGCGTGCAGCACACCAAATGTGGAACTACCTTCGAGCGCCAGGTGCTGGACCTCTCCTAGCTGCTCACCCTGATAGAAGACATCGATCATTGCCATGGTTAGGACTCCTTCGGGGCGAGATGTTAGGCGGGATTGCCTGCATCGTCCCTTCACTCTCTTGATCGCGAGTGGGAGCACAAACCGGAAAGCGCCGGCGGAATTAATTTTGCGTGGAGAGAACCACCAGCGGGCCGCTGGGAGTGGCAGCGCAGATGAAGAAATGCGGGCACCGCGGGCAGGTCACCGCATCGACCTCAGGGGGAAACTCGCCACCCGCGATGCTGGCCACCATCTTCTGGCTCTTCTTCATCCTGCCGTTGAGCTTGGCCTGCGTCACGCTGACAATCTCCTCTACCTCATCGGAGAGATGAAGCGCATGCACGACTCCCTTGTCTCCGAAGCTTGCCTGCGCGGCCATGAGGTAGAGCGTGTATTCGAGTCGGTCGTATTCCGTACTCCGCCGATGACCCGTCCGCACGCGGCGGATGCTGGTCCTGCCGTCGACGAGCCGAGAGACATCGCTCGGCTCCACCCAGATTCGGCCCGTGGGCAGATCCACAGGGAGGGCGTTCCCCTCATGAAAGGCTCGGTCTGCGCCCACTGCCAGCAAGACCGCAGCTAGCCGTTCGGCGAGAGCCCGGTACTCCTTCTCGTATGCGTGCCCGGTGGGCCCACTCTCGTTCCAGATGGCTTCGAGTTCTCCCAGAATCTCAGCCTGGGTCGGTGCTCCCGCGAGGCGCTTGGTATGGACACGACGGATCAGTTCGTAGAGACAATCATGCGTGCGCGAGAAGGCGGTTCCTTTGCGAGCGCTTCGCAGGCCGAGGACATGCGTATAGAAGAAACGGCGAGGACACTTCTCAAAGGTCGTTAACTTGCTGTCGGTCAGCCGCCAGTCAGAAGGTAACGAGAGGGAGACAAGATAGGGGGAGCTTTGCGGAACGGGCGTTCGCAACACCTGCGTCCTCGTTACGTCTTTGCGACCTGCCCTGGGAAGCCGCGCGAGATAGGGAGAGGCATTCCGTGCATTCCCGTTGCGTTGCTTCATGGCGTGCGAGATGAGAAGCCGGTCTCTTGCCCGGGAGAGCGCAACAAAGAACAGGCACTCTTCTTCTTCGGCCTGGGTGTCTCTTCGATTTCCATCGTCTTCAATCATCCCGGTTGGGCAAGGACAACGCTCCCAGCGGTTGGAGGTGGGAAATCCGGCGACCGTCAGCCCGGGAATATGCACGGCCTCGAACTCCAGCCCCTTGCTGCCATGTACGGTCATCAGCCGGACCGCATTCAGTCCCAGAGCCGCCGCAGGGACCTGGCGAAGGTCGCGCTCTTCCGCCAGCAGGACGAGCTGTCGCACATGGTCGAGCAACCGCAGGATCGGCGATCCGTGCCGCGTCGGACTTGGCTTGCGAAGGAAGTTCAGGAACTGCCAAAGGGCTACGGCCTTTATCTGGCTGGACACGGAGTTGTTTTGCGCGAAGCGCCGGACTCCATCGGTCTTGTCGAGGAGGTATGTGAGAGCAATGTCCCACGGTTGCATGTTCGCGCGGAAGGTCCCGACATCGTCCCACAGGCGTGCCAACGCAATCGATCCTTCCGGACTGACCCCATCGATCGGAGTTGCAAGGTTCCAGCCCGCGCGGTCTTCCACTTGGCGGAAGTGTCCTAACACGCGATAGACATCTTGCAGGGAGATCGCATACGGCTCCATCGCCGCGAGCCGGACGAGTGCATCCCCCGAGCTGTCTCCGACGAACGCGAGCACGGCCAGCAAGTCTCTGACCTCGTCTCGTTCAAACAAGCTGCCAAGATGAAGCACGGGGATGCCACGACTCTCCAGCCCCTGTGCGATCTCGTTCAGGCGTGCATTGGTACGACAGAGGACGGCTTGATCTCGCAGGCGAACGCCCGTGGCTTCGATCTCCTTGACACTCGCGGCGATGCCGCCGATCTCGTCGTCCAGGGTCTCGAACGACCGTATATCCGGTGCGTATGGGCCGGCTCCTCGGGTTGCAGTCAACTCCAGGCGCAGCATGCCCTCCGACGCAAGCATCTTCTTTGAAAAATCAGTGAAGGTCTGCACCACTTGATCTACGGAGCGGTAGTTCCTCTCCAGCCGATCGATCGTTGCCCCTGGGTAATCGATGGCAAAATGCCCCATATTGAGGCTCGAAGCGCCGCGAAAGCGATAGATCGACTGGCGGGCGTCCCCGACGACCCAAAGCCGTTCTCCCGCTCCCGTCAAGAGCTGCAGCAAGCGGGCGCTGGCTCGATTCACATCTTGATATTCGTCCACCAGAACGTGGCGGTGACGTAATTGCACGCTGAGACGCATGGCTTCGTCGGTTTCGAGCAGCCTTGTCGGGAGCAGGATGAGGTCCCCAAAATCCACGCCTCCATGCTTACGCTTGGCCTCTTCGTACCGGTCATAGACGTCCGCGATCTCCAAACACTTTTCCGCAGGCTCGATCTCCTCCTCGGTTGTGGCGGTCTCGTACATCCGGAAGGCCAGCTTGCGATATTGCACGGCGTCGACCAGTTCGTCCTTGGCGCGTGAGATCGCAGAGACGATGTCGCGCAACACCATCGATGGGTCCCACAGATTGCGATAGTGCTTGAGGGCCAGCGTCGGCAGTTGTTCTTCGAGGACGGCGATGGCATCGCTCCGGTCGAAGAGCGCGGGATCATGAGAAAGCGAGAGCTTGTCGTGAAACCGGCGAATGAGATCCAGGCCAAAACTGTGAAAGGTTCCGATCCAGATCTTGTCAACGACCGCTGGAACCGATTGCGCCAGCCGATCGTAAAGTTCGCCGGCGGCACGATTGGAAAAAGTGAGGACCAGAATCCCTGCAGGATTGATGCCTTCCTCAATCAGCGCTTGCACCCGAGCAACCAGAGTCTTCGTCTTTCCGGTGCCCGGTCCAGCCTGCAGCTGGTACGCCGATCCACGATGCGACACCGCACGGATCTGCGATGGGTCAGGAGATGAGGTAGCGGCTACGGCCTCGTCTGGAATAGCTTGTGCTTCAGGCCGCGGGAGCAGCAGCGCGTCGACGAGCTGCTGGCGGACCAGCGCCAGCGGCAGACCCGTCCTCGCTGCGATCTCTTGACTGTTCTGTCCTTGAGCAAGATAGAGATCAGATACCAACTGTCGGGGTAAAAGCAGCTCGCGCGCATAGACGTTGGCCTGCAGCTCCCTCCGTTCCTTGGCTCCGTAGTCTTCGACTCGTTGAATCCCCGTGGGGCTATTCTGACTGGTCTGACTGGGATCGATCTCAGAAGAATCACAGCTCGCCGAGCCTGCATGCAGCTCGGCATGGCCTAGTTCGTGCGCGATCAAGAGCGCCCGATCCGCAATCGCCGCGGTCTCCTCAAAGCAGATCGCACCACTTTGATCGTCGTAGAGCGCTCTCGCTCCCTTGAGCGCTGGATCGCCGGATGGCAGTTCGATCATGTCGAGTTCGAGAGACTTCGCGGTTGCCTCGACGACCGCAAGCGGTTGGAGAGGATCGCAACCCGCCTGAAGGATCGAGCGACTGCGAAGCGATGCTTTTAACCGAACCTGATCGAACGAGTCCATGAAGGATTACAGCTCCAATAACGCTTTTTGTTGCTCCTGATTTAATCCCGATCCTCGCACCGCTTCCTCGAAACTTTGCTGAGGTTGATTGGAGGGCTTCTTGTCTGCTTTATAAAGCTGTCCGTGCGGCGCTCCTTGCGGTGCGGAGAGATGAGCGATAAGTAGCTCAACTGGTACATCGACCTCCGCCGCCAACCTTCGCTGGAAGGCAACAGGAATACTCTTCGGAACAACCTGCCGGTCGCGGAACTTCGAGAGAAACACTGTGTTGACGTCCAAGTTCTTGGCGACACCCCGATACTGACCGCGGTTTAAATGCGCAAAAGGGTTTACTGCCTCATGCGACTGGCTCACAGCGTGCAGTGTCTTGATGATGGAGTCCGAGACTGCCGTGGTTTGCACGGAGTGGAGACAGTTCTGGAAGCGGCTCAACGCCCGGCTCACGGCGGGGCTCACGTTTTCGATCTCCGCCACACTCGGAACGGCTTCTTCTTCCCGCATCCGGTTGGTGCAACGATCGATCGCAAGATCGATGGCGAAGTCCGTCAGCTCCTCCGAGAACTCTGGACAAGCACGAATCACTTCGTCGAGCAGGGCCGCATCGGGCATCTCCCTCTCGATCGACAAGGTGTAAAGAGCGTCTTCAAACGTTCTTTTGGGCACTTCGGCGGGGCGAATCATACGTACTCCTTGAATGCTGACAGTTTTATCTCAGCGCGCTGCAAGCGGTTGTAGATAGTCCGGGGGGAACACTTACACCGAGTTGCGGCAGTAATCTGGCTCGGATCGTCGGAGCCCTGCAGGTAGCCCAGGACATGAACGAGAACGACCGCTTTGCGTTCCTCGCGGGGAAGCTGCTTGATCGCTGCCGTAATCGGTCCGCGAAGCGCCTCCCACTCCTGCGTCGGAGGCTCCGAGAGGTTGTCGATCAGCTTTTTCACCAGACTGTCGGGCTGGCCAAAAAGGTCATCGTCCGGAAGGCCTGCGCTCTCCGGCTCGCTCTCGTACTTGAGACGCGTCAACGCTTTGCGCACTACGTTGATCCGATGTGCAGCGAACGCGGCGTTGAAGCGCACCTCGTAATAGTCCAGCAGACCGGGGTTCGTGGTCACGTCCAGTGCCAGCAGTTCGCTGAATTCCCCCAGAATGTCCTCCCGCACCATGGCGGCATCCCGAAGATCGTCGCTGACCGTGTCTTTAAGGTTCTTTTCGCACCGGACCAACAGAACCGGGAGAATCGTTCCGGATACCTCGGGCCGGTTTTCGAGAATCGAGAGACGGATCAGGTGCACCAGGGTCTCACTGTGCAGGTATCCGCCTGCCTTCCTATCCACCACCACCAGTCGTTGCCGCAGCTCCATAAGGCCGAGCGACGAGACTTCGTCGATCTGCCGTTCGATCGCCGCCGGACGGACGTACAGCGTTCCATCCGTTTTCCTCTTCGTCAAAGCTCGAGCCATGTTTGGTCCTTTGCGATTGCGGTACCTTGAGGCCCCAGATTCGAACCCTATTGCCTTGATCGCAATCCGTGGGAAAACCGGAAAGAGAAAAACAAACTTTTTTTAGTTTCATGCGGAGGAACGGTCTTCCATGCCGAACCCCCGCTTAAGTGATTCGTTAAGAATGATATGCCACTGGGGATGTTTGGGGGGAGGAGTTTCACTCTTCCCTGTCTCCAGCCGCGTCGCATCTTCCGACACCCACCTTAACGGATCCGTTCCTTCCCCCCAACGCCCCTCCCTGAAAGCCATGCGGAAGGGTTCCTGGATCTCTTCTTCGTTCACGTGCCCCCGCTTTAGGCGGCCTTATGGCATCGACGGTCGGAACCCGCCAAGGTCCTCCGCATTCGCTCCGGCCGCCGTGCGGCGCCTGCGGCGACCTCACGCAGAAACTGCCGGGCCTATGGCATTGAAAAAGGCGCACCATCGCTCCAAAACCAGGCGGTCTCCGTCGCTCACGCCGCCGAAGAAGAGCACGTGACAACATTGGCGGCCATCATTGCGTCCCGATGCGGAAAACCACTGAAGTTTATGGATGTCGGAATCGCCGGTATGGCTGATCCGGCATCAGTGAGCTTGGCCTGCCCACTCGCTCTCAGTGGCTTCTCTTCTACACCGGTGTGCGAGAGGTGCGCCGGGGCCGGGGAAGTCGTCCCAGAATTTTGACCCCTGATAATGTGAAATTTCCCGGGGTAAGAGATAGAGTCACCCATTCGACGTTGAACTCGGCGTGGAGATCATCACCGCCTGAGCCGCTTCGTCGACCAACAGTTGCCCGAGCCGCCAGTAGAGCCAGATCGCCTGCGGACTCGCAGGTTCGGTCTGGTCTGCCCGATATTTTTCACCAGCGAGATTGTTAGTCTAGCGCATCATCACAAATCGGCGCATTAAAGGTTCAATCTGTAACCTCGGTGTTCATCGGCTCCGCATTCAGTAATACAGCCTTCGAGAAATCGCCGCCAATGTTGCGAACCGTCTTTGCGACGCCCTCAACTTCCTCACTGCGTCCGGTGGTGAATATGTGAAGATCGTCACCTTCCAGGAAATCCCGCAAGACAAATTCGGTCGTCAGGTGTGAAGCTGTCGCATTCTTGCGGAGATATTTGGCTTGGCCGCTACGAATCAATACGACTGACGAGCGAGAACAGTCCATGTTTCGAATTTCAAAATTGCTCGGCATGATCTACCTTTCGCATTCCAGCTTGGCGCTCAGAATGCCTTACTCTTGTATCGGCAAATCAGTCGCATTTCCTTAGGGGAGGCAGAATACCCCCACATTTTGATACTTATAGTTGCCTATTATTTGGGGCGCGCCGGCCGGCGATGCTCGACAGGCCGGTTTTGTCTGTCGAGGTTTGCCTGCAAAAAAACATTCGAAGGTCTTCGGCTCGCATGTGCATGGAACTGAAATGAAACGTCAAATTGCCGATAAATAATCCATGCATCGTCCTACGCCAAATCTATCCGCCAAGAAAGCACGGATTCACATCCTCGAGAGATTTGAAGCTCCAGCCCTCATGCCCAGAAAAGGTCAGAAGAACGCACAGCCGTCGCCGGCAGCAAAGAGGAAATCCAAAACGACAACGAGCAAGCTTTCGAATCTAGATAAGGCGCCCAGTAGTCTGGAACGATTCGCTCAGGAGCACGATCTCGTGGAGTCACTTCAAGAGACATCTTCACCATTCGGCGAGGATGCACAAGCCATCACATGGATTTGCTTTGAAGATGCCTACATCTCAGATCCACTCCACGACCTTTTTATTACCGATGCCCTCGGTTCCGAGGATGCCGTGGAGCGGGCGTTGAAAGAGAGTCATATTGAAAACTCTTTGATGCTGACCCTGTTGGAGGACCAGATCAACCGGCTCATGGATAGAGTTGGATTTGACTTACCGGATTTCGACATAGGCGAGAATACAAGCTGGCCAGACCCTGAGAGCTCCAACTGGGGAGCCATTTTGAATCGAATCGGTCTGCGCTATCTTACTGGTTGCAATACTGGCATGTGGCTGCTCTTCTCGTCATGTGATCGGGCATCGGTGGCGATGGCGTTGGCGCTCGCCAGGGCCCAATGATGGGTCGGATTGCAAGTACGGGTGAGTCCATCCGGTTTCCGAAGAATCTCGACTAGTCTCCATCAATTCCGTCATCACAACAAACAGTAGGAAATAACACAAAAGCGCTCGTGGACTCCCGCTCGCGCTTGATGCATGTGCCGAGCCTTGACTGATGTCGTGAATTGAAGCACATCTGAAAAACGGGAGGGATTCCCCAACAATCTCCCAACGATCCTCGAGGCTGTAGCTGCAGCGAGAATGACGCTGGACACTGCTGGTCTCACGATTGATGTTCAGCCTATCGTTGAGAACAGCTCGACTTGGTCGAGGGCGTGAGAGATGCGGCCGCGTCGCGCCCGGAACCTTTCCGCGAATCCTCGCCGGCCTGAGCCGCGTACGTTTCCAATTCAGCATTTTCGGTCAGTCCCAGGAGTTTGGCATCTCGTACCAATCAAGCACATGCAGGTAATGCTCGAGCGAAGTCGCCGCCGAACCATGCCCCATGAGGAGTGCGATTGCCTGCAAATCAGCCTCGGTCACGTGCATATTACCGAATAATTTGTTTCTGAACGACCCACTTCCGCGCCCCTCAATCCAATCGATCGTTTTTGTTGCATCTTGCTTTAAAACGTGCCGCGCAATCTTATGCAGTTCCGGCCAAAGCTTGAGGAGCAATATCGTTGCGCAGGAGTGACGCAGCCGGTGGTAGCGAAAATCAGAATCGATGGGATCCCATTTTCGACTCCTGTCTCCTTTGAAAGCTTTGTAGATTTTTCGTACCAGCCTGGTATTGAAGTTCATCCTCTTTCCGGGCTCCCTGGATTCCGAAAACAAGTACGCTTGATCGGGTGGAATCTTCTTCTGGCGCGCCTGACTTCGAACTTGCGATACCCGCTTCCTAATCTGAATTAGTTCTTCCTCTGGAACCAGTAGGGACAGGGGTAGATCGCGGTTTGCGTTCGATGTCTTGAGCGGGCGCATTTCAGTGGGCCGAATATGCAGATAGTCGATCCTGTCGAAATCGCAAATGCGTAACCAGGCAGTCTCAGAGCGGCGCAATCCACAGCGGTAACCGAGAATCAACGCAATGCGTGCTGCCTCGCGATCGTGCAGATTGTTTATACCCTTCCATTCGCCGAGGCGTCTCAAAGCCTTCAGGTACTCGTCGACTGTGATCAGAGCTGCATCCACATTAACTAAACCCAAGACGGGCAACCTCTTTTCGAGCTTCGCGAGTCGTAACCGATCCGCCGCGTTGGTCGTTTCCTTTGACGCAGCACCCGCCGTCCGTTGGTCATCGCCGAACTCTGTGGGGTTTTCCTGCGACTTGTTTGGGATCGATGTAAATTGTTGCAAGCTCAGGAAGCGAAGCCAATGACGTAGTGCCTTTACAAGGGGTCGAGAATTTGTTTGAGAGCTTGAACTCGGTCGTTCTGAGTATCGTCTGAGTTGGTAAAACGAATCTTCGTCGAGGAGTTCTTCTAGCGCGTCTTCCCATGCGTCATCTGTGACTTTCGCCACAGGATCCTGAAGCCTCGGGATGAGCTTCGTGGCAATCAGCAGGCAGTAGCGGCCCACGGTCGCCGGGTCACATCCTCCACCGCTCTTTCTTCGCTGTGGACTCTGAATTGGTCGTGAAAGGTATAAGGCGAACTCAGCCAGAACGCTCACGTTCGGCTCCGCGTCATCGGACGCAAGCCGTCTGAGTCTAGGGACGTCGAGCCCATTTTCATCAAGAGCGATCCGCAAACTGCCCATAGCGGGACTCTCTGCCGGGGCGCGATACGGTGCATGTGTCTCCGGATCTTCGGGTTTTCTGGCAATCTGACGAGAGTTGTTCCTCGTTGCACGAAAAGAACTCAGCTTATAGCTCCCAAACCGGTTCAATACCTTCGGCGATAAGCTATGTGAGACGATTTCCCGGGCGCGATGCGCTACCACTGTGGACGGTAGTTCCATGATTGCGATGGTTTGTGCCGCGCGAATCAGGCGATCGATCGAAGGGGGTTTGTCGCCCTTTATCAAGGGGTCTCGCAAAGCACTTCTCTCGATCGATTTCAGAAGCGCTCCAGCCTCGCGGTGCCCGGAATAGTTCTTGAGGAAACCTCTGGCACCGGTAGTGTGAAGGAAATCTCGGAGCCGCTTCACTGATTCCTGGCGGAGGATGAGTAACCTGAGTTCGGCATTTTGCTGACGCCCAAAGTCTAAAGAAAGCAGAATTCCTGAAATTGTCGTCGTATGAATGGTGAAGTCGCGCTCTTCATCCAACGACCTGATTACGGCTGGCACGTAATCCCTGTGCAGAACCCTGTATTCGAGGATCGCCGAGACCAGAAATAACAAGAATTTGAGCTCGGGCCCAGCCTTCATTGAGGCCGTCTTGCCTATTGGCTGTCCTTTAGCTCGCACGCCCTCGAGCCAACTAGCGGCGGCGCTGCAAATCTGCTCATCTTCCTGGAATCCACCCGCAACAGGGTTTTTGGGCAACGGATATTCAACTGGCACACGTATCTGTCTGAGGAATTTGGCTGGGGTGCCTGCGCCAATTGCAATGTCGTATACAAGATTTAGCAGATCAGATAGGTTTGCATTTTCCGGCGCTTGGCCGATAATTTCCTTCTCAATTCGCTTGAGGTCTCCCTCTAGGAATTGTTTAGGGAGATCGGCCAGGAGGTTCTTTACAGCTTTCAAACGGCTGCCTTTGAGCACCGTCCGCAGTTCTTCGACCGTAGCAGTCATTTCGTGCGAACTCCTGGAATTGAATCAAAACCTAAGTCCTTCTCGAGGATGTGGGGCATCAGTTTCCTAAGCTGATCGATGAGCGAGTGAAAGCTAAAGCTGGAGAACGGAGAAAACGGTTCACGTCCTTGCCACCAATGTCCCATGTAAGCCTCTGCATTGGTGTGAGACATGCCTTTCCTCCGCAAAATATTACGCATCACTTTTCTGGGAGTGTTGACGGGAAACGGGAACTCTTTTTCCATCACGAACTGAATAGCGGTCGGCGTCAACTCCACGGGCTGGTTTGCAGGCCCGAGAAGCCACATGGGCGCTGTACTTGGGGGTTTGCACAAGGAGGGAACCTTGCCTAGTTGGGAAAGCCTCGTTTCGATGGCGTCCATGTGCAGGCGGAGTCTTTCGCTAGCCCAGACGATCCGTGATTTGTACCCCGTCGCAAAGTCCTTATCGCTGAGGACACCTATACCTGACTTGGTCGAGAATTCTTTGAGTGGTTGATAGGCATCATTTATCGCTCGTGTGCCGAAGCAGAAAAACTGATGCCACACCGCATACATAACAGCACGGTTGAATAGTTCCGCGTCACACGCGACATCAAATTTCTCAGGCTCGAGCCGGAAAAATTCCCGGCTGCCATCACGCAGCCATTTGATCGTAGTCGTGACTTTCTCCATGCTCGGGAATTCACGGCAGCCAAGTACACGTTGTCGGTCTGGTAAATCGTGCAGCGAAATCGCGCCGTCCTGCTTCCGTTCTTTCCATAGTTTCGCCTGTGCGGATTTGAATAGGGATGCGGCTTCGGACGGCTCCAGGATTGCATAAAAGAGTTCGACCTGTGCGAGTGGATGAGGCATGCCGAGGACCAAGCAGACACTGGCAAGTTCGCCTCCAGTGAGATTGTGTAGCAAGCCCCAGGCCAAACGACTGATTCGACCTATCGTGCGGCGATCGTCGCGGCCACTCTGACTTCCAAGTCGTTCCCTGATTCGTGTGTCGCGATCACACCGGCGCAACCAGGCTCGGACGCGGCTCCGAAATGTCTCGGCACGATATGGAAACAGAAGATCCTTCTGGTGTGGGGTCTCATTTGTGTACCTGGTGATGAGATCAGTCACAAACTTAGATGCAGGATAGCTCGGGTATAGTTCGCGCATCACGGCGCCATCTGGATTCGTGCGTTCTGATTTGTAGACTGGGCTTACAGCGTCCCAACTCCATTTGCCGTTACGCTCTCCAGGTTCGGGCGGCGTATAAGCGAATGGAGATTTTGGAGTTTTCTCCACTCGCAACCGTAGCACTTCATCGACACCTCGGCCGGTTTCGGCTGCGATCGCGATAACCGCACTCACCGCGAGATCGTCTTCGAATTCCTTACGTATTTTGGCGTTCTTTGCTGGAGATGGCGTCGGAAGTCGCAACATCCTCTTGAGATGTGGGTAGATATTTCTGTGAAAATCAAGGAGCCGCATCGTCTGCGAATTCCACGGGAATAGGCGTCGGTCAATTTCAAACCTGCGTGTACGAGCACACGCTACCTCAGTGCTCTCCTGGCGACTGGTTTCTTCCTCTGCGTTCGTCAGAACAGTGGGATTACTTGCGGCCAATTCCAACGGATCGAGACCAAGTTCTAAGATCGCCTTTCTGCTCATCGAGCTCGCTTTTTTGCCTTTGTGTCTACCCACAACAAGTTCCTGGCCCTGACCGCCTCCAGGATTCTGAACCTCGTGGGTGGGAAGGCCGAATCTCCTGCCTAGATAATCGACCAGATATAAGTACTGACCAGCAGAGCGGACTCTCGCTCCGCCACTTGCCATCACGCCAGGCTCATAGCCAGTGCGGCAATAGCGCTCAACTCTCTTGCTAAACAGCCGCGCGTCCTCGCCCCGTGTCTGGGCCGCGGCGAGTTCGCCGGAGAACTCCTTGGGAGCGCAAAACGGGTCTAATTCGTCAAGCCACTCCCTCTGCTCGGCAGTTTGCAGTTGGCGAACCGCCAGCGCGGCCTTTTCAACCATTTTTATGTCGCGCTCGTCCTCAGTAGAACTACGTCCAGATTCTCTGACCTCGCCAATATGATTTGGATGATCGTTTTGAAATGCACGCAGTTTTTCCCAGTGTGCATGCAACACTTGCAGTTGCACCGCGCCATACTTTATCTGCAGGTCTTCCTCTTCGTGAACCTTGATTAGCATTGCGAAGAGGGGTGACTCCTGTATCTTGCCCTTCATCGGGTCGCTGTTCGCTTTGCTTTTTCCTGAGTGCGTCGCGTTCATCCCGAAAGCGACTTGCGGGCCAATCCGATCGGAGATCTCGTCCTTCCGATCGATGATGTGTTGGAACAGTTCAGGCCATTGTTGAAAGGGGTCCATCCCGAACCAGCCCGGAGGGTTCGCAGTCGGCGCATTAAAGATCGATAGGAGGTTGCGCGATACGAGCAGAAGACATCTTAGGTCAAGCGGAGGTCGCGCCGTAAGCAAAAACCTTTGGAACGGGCGACGAAGGTGCGCGCGCATCAAACTTGGAAGCAAATAGGAGCAGGCTCTTTGAGGTCGCATCCGGTAGAATTCGTTGTTCTCGTTCAGATGTTTCTGATGTTGAATGCTCCCAAGCAGAGAATCACTGGCGGGTCTGAGATTGAGAGCGAACACTCAATGTAAAAAACTCCGGGCCTCTATTTGCCTCGGATTGTGCCGCAATTGTGCCCGGAGAAACGATGAATGTCGCAGCCCTGCGGCGGCCAGTGAGGAACTTATCGGCAGTTACAGAAAATCTTTCAATGGTTTAAGGATATTGATCTAGTAACGTAATGGATCGTGTTGTCGTAGCAATGACAACAAACCTGCGGGTGGCGCAGATCAGGAACAGCGAAATCATGGCGGTACCGAACAGGTCACCGCATCGAGGATCTACAACAGCGCTCCCTCGGCTAAGTTCAGGGGCTCGAATCACCGATCACCATTCAAAAAGTCTTTAGTGCGAACCATTCCACCACGGCCGGGGCTGCCGCGTGGCACTTAGTAACGTCGGTCCCTTCCGAAACAATAGCGCTC
>Ga0181520_10002985_pt1 | contig 30449 bp, 19 predicted proteins | sample PEATcosm2014_Bin_29_FD_132451 | JGI IMG/M metagenome (GOLD analysis project Ga0181520, IMG submission 132451) | Peatland microbial communities from MTU Mesocosm Facility, Houghton, MI, USA - PEATcosm2014_Bin02_30_metaG | ecosystem: Environmental > Terrestrial > Soil > Wetlands > Peat | place...
CGGGGCGAGCGTGGCGGGGCCGGGTGAATTCACGGCCCGGGCTCTGTTCACCGGGAAACTGGATTTGTCGCAGGCCGAGGGCGTCGCGGCGGTGGTGTCGGCACAGAACCGGCGGCAATTGCGTGCGGCGCGGCGATTGGCGGCTGGCGAATTGTCGCGCCGGCTGGCGCCGATGACCGAGGCGCTGGCGGATATTGTTACGCTGGTGGAAGCGGGCATCGACTTCGCCGATGAGGGGATCGAGGCAATTTCGCCGGCGGATGCCCGGCACCGACTGACGCAGTTGCACAGCGACCTGCGTGAGCTATTGGAAAGCAGCGAGCGTTTCGAGCGGATGGGCGGCGTCCCGTCGATTGTGCTGGTAGGCAGGCCCAACGCTGGCAAGAGCACGCTGCTGAATGCCTTGTGCGGCCGGCCGCGGGCGGTCGTGTCCAGCACGGCTGGGACCACGCGCGATGTGCTGTCGGCGGAGGTGCTGCTCAAGAGCGGCACGGCCTGCCTGCTCGACATGGCGGGGATTGATGATGCGCCCGATGCGGTGGGGGGCGCGGAAGACGATTTGGCGATGCGCCGGATCGAGCGTCGCATGCAGGAGTTGGCGCAACAAGCGGCGGCGACCGCGGATGTGGTGGTGCTGGTCCGCGATGCGACCGACCCGCGCGAGTCGATAAAACTGGATCGGCCCGTGGATGTGATCGTGCGCACGAAGATCGATCTGGCCGGCCCAATCGCTTTTACCCCCTCGCCCTGTACCCAGGGAGAGGGAGGGGGTGAGGGTTCTTGCGATAAGGCGCGATCACCAAATGCGACCCCCACCCTAACCCTCCCCCTGAGTACAGGGAGAGGGGATAAGAGTGCTGATTTGTTGGCAATAAGCGCGATCACTGGTCTAGGAATGGATGCGCTGCGCGATCGTCTGGACCGTGCGGCCTTTGGCCAAAGCGGAACCAGCGCCGGCGAAGGCGCGATGGCGCTAAACGCGAGGCATCGGCTGGCGATCGAGTCGGCCGGGGCGGCGATAGAACGGGCGCTGGAGCGGGTGGATACCAGCGAATCGGAATGGGTGGCGGCCGAGTTGCGCGCGGCGCTGGATGAATTGGGTTCGATTACCGGGGTCGTGTCGCCGGATGATATTCTGGGGCGAATCTTTTCGACGTTTTGCATTGGAAAATAGTCCAGATGGCTGTGGACGAGAAGAAGAATCACGGTGTTTACTAAAGCTAGGCATTTGTCGTAATATGCCGATAGAACGTAAAGGACGGCCGGGTGACCATGGATCCCGCTCAAAAGGTGCTGCGTCTGATCCGCAAGGCCGGCGTGCTGCGTCCGCGGGATCTGGGTGAACAGGGCATACCGCGGCAATACCTCTCAATTCTCGAAGGCCGAGGCCTGATTCACCGGATAGGGCGCGGTCTGTACGTGCTGGCGGACGGCGACAACGTGACCGAAAACCATACGATCGCCGAGGCATGCAAACGTGTGCCGGAGGGCGTCGTCTGCCTGCTGTCGGCCCTTCGTCTGCACGGCCTGACCACGCAGGCGCCGTTTGAAATCTGGATGGCAATTGACCGCAAGGCGTGGCTGCCGAAAGTGGATCGTCCGCCAATCCGTTTCGTTCGCTTTTCCGGGGCGGCCCTCACCGAGGGCGTGCAGCGACGAAAGATCGAGGGCGTCGCAGTCCGGGCCTACTGCCCCGCCAAGACGGTCGTTGATTGCTTCAAGTACCGCAACAAGATCGGGCTGGATGTCGCCATGGAAGCGCTGCGCGAGTGCCATCGCCTGAAGAAGGCGACGTTCGACGAGCTGTCGTATTTCGCCAAAATCTGCCGTGTCGCAAATGTCATGCGGCCGTATATGGAGGCGGTGGCGTGAGCGAGAAGGCGAGGAACATGCCGGCTTCCGTTCGCCAACGGCTCCTCAACCTCGCACGCGAGCGCAAGGACGAATTCCAGCTTGTGTTGGTTCGGTACGGGGTGGAGCGATTGCTCTATCGGCTCAGCGTATCGCCCAATGCCAGCCAGTTCGTCCTGAAGGGAGCAATGCTCTTTGAGCTTTGGACGGGTCGGCCGCATCGCTCGACCACCGACGTGGACTTGCTCGGGTCCGGTGATGACGACGTGAGTCGGCTTGTGACGATGTTTCAGAGGGTTTGCTCCCGGCGTGTGGAGGATGACGGACTGGCCTTCTGGCCCGAAAGTATTCACGGCGGGCTGATCCGGGAGGACCAGAGGTACGGCGGCGTACGAATCGAGATGACGGCGACGCTTGAAAGATCCCGCATTCCGATCAAGATCGACATCGGCTTCGGTGATGCCATCACGCCGAGCGCCGAACAAGTGCGGTATCCGACCCTTTTGGGGCTGCCGGCGCCGATCGTGCTGGCATATCCCAAGGTGACCGCTGTCGCCGAAAAGTACGAAGCCATGGTGAGCCTCGGAATAGCCAACAGCCGGATGAAGGATTTCTATGATGTCTGGGTGTTGGCGCGGGATTTCGATTTTGACGGTAATCTGCTGGGGAAGGCCATAGGCGCGACATTTGCCCGTCGACGTACGGTATTGCCCGGTATTCCACCGACGGCGCTGACGTCCGATTTTGCAAATGACAAGGCGAAGCAGTCTCAATGGACGGCGTTCGTGCGGCGTGGGCGGCTTGCGGTCAGCGCGCCGGCATTCGGCCATGTCGTGGAACTGCTGCACTCGTTCCTGTGGACTGTGAGCGAACGTATAGTCCGTGGGGACGGTGTCGGCCTGACGTGGGTTGCCGGCGGGCCGTGGAAGCAACTTCACCCCGAAAGCGATGACCCGAATCGGCGTGGCTAGGAGATTCGGCGCATGTTCGGTTCTCATCTCTCAATCGCCGGCGGAATGCACAATGCGCTCATTGAGGCGGACGGCCTGCATTTTCAGACTGTTCAGGTGTTCACCAAGAACCAGCAGCAATGGAATTGGCGGCCGTTGTCGGATGACGAGGTCGCCCAGTGGACGGCCCATCGCAAGCGGCTGGGATTCACCCTTACCGTCAGCCACGACAGCTATCTGATCAACCTGGCGTCGCCGGATGAAGCGCTGTGGAAGAAGAGCATCGGGCTGTTTGTCGAAGAGGTTCGGCGCTGCGCGGCGCTGGGGATTCCGTATTTGGTGACTCATCCGGGGGCGCATATGGGAACGGGCGAGGAGATTGGCCTGGCGCGCGTGGCCGAGGCTCTGGATATCGTGCATGAGACGGTGGGGCCGGTGGATGTGGTGACGTGTCTGGAAATCACGGCCGGGCAGGGGACATCGCTGGGATATCGTCTGGAGCATCTGGCGACGATCATTGAAAAGGTGAAATCGCCCAGGCGGCTGGCGGTGTGTCTGGACACGGCGCACCTGTTCGCGGCCGGATATGATTTTCGCGGCCGGCGCTACGGCAAATTCCGCAAGGAGATCGACGCGACGGTGGGGCTGGAGCGGATCAAGGTGTGGCACCTGAACGACTCGAAAAAACCGCTGGGCAGCCGGGTCGATCGGCACGAGCACATCGGCCTGGGCACGATCGGTGAAGAGGGGTTCCGGCCCATCGTGCGCGACCGCGATTTCCGCTCGGTCCCGAAAATCCTGGAAACGCCCAAGGCCGCTCATACCGACGGCCGGCCGTGGGATGCGGTAAATCTCGCCGTCTTGCGCCGCCTGGCGGGATTGGCGGATTGACCGGCGACTTCTCCCCGCTCACGTCGCCCCAAGGCGGTCGGGGTTCAATCCCGCAAGTTCCGGCCGGGTGAAAATACCGTCCTTGCGCACAATGTCCCCGTCGAAGCGGATTTCCCCACCGCCGTAGTCCGGCCGCTGGATGCACACCATGTCCCAGTGGATCTGGCTGTGATTTCCATTATCGGCATCGTCGTACGCCTCGCCGGGGGTCATGTGAAAGCTGCCGGCGATCTTCTCGTCAAAGAGGATGTCCTTCATCGGCTGGAGAATCTGCGGATTCATCGCCAGCGACCATTCCCCGATATACCTCGCCCCCTCGTCCGAATCGAGAATCGTATTCAGCTTGGCCGTCTGCGCCTTGCCGTTGCACGACGCATCAACGATCTTGCCCGCCTTGAACACCAGCCGCACATTGCTGAACAGCGTGCCGCGGTACAGCGTGTCGCAGTTGTACTGCAACGTGCCTTCGATCGAATCGCGCACCGGCGCCGTAAACACCTCGCCGTCGGGAATATTGCTCCTCCCAAAACACGCGATCGCCGGGATGCCCTTGATGCTGAAATCCAGCTCCGTGCCCGGCCCGGTGATCCGCACCCGATCGGTCTTGCGCATCAGCTCCACCAGCGGGTCCATCGCCTTTTCCATCCGGCCGTAATCCACCTCCGCACACACCCGGAAATAGAAATCCTCAAACGCCTCCGTGCTCATCCCCGCCGCCTGCGCCATGCTCGGCGTCGGCCAGCGCAGCACCACCCATCGCGTCTTGCGCACCCGCACATCCTGGTGCACCGGCGTCCACCAGTTCCGCTCATACAGATTCATCTTCTCCGGCGGCACATCCGACAATTCCGTGATGTTGTGGCTCCCGCGTACCCCGCAATAACACTGCATCGCCTCCATCCGCGACTTTTCCACCTGACCCAGCAGCGTCATCTGCTCGGCCGTCGCCGCGTTGAACAGCGCCCGCAATACCGGCTGCTGATACGTGGTGGCCAGTGGCAACCCCCCGGCTGTATGCACCTGGCCAATCAACTCGGCCGTAAAATCCGTCGGAATGTCAAACGCCTCGATCAGCACCTTGTCGCCGCGCAGCACGCGCATGGAATGATGAACCAGCACACGGGCCAAAGCCGAATAACGGGGGTCTTTCATTGGTGTCTCCTTGGGCGGCGTCAGCCGGCCGCACGGCATATATAAGGCGGATCGCCGCGCCTGCCAATCCGCTTCACAAAATGCAATTGAACCGCCGGGGCGCTGTTGGGTTGAATCTGACAAGGTGACAGGGTGACAGGGTGACAGGGTGACTGGGTGACGGGTGACAGGGTGACAGGGTGACAGGGTGACAGGGTGACAGGGTGACAGGGTGACACTGTAAGAGAAGCGTCCCGGTCCTGCTCTTGCTCCTTCTCCTGCTCTTAATCATCTTCATAATCCTAATCCTCATCTTAATCCTGTTCCGGCCACGCGCTCTGGAGAGCAGGATTAAGATAAAGATGAAGAGTAGGAAGACGATTTAGAGCAAGAAAAGGATCACGACCACCCGTCACCCAGTCACCTTGTCACCTTGTCACCCCGTCACCCCGTCACGCTGCCCCACTCCAGCCCTTGGAGCACGAAATCCCCGCCCGACTGCATTTTCCGTCTCCCCCATCGCACCCCCGCTGGACATCCTGTACAATGGAGAGGCCGGTAGCGGACTAGGACCAGCGGAAAAGGGGCTGGATTAAAGGAATTGCCGATGGGGCACCATCGAACGGACCGTCATTCGCAACGCTTTACCCGATCAGGCTTTACGCTTGTCGAACTCATGGTGGTCATCGGCATCATCGTCGTCCTGGTCGGCATCCTCATCCCCGTCGTCTCCCGCGTCCGCATGAGCGGCTACGCCGCCAACACCCAGCAGGAAATCTCCGTCATCGAAAACGCCATCGCTCGCTACTACGACGATTTCCACGCCTATCCCGGGCCGTTCCCGAATTCACAGATTGCCCTTGGCAACGTCCCTGGCGGAGCCCAGGTCAAGGATCAGAATCAGAATACATATCCCGTGACGATGTCCGAAAACTGCTTCCTTGGCCTCGTGGGGGCAATAACCTCCACGGACGCGGTGACTGGGCCCGCTGTCGGCACTGGCCCGCTGTCCCTCAATCCTCTCGTACCCAAGAGATACGCCCCCTACATCGATGGCGTCACGTTCTCCAGCAACTCGATCGCGTCATATACCGCCGACGCCCAGGGCAACCCGCTGCCGCTCAGTACGGTCGGCCTGGCCGGCGCCGGCATGGATTCCCCTGTTCCCGAATTCATGGATCGCTTCCCCATTGCCCGGCCCATTCTCTACATGCGAGCCAACGTCGGAGCAACCGGCGTCATCTCAAAACTTGGCTCCACAATGGCCGGCCAATACCAATACGATCTCGGGCAAATTTCGGCCTACACCACCGGCACCACCGGTCCCAACAACGTGGTGCATCCGCTGAGCGACTTGGGTGTTAACAAATACAACACTCCCTACACGCTTTGGCCCTCAGGCACTCCCGCAAACTCGGTGGACGCCATCGTCTATTTCACGGCCGAGTCCGTCGTGCCCACGAACCTCAACGACCCCAATGCCACCGGCACGCCCCGCGCCAAAGACGGCTACATCCTCATCAGTGCCGGCCCCGACGGCCTCTACGGCACCTACGACGACATCTGCAGCTTCGGCCCGGTTCAACAATGACCCCAATGACCGACACCACCCCAAATACCGATCCGCTTCTTTTCCCCTCTCCCTGTACTCTGGGAGAGGGTAGGGTGAGGGCCTTCCCCCGCGGCTTCACCCTCGTCGAACTCCTGGTCGTCATCGGCATCATCGTCATCCTGATGAGCATCCTCCTCCCCGTCCTCTCCAACGTCCGCAAGAAAGCCGCCATCACCGCTCAGAAAATGGACTTCCAGGTCATCGGATCGGCTCTGGAACAGTACAAGAGCGATTTCAACGTCTATCCGCTGAATTCTGGATTTGCGCTGAGCGCAACCGGCCAATATACCATCGGCCCGCTCGCCGCCGCCATGATCGGACCCGGCCCGGCCGTCACCGACGCCAGCAACCACAACGGCGACGGCAAGGACGGACCTGGATTTATCGCTTTGGGAAGAAAGGTCTACGGCCCGTATCTGACGCCCGACAAGTTCGCCATCGCCTGGCTGCCCAACGGCAACGGCTCCATATTGGTCCCCTTTATCCTCGACCACTGGGGAACCCCCATCGAGTATTTCCCGGTCTACAACCCGCCAATCTACACCATTGCCAACGGCACCGCGGTCAATCGGACCCTGATCGGCTCGGCGGCCAACGGCGGCGCTGTTTTCGACCAGCGCGATTCAATCAGCATCGTCGGCTCCGGTATCGGTTCTGGCACGGCTCAAGCCCTTCTTTACAAACTCGGCGTTACCTCCATCGGCGCCAACTCCATCACCCCTCCCGAAACTCTCGCCTCATTCAACGGCTATCTCCTGATCTCCGCCGGCCCGGACGGCTTGTTCACCAACCTGGCCAACGCCGGCTCGAGCGACCCCTCCACCTACATTAACCGCGCCGACGATGTCTATAACTTTGAAAACTAACCCGAATTCTGACAAGGTGACGAGGTGAAGGGGTGACAAGGTGAAATTGATCCCCCAAACCATGAATTTCTCACCAAGTCACCCTGTCACCAAGTCACCTTGTCAGTATCACCGGCCGGTGGACAAACCGAATAATTTGCCAATGACACTCGCCACCGCCCACCTCTCCCCCGCTCCCCCGCTCCGCCGCTCCCGCCGTGGCATTGTCCATTGTCCATTTTCCATTATGCATTGCCGCCGTGGCTTCTCCTTCACAGAAGTCCTCTTCGCCGTCATGCTCCTTGGCATCGGCTTCATCATGATTGCGGCCGTGTTCCCCGTCGCCATCCAGCAAAACCAGGCCACCCTCCAGGAAACCACCGCCCAGGCCGTCGCCAACGACGCCATCAATCAGCTCCGCAACCTGTCGGTCACGTCCGCGGGAACCATTTTTCAAACGACAAATGGCTCCTACGCGGGGATCAACGTGCCGTTGTGGGCACAACAGTACGGCCTTAATTTCATTGATTCCGCCGACCCCCGCTTCGCCTGGGTCGCGTTCTATGCCCGCAACAACGGCGAGAATGACGCCCGGCTCATCATTCTTGTACTGCAAAACCACAACTCGACCGTGCAGTCGTCCCCCGCAGTGCCGCTGCCGCCCGGTATCCTGACGCAGGGCGACACCTACCCTCTTAGCCACTTGCCGTCTACCGCAACTCCGCCGTTTTATGTCGGCCCGCCGATCATACCGGGATCGCAGGTCAACGACTCGGTTCTCAATACTGGGTCAGCGTCGGCGCAGATGCGTTCACCGGTCATGGCGCCGATTGTCGCTTCGGTCTTCTACAACGCCGACGGAACCAGCTCCATCGCCATGAGCGCATTGGACGTAACCAGCTCGACTCCTTTTCCAGGCAATTACGATCAACCCGTTACTTGGGCTGCCCCGGGGGCGTTCGTGGTCGTCGCCTGGGACGCCGCGGGCGGAATGGCCGGCCGTGTGTTCCGTTTGGGGCAATCGCTTACCCCGAACGAACTGAATTGGGTGGCGCAATTTGGCGGACCAAGTGTGGGGCCGGGGCTAACTGGGTTTCAACTCGTCCCCGGCTTTGATCTGCGTCAGGACCAGAGCGAATACCGCGGCGTCGTGGCAAACCTCAAGGGCGTCCCACCGACCGGCGGCCCAACCGTCTATGGCTTGGGCGTCTTCGTCGTCGGCACCCCGACGAACCCGACTCCAGTCGCCGCAATAGGCACTACGGCCCCGTTTCTCTATGAATTAACCGGCTGCCCATCCGGCACGGCCCAGGACATCGCCGTCTTTACCGCCACCATCCCATGCAAATGAGCCACAAGACAAAGAAATTTTCACCGCAGAGACGCCGGGATCGCAGAGCGTTCATTCTGACGCGATCGGTCTCTCCGCGTCCTTGGCGACTCTGCGGTAAACATTCTTATTCCCCCGGCTTCACCCTCGTCGAGGTCATGATCTCCATCGCACTCATGCTCGTGCTCATGATCGGGATCAACCAGGTCTTCAAAGCCACCGGCCAGGCCATCGGCGCCGGCAACGCCGTCGCCAGCATTGCCCGCGACGCCCGCGAATCCTCCACCAATATCTTCGACGATCTCAACCACGTCTCCCCCGATTGCCCCATGTTCTTCATCAACGAGACGGCCGTCGCCCAATACAAAAACCAGGCCGACTACGCCTCCAACGCCTACGGCCCGCAGCCGCTCAACCGCACGGATGTGGGCAAAACGGTCTCCCTCCTGATGGACCCCGACCGCGGCCACTACGCCTCGACGATGGGCTTCTTCGCCTCCGGCAATTTCACCCGCCATACGGCGCCGGATGGTTATGTCGCGCCGCTTTCCAACGGGGCCGCTCAGGATGCGTTTGTCTGGTATGGGCATGTCGCGCAGCCACTCAACAGTGTCATCGCCTCGGGCAATCCCACCAACGACAATCCACCGAATTACAATGGCCCGCAGGATTTCATCCCCGGATTCGATCCAAATAGCGCCCAGGGCTATTTTGCCGCCGATTGGGTATTGGGTCGACAAGTCACGCTTCTGAGCGGTGGCGCTGAAGCGTCGGTCCAGGCGAAAGATCCTGGCCTTCAGTTTCAGCCCACGGCCGCCCTGCAAGGCACGCCTGCACCATACGGCGGTACGCCGCCAAACGTAACGCCGCTGGGATATGACGTTCAAGTGCCCGTCGCCTTCTCATCGCCGCCGACCGGCTCGCAGTTCCCCAACTGGGTTAGCGAGCAATCCCGCTGTGACATGGGCGCGGCCACTCTCGACCAGATGCGCAATCGCATACGCGATGCCTACATCGCCGACAGCAACAGTGCGGGAATACTTACCGCCCCGTGGTGGACGCCGTTTGTTTTCACGGTCGGCCCAACAAATTGGCAAGGTCTGATGGCAAGCGGCGGCCCAATAGCGTGGCAGCAGGTGCCCAGCCGCCCGGCGTCGTATTTGCCAGTGTTCCGTTACGAGATCAATACCCTCTATCAGCCGCCGGTGGATGCCACGGCCATGGCGCGCATCACGCCGTATCTGATGGCCCATGCCTCGCAGTTCATTGTCGAATACGCCGGGGATTACGTTCAGCAGAACCCCGCCGGCGGCGCTCTGACCGGCGCTGGACCTGATGGGCAACTCGACTACTTCTACGATGCCACCGGCACCAAGCGAATCCGGTGGTACGGCCTGCCGCGCTATGATGCGGCCGTACCGCATACGTCCGCAACGATCGCCGGCGGCGGGCTTGGCCTGAACGGGTATTTTCCGGATGTCATTCCGTTGCGTGATTTTCTGTACATGATGAGTCCGTTTGGCAATGGGACCAGCCCCGGTTACTACACACTGCCGTTCAGCCCGGAGAAATACGTCAGCTTCCCGGTCGCCGCCGATTACGCCGCCGCATTTACATCGCCCAATTACGTTGCCGGCACGACGGGCGACCCCATGTACACCTGTGTCTGGACGAACAACACGCCGTGGATGATTCGGATCTTGGTGAAAGTGGACGATCCCAACGGCCAACTGCAGGGCGGGCCGTGGTTTGAATACATCTTCACGCTCAGGAAGTAGCCGGGGGAATTTTCACCGCAGAGGCGCCAAGTACGCAGAGGAAGCCATGCAGAATGTGAAGTCAAATCCGACTGATAACACTAAACCAGCGAGGCAATTTGCGCATTGTTCGTTGATCGGACTCCCCCAATCCTCCGCGTCCTCTGCGCTCTCCGCGGTTATAATGCATTCTTCCCGCCGCCGGGGTTCGGTTCTCATTCTCGTGGTGGTGCTGCTGGTGCTGCTGGCGCTGATCGGGACGGCCTACATCTCCAGCGCCCGCACCGACCGCGTGGCCTCCAACACCAGCCTGCAAAACCTCAACATCAACCTCCTGGCCGACTCCGTCGCCGCCGCCGCCGAGGGAATGGGCGTACAGGCCAATACCAGCATCAACGGCCCCGCGAACCCCGTCTCCAGCGCCACCACCGGGCTGGCCGACCGCGTGCCGTCCTTCGGCCTGGGCGGCGCCTTTCCCGGCGGCGTTGCTTATTGGGCATCGCTGACGAACGCATTCCAAGGCGGCACGGCCTTTGAAGACCCCGGTTACTCTCCAACGCTGTGGCAAGCCCTGCCCCAATCCACGGCGGCCCCCAACGCACCGCCGTCGAACAATGGCGTGCTTGATCTCTACGCTCCAGTGACCGGCCAGCTATATCCCGACGTGGTCTCGCCATTCAACCAGATATTGGTCAACCGGCCGCAGAATGTCGTGCCGACGTTCGTTCCGATCTATCGCGGCCCAACCCCGCCAGCGATCAATCCGCTGCATCCGGCGTTACTCATCAATCTTGGCGGCACCTACGTTCCGGTCCTAGCCGGCGACGCCGACGGCGACGGGATTGCCGACTGCCTGCTATGGCGAATCCCCAACGGCTACATCAACGGCGTGCAGTATTACGCCGGCGTCCGCATCATCGACAACAACGCCGCCGTCAATGTCAACACCGCCTTTAGTCGGGATTACGACTATGTCGCCGGTGGGGCGTCCCCGCCTCCTGTGGCGCCAAATTACGGGTTCTTCCGATCGGGAACCGGACTGTTCGAGTTGCTGTCCAGCTATGTTCCGGCCGGTCCCGTGCAAGCGCTGCCAACCAGCGAGATCGACAAGCTGACCAGCTATACGTGGACCGGCATCCCGAGCCCCGCCTGGCCCAACGGCATTCAGCCGTTGACAATAGGGGATTACGGGAAGTTGATCCTCGCGTCCCGGATTGGCAATCCGCTAAACTGGAATGGCGATGTGGCTCAGGCGATTCCGCGCAGCGACAGCGCTGAACTGGCCAACGGATTCTGCGTTGTGAGCCCGCAGACCAGCGCCGGACAAAGAGCGTCCTTGCTAGAGGCGCTGCTCGCCCCGTCGATCGTCGCCCCGGAGCATGTCGGACCATATTCGGCGGATACGAGCCTTACGTCGGTTTCAAGTTGGTACGCCAACAACTTCGCCGGGATGAATGTCCCCACGACGCCGTCAGCCGTGTCCCCGCGTCCGATCCTGACCACTCGCAATCCCACATCGAATGCCATCAACCCGAAATTCGAGTCGACGGGGACCGTCGGTGGTCCGACCTCGCCGCTGGTTCCGGGCATGCTTCCTTATGTGGCCAGCACCAAGAGCATTCCCAACTCGTACGGCACAACGACAAACGCGGCACCGGGATGGCAACAGGGGACGCAGTACAGCCTTAACGACATCGTTTCCAGTGGCGGCATGACGTACATCAGCGTCGCGAACGGCAACACGGGCAACAATCCGTTGGACACGGTCCCGGCCGACAAAATGTATCAATGGTGGAAACGTCAACCCTGGCATCCCATCGCCGGCAAAACCAGTGTGAACACGGCCACGTTCCGCGACCTCTGGCGGGCGTATTGGATGGCGATGTGCAATCCCAGCGCGCCGAACCAGCCCGCAGTCAACCTCGCCCTCGGGTATAACAGTAACTCCACTGCGTCGCAGAATTACGATCCTTATCAGGTCATGTCGCCCGTTTCCGGCGGCTACAATCCGTTCTACAGTACCGCAATCGTCAAGGCCGGGGCGCAATCATCCACACTGACCCAGGCCATGTTCCGATCCAGCTTGCGCGATGATCGCTACACCGGGTTTGCCGTCGGCGGCACAAACTCGATCAATGGCCCCGGCGGCGCGAGCGTCAATCGGTTCGATCCGCAGAACATGATGCTCCTCCGCGCGGCGCTGGCGGCCGTCAATACTCTGGCCATGCGCTCCGGCGGGTACAACAAAGATCTCAACGCTCCGGCCGGCACGCTATTTCCCGCCGTCGTCAGCCGCACGATCACGCTCAATGCCAATGTTGACCAGGTTGCTCTTGCGGCCGGCACTCCGCAGACTCCGACAAGCCCCGGCGGAACGGCCGTCATGCCGGTCACTGTTCAGGTCTACAGCACCGCGCCCCAGCCATACATCACCGAGGTTTTTGTCGACACGGATGAGACGGCCGGCGCGCAGAACGACCCCAACTCGAACGGTACCAGCGGCAACCCCAAGGGATACATTGCCATTGAGTTGTACAACCCCTGCTCCGCGCCGGTGAATATCAACGGCTGGCAACTGGCCGTGCTGGATCGCCGCGTTGCTTCCGGGACTCCTGCGCCCTCTCCGGCGATCGGGGTCACTTCGACATACCCCAACATGACAATTGACGCGAATCCGGCTTCAACACTGGCCGGCCAGTACATCGGCGCGCTGGCGCCGACGGCGACCGGCATCGCGGCGGGCACACCGGAAACGACTATTCTGCCGTATCACTATCTGGTTCTGGAGAACTTCAACCCCGCCGGTTCCACCGGCAACGATGCCCAGTTTCGTCCCAGCGTGCTGCACCTGCCCACAACGGGCACGCTTCAGAATGCGACCAACGTGACGAACTACCCCAACGCCGCCTCACTTTACGTGCCCAATCTCGACTACGCGATCAACGATACGACCACGCGGACACCTGCCGTGAACGTCCCCGGCGGGGAACTGGTCCTCCTGCGGCCGCGCATGAATGATCTGGGCGGCAACCCCGTCTATACCAGTTGCGACGATCCGGACAATCTCTACAACGAAGGCACACTGAGCGCGCCCAATCTTTGCCAGATGGTTCCGGTGGATTCGTTCGATTTTACTGGCATCTCGCAGATGACCAGCAAGACGGCCCCCAATTACAGTTACATCCATTACGTGCGCGCCACAGACAATCCCACCGCCACGACGCACTTTGGATATTGGCGGTGCGTCTGGCCGGGTCGCTATGACGGGACGCAGGGATCGGGCACGACGATCACCCCGCGACAGGAGACGGTGGATTTCAGTTCCAGTGAGGCGGCTGGTGATACCACGCAGACGCCGGCAGTGCCCTGGGCTCCGATTACGCTGACCACTCCCGCGGCCTTCGGCGTGCCCGGATATCCGACCAGCTACAACGCCTTTGCGCCGATGATGTTCGGCGACTACCGCATGCCGGGGCCGAATCCGCTGACCAACGGCACGGCCGCGCAATTCCCGTACGGCGGCTTTGCCCGCGACGGCGATTTGCTTCAGGTTCCGTTTGTCGGGGCTTACACGGTCTTCCTCCCCGGGAATTTCCGCGGCAACGTCGTCTGGCCGGCGTCGTTTCTGGAAATGAACTCGTTGCCGATGGATGTCAGTTTCTCCGATGACTGCGATTCGCTGGCCGGCGCTTCCGATGACCCGGTCGAGAACGTCGGCCGATTCTGCCCTATTTTCAACAGCAACGGAACGCCCGTGGCGTTTGCCGTCGGCCAAACGCTCGGGCAGCCGTCGACTACGCAGATACCTGACCCCGCGTACCGATTCGAGACCAATCAGGGCGGCAATACGTTTAACGGGTGGGGGATCATGATTACCGGAGGGAGTCCGGGCGCGGGCGCCTTCGGCAAAATATCCGGTTACAACGACGCGGCCGTTACCCCTAGTCCGAATACTCTTCTCATGTCAACGCAGCCTTTGAACAGCACATTCGGCACGCCTGGCTCCTATATGCTTACGCCGCCGGGCGGCACAAACGGCGCCGCCTACTACTGGACGGGCAACATTTTCAGTTATCTTACGGTCACAGACCCGTCGGACGACTATCTTCCCAACGTCGATCCAGGGGCCAATGTGCAGTCGCCCCAATTTGGCTCTGCGGCATACACGCTGACCCTGCCGACTATCAGTTCGCCGTTCCCCGTGAACAACGACGATTTCACGAAGAATGGCGATCAGACGCAGGAACACACGATCGGCGTGGACGGGCTGATTAACATCAACACGGCGTCGGCCAAGGTGTTGTCGATGCTGCCGTGGGTGCCCGGCGACCCGAACGGCATTGACGAAACGATCGGTCAGGCGATTGTCGCCGATCGCGCGAACGGGCCGTACAACAACATCATGGACCTGGCGCGCGTCATGGTGCAGGTGTCGGTGCCGCCTCACCAGTCAGTCTGGCTTCCCCTGTCACTGATTCGCTCAAATGGCGGCGTGAATCCCGCGCCGCCGACGTCGGCCGAGGGAAACGTCATCAATGCGGCGGGCGATCCGCTGTTCCTCAATGACAATAGCCTTCGGTTCAGCGGCATGCCCTATGTTCCGCCGGTGGGCGATTTCCAGACGCAGTTTTTGGCGATTGATCGGGTGAGCAATTTGATCACGACGCGGTCGGATTCGTTTACGGTGTATGTGGTGGTGGAGGGGTGGACGAATCCCGGAACGCCGACGGCCGCACTTGTCAGCACCCGGCGGGTGGGTTACATCCTGGACCGCAGCGGCATCACACCGACGAATTCCTCGCCGAAGCTGATTGCGATTCCGGGGAATTGACAGGGTGACAGGGTGACAGGGTGACAAGGTGACAAGGTGACAGGGTGACAAGGTGACAGGGTGACAGGGTGAAACGCGTGGGGGGCTTTGGATGGAGGGCTTGTGGCGGCAAGAATTCGGTCGCATCGGGATCTGGAGGTCTTTCAGCGGGGGATGGAAGCTGCGATGGCCTTGTTTGAGTCGACCAAGGCATTTCCGGCGGAGGAAAGGTATTCGTTGACCGATCAGATGCGGCGCTCGTCGCGGTCTGTATGTGCGAACGTCGCCGAGGCATGGCGCAAACGCCGGTACGGGCCGGCATTTATAAGCAAGCTCTCGGATGCCGAAGCGGAAGCGGCCGAGACGCAGGTATGGATCGAATTCGCGGTCAAATGCGACTACATCGCGCCGCAAGCCGCTCGCCCCCTGTACAAGGCCTATGAGGGCATCACCCGCACCATCGTCGGAATGATCAACCATCCCGAAACCTGGTTGCTCAACCCTCTTCCCAAATAGCCTCGTCGTCACCCAGTCACCTTGTCACCAAGTCACCTTGTCACCAAGTCACCCAGTCACCTTGTCACCAAGTCACATCTGATCCGGGTGCTCGATGCCGAGGAGGTCCATCGCGCATTCGAGCGTTCGGACGGCGGCGTCGCACAGGACCAGCCGGGCGGTGCGCTGTGGCTGGGGGCTTTGCAGGACCGGGCATTGATCCCAGAATGTCGTGAACCGGCAGGCCAGATCGTAGAGATAGCTGCACAGGAGATGCGGCCGGAGCTCGCGGGAGACCAGGTCGATGATCTCGCCCAGACGCAGGATCATGCGGGCGAGTGCAAGCTCGGCCGGTTCGGTGAGCGTGATGCGGTCGACAGGGTCGTCGGGGTTCCAGTCGCCCTTGCGGAAGATGGAGCGGATGCGGGCGTGGGCGTATTGGAGGTAGGGGGCGGTGTTGCCGTCCATGGCGAGCATTTTTTCGATCACGAACATGTAGTCGCTGGTGCGGTCCTTGACCAGGTCGGCGTATTTGATGGCGCCGATGCCGACGGCCTGGGCGATCTGTTCGCGCTGCAATTGCGGCAGATCGGGGCGTTTTTCGTTGACCAAAAGCGTGGCGCGGGCGACGGCGTCGTCGAGAAGATCGCGAAGTTTGACGGTGCCGCCGGTGCGGGTTTTGAACGGCTTGCCGTCCGGGCCGAGCATCGTGCCGAAGGATGCAAAATCAAGTGAACCTTCCGGCGCCCAACCGGCCTGCTGGGCGGTCCAGAAGACCTGGGTGAAATGCTGCTGCTGTCGGCTGTCGTGGGTGTAAATGACGCGATCGGCGTGGAGTGTTTGGAATCGGAAGCGGATGGCGGCCAGATCGGTGGTGGCGTAGAGATAGCCGCCGTCCGATTTCTGGACGATCAGCGGCGTGTCGAAGCCGGGGACATTGACGACGATGGCGCCCTGCGATGGAACGGCTAGGCCTTTCTTGAGAAGTTCGGCGACGACATCGGCGAGCATGGGGTTGTAGAACGACTCGCCGCGCTCGTCGGCCGGGGTGAGTTTGATCTTGAGGCGATCGTAGACGGCCTGGAAATGCCGGCGGGTTTCGTCGACGATCTGTTTCCATGCCGCCAGAGTGGCGGGATCGCCGCCTTGCAGGCCGACAACGGCGTCGCGGGCCGTGCGGGCGAATTCGGGGTCTTCATCAAACAGTTTCTTGGCCTGGCGATAGAAATCTTCGAGATCCTGGATGGCGCTGGTCTGGCCGGCCGGAATTGTGCGGTTCAGGAAGGCGATCAGCATGCCGAATTGGGTTCCCCAGTCGCCCAGGTGGTTTTGGCGGATGATGCGGTGGCCCTGGAATTCCAGGACACGGCTGAGGGCATCGCCGATGATGGTGCTGCGGAGGTGGCCGACGTGCATTTCCTTGGCGATGTTCGGGCCGGAGTAGTCGATGACGATGGTACGAGGCTGGGCGACGGGATCGATGGCCAGTCGCGGGTCGCGGCGGAGTTGGAGGATGCGGGAAGCGATCCAGGCGGGGGAGAGGCGGATGTTGATGAAGCCGGGCCCGGCGATTTCGGTTTTTGCGATGATGTCGGAGGCGGGGAGGTGTTCGAGGACTTGTTGTGCCACCTGGCGGGGATTGACCTTGCCGGTTCGAGCAGGCTCACCGCTGGCGGTTGTGGCGGAGAGGGTTTTGGAGAGGCTCATGGCGGCGTTGGCCTGATAATCGCCGAAGGATTCGTTCTGGGCGGGTCCGATTTGCGGGTCGGCATCCACGGCGAAGGCATCGGTAATGGCCTTGCGGAAGAGTTGCTGAAGCGATTGAGCGGGTGTGGGCATGGGGGGCGCTGGTTGATGGATCAAGGGAGATCGGCCCGACCATCGGAAAAAATGGCACGCGACCTTTCTCGGCGGGGGGCATGGTACAGTATATTGTGGCCGGTGACGAGACGGCCGGAGGGACGTGAACGGCAAAAGCCCCAACCGGGCGTGTGTGCGCCGGATGTTGGATTTGACCGGACGGGATGGTAATCCTAACGTTTCCGGGGAGAGTTGCGCCTGTCAATGGCAAAATTCAAGAGGTTAGATTTCATGAGCAATCGGCTGGCACGATGGATCGTAAGCGTTGCGGCGTTGGCGTGCATGGTTGCGGCGGGCATGCCGCTGTTGACGCGAGTGGCACGGGGTGACGCGCCGGGGGCGTCGGTGGATCAGCTCAAGGCGGACGCTTTCAGGTCGCTGCGATCCGGGCAGTTCCAGAAGATGAGCGAGCTTCTGGAGCAGGCGGCGGCGCAGGGGCATGACGCGAGCATCGTGCAGATGGCGGGTTGGACCGATGCCATGGCCAAGGAGGCCGCCACGTTTGACGCCGAGCGGCAAAAGGAATTCACCAGCCAGATTGACGATGTTCATAAGCTCCAGGCCCATCAACTGGACGACGATGCGGTTCACGAACTGGCATTGGCGTATGTGCGCGCTCCCGATCCGGCCGCGTTCGGCAAGGAGCCGTGGGTTGTTGACCTTGTCAATGAAGCCGCCGCCAGCGCTGCCCGATACAACGCCAATGAACAGTGGCTCAAGGCGCAGGGCTTATACGAGGACCTGAGCCTGCTGCAACCGGCCGATCCGCAGTGGAAGGACCAGCTCAAGCTGGTGACGCGGCGGATCGGGGCGATCGCGTTGTATACGCCCGAGGTGGCTCGCGGGCTGGTTGATAGCGAGGTGAAGGACCGTCAGGCGGCGCAGGCGATTCTGCATCCGGCGACGCAGCCGGCGGACGCGGTGGCCGGCGCGACGACCGCGCCATCGGCGACCACGCAGCCACAGACCGCGGCGGACACCTGGAAGGATTCGTTGCGCGGGGTCAACATTGATACGGTCGAGAGCGCCCTGGATGACGCCAACGAATATTATTACCGCGACACGACGTTCAGCTCGCTGATTCAGGGCGGCATCAGCGGATTGCGCATCATCGCCACCACGCACGGCCTGGACGAGGCGTTTCCCGGTTTGGCCGACGCCGCCAAGCGAACCAGATTCATCACCGCCCTTGATGATGCGGTCACAGCCGCCAAGACAATGGGCAACGGCCGGGAGATCGATCTGCACGACATGTTGGGCCGCTTGGAATCGGCCAATAGCCAGACGATTCAGATTCCGGCGGAAGTGTTCGCGGCGGAATTCGCCAGCGGAGCGCTGGGGACGCTGGATCCGTTCAGCACGATGATCTGGCCGCACGACGTGGCCGGGTTTACCAAGCTCACCAAGGGCACGTTCGGTGGCGTGGGCATTCAGATTCAGAGCGACGACGATGGGAGCCTTCGCGTCATCACGCCGCTGGAAGACAGCCCGGCCGACCGGTCCGGCATTGCTCCCGATGACATCATTACCCGCATCAACGGCAAGAGCGCCAAGGGCATCAGCATCGACGAGGCCGTCAATACCATCAGCGGCAAGCCGGGCGAGGCCGTCACGCTGACCATTCAAAGCCCCAATGGCATGGTCAAGGACCACACGATCGTGCGCGAGGAGATCAAGGTTCAGAGCGTGAAGGGATACACGCATCTGGCCAACGGCGGGTGGAATTTCTATGTTGATCCGCAGGAAAAGATCGCCTACGTGCATCTGACCAGTTTCACGTCCACCAGCTTCGACGAGATGAGCCGGGCCCTGACCGATCTCAACCACAGCGGAGCCCGCGGCATCATCCTCGATCTGCGAAACAATCCCGGCGGCCTGCTTCAGGCGGCGGCGCAGATCTGCAATCAATTCATCAAGGACGGCGTGATTGTCAGCACGCATCCCGATCGCGAGACACCCAATCAGCCGCAGGAAATGGACGCACGGGCGGAACGTGTCGAATGCAGTCTGCCGATGGTTATTCTCGTCAACCAGTATTCCGCCAGCGCCAGCGAGATCGTGTCGGGCTGTCTCAAGGATCATCACCGCGCCCTGATCGTGGGCGAACGCACCTTTGGCAAGGGGAGCGTGCAGAATCTCTATTCGCTGGACAATAACGAGGCCGAACTGAAGCTCACCACCGCGCATTATTATCTCCCCAGCGGCCGGTGCATCCATCGCGAGGAGAACAGCACGACCTGGGGCGTCGATCCGGACATCACCGTGCCGATGACGCCGGACCAGATGAAAACGGCGATCCTTGCGCGTCAGACCATGGACGTGCTTCGTCATGGGCCGTCCACGCAGCCGGCCCAGGATCTGCTTGGCGTCGATTCACAGCTTGCCGCGGGTCTGCTGGTGCTGAGGCTGGAGGTCAGCGACCAGTCGGCTCTGGCGGCATTGACGGCGGTGTCTGCTCAGCCGGCGCAGCCGTAGACGGCCGGATCGCCCGCCGCTGGGGCGAATACTTTGGCCGCGCCGTTGGCGCGGGCTCATAGTCCATGTCGTCACCCACGCCACGCGCGCAGCCGGAGTATTCCGTTCCGATCGGGCAGGCGTTCTCGATCGGGGCCGCTCATTTTCACGCCGGCCGGCTGGAGCAGGCCGAGGCCATTGCCCGCATTCTCATCGACGCCGATCCTCAGATGGCCGACGGGCACCACCTGCTGGGAGTCATCGCCTACCAGCGCGGCGACAACGAGACTGCGGTGGGCCACATGACCCGCGCCATCGAACTGAACCCGTCGGTGCCGGAATACTGTTCCAACCGGGCGCTGGTTCTGTGCCGGCTTGGACGAGACGCCGAGGCGGAGGCCGGCTTTCGCCACGCCCTGGCGATGGACCCGCAATTCACCGATGCGATGAGCAATTACTCCCGCTTCCTCTGCGACATGGGACGCGCGGACGAGGGTTTGCAGTGGGCCAATAAGGCCGTGTCCTTGCAGCCGGGTTCCGCGCCGGCCTGCAATCAACTGGGCATTTCGCTCATGGGCTGCGGGCGATTCAAGGAAGCCGAAGCTGCCTATCGGCGTGCCCTGGCGATCCAGCCGGATTTCAATCAGTTCCTGAACAATCTGGCCAACGCTCTGCATCAGCAGGGCCGACTGGATGAATCGGTTGCGATCTTCGGCAAGGCGATCGCTCTGGATCCCAGGGCCGTCGAGCCGCACATCAATCTCGCCAATCTGCTTCGCGACATGGACCGCATCGATGAATCCATCGCCGAATTCCATGTCGGCCTGTCGCTCAGGAGCGACCTGCCCGACGCGCTGGCGTGTCTGGGGACGACCTATCGCGAACAAGGCCGGATTGACCTGGCGGTCGACTACTGCCGCAAGGCGATTGCCCTGCAGCCCAGGTCCGCCGTCCTGCGCAGCAACCTGCTGTATCTTATTCAATATCATCCCGACTATGACAGCAAGGCTCTACTGGCCGAGCACCGGGCTTATGGCGAACTGGCGGTTGGCGAGGCTTCGGCGCGGACCGCCCGGCACGCCAATTCCGCCGATCCGGACCGGCCCTTGCGGATTGGCATGGTCTCGGCGGATTTCCGCACGCACCCGGTCGGCCGGCAGATTCTTCCGCTGTTCCGCCTGCGCGATCGCGCGGCGTTCCAATTCATCTGCTATAGCAACGTCACCCGGCCCGATAAGACCACCGATCTCTTCCGGCAGCTTGCCGACGACTGGCGGCCCATCACCGGAGTCGGCGATGACAACGCCGCGGAGCTTGTCCGCCGCGACGCCATCGACATTCTCATCGATCTGTCAATGCACACGGCCGGGCATCGCCTCGGCATCTTCACGCGCAAGCCCGCGCCGGTTTCGGCAACGTTCGCGGCCTATCCCGGCAGCACGGGCATTTCGCGCATCGACTGGCGAATCAGCGATCCGCATCTCGATCCGCCGGGCGCCGATGCGGACTACGTCGAACGAACCGCCCGACTGCCGCGATCATTCTGGTGTTTCGAGCCCGACCTCGACGCCCCGGATGTCAACCCGCTGCCGGCGCTGACCAATGGCTGCGTGACGTTCGGCTGTCTCGGCCACGCGTGCAAGGTCAACGCGACCGTCATCCCGCTCTGGGCCGCCGTCATGAAGCAATTTGATAACTCACGGCTGCGGTTGCTGGCCACTCCCGGCGCGGGCGTTCAGCACATTTGCGACCAGTTCTCCGCCGCCGACATCGACCCCGGCCGGGTTGACTTCGTCGTCCGCCAGCCGCGCATCGACTACCTGCGGGAATTCCTGAAGATCGACATCGGCCTGGACACGATTCCATACAACGGCCACACCACCACGCTCGATTCGTTCTGGATGGGTGTACCGGTGGTCTCGATCGTCGGCCGCACCGTCGTTGGCCGGGGCGGACTCAGCCAGCTTGCGAACCTGGGCCTGAGCGAACTGGTCGCCGCGGAGCCGGCCGGTTTTGTGCGCATCTCCGCCGATCTGGCGAGCGACCCGCCCGCATTGAACGCCATGCGCCAGACGCTTCGCGGCCGGATGGCCCAGTCACCCCTCTGCGACACGCGACAATTCTGCGGCGATATTCAAACGCTGCTGCGTCAATTGTGGAGGGAATGGTGCTCCACCCACGCCGGTGCCCAGTTTGCCCCCTCTCCCTGTAATCAGGGGGAGGGCCGGGGTGGGGGTTCTTCTGCCCCGGCCTGAGTGCTTTCGCCCTCAGTCCCGCATCATTCAAACCGGAAATCCGCTCCGGCCAGTCGGCGATCGATCTCCGCCAGCACGCGGGTTTCGTCGGCCGGGTCGCGGGCCACGAATGTTACGCTGAATCGCACGTACGCTCCCACATCATCCCACGGAACCGTGCTGACGAGCTTCTCGGTGATCATCCACTGACTGAATTGCTCAGCGCTGGCGAAATTAACGCGCCCGCCATTCCCGGCCGCGGATGTCGGGCAGCGGACGTACAGGAAGAACGAACCCTTCGGCTTGGTCGCGCGCAGGCCATGCCGATTGAGCACCGTCACCAGCGCATCCATCCGCCGCGAGTATTTCGCCGCGATCCGCCGGGTGATCTCCGGATGATCCAGGGCATACGCGCACGCCTCCTGGATCGCCAGAAACTGCCCCGAATCGCTGTTGTCCTTCACATCCGCGTACGCCCGCACGATCAGCGGATTTCCCACCACAAATCCCAGCCGCCAGCCGGTCATGTTGAAACCCTTGCTCATCGAATGCAGCTCGACGCCGACATCCATCGCACCCGGCGTCGCCAGGAACGAGAGCGGCTTGCCCTCATAGATCAGCGCCGCGTACGCCGCATCGTGGATCACGATCAGATTGTGCTTCCGCGCCCAATCCACGGTGCGGGCGAAAAATTCCGGCGTGGCGCTGGCCCCGGTCGGATTGTTCGGATAATTCAGCACCAGCGTCTTGGCCCTCCGCAGCACATCGGCCGGCACGGAATCGTAATCCGGCAGAAAGGCGTTCTTCTCCTCAAGTCGGATATTGTGGACCGTACCGCCGTAATACCTGGCGTGCGTGCCGAACACCGGATACCCCGGCGTGGTCATCAGGGCGACATCCCCCGGATTGATGAAGCAGGCCGGCAGGAGCGTCAGCGCCGCCTTCGAGCCGATCGAGTGGACGATCTGCTTCTCCGGATCGACCTCGACGCCGCAGACCGCCTTCATCCATCGCGCCGCCGCCTCGGCAAACAGTCTGCCGCCGTTGTCCGCGTAGGTGCGGTTTTCCGGCTTTCCCGCCGCCGCCGCCAGCGCCGCCACGCAATCGGCCGTCGCCATCTCATCCGGCTCGCCGACGCCCATGTCGATCAGTTCGACATCCGGATGCGCCGCCACCGCCGCCCGCTTGGCGCGCTTGATCTTCTCGAACTTGTAAATCTCCGTCCCCTTCCCATACATCCGCCCGCCGATCCGATCCGCAAACGAATTCTGAATGAAGCTGTCCATGGAGGCCGATTGTAGAATCACAACCGGTCGAATCAACCGCGGCCAAATTCCCGCCGGGCGAAAAAATCGCGGAGTGTGTGACCACGGATGGGCACGGATAACACGGATAAGAATTTGTTTTCATCCGTGCCCATCAGTGTAATCCGTGGTTCTATTTGACGGCCTTAGCGGCACCGTCCCGCATTCCGGGCACCGATGCGGCGTGGCGCGGAGGTCGCAGCCGGATTTGTTGCCGCGGCCTTGCTCACGTCGATATCCGATGCCTTAACTCACTGCCTTTCATGACGCGCGGTCCGTGGCGGGCTCGGTTCGGGTGGTCGTCCGAGTGGTATCGTCCGCCTTTGGATCGACCCGAATGACCGCAACATACGCGCGTGCCGCATCGCCAGTCGAAACCGGCTGATCGTAATTGAGAAATAGCGTGAGGTGGATCTTGCTGGCCGGAAAGAAGAGATTCACGAAGCATGACTTCGTGCTGCCGCCGAAAGGCTCATTGATGGATCTGCGCCCCACAATGAATCCTCGTACGTCGTCGCGCGCGAATTCCTCCGAAAACTTGAACATGCCGCCCTTCTCGTGGATGAGCGACAAGAACCGTGGAAATGAGGCGAGATCCGGCAGGGCCTCCAGGTCATCGAGCCGCGTGTGATAGGCCGCCGACTCGAAGTCGAACTCGTCCTTGAACTGGAGTTGCCGCGCGGCGGCAACGTCATCATCAGCCAGCGGACCAATATAGAAAAAGATCGCCTGGAAAGTCGGGTAGGTTAGGCGAACGTGGGCTCCGTCCCGGTCTGGTTGCGATGTCGGCCGCAGTACGCGGAATCGGTGGCTGCCGAAGTCGATCGCGTCGACGGGTTGCGAATCGGGGTCGAAATTCGGCAAAGTCACTGACGCCGGCGTCGAGTTGAGCGCGGCGCGATCGGCCGGCGTCAAATTGCTGAAGGTCTGCCGGGCTTTATATTTCGCCCAGTAGAGCGAACCAGCGCGCCAAGCCCAAGGCGATAGCGCGGCGCCTGCCAGCAGCGCGATCACTATGCCAAAAACAATTCGTCGTCTTCCGCTCATGTTGCGATGGCGCTGTGCGCGCTCTCCGGCCCGAGTTCCCCGCCCTCTCTTATCGTGCGGCGGGCCCGATGTTGACGCCGACGGGCCAATTCGGCGGCAATTCTTCTTCGGCGGAACCGTCCCGCATTCCGGGCACCGATCCGGCGATCCGGGCGAAGACGTCCGGGCTAGTGAAGACGCCGGATGTCTCGCCCCACAGATCCGGCCACACAGGGTATCCTTCGCTGATCTCACTGAAAGAGCATCGTATTAAATCGCGAGAGATTCTCACCCGTCCGCAGGTCGAACCGCTCGATGGAAGCGAAGTTGAGATCTATCCCAAATGCGATCAGCGTATCGTCACGCACCTTCAGAATGGTCGGGCTGAAATCGTATCCGCCTAATCCGACTTTCCACAAGTTGGTCGCCCTCCAAACGCTCGCCGTCCAAAGGACGGCATTCGACTTCCGGTCGATGGCGACAATATCGAACGGAAACAGCGGGAGCCCATCGTAAGCAGCCACATACGCCACGGTATCCGTTAGTGCGACGCTTGCACCATAACCAACGAGCGGACCCTTTGGAGGATCGCCTTTCGGGTCGGGCGACGGGAATTCCCAATGGTTGTCGCCGTCAACAACGAAATATTCGTGGCTGACGATCTTTTGCAAGACCGCTGTGCCAACCGATTTGGTTGGAAATCCGGGAAACCGAAATGGGAAGAACTTGTCGGCTTTGTCAAGGTAGACATTGGCCACGCATTTTCGCCAGATGTCAGGGGCGCCGCCAGTGCAGTCTCCTTCGATCTCAAAAAATGCCGCCAGCGACGCGGCGGTCGGATAATTGAATTTCGGATTCGGCCCCGATCCTGCGTTGGGGCCGGAGGCGCTGCGCCGAACTTCCTCCCAAGCGGCGGCAAGGGCGTCGCCCTGGTCACCGCTTTTCATTAACGCGTCGAGCTGCGCGTCGCCGGCGCCGACATACCGCTGCTTGAACAGAGCCTCCAGGTCCGCCGGTTTTTCGATCCCGGCCATGCAGGTCGTCGGACGAGGCCCGGACGGCCGATTTCCCGGATCAACGCCCTGCGCCCTGGCCGCTTGCCGCGAGAACGCACTGTTCAAAAGCACGCCGGCGGTCAGCAGCAAGAAAGACGCCAAAAAACGGGTTCCATATCGCATCGCGGGAACCTCCGTCAGAATATGTCCTTGCGTGGCGGGTACATCATACGGCAGATGCACCGGCATGCGTTCGCACCGGCAGCCGGGTGCCGCGAAAGATTGGCGTGCCCCCGAGGATGGCCGGGTTCGACACCACCAAGCCCCCCGCGCCAGTCTTGATCTCGGCCACACCGCTCATACCGATATCATAGTCCGTCGCCGGCGCCTGGCAAATGACGAGGGCAACCGCCTTCCCTCGGGCCCGGCCTGCCGGCTCCTGGAACTCATGTCGGCCGACAAGCGCAGGTGGCTGAAAATCCTCGAACAAGGCATCTCCCGTAAGGCATCGTAAGCGACCCGCGGGAACCCGCGCCTCTCCACGCTCCTGGCCGTCCTGCAAGCCATCGGCCCGAAACTGACCGTGCAAACGGCCGACGCCTATGCAACTGTGCGGGGAGCGTGGGAGACGGGGAGCGGGGGAGCCAAGTGCGGCGATGGTTCTTGGCGTCCTTGGCGATCTTGGCGGTTCGGCTTGAATTTTTCTCTTGCAACGAATCCATAGTTCGTGTAAAGTTTGGGTGTGGATGACGGGAAATGGATAATGGAGAATTGCCAACTACCAAATTCGGTCGGCGCGAGCCGGGGTCCGGTGAGATCGAGTCCGACAATTTGTCGCATACCCCCCTCCCCCCCTCGGTTGCATTCGGTTTCATTTTCACCGCCTTCACCTTGTCACCATGTCACCCAGTCACCTTGTCACCCCCTCCCCCCCTCGGTTGCATTCGGGGACATTGGGGACGCGCCGGGCCATCGACGGCGGGACAGCCTGCCGAATTGGCATTACAGGATCGGTACAAAATCGAACTCCTGCGCGCCAAGTTCAGACTTTTTCAGTACATCTTCAAACTTTCTGGGCACTTTTGGGGCACGTTTTCGGCATCGCTTTTTGGAAAAACCGCGATATCCGGCCAGAAACCGGGGTGGGCGCAGACGCAATCGGGGCCTGTTGTCGCCGTAAGACCAATCCGGAAAGCAAGTTAGGAAGAATTGCCACGCAATGGCGCAAGGCTCGCCAAGGTCAGAGAAACGCAATTCGTCTTCCCTTCGCGCCTTTGGTGCGTTGACGATGGTTGCGGCGGCGACTTGGCAAATCCACTGGCGAAGAATCCCCACCTCGGTCGCTCCTCCTCCAGTACAAGGGGAGGAGGAAAAGGCGGCCGGTGCGGTACATCAAGCATGCCCGCGCAGCCCGGAATCGCCGAATCGCCCGGACCTTTGCCTTGTCCCATCCCATCGCGGTCACTAAGCTACCGACCAACCCGGCCGTGGGGCTGGGGTTGGTTTACTGCTGGAGGATCGCATGGGACTGCTGGACGGGAAAAAAGGACTTATTCTCAACATCGCCAACGATCGGAGCATCGCCTGGCACATCGCCGTGAACTGCATCAAGCAGGGCGCGACCTGCGGGTTCGGCTATCTGCCGACGGAAAAGATGGAGCGCCGCGTGCGCAAGGCGATGGAAGACGGGGGGTTCGGCAATGAATGGCTCTTCCCCTGCGATGTCTCCAAAGACGAGGATATCGAGAAATTCTTTGCGGCCGTGCGAGAGAAATTCGGCACCATCGACTTCCTTGTGCATTGCCTGGCGTTCGCCGATCGCAATTATCTCCAGATCGGCAAATTCCTCTCCACGCCGCGCGATACATTCAAGCAAGCCCTTGATGTCAGCGCGTACAGCCTGCTGGCACTGACGCGGGGTGCGTTGCCGCTGATGCCGAGTGGCGGCTCGGTCATCGCGCTGACATATCTCGGCAGCGAGAAGGCCGTTCCCGGATACAACGTCATGGGCGTGGCCAAGGCCGCTTTGGAATCGACATCGCGTTACCTGGCGCTGGAACTGGGGCCCAAGAAGATCCGGGTCAATACGATATCGGCCGGGCCGGTGCGGACGCTCAGCGCCATGGCGGTGGGGGGGATCGACGAGATGTTCGACCATGTCGGCCGTAAGTCGCCCATTGCCCGGAACATCGACCCGGATGAAGTGGGCAAGACGGCGGTCTATCTGCTGGGCGATCTGTCCAGCGGCGTGACGGGCGAGAATATTTACGTCGATGGCGGATTCAATATCGTCGGGGTGTGAACGGCGGGTATCGTCAGTCATGTCGCCGGCCGCGGGCGAAATGCCGCGGCCTGCCGGGAAGGAGTCCGCCGGTGCGACGGTTGGAGGCGCTGGGCATTCTGCTGGCGGCGGCCGTGATGATGGGGACGGCCCCGAAGGCCCGCGCCCAGGCCGTCAGCGAGCAATTTCACGCCACCGCGTCGGCGGTCTTCACCTGGGATGGCAGCAATAAGCAATCGGTGATCGAACTGGACGGGCCGGTCACGATCGAACTGGATCAGGCGACGATGAGCGCCGACCGGGCCTTCGTGTGGCTTGATAGTAAGACGGGCGTTTCGGGGACGGAAGAAACCGCGTCGATCGCACTGGTCGGTCACGCCGTACTCCATCAAGCGGCGTTGAATGCCGTGCGATCGGGCGATCAGTTTGTGGTGACGGCGGTCATTCGGGGCAGGATCAGCGTTACCGCGCCGTCGCAGGAGTTTTCGGATAAGAGCAAGACGGACGCCTACGTGCAGGCTGTTGCCTTGCGAGATCAGACTGCCGCGGCACCAACTGGGCCAGCCGGGTCCGAAGCGACCGCGCCGCCGGCCCAGCCGTTGGCGCCCGGCGGGGCCGGTCCGATTATCGCCGCCCCGGCGCCGGCGGGATCGGGCGATGAAAATCCCGCAGCACAGCTTCCGGGCTATCAGGCCAATCCGCACGTGGCTCTGCCGCCCAATCGCAAATTATCCCAAACTCGCCCGGCCACGATGCCCGCCTCGCCCATCTACTACAAATACGGAAGCCTCGCGACGGCTCGTGATAACGACAATCACTATCTTGTAGTTCTCGGCGGCGGCATTCAGATCTACCAGCGCCGCTCCAATGGCGAGTTTCTCGAACTTCGCGCCCAGCAGGCCGTCCTTTTCACCACCGTCACCGTCATGGCCAATGCGAACGCGCTGGAAGCGCCACCCGATCTCGGGAATGACATCGTGGCCGCCTATCTCTCCGGCGACGTTCAGATCGAAACCACATCGCCCGGCCCATTGAAGCCCGAGCAGCGCCTGGCCGCCGACCAGGTGTACTACGAATTTACCACCGATCGCGCCGTGCTGACCAACGCCGTGCTCCATTCGCTCGACGTCAAACGCCAGATCCCGATCATCATCCGCGCCACCACGCTGCGGCAGCTTTCTGAGGACGAGTTTACGGCCGATCACGCCTCGATGACCACCAGTTCCTTCGCCACGCCCTCCTATGCCATCAATTCCGACAAGGTGTATATCCACCAGGTGGACACGGGCGATCCGTACATCGGCTGGCAAACGCATTACACCGCCAGCAACGATGTGCTGACCATGTGGGGCGTGCCGGTGTTTTACTGGCCCTGGGCCAGCGGAGTGCTCGACCAGACGCCTTATCCGCTGCGCAATATCGAAGTGGGAAGCACCAACCAATACGGATTCGGGGTCACGACGACGTGGGGGATCTTCGAGTCGGCCGGACAGCCGCCGCCGCGCGGACTCGATTCGACTTTCAGCCTCGACTACTTTGGCAACGGCGGCGGCGCTTTGGGGCTGGGCGCCGATTACAACGGCGGCCTTGTCGATTCCCGCACCAGGCTGCCCTGGGATTTCTTTGGCGATTTCAAGGGCATCGTCATGGACGACACCGGCGTGGATAAGCTGGGCGGCGCGCGAACCGACGTCACTCCGCCCCGGGATATTCGCGGCCGTGTGCTCTGGGATCACGAGCAGTTCTACGCCGACAACTGGGAGCTTCAGGCGCGCGTGGGCTATGCGTCGGACGCCACATTTTTGCCGGAATGGTATCCCGACGAGTTCAATAACGATCCGCCGGAGAACGCGACGATCTATCTCAAGCACCAGACGGGCACCGAAGCGTATACGTTTCTGGGCTCTGTTGACACCACGACGTTTGTCACGAGCGCGGATCAAATGCAGGAGCAATTTGACGTCGAGCAGGTTCCCGAAGTGACCTATCACCGCATCGGCGACAGCTTCGGCGACGACCAATTCACGTTCTACAGCGATTCCAGCCTCGGCGCACTTCGCTTTGCACAAAGCCACGCGTCATTGGCGCAGCAGGGATTCTCGCCGGGGCTGTCGCCGGGGTTGCCCGACGCCGGAATGACCGGCCTGGCCCACGGCATCAACTACCGCGGCGACACGCGCGAGGAAATCGACGATCCCATCGACCTGGGGCCCGTTCGCGCCATGCCGTATGTCATGGGACGCTACACCGGCTATTCCGACAGTCCCACCGGGTCCGAGCCGCAGCGGGTTCTTGGCGGCGTCGGCGTGAAACTGGTGACCGATTTCTGGAAGGTCGATCCCAACGTCGAATCCGACCTCTTCGATCTGCACGAACTTCGCCACGTCATCGAACCGCAGCTCGATCTGTACACGTCGGCCGAAAATGTCAGCCCCGACGAGGTTCTTATTTACCAGCCCAACGTGGACCAACTGCCGGCCATCAGCGCCGCGTCGCTGAATTTGCACCAGGCATGGCAGACGCAGCGCGGCGGACCGGGCCACTGGCAGAGCGTTGATGTATTCACGCTGGACATTCAGGCCGACGCCTTTTCGCACAAGCCGCCGAACAGCGCCTTGGCGCC
>Ga0181520_10002986_pt1 | contig 30441 bp, 26 predicted proteins | sample PEATcosm2014_Bin_29_FD_132451 | JGI IMG/M metagenome (GOLD analysis project Ga0181520, IMG submission 132451) | Peatland microbial communities from MTU Mesocosm Facility, Houghton, MI, USA - PEATcosm2014_Bin02_30_metaG | ecosystem: Environmental > Terrestrial > Soil > Wetlands > Peat | place...
GCCGATACGGGCTCCGCTGTCGACGACACCGCGCTGATGAACCAGATCGACAGCGAGGTGTCAGAAGATGTGCCGGATGCTCTGCGCCCGCTCGCCGACCTGAACGACCAGGCCACAACCACAACCGCTGTTTCGGAGAAAGACGATGTCACGCAAGAGTAGTTTTTTATTGGCTGCAGTACTTTGTTTGCTCGCGCCCGGATTCGCGTTCGCGCAGGGCTTCGACGGGCCACTGGCAGGACCGGGTGGACCCGACCCGGCGGAAGGACCAGGGCAGGGACAGGGCCATTTCGGACAGCCTCCCATGGAACGGAAGTTCCACGACGGCCAGTTTGGCAAGTGGTGGAACAATCCGGAGATCGCGCAGCAGCTCAACCTCACCGATCAGCAAAGGAAGCAGATGGATGACATCTTTCTGCAGCATCGGCTGAAGCTGATCGACCTGAACGCGACTCTGGAGAAACAGGAGACACTGCTTCATCCGATGATCGAAGCCGATCAGCCGGATGAGGCGAAGATTCTGTCGCAGATCGATGCGGTGGCGCAGGCGCGGGCCGATCTGGAGAAGGCGAATGCGCGGATGCTGTTCGATATTCGCAAGGCTCTGACTCCCGATCAGTGGCAAAAGCTAAAGACCATGCGTGAGGAGCATCAGCAAGGAAAGATGATGCGCGATGGGCGTCGCGGCCCTGGTAGCCCTGGTGCAGGCGGTCCGGGCGGCCCGGGCGGTCCCGATGTTCAGACATGGCGGAAACATCGCCAGGGCCCTCCGCCGGATGGCTCCGCGCCCGCGCCTCCACCCGCTCCATCGGGTCAGGCGCCCACGGCTCAGCCGCCGTCGGAAGAGTAGCTTCCTGGTAGTTTCATCCTGGAAGACTGAGGAGCGGCGCAGGCCGCTCCTTTCTTTTGCGCCAAAAGTCAATGGCGGGCCCAGCTACTAACGTAACCAAAGTGCTGTCCCATTATCATTCTGTTCACGCGCGTTCAATTGACATGCCTATGGTGCGGCACTATAGTTTTTACAGGGGGTTTGCGCGCTCGGGATTCATTGCGCGGACCTTCGGTCGCCACTCCTGTTCCTTCCAGTCCTGTGGATGATTCAGCCTGGAGATCGATGTTGCGATCCTTCGCGCATGGTCTCCGATGGCATACTCCGCCTGGGTCGGGAAATGATCGGTTGAGACGATCCCCGAACTTCGTCGAGAACCGCGCCAGGGCCCCACCCCCTCCCGCTGACGGCGAAGAAAGCTGCGGCCCGAGAATCCTGCGTTGCGGTTCGCGTCAGGGTTCAAATGCTGCGGGGCGGAATCCGGGAACCGCCGCATGAGTCCCGGAGCTGTCTATGGCACACGTCCTCAATCCTGAACAAACCGAGAGCAATCCTCTGAACACCGAACTGGAAACCCCAACGCTGGAAGCGCCGCCGGAGCAGTCTGAACCGGCGGTTGAAACCACCCCTAACCCCGAAGCCTCGTTCGAGACAACGGCTCAAGACACAGCGCTCGCGACCACGGAAGCCGCACCGGTTGCAGCGGCTGCGGAGGAGCAGGCGCCCGAGCATCACGACGAGCCCGATCTGAGCATGGAAGACTTCGCAGCGGCGCTCGAGTCATTCGACCGCGAGCAGGCCGCCGAAGCCGCGGCACAGGCCTTCGACGACTCGGCGATCGTCACCGGCACGGTGATCAAGCTGACCGACAAGCACGTGGTTGTCGATGTCGGCATGAAGTCCGAAGGGCTGATTCCTATCGAACAGGTCACCGATCACACGGGGCAGCCGACGCTGAAGCCCGGCGACTCTGTCGATGTGGTGATCGAGCGAGAGGAGCCGGAGGGCGGCTATCTGCTTGGCTACGAAAAAGCCAAGCGGCTGCGCGTTTGGGACACGGTGGAGAAGGCGCACAACGAGAAGACGGCGCTGACGGGGACGGTGGTAGGCCGCGTGAAGGGCGGACTCACGGTGGATATCGGGATCAAGGCGTTCCTGCCCGGCTCGCAGCTGGAGTTGCGGCCGGTGCGGAACCTGGACTCCTACATCGGCCAGCCGATTCAGGTCCGCGTGATCAAGCTGAACAAGAAGCGCGGCAACGTAGTCGTTTCGCGCAAGGAAATTCTGGAAGAAGAGCAGACCGAGCGGCGCTCGCTCACGCTGGAGCATCTGGAAGAAGGCGCGGTGCTGACCGGCACGGTGAAGAACCTCACCGATTATGGCGCGTTTGTTGATCTCGGCGGCATTGACGGCCTGCTGCACATCACCGACATGTCGTGGGGACGGCTGACGCATCCACGCGACCTGGTGAACGTTGGCGATGAGATTCAGGTGAAGGTGCTGAAGTTCGACAAAGACAAGCAGCGGGTCTCGCTGGGCTTTAAGCAGCTGACGCCTGATCCGTGGCTGGACGCCGCGGAGCGCTATCCAATCGGCGCGCGCGTGCATGGGCGGGTTCTGAGCGTGACCGACTACGGCGCGTTTGTTGAACTGGAGCAGGGTATCGAAGGCCTGGTGCACGTTTCGGAAATGACGTGGTCGAAGCGGATGAAGCATCCGTCGAAGCTGGTGAAACCCGGCGACGATGTCGAGACGGTGATTTTGGCCGTCAATCCCGCGGACCGGCGCATTTCGCTCGGCATGAAGCAGCTCCTCGAGAATCCGTGGGAGCACCTGGGAGAGAAGTATCCGACCGGAGCCACCGTGGAAGGCCGGGTGCGCAATCTTACCGACTTCGGGGCGTTCATCGAGATCGAAGACGGCATCGATGGGCTGGTGCACGTCAGCAACCTGAGCTGGACGAAGCGCGTGAAGCATCCTTCCGAAGTGCTGAAGAAGGGCGAGAAGGTGCGCGCGGTGGTGCTGGGCGTGGAACCGGAGAACCGGCGTCTCTCGCTCGGCATCAAGCAGCTTCAGCCGGATGTTTGGGAGACGTTCTTCGCGCAGCATCGCGTGGGCGATGTGGTGAAGGGCAAGGTACTCAGGACCGCGCAGTTCGGAGCCTTCGTCGAAATTGCGGAAGGAGTCGAGGGCCTGTGCCACGTCTCCGAAGCGACGGACGGGCATGGCGTACCGGTGAAGCTGGAACAGGGCAAGGAGATGGACTTCAAGATCATCCGGCTGAATCCGGAAGAGAAGAAGGTGGCGCTCAGCGTCCGCGCGGTCAGCGGAGACGAAGCCAGCCGGGCCGACGTCGAAGCGTACAAAGCCCCGGTCTCCAGCTCGACCACGACACTGGGCGATCTGGTTCACTGGAAGCGCGAGAAGTAGTCAGAGCCCGCTTCGCGGCAAATACAAAACGCCACCCGAATCGGGTGGCGTTTTTGTTGCCGGACGTCTGCGGCTATTTGATTTTCAAATCGACGAAGACCAGCTTGCGCGTGTCGAAGGAACTGATTGTTTTTGAGGGGCTCTTTTTGCCCTGGAAGGCCGCCCACACGGTGTAATCCGTATCGGCGCTGAGGGCCGCGAAGCGATAGCTGCCGTCGTCTCCGGAGATGAACGTCTTGACATCGCTGGTACGCGAATTCTGCAGGTAGACGATAGCGCCCTTGATCGGCGCGTCCTTCCCGTCAAAGACTTTGCCCTGCAGGTTCTTCTGGCCGAAGTCCTGCTCGGCGCGCACCGCGAACGGCAGTGCGACGACGAGGGAGACCAGGGCAATGCAGACGATCGCCGAACGCCAGCGCGAGGCGGAAGCAAAAACTCCACGAAGAGGAAAGGAAGATCGCATGGCTCGCCTCATTCCTCTTCCTCTTCTCCGAGTTCTTCCTCGTCCTCGTAGTCCTCTTCCATCTTGCTGAGTTCCAGCGGATCGGTCGCGACCACCTCATATTCGGTCCCGCACTCATCGCAGACAACGACATCGCCTTCCTCGACTTCTTCTTCGTCGAAGTCGAGAGCGGTTTCGCATTCAGGGCATATCATGAATCCCTCCACCAGGAGAAATGAATCCTGAGTCCATACGAATGACGCTGATCGCAGGAAAAATGTTATGGGCAAATGCGCAGATGCGCACCGCACCGGCGCCACCCAGCTTAATCCTTCTAACCTTCGCTAGTTTTGAGGAGAATCGCCCGCGCGTCAAGAGTGCGTTGGTATCCTGGTCCAGGGCATACTCGATTGTCATGAGATTGGATCGCCTTTCCGCCCGGGCCCTGCTTCTCTTCGCCCCCCTCGCCGCTTTTGCTCAGTCGCACGTACCTTCAGGCGATGCTGTGCGGCACGATCTGGATGCCATCGGCGCGCCGATTCGCCCCATGCCCGCAGATTCTGCCATCGCTCGCGCGATTTCGCAGGTTTCACCGACCCAGATTCAGCATACGATTGCGACGCTGGTCTCGTTCCACAACCGCAGCACACTGTCCAGCCTGGACAAGGATCTGCCGCCGGGCACGGGAGTGACGGCGGCTGCGGACTGGATCGAGTCGCAGTTCAAGGAAATTGCGGCCGCATGTAATGGATGCCTCGAAGTGCGCCGCGATTCCTTTATCCAGCAGCCCGGGACCGGCCCCGAGGCCCGGATTACGCAGCCGACACCCCTGACGAATGTCTATGCTGTGCTGCGCGGCAGCGAGCCGGCGCAGGCCGCGCGGATGATTCTTGTCACCGGCCACTACGATTCGCGCAACAGCACGAACGCGGATACGCATGCGGAGGCACCTGGCGCCAACGACGATGCCAGCGGCGTCGCGGTGAGTCTGGAATGCGCGCGGGTGCTTTCGAAGCTGAAGCTGCCCGCGACGCTGGTTTTTGCAGCGGTCGCCGGGGAAGAGCAGGGGCTCAACGGCAGTAAGCATCTTGCTGACGTGGCAAAGCAGGAGGGCTGGCATCTGGAGGCGGTTCTGGACAACGACATCGTAGGCGGTAACCGGACGCCGGGCGACAAGTATCAGGACCTGCATGCCATCCGCGTCTTTTCGGAGAACGTACCCGCCAGCGCTCCTCCGGAAGAGATTCGCCGGATTCTCGCACTCGGTTACGAGAGCGATTCGCCCTCACGCGAAGTTTCGCGAGCGATTGCCGACGTCGCGCGCACGTACACGGTCGCTCCGCCTGCCGCGAGTCTCAACGCGGTTCTGGAATTCCGGCGCGACCGCTTTTTGCGCGGCGGCGATCATACATCGTTCAACCAGGATGGATTCGCGGCGGTGCGGTTCACGGAGTGGCGCGAGGACTTCAACCATCAGCATCAGAATGTCCGCGTCGAGGACGGGGTGCAGTATGGGGACCTGCTGAAGTATGTCGATTTCGATTATGTCGCCCGCGCTGCGCGGCTGAACGCGGCCACGATGGCGGAGTTGGCGAGCGCGCCTCCGGCACCGGTGAACGTGGAATATCCGGCACCGCCGCGCGTCTTTACGAACGCCCTCAACAACACGGAGATCGAGTGGGACGCCCTGGACACTCCACCCCCTGGCACCACCGCCACCGCGCGCTACGAGATTGTGTGGCGTCCTCTGGCTGCTCCGGAATGGACCCGTTCCATCTTGGCCGACAAAGTCCCCTCCGTCGGAGGCAGATTCGCCAACACTGGCACCCACTTCGCCATCACCATCCCGGTCTCGAAAGACAACGTCATCTTTGGTGTTCGAGCGGTCGATGCTCACGGTCATCGCAGCCCTGCCGTCGTGCCCTGGCCTGCGTCGCCGGCCCCTCGCGGCACGCGGCCTGAATGAGACAATAATTTCGTGCCTCCTCTCTCCAGCGGCGTCCTCGGCTTTCCCGATTTTCGTGGTTTTACGCGCACGCTCATACTCTGGAATCTGGCCTCGTACTTCGGGCTCCTGATCCTGGGCGTCGCTGCAAAACCTGTTGCCGAAGATCTTGTCCGATGGCTCGCGCTCGATCCCGATCTTGTCGTTCATTCCGGATGGATCTGGCAGCTCCTGACCTACTGCATCATCCATCCTGGCGCGGCGATTATCGGGACCGCTTTTGAGCTGCTCTCGCTGTGGTTCCTGGGCAGCATGCTCGAGGGAATGAACGGATCGCGCTGGCTGGCGGAGCTGTTCTTCATCTCGGTTCTGGGCGCGGGGCTGGCGGCGGTAGCGCTCTCGCTCGCGATGCCGGGTTCAGGCTTGGTCCTCTACGGCTGCTTTGGAGGAATCTTCGGCCTGCTCATCGCCATCGGCGTGCTCTACGCGGACACGCCCTTCATGATGTTTCCCTTTCCAATCACGATCAAGGCGAAATATCTTGTTGCTGTGTACATGCTGATCGCACTGGCGATGCTGTTTTCCGCGCAACGGGCCTTCGCCTTCGCGCAGCTGGGCGGGGCGCTGTTCGGATTTCTGTATATCAAGTTCTCGCCGCGCCGCGGCTTTGCTATCGCCGGCAGCGAAACTGTATACGGCTTGCGTAACCGCTACTACCGCTGGAAAAGGCGCCGCGCCGCGAAGAAGTTCGAAGTCTATATGCGCAAACGCCGCGACAATTAGACTGCGGCGATGTGCTTTCGGGCCATTTGCCGCGCCCACCTTGCACCCATACAATCAAACTCGGACCTCCTCCCTCTATGACCGAACAGCCAGAGACCAATCCGGGGCCGGTATCGCCGGAATGGGCGAAAACCGAACTGGCGCGCCACCCCCAACGGCCCCATCCCATGGACTATATTGAGCAGATTTGCACCGATTACAGCGAGATTCACGGCGACCGCTCCTACGGCGACGATCCCGCGATGGCGTGCGGGATGGCCCGCTTCGACGGCCAGGAAGTGATGATGATCGCGAGCCTCAAGGGGCGCTCCACGAAAGAGAAGGTGAACCGGCGCTTCGGCATGCCGAACCCTGAAGGTTATCGCAAGGCGCTGCGCTGCATGAAAATTGCCGAGAAGTTTGCGCGGCCGGTGATCTCGATAATCGATGTGCCGGCGGCGTATCCCGGTGTGGGCGCCGAGGAGCGCGGGCAGGCTGAGGCGATTGCGCGCAACATGCGCGAGATGTCGAGGCTGCGCGTTCCCCTGATCGCCATCATCACAGGCGAGGGCGGCTCGGGAGGGGCGCTGGGGCTGGCTGTCGCCGATCGCGTGCTGATCCTTGAGAGCGCGATCTACTCGGTGATTCCGCCCGAAGGATGCGCGGCGATTCTGTGGCGCGACGCCACGTTTAAGGACAAGGCCGCGGAGGCGATGCGCATTTCGGCAACGGATGTGCACGGCCTGGGCTGCGTCGACGACATTGTTCCTGAGCCCGAAGGCGCCGCGCATGCCGACCCTGCGGGAGCCGCCGAACGGCTCGCCGATAAGCTTCGCTGGCATCTAAGTGAACTGAAACTGCTGCCGCTCGAAGAGCTATTGCGCCGCCGCTACGATAAGTTCCGCAACATCGCCCAGTTCTACACCGTCTGATCGCAGGCAGGCATCGAAACAGACCTGATGAATTCCCTCCAGCGCGCCTCATTTCTTTTCGGAGCATCGGCGTGAGTTTTCTCGCGCGTCTGTCGGCGCTGGTGTGGTTTCTGGTGGCCAGCGCCTGGTTTCTGTTCTCGGATCTGGTCGCCTCGGGTACCGCCGCCGCCGTGAATGCCGGCGATTTTCAGGAGCCGCTCGACCGTATACTGCTTCTGTTTCTGCTGATTGTTGGCTACTGGATCATGAGCCGGCTGGGCCAGCGGCGCATGGATGCGGGCAAGGCGACGGCGCTGGTGCCTCGTCCAGGATGGGGCCGAGAATTCGCGCTGGGAGCGGCGCTCGGATGGACCGGCGTGCTTGCGTGTGTGCTGCCGGTTGCGCTTATCGGCGGCCTGGTGCTGACGAAATTTACGAACACGCATCAATACATCATTCTTGTTCTCGATCTGATCGCGCTTGCTGCGGGCACGCTCGCTATTGAGATTGCTTTCCGGGGCTATCCGTTTTTGCGGCTCGTCGAGGCCATGGGCTCCGGTCTGGCGGCGTTTTTCATGGCGGTGGTTTTTGCCATATGGCGCACGCATACCGGGCCGACGACGACGGCTTCGGTGCTGGTTTCATTCTTCCTGGGACTGGTGCTGGCGGTCTCCGTTCTGCGCACGCGCGCGCTTTGGGTGGCGTGGGGATTTCACTTTGCGTGGATCGCCACGATGAGCATGCTCTTTGGCCTCCCGGTTTCCGGCGCGATGAGTTACTCGCCGGTGATCGCGGCGAATGCGAATGGCCCGGCGTGGCTCAGTGGCGGCGGACAGGGTCCGGAGGGTTCGGCGTTTGCGGTGTTAGTTTCGTTTCTGCTGTTGTTCGCGATGGTGCGGTTCACTGGCGATCTGAAGCACAAGTATGGCTATGCGGAGATCGTTCCGGGCGGTATTCCCGTGGATATTGACGCTGCTGCACGCGCACAGCACGAGGCTGCTATGGGCTCCGTCGAGCCACAAGCCCCCATGCTGGTTCAGATTTTGCCGGCTGAGTCCGTCGCTGCTCCTGCTGTTCCGGCGGAAGCACCGCCGCCCCAGTTTCCGCCAGAAACGCCGGGCGAGGAGTGACTGCGGCTACCTTTGGGCCGGAATCCCAGCTTGTGGAGTGGTTTGCGCCGTCTCAATCGGGCCCCGTTTGATCGGCCCCTGATTGATGATGTGCTCGCCACCCTCACGCTGGTAGACGAAGGTGTCGAGTTCGTTGAACGCGTCGTCCCCGAGCCGCTGGCGGAGGCGCGCCATGATCTCTTCAACGATGGCATCGCCCTGATCGTTCAGTTGGTCGAATCGCGCCATTTGCTTCGCGACGGGTTTCGAAGAGTCCGTCTGGAAGCGGCCATCTTTCCATCCCAGGGTGTCCTGCATCTGGTCGCCCCAGTCGGCGACACGCTGGCTGCCGTCGAGCAGGATCGAGTAGGCGGTGCTCCACTTTTCGTCCGAGAGACCGATGAGTGCCTGATTCGTCGTTTTCCAGTCCACGCGGGGCTGTTTCTCGCCTGTGATGGCTTCTTTGCGGGCAGAGAGGTCGTCGGCGCCGATTTCCCGGACGAAGGCGGCGAATGCTTCGATGTGGCTCGGTCTGTGAGCAAATGCGCCCACGGTGGTGGACAGGACCGCCTCGCTTCGATTGAGATTTCCGGTTTGTGCCGTGTCCTGGGCGCGCGCGGATGCCGCGCCAAGGGTGCAACCTACCCCACCAAGTACAACAAGAAACTGCAGACGTGCGAAGAACCCTGGCATACAACCTCTCGTGCTCAAGAAATACAATTCCAATGTCTTAACGAATGCGATAGCGCACACCGGCGCTCACGCTGAGGTTCGTCATCGACCCATACGTGAACGTCGGCCAGTACTGATATTCCGCATCGAGGAGGCGCAACCGGATCCGCGAGTTGACGCGGTAGTCGATGCCGGCTCCGGGCGCCATAACAAAGTAGTTTCCCCATGCGTAGTGATAAGGAAAATTGAAATAGCCGTCACCGGCCAGGAACTTGACGTAGGGCCGCCATTGGGCGTTTGGCCCCTGGCCAGCCAACTGATAGCGCGGGCCCACCAGATAAGTGGTCGCGTGAGTTTGCTCGAGCTGGCGGAGAACTTCCCAGTTGGTTTCGCCTTCGATTCCATATCGCCAGGTGAAATTGGCGTCCACGAAAGCTGTTCCGCCGATCATCCAATGCTGTCCATATTGGAGGCGCGTTGCATTCACGCTGCCGCCTACGGCCAGTGACGACCAGTCGCCGACCGCAGCCTCGGGCGACTGCGCTTGCGCGCTGATGAAGCCAGCCAGCATGCCCGCCAGCATCAGAGCCCGGGTTACCCGTTTGCGATTCATCATGATGCCAACCCCGCTCACTGGGTCACCGTTAAGGTCAGGTTGGCCACGTGCGTCACGCCGGTTTGCTCTCCGGTAGCCGTTACCTGGATCACATAATTACCGGGCTTGGCGCTGTTCAGCGAGAAGCCGCCGCAGCCGGTCATCAGGAGTGTGGTGCCGGCGAGCATCGCGACGACCGCGAGTGCGCGCAGGACCATTGCGTTTTTGCGGAAGCGCCAGAATGCGAACCCGAAGAGAGCCGCGCCTGGGAAGACACATGCCGCCAGCATGCCGTTGCTGCTGAATGGGTCTTCATTCCGCGCCTGCGAGCCAGAGGCCAGCGGCGAATTGGTGTCGACGGTCAGCGTGACGGAGGTTGTGCCGTCCTTGTTCAGCGTGACATCGTTGGTGGCGAAGTTGCAGCTGACGGAGTAGGGCAGCGAGCCGCAGCCGAGCGCAATCTTGTCGGCGAATCCGTCCTCGGATCCGAGGTTGATGGTCAGCTGCGCCGACTGCGAGGTCTGAATGCTGAGGGAGGTTGGGTTCAGGGCGATGGTGAACTCCGTGGCCAGCGAGACGGTCACCGTCACGACGTTGGAAACCGAAGGCGCGTTGAGAGCATCGCCGCTGTAGTGTGCGGTGATGCTGTACGATCCAGCGGCGGGGTTGAGATTGAGGGTCGCTGTGCCGTTGACGCCGATCGTGGCCGAGCCCAGGGTCGTCGAACCGTTCATGTAGGTGACGGTGCCGGTCACCGCGTTGCCGGTCGACGACGTGGTGGTGGTCAGGAGGGTAAGTTCCTGGTCGGTGTTCAGGCTGGTTGCTGAGGCCACCAGCGATGTCTGCGTCGCGTAGGCGGTGACTGTTTCAGTGAGGCCTGCCGATGTGCAGCCGCCGTCATTCGCGTCGCCGCCATACACCGCTGTGATGTTGTGCGTCCCAACCGCCAGGGAGGAAGTGGTGTAGCTGGCCACTCCGCTGACGTTGACAGCGACGGAGCCGAGAGTGTTGGCGCCATCCATGAATGTGACGTTGCCGGTCGGAATTCCACCATTGCCGGTCACGGTAGCGGTGAACGTGACCGCGCCGGTGACCTGCACTGTCGGGTTGCTGGTGACGAGACCGATGGAGGTGGTGGCTTCGATGACAGTCAGTGGGAGGGCCGCCGAGGTGCTACCTGTGTCGTTGGCGTCACCCACGTAGTTGGCGGTGACGGAGTAGCTGCCGACGGGTAGGGTCGAGGAGGTGAAGGTGGCCGCGCCCGCGCCGTTCAGCGTGCCCGAACCGAGAAGCGTTGTTCCGTTGTAGAAATTGACGTCGCCCGCGGCGTTCCCGCCGTTGGTGGTTACGGTCGCGGTCAGTGTGAGAGGCTTGCCGGCGACGGACGGGTTCGCGCTGGCTGCCAGGGCGGTGGCCGAAGAGGCGATGTTGACCGTCTGCGACAGCCCGGCGGAAGTGCTGGTGAAGTCATTCGCGTCGCCACCGTAGGAAGCAGTGATCGAATGCGTTCCCGCCGCCAGGGTTGAGGTCTGGAAGGCCGCTACGGCGCTGGTGGTTCCGGCGGCAGCCAGCGTGCCTGTGCCGATCTGCAGGGTGCCGTCGTAGAAGGTCACTGCCCCGGTGGGGACAGCGGTGCCTACAGCCGTGACGATGGCGGTGAACGTCACCGGCGTCCCGTGGATGGTGGGGTTGGCGCTGGAGGTGATCGCCGTCGTGGTCGTCTGTTGCACAACCTGGTTGAGCGGGGACGAAGTGGAACTCATGTTGTTGGAATCGGTGAAGGTTGCGGTAATCGGGTTACTGCCCACCGGCAGGTTCGCCGTTGAGTAGGTAGCCGTGCTGCCGTTCAGGGTTCCGCTGCCCAGGTAAGTCGTCCCGTTGTAGAAGGAGACCGAACCGGAAACCGGAATTCCGCCTGAAACATTGACGGTCGCGGTGAAGGTCACCGTGGTGCCATATGCCGACGGATTGCCTCCGCCGGTATTTGCAACCGTCACGGTTACCTGTTCCTGCACGACCTGGGAGAGCGGGTTGGAAGCCGACGCACTGTAATACGTGTCGCCGCTGTAGTTCGCGGTGATGACATGGGTTCCTACCGCGAGGGTAGTCAGCTGAAGGCTCGCGTTGCCGCTCGAGTTCAGCGTCTGGGCAGTTCCCAGAGTGTTCTTCGTTCCCCCGAAGGTATCTGAGAAGGTCACCGTCCCGGTGGGCGTACCCTGGGTCGAGCTCGGATCCTGCGTCACCGTGACGTTCAGTGTGACTGACTGCCCATAGGCCGAAGGATTCTGACTCGAGCTGAGGGTGACGATGGCGCCGTTCAGGCCAAGCGCCTCGCCGACGATAGAAATATCGAGCGGCGAGTTCGCGGAATTGGCGGTGAGATTGACGTTGCCCACGAGCGGGTCTGGCAGCGGATTGGCGGTGCTGGTGGGCGCAAACTCCGCGGCCACCGCGCAGGACTCATCGACCGTGACGCTGCTGGTCGTAGTGCAGGTGGTGCCGGTCGAGGCAACGGCGGCGTTCGCATCCGGCGTAACAGCGGAAAACGTCAGCGCTGCGTTGCCGTCGTTTTCAATGACCTGGTTCTGCGGCGAGCTGACCTGGTTCTGCCAGAGTTCCGGCGTGAAGAATAACGTTGCCGAGTTCGCGGCAACCTCGCGCACGATGTGGTCGAAATACTCCGCGATCAGAAGATTTCCGGCTTGATCGACTGCAACACCATATGGCGCGTAGATTCCCGCACCGGTCGCAATGCCGCCGCCGCTGAACGCATCGCCGTTCTCGCCGTTGCCGTAGTTGAAGTCCGATTTGCCATCGACGTAGTTGTCGTACTGGGTCGCGCCGGCGATGGTCGTGATGTTCCCGGAGAGGGCATTCACCTTGCGTACGACGTAATTGCGTGCATCGGCAATATAGAGGTTGCCCGCGGGATCGCATGCTACACCGAGCGGCGAATACAATTCGGCGGAGATCGCCAGGCCGCCATCCCCTATGTAGCCAGCGGCGCCGTCGCCCGCCGAGGTGCCGATGTTCCCGGCAGCGTTGACAACCCGCACGCGGTTATTGCCCGAATCCGCGATATAGAGATTCCCTGCGGAATCGAGCGCAACACCGTAGGGAGCATTGAGCCTGGCCTGAATCGCCGCCTCGCCATCGCCCGCGTAGCCAGGAACGCCCGTGCCGTCGCCTGCGACGGTGGAGATTTTGCCCGTGGCTGCGATCACTTCCCGGACCGCATCATTATTGGTGTCGGCAATGAAGAGATCGCCCGCGCCATCAACGGCGATGCCCTCGGGCGAGTTCAGCGTCGCTGAGGTCGCGAGGCCGCCGTCGCCCGTGTAACCGGGCGCGCCGGTGCCTGCCGCCGTGCTGATCGCACCGGTGTTCAAATTCACTTTGCGGATCACGTTGTTGTTGGTATCCGCGATGTAGAGGTTGCCCGCGCCATCCATGGCTACGCCACCCGGCTGATTCAGCGACGTCGAGGTCGCCACCGTAGCGGTGCCGTCATAGCCTGCAGCACCGTCGCCGGCGACTGTGGCAATCGTGCCGGCATTTGCGCCTGCGGCAAACACCTCACGTATCCGGTTGTGGTGCGAATCCGCGATGAAGAGATTACCGGCGCCGTCCACGAAGACGCCCGAGGGGAGGTACAGATCCGCCTGCGATGCCGGACCTCCGTCATTCACCATGGTCCACTCGCCGACTTGCCCAGCTACGGTGCTGACTGCGCCCGGAACCATGACTGCCAACGAGCCCTGGCCAAGGCCAGACAGGAAAGCCGTGCCCAGGGTGTTGTTGGCAGCGTCCAACAGCACCGCGGCGCCCTGACGCATCCCCGAATATCTGGGCGCAAAGGCTACGGTCACCTGGCAGCTGCCGGAGCTGACCCCTTTGCAGTTGTCCGAACCGGACTCGGTGAAGTCCAGATTTGATGCGCCTATGGTCAGCACTTCGACTTTGGCAACGGTGCCGGCGGCCTGGAGGCTGACTGTAATGGTCTGGATTGCCGGCGTTGCCGTTCCCACGGCCGTCGACGGGAACATCGTCTGGGCCTGCGTGGGCGCGCTCGCGAGTCCCAGCGCCGCAGCGGTCATCAGAACTGGAAATAACGACTTGGTAAACGGGGGCCGCGGGGCGATTCTCGAAGCAAGGCAGAAGCGAAACAGAGCCGTCATAGAATCCTCGTTGTAATCTCTCTGCCGGTTCCCACAGGCGGGCGGGCGGAAGGGGCAGGGTGGGTAACAGGGAGAGCTCCTGATACATCGGCGGGTCAGCGAACGCCGTCCAGTCGGACCCCGTTACCAATCTGGTGCCAACATAGCACGCTAAGTCACCATGAAAAATGACTTTGGTAAGCAAATCGTGGTACTTTTGCGTTACCACAGCCCACGAGGGTCAGATCGGGAAACGACAGAGGCAGAAGGGGTTACCTCAGTTTCTGGATTTCCACAGAAAACTGCATCGGAAGCGCGACAGTGGCTGGCCGTCGGGCGGGCGCGCGGCGGTTCCAGAGGGGCGGAGTGTTTTTGTGGGTGAGGTTTGGTGGGCCCGGAGGGATTTGAACCCCCAACCAAGGGATTATGAGTCAGATTTTGGCTACTTTGCACGGTGTTGCATCATGTCGCACAATGCCGCTTAACTAAAGCATATTCAGCAGTTGAAGCCCATATGACCTTTGCATTGTGTCGCACCAGGTAGCCCCGAATTCCAGCCCCAACAGCCACCAGAACAGCCACCAAGAAACCCCCACCCCAACCATGAGCCCGCCCACGACAACGCCCAGGATCGGCCTTGTAGGGGCAGCACGGGCCGCTCCACGTGCTCAGCATTGGCTACTATTGGTGAGCGGCTAGGTGCATCAGCTTGCCCAGCTCATAGAGGATGCCCTGAGCCACAAGACTCCCCGCTGCCTTCTCAGCGATGCCACGCACGGATGTCAAAAGCCCGTTGATTCGCTTTGCACTCGGTTGCGCTGCCTTAATCTCTGTCTGGAGGCCGTCTAAAGCTTGGTGCAACTCCTGGGCAGCCTCGGGTTCCAATCCCAATTGGGCCTCGTTATCCCGAATCCTGCGAACCAGCGATTCGATAGCGGCCTTGGACATTACGTTGACTGTGTTCCCTTCGACACTGAAGTTGCCACTGCCAGACCCCATGTTCCCGGTGAATGTCTGAATCGTTCCGATGTTGTACACCGCTTGGGCATCGTGTGCTTTTTTGCGCTCGTCTTCCGAAAATGACATGCCCTCACCTTTCACGCCGGACTTCTCCAATCGAAGGGACCATTCAAGCAATGCGTTGCGAACCGCGTCAAGCAGCCCGACAACATTGCTGCCATTGACTATCAGAGTAAAGTCAAAATCGAATCCGGTGGCGTCTCTCAGTATCTGAATTGCTTGGGACGTGAAGGGAATTGTCAGTTCACCGCCATTGGACAAGGCAACCGCATTTTCTAGCTCAGCGACTCTCTGATACACACGTCGCTTTGAGTAGACTTGCTCTATCTCTCGACTGCCGAATATGACGGGCTGCCAGCCGTGGAATGGGTTCCGGCCCTTGACCTGTCCGACAATGACCCGATATTCCGGTACATTGCCCTCCGGGTAGCCATTCAATTCATGTTCTACCCATTCCTCCAATTCGGGCAGCTCCAACTTGACCGCGATAGCCTTTGCCTTTCGCAGCAAATCACTCACCTTGACATTGGCGTTCAAGGCGTCGCGCTGAAGCTCTTCTACCAGTGGCATGGGTCGCTCACTCCAAAGCAAGGTTGCCCCATCTTACGGCCTAGAACAGAGCGCATGTCTCCCTTGTCTCTCGCTCTCGTCCGCTCTTCAGTTTCCAATTCCACTGGAGGACGAATTTCCCTGGAAAGACGGCCCCGGCCTGATCATCCGGCCACGCCACGCCAGTGACGTGGGTGACGTGCTTTGTCGCGCCCTCTCGCGCTTGCAAAGGGCAGTCTTGAATGACAGACACGTACTGGCGAATAAAGGATTGCCAATAGGCTCTGGAACTGAGACATTGAACGTCCACGCCAAACGGGGCAAGGGCCCCGGCCAATTCAGCGCGGAAAGACGTAAGCATTGCGAAGTCTCGGAGAGGCGCATAGTCGGCGGTGGAGATGCCAGTCTTGAGAAACTCAATTTCGTAGTCATCGAAGACCTTGAGCACGTCCCGTGCGCCTCCCTGATCCAGCTTGGGATGCACAGCCCAATCGCAGCAGAGTTTGAGAGTCCGAAAGTTCTTGAGCGCGTCCTGTTGCTCCAACAGTTTTCGCGCTTCAACCAGGATGTAAACAACCTGGTTCTCAGTCTTAATGTCCGCCGCGAGCGCCCGGCTCAGTTTGGCTGTGATGTCTTCTTTCATCGGACAACGCTCCTCCGTTTCGCCTCATTTCTTCTTTCGGGGCGGCGGGGGCGGTGGTGATTTCGGGGGCACATATCCGTCTGTGGTTCGGCTCCTATTGGGACCCGGTTTAGATGGTGCTTTCGGCATGGGCTAACCTCACTTCTTTCGTGTTGGTGGTGGCGGCGGAGGGGGTGGTGGTGGCGCTTTGGGTGGCACGTATCCCTTTTCCAGGGGGTTCCCAGGCGGTGACGGCGGCGGGTTCGTTGACTTTGACATGTCCCCTCACTTTTTCGGCGGTGGCGGAGCTTGCGGCTGTGTTTGCGGGATAGATTGAGACGGTGGCGGAGGTGGGTTTCGGGGTGGCGTGTAGCCTCTCTTTTCGGTGTCTTGCTGCGGTCTGTCTGGCATTACTTTCCTCCCGACTTTGCTAGGTTTTCAAGAGCGAAAATGACCCATGCAACTACCCCAAAGAAGAGGAAGCCAACGCATAGGTAATTGCACCAACTTGTTATTGTTCCCCATCGGCCCGCTGTGGCTTTCGCATTTGGATTTATCAACCGCGCGGCACCGTCATCAATGCTGGCAAGGCACGCCTTGTGACTGAATAGGAATGACAGAATCACGGCCAATAGCCCAATCGTGAAGCAGGACCACGACACACACAACCAAGGTAGTGAATAGGACTGAGGCTTGGGTGCCACGTCCTTGAGGAAGGCGACAGAGGCCCCAAACACGGCAGCGCCGAAAGCCAACACAGCTTGATCAAACGTGCGTGAACTTTCGCGGGCGGCATCGGTCAGCTTATCCCGCTCTGCCATGTGTTGTTCGTGTTTCTGCTTTGCGTCTTCGTAGCCGTCATCAGCCATCGTGCCTCTCGCCTTCACGCTAACTTCTGCGCGATATGTTCATCCAAAATCTCTCGCACAGTGAGCGGGATAATGACCGTGTGCTCTCTCCTGAAAAACGCATCTATCTCCGTCAACGCATCCCGCGAAAAATCGAAGCCTACGAAAAATCCCTTTCTGCGGCGGGTCCTCATCATAGCCGCTTCAAACTTGTCTATGTCGGGACGGCCCACCCGGTCCATCTGTTTTACCTGGATGGGATACCACTCATCCATGAAGTCTAGCTCCGCCGTGTGTGTGTCTGTACTTACCGGAGTCGCTCCGATTGGATATATCCTCCCGTCAATCCCCATATCTCCCACCTGCGTCTTATTAGGCATCCCCCCAAGAGCGATGACGGCCCAATTCTCAAATTCAAACGGCGGGATTTTGCGGAGCTGTTGCTCCGTCCATGGGAGGTCACGCACGACAAAACCACGCCCGATGCGCCAGAGCTTTTCATTTTCCGAGAGGCGGCAGATGTCTCTCAGACGTTTCGCCATGACCCGGCAAGCGGTGGGCGAGATGTCAATCCCAATCCACTGGCGGCCAAGATTCTGAGCAGCCACCAGCGCAGTTCCGCATCCGCAGAAGGCATCAAGGACAATGTCATTCTCGTTCGATGAAGCCTTGATGATCCTTTCGAGAAGTGGCAAAGGTTTCTGTGTCGGGTAGCCAAGCCGTTCCCCGGAGAGATTGTGCAAGGGCCGGATATCAGTCCAAACGGTCTGAAGTGGAACCCCCGGCATTTCGTCCAAATAAGACTTCAATCGCGGGATGCCGTTGGGGTCCTTCGGGTAATGTATTTTACCGTCTCGGTCTAACTGCTCCAGACGGTCTTTGGTAAACCTCCAACCCTTCGGGGGCGACGGATACCCCTTGAACTCGTACATCATGTTTGGGCGCGGATTTGGGCTGGTTAGATCGCCTCGCTTCCACCGCCGCCCGTCTGCATCAACATGGGTGTAGAACTCCGCTATGTAATGCGGATCGTAGGGTTCATATTGCTTATTCCACGTGTACGAATCGGCCACAGCGTAGAAGAAGATCGTGTCGTGGATTGTGTTGTAGCGACGCGAATCGCTCCTAGCGCTGGTACGCTTCCAGATGATCTCGTTCTGAAAGCTATTCTCCCCGAAAATCTGATCCAACATCACCTTCACGTAATGGCTCGCGTGTGAATCGCAGTGGTAATAAAAGCTGCCGGTCTCTTTCAGCACGCGTGCGAGTTCCACACATCTGGGCCGCATGAACTCGATATACGCCTGAGTCGATGAATGGCGATCCTCAAAAGCGCGCTTCTCCCGAGTCTCTCCCCAAAACACCTCATAGTTGCGGTTGGAATTAAACGGCGGGTCAATGTAAATCAGGTCAACGCAACCATCCGGCAGCTTCGAGAGCTGTTCCAGATTGTCCCCGCAATAGATAACGCGAGTGTCCACGAGTGCGGACGGCTTGCCCGCTGGTTTGATCGGTCCAGAATTTTCGTTTGTCACTGCCGGGATTGTAAAAGAATGTGCTCGCTCCGGGGGCCTCCGTGTGAAGAGAAGCCGGACTCAAGGTACTCAACCCCCGGCGGCAGCGGTTCTGGTGCGGAGCCGTTTTGGGCCGCCCATGCAAGCGCAAGACTCGCCGCGCATAATCGGCAAGCCGCACGAAAAAAAGTCTGACACAAAGACGCCCTTCCCAAGCCGCGCTCTTGCTTTGATTTGCGGGTTGTCCTCGTCCGGTAAAAGACAAAAGGGTTGAGGTCCACCTAGAGAACCGGGGATTTCACGTGGTACAGTCTTCTCAGGTTACCACTTATGACCAAGTGGTGCTGCTGGACAGAATAGGACCCATATGACGGTTGCAGCGAGACTCAACGAAAACAAAAAGGCCGTGAACCGGCTGGACAGCATGATGACTCCGGCACAAGTTGCACGGCGCAAATTCAAATCATCTCTTCCGCGCAAGGTTGAAAACCGGCGCTTGTCCGCAATGGAGGCGATTGGCGAGACTTTCAAGCTGCTTGACCGCTTTTGCAGCATGGTTGCTGAAGAAACACAGCTCGTGGAAACAGCCAACACGATATACGCGGCCCTTACGTACTGTCTGCCGGAAACGGACCCGGCGACATTGGCGTACACCATCACCGTGCCAGAGCCTTCACGGATTGGCAAATTCTGTGAGAAGGTCACGTCTCTTGACCGGCCCCTCTTTCTCGGCATCGTGTTTCTTCAGGTGGACCCATATACGGACCAACGGCAGTACAAGACAACCTGCTTCGTGACTCAGTTCATGAGCGGCCCTGAGGCCATCGCCCGCTTGCGCTACGCCCAGGAGAACGAGTTGCTAAAGGTCCAGAAGCAACTGGAGAAAAAGTTGGGGCTGAGTAACTGATTTGAGGCAGAGTCCACCCAAAATAAATCCGGCGCGTACCTGCCGCAACGGGACATGCTAACGGTACTCTCAAGTAGATGCGTTGGGCGTTCGGCCAGAGAAAGGCAAGGCAGCAATGTACAACCTTCAGCAGTTGGCGGTAGCAGAGCACGCAGTTTACGTATTATTCAGCCCGGACGGGTGCAACGCCGAATTTCTCAGCCTCAAGCCCTTGGCATCCGAATCAGACCGCCGGGGACTTGCGGCACGTTGGGCCGGACGGAATCTCAGTGGCTCTGGCGTTGCTGGACTCATTCACGGTATCCCAACCGTGATGCTGAAAGAAGAGCCTTCTGATTTCCTGTTGGTGGTGCGTTTGACGGCTGCTTATGCGCGGTACGTGGAAGACATCACAGCGGCTGGCAGCCCAGAGCCGCAGCCGCAATGCGATGGTGACAGTGTGGAATGGTGTGAGCGCCTGTATGCGCTCCCGGATACCCGCCTGAATTAGCGCCGCGCATTTCGCGCATTCGACAATTCGACACCATTTTGAGCTGCCCGGTGAAGTAGCGCTGGGTCATCCGCGATAGCTGCCGGTGTACTCCGGTATCAGGCGCGGGTCAATGCACCAATGGCCAGGGAAGTAGCCGGGTGGTGCGAAGTGCGGAGGACTGCCTACACCTTTAACCTCGCATGGCGAACAACCATGCGGGCCGTGAGAGCCGCACCAATTGGGTGCGTGTGACTTCGGATGCAGGACAGGCTACGGCCTGAATTTCATCCAAAGAGGTTTCACAATGGAAAGCATTTTTGAACTTAAGCAGGACGCAAAGGCCGCTCTTATGGCGGCAGAGGCTCTCATGGGTGGGAAAGACCACGTCATGACTCAGGCTGAAGAGAGCGGGTACCAGGCGAAGATGGCCGAATTTGAGCACAAGCAGCAGCTCATCAAGGCACGTGAGCGTGTGTGCTCCATTCGCACCGCTTTTCCTAACGGGATGCCCGGTATTGGCGGTTCCGTTGATATGTCCGTTGATACTCCGGGTGCGGCTGGCTTCGGAGCGGCATTTACATTGCCCGCCCGTTTGTCTGAGACTCGCACGCCTGAGTACTCAACCGCGCTCCACTCTTTCCTTAGCTCCTGTGGCAAAGCTATTGGTGCGGAGCTGATGGTGGGCGCAGACGGAATGGGTGGTTTTCACATTCCCATGTCTGAGCTATACACGCGGCAGCGCGCTGCCAACGGGTCCTATCCAAGGGGCGGCATGTCAGCAGCCACCTATGAGGGGTCTGAGGGCAGCTCAAACGCGGCTGGTGGATTTGCGGTCAGCGTTCCAACCATTCAGCAGATTGTCCCGCTGGCACTCCCCGACCTGGGCATTTTCGATTCTGCCTTGGTGATTCCTACAGCCACGGACGTGAAGATTCCACAGCAAGCCAGCTTTGGAACCTCCGCGCTCAAGTCAGAGAGCACGGGCACCGTTGCCACCTTCGGAGGCACAGACCCCACGCTTGGGCAGATTACCCTTCAGGCGTTCATGGCCGGTGCTCTCAGGATGGCGAGCTATGAGCTGTTGCAGGATGTGTCCATGTTTCAGCAGTTCCTTGTGGATGATTTGCTGAGGGGTCAGCGCATCCTTGAAGACCAACTGCTTGCCACAGGCACGGGCACCAATCAGGCTCAGGGCGTGTTTGGCAACACTGGAAACGGAACTGGTGCTCCCTATCAGTTGACGGGCGCGGCCACAGATGGGCAGTTGCTTTTGAACTCCCTGTTTGACGTGACTTCAACCCTCCGCGCGTCGTATCAGGCGAACGCTTGCTGGATTATGAGCCGGGCAACCAGCCTCGCAATCCGGCGTGCTCAGATGCAAGCCAACCTCTTTGTCCCGGTTGCTACCGTGGACGCGGACGGTACGGAGCGCATCCTGGGCAAGCCCGTCTTTTTTGACAGCAACGCCCCGTCGCTTCCCACGGCCACCTCTGCCGGTGTGGTTCCCATTCTCTACGGGGACTTCAAGACTGGCTATGTGGTTGGTGTCCGTGGCGGAGCCGGAATCAACGTCAAGATTCTGGACCAACCGTGGGCCGCACAGGGTCAGCTTGGCATTCTGGCGTACCGGCGCATTGATGGCCGCGTGCGTCTGAGTGAGGCAATCCAGGCTGTCAAAATCTCACACTCGTAATCAAACTTTGCGGGGAAGGTTTCACCCGCGTGTGGTCCCCGAGGGCCTCGCTAGCCTGTTCAAGCCACACGCGGAAATTTAGATCCAAACCGTACTTGCCCGGCAATGAAGAGGGGAGTCCTTCGGAGCCGGGCACACTTTTCAGACATGAGTGCGCGTCTTCTCTTGCAAAAAAAGAATGACCGCTAAAACCCATGCTGGTATCCCACCGGCAAACTTCAGCAACGCTCCCACGCGCCTTGTACTGCGTTCGCGGGGCATTGTGGGTGAAGAGAATCGAGGTTGGCAAGTGCAAGGAATGAGCATTAAGGACAAACGCATCCTGCAACAGGTTGATGTGATTTGCGCCACGCTCCACACCACGCGGGCGGAGATGTTGTACGCCTTGCTGCGCGGCCTTGTTGCCGAATCCCTGCAAGATGCCAAGGCACCGGATTCACACATCAGTGCCCGGCCACGGGCTACCGCAACAGAACGTATCATGCGGGTGATGCGGCGCTCGCGCTCTGGCAGCTCGACTCTGAGTGATTTGAAGTCGAACACAAATTACACGCGATTCGGCGTCTCGCAGTGGGAGCAGGAATTTCAAGCACTCTTGGCTGACGGATCGCTCACAGTCAATATGAGCGGATGGACCGGTGGGCGTCGGAGGAAGATTGTCAGCTTGGCCCAGAAGACTGATGAGACGCCCAGAATGGCTAAATAGTCCGCTGCGATGTCAGCCGTTTCTGGAATAAAGCGTTTAGTTTGTTACCGTTATGGTCTCAAGTGTGTCCTTGCGAAGTCACTTCGATGTCACCCTGACATCCAAACAACTCATTTGCAATGTGCAACTTAAGAGCAGACTAGCTGTTGCGATGTCAACTTGGACCGTTTCCCGGAGGTGGAGAATTCCGTTAAGTCCTTTATATTTATATATATATATATTTGATTTATTTTTTATCCCCTACCCCGTGGAGGCTTGAGCACGGGATTGAACCGTAGGAGCTTGGCCCAGGTGGTCGTCCGCCGCAACTGTAATTGCACTCTAAGTTTGAGTGAAGCAAACTTCTAAGTCATTGTGGCATAAGTACCTAGGGGGTGGGGTAAATCTCAAGGAACAACACCGTAAAGAGCGCCGCAATCCATTTTGAAATACACACAAACAATTCAGGAAATATGGTTTTTAATAGGCATTTCTACTGCTTTTCATATCACCTGTAGGACGCAGAAAGCACAAGGTTTAGCGCCATGGAAGCCCGGCTCTTGTACGACAGAAAAACCGCTGCCCGGATGCTCTCCATTTCCGTCCGGTCCCTTGACTACATCATTGCGGGCAAGGGCGGTCTGGACACACGGCGCATTGGCCGCAAGGTCCTGGTGACGCACGCCTCCCTGGTGCGGTATGCGTCCGGGAATCACTTCACCGTGACAAGCCGCTCCGAGGCGGACGCCGTGGCTTCAGGTGATAGGTGAGCGTAGCGGGCGGCCATGGTGATGGTCTTGTGACCGGCCAGGACCTGAATCTCTTTCGTGCTCACACCGGCCATTGCTAGCCATGAGCAGAATGTGTGACGGTTGTTGTGCCACGTGTAATCCGTGATCTTGGCTTCTGTCAGAGCTGGTTCAAACCACCAACGGCAGTCAGAGCGCGGACCCGGACGGGGAAACACCGGATCACCGGCACCGTGCGTCACAGCGGCTTGCTGTCCCGTGAGAGCATCCAGCGCAATGCTGTTTAGCGGCACGTTCCGAGCGGAACCATTCTTGGTTTTCGTCAGCCGGATCACTTTCCGCTTGAGGTCCACCTGTCCCCACTCCAGCGAAAATTGCTCACCCCATCTCATGCCCGTATAAATGCTCACGATGAACGCGGGCACATGCGCGGGGTTGTCACGTCGGATGATGCCCAACAGCTTGGTGTATTCAGCCCGGCTGAGGAAGCGCAGCCGCGCATTGTTCTCCGTCCGCAGTCGCACAAGCCGCGCAGGATTACGCTCTACCTTCCCGTTTTCCAACCCAAGCCGATACGCGAGTGACATGAATGCGCGATAGCGGTTTGCGGTCGCTGGTGTTTTGCAGTGCTTGGTGAGCCAATCGTTGATGTCCTGTGGCGTGATGGCAGCAGCAGCCCGCTCCCCGAAAGGCTCCCGCAATATTGAGTCCTTGGTGACGTAGTGCGCTATTGACCGGAGGTGAGTTTTAGCGTGCTCCACTGCCATCTCAGACAAATCACCAAACGTGACGACTTTGCCCGGCACCAACTCCGGCAGCTTGAGCTTTCTCCGCGCATCGGCCTTGCGCTTTTGGTAGAGGGCTACAGCATCACTCTTGCGCCCGGCCTTCTCCCGATGTCGCTTTCCCTCCGCGTAGTAGTTAACCCACCACACGCCCGAGCCAACCGGGTGCTCATAGACGCCTCTGACTGCAACTGCCTTCACTTTCATGCCGCAGATGGTAGCACACATCAGAGGCGAATAACAGCCACCAAAACGGCCACTGCCAAAACCAATGCCATCCGCGTATCTCGCTCAGATGGCACATAAGTGTCTTATTTTACGTGGCTTATATGGTGGGCCCGGAGGGATTTGAACCCCCAACCAAGGGATTATGAGTCCCCTGCTCTAACCGTTGAGCTACAGGCCCTGGGCTTTGGGACCTCGGGGGGTCCTTCATGAGCCTACCACCTGGAAAGCCCAGTATGGCGGGGTGCCGCGCCGACCGCTCAGACCCACGTTGAACGCTGAGGGTTGCTTAGTCCGCCCGCAGGGCCTCCACCGGATTCACCGACGCAGCCACGAGGGCCGGGCGCAGGGTTGCGATGATGACCGGAACCAGCAGAGCAGCAATCGATGCGGCGTACACCAGCGGATCGCTCGGCCGCACGCCATAGAGCTGGGTCCGGAGCAACTGCGTCAGCCCCAGCGCCACGCAGGTCCCTGATGCCAGACCCACCGCCGCAGGCAGCACCGCTTTCTTCACAAACAGAGCGGCAATCTCGCCGCGCGTTGCCCCCAGCGCCATCCGCACGCCGATCTCCAGCGTCCGCTGCGCCACAAAAAACGCCACCACGCCGTAGATCCCCACGCAGGCCAGCAACAGAGCAATTCCAGCGAATGCGGCCACCACCGCCATGTTCAGCCGCGGCTGAGCCACAACCTTGTCCAGCAGCTCATCCATCGTCCCCACATTCGCAATCGCCTGCTGCGGATCAACTGCGTGCACCTGTTCCCGCACTGCCCGCACCAACTGCTCCGCATCGGTCCGCGACCGCACTACAAAAAACCTCTGCGTCACGCCGCCATTGCCATCTGCCGGCCAATACACTTCAGGCCCCGGCGGACTGGCAATCGACCCCGCCGTCCCGCGCAGATTCGCAATCTCCCCGACAATCTCATGCGGCGTGCCTTCCACCAGCAGGTGCCGTCCCAGCGGATTCCCGCCCGGCAAATACTGCCTCACCAATTCCTGATTCACCAGCACCGGAATGTTCTTCGACAGCGAATCCTGGGCGGTCAGCGTTCTTCCGGCCAGCAGCGGCGTCCCCATCGCGTCGAGAAAATTGCCTCCGACACTGCGATCCTCCGCATTGATCGCGGGCTGACTCGCGGGCGGACTCGTGATTCGGGGCAGCCAGTCCGCATCGAAATTGCTGCGCAGATGAAAGTCCGTCGCCGGCAGCGCATCCAGCTGCCCCACCGCCGTGACTCCCGGCAGCGCCTCCATCCGCTCCTGCACATTCGCAAAGAAATTCCTGATCCCCGCATCCTTCGTGTCCCACGGCAGCTTCACGGAAAACGTCAGCAGATGCTCCGGCTCAAATCCCAGGGGGGTGTTCACCAGGTGCCACAGCGACTCCGCCATCAGCGTGGCCCCCACCAGGAGAATCAGCGACAGCCCCACCTGCACGGCGATCAGCGCGCTGCGGAGCCGATGTCCCGTTCCGCCCAGCCGAGCCTCTCCGCGCTTCATCGCCGTGTTCAACTCAACCCGTCGATTCTGCAGAGCCGGCGCGATGCCAAAAACAATTCCGGTCCCGACTGCAATCAGCAGCGCCACACCCACCACCGGCCATTGCATCTCAACAACACCCGGCAAGCCCAGCCGTCCCGGCAGCTTCGCGGCTGCTCCGCGCACCAGCGCCCATGCGGCCGCGACGCCCACCCCGCCGCCGGCCAATCCGAGCACCAGGCTCTCTGTCAGGAACTGCATCGTCATCCGGCCCGCCGAAGCGCCCAATGCTCGCCGCAGCGCCACTTCCCGGCGCCGGGCGGTCGATCGCGACAGCAACAGGTTCGCCACGTTGATGCACGCGATTGTCAGCAGCAGCACCGACGCAATCATCAGCACCAGCAGCGCCGGCCGCATCGCGCCGTACCGATCCTCACGCAGCGTCTCGCTCCTGAACTGCCACATCCCATCGCTGTCCGGATGCTCGCGGCGCAACTGTTCACCGATGCGCTGCAGGTCGCCCTGCGCCATCGCCAGCGTCACGCCCGGCTTCAGCCGCGCAAACACATTGAAGAACCGCGATTCCTCACCGCGATCTCCACCCCCGTATGACTCGTCGAATTCCGCAGAATGCCACAGTTCCACTCCACTCGGCGAGTCGAAGCTCGGCGGCATCACCCCAACAATCGTCACCGCGTTTTGATCCAGCGTAACCTGCCGGTTGATCACCCCGGGATCGCCGTCAAAGAGCCTCTGCCAGGCCCCATAACTCAGTACCACTGTCTCCGGCATATGCGGCTGGTCATCGTGCGCATCGTATGTCCGCCCCAGCAACGCCCGCACGCCGAGCACCTCGAAGAAGCCCGCATTCGTCCGTGCCTTGTGCACCGACACCGGCAGCTTTGTTCCCGTAATTACCGTACCCTCATCGAAATAAAAGAACCCCATACTCTCAAACGACCGGTTCCGCGCCCGCACATCCCAGAACCTCGGCAAGCTCGTCAACCCGCCCGTCGATTGTCCCTGCACTCGCGCGTCGTGGATCGCGATGATCCGCTCGCCCTCCGGATACGGCAGAGGCCGCACCAGCGTGGAGTACACCAGCGTGAAAATCGCCGTCGTCGCACCAATCCCCAGAGCCAGCGTCAGCACCACAACCGTCGTAAATCCTGGCGACTTCCGCATCTGCCGCAGTGCGTAAAGAACATCGCGGCGCAGGTTTTCAATGAACGGCAATCCCTCCCGCAGCCGCATCGTCTCCCGGACCTGCGTCAGGCCGCCAAAATCGCGCAACGACGCCCGCCGCGCCTCGTCTTCACTCATCCCGCGCGGATGGTTCTCCTCTGCGGCCATTTCCAGATGCGCCCGCAACTCCTCGTCCATATCGCGATCCAACACTCTCCGCCGAAACAAAGCTGCAACGCGGGTAAACCAAGCCTGCACCCCGCCCGCCCTTCCGCCTGCCATCTCGTGCACTGAACGCTAGCTCTCCCGCAAGGCTCTGCTGGGATCCACCGCAGCGGCTCGCCGCGCCGGAATCCAGCTCGCCCCCAGAGCAACGGCCACTAACAACAACGCCGCGCCTGACAACGTCACCGGATCCCACGCCTGCAGTCCATACAACTGGCTCGCGATCAGCCGTCCCACCGCCAGCGCACAGCCCAGCCCCACAGCCACGCCGATGGCGGTCATCCACACGGCTTCGCGCAGGATCATGCCCAGGACCTGTTCCGCCCGCGCACCCAGCGCCATCCTGATCCCGATCTCATTCGTGCGCCGCGAAACGGCGTAGGCCATCAGCCCATAAATCCCGATGCATGCCAGCATCAGCGCCACGATCCCGAACCCCGCCGTCAAATCCGCGAAGACATGCTCATTCTGCAGCAATTCGCCGATCTGCTCCTCCTGCGTGCGCACATCGGTCAATGGCAAATTCCGGTCCACCGACTGCATCGCCCGCCGCAATGACGGCGCAATCGCCGCGCGCGAGGTCCGCGTCTTCACCGCAAACGTCATCCCCCAATTAATCGCCGGCGCCTGCCGGTAATCCACATAAAAAACTGGCGGCGGATTCTCGCGCAGACTCCCATACCGCGTGTCCGCGCACACTCCCACGATCTGATACATCAGCTTGTTGTCTTTCTCATCGGACGTCGTAAAGCTCTTCCCCACCGGATTCTGCCCCGGGAAGAACTGCTTCGCCAAAGCCTGATTCACCACCGCAACTTTGGGCGAGGTCTCCGTATCGGTCTCTGCAAACCCGCGCCCCGCCACAATCGGAATCCGGAACGTCGCAAAATACTCATCGCCCACCGTGCTGTTGTCAGCAATGTCGTCGTGCCCCTGCTTCCGCCCCTCCGGCAGGAAGTCGTCGTTTTCATAACTGTGCGAGAGCGGCGCCACACTCGTCGGGGTTACGGACTCGACTCCCGGTACCGCACGCAGCCGCTCCACAATCAGCTGAAACAGCGCAGCCTCTTTCGCCCCCGGATACTCTGTCTGGGGCGGCCGCAATTCAAACAGCACAATATTCCGCGGATCGAATCCCGGATCGACCCGGCTCAAATTAATGATGGTCCGCAGGAATACGCCCGCCACCACCACCAGCAGCGTCGAAAGCGCCACCTGGAATCCCACGATCGCACGCCCCGCAAACCCCTTCCGCCGCCGTGTAGTCGTTTGCGCCGCGTCTTTCAGGGTGCTCGTCACCTGCGTCCGAGTTGCATCGAGCGCCGGTCCCACGCCGAACAGAATTCCCGTCACCACCGACAGCGCTGCGTTAAATCCAAACACGCCCCAGTCAAACGATCCCTGGATCGTCGTTGGATCGGCCGGGCTCGAGAACATGGCGAGAATCGCGTTCCGCCCAAAGTACCCCACCGCCAGGCCCATCAACCCACCCAGCACCGACAGCAATACGCTCTCCGTCAGCATCTGCCGCAGGATCCGCGCCCTTCCCGCGCCCAGCGCCAGCCGCACGCCCATCTCCCGCTGCCGCGCGGCCGACCGCGCCAGGAGCAGATTCGCCATGTTGGCGCACGCCAGCAGCACCACCAGTCCCACCAGCGACATCAGCACCAACAAGGGGTGCGCCAGCTGCCGGCTCGCTTCGTTCATCCCCCGGCTTCCATCGCCCAGCACCAGATCCGGCATCGATTCCTCGGGCTTCACTGTCATCGTCGCCCGCACCGCGCTCTTCAGCGCCACATCCAGTGCCGCCCGTGCCTTCGCCTCATCCACGCCCGGCCTGGCCCGCGCCATCATCTGCATCCACCAAACCCGGTCGCTGGTCAGCAGCGAAGTTTCCCGGCTGTATGGAAACACGAGTGGCTGCATGCTGAAAGGCATGAAAATCTCCGGCGAGCTCTGCGTCCCCTTCGCTCCGGTGAACCCCCTGGGATTCACACCAACGACGGTTACATTGACAAGGTTCACCAGAATCGTCTTACCGATCACCGACGGCGACCGGTTGAATCGCCGCGTCCAGTAGCCATCGCTGATCGTTGCCACCGGCGACCCACCTGGTTTCTCATCGTCTGCCGGCCCAATCGGACGCCCCAGCTGGGGCCGCACCTCCATCTGCTCGTAGAAATTCCCCGAGACCAGATCCCCCTGCACCACCTCCGCCTCGCCATCGACGGTCACGTTGACCCGCCCCAGATTTTTGAACGCAAACAAATCCGCGAGCGCATGGTTCTGCTTCCGCATTTGCAAATACACCGGATACGAAAACGAAGTGCTTGACACTCCATCCGCGGTCTTGTCCCAGTCCCCCCACGAGCTGTGCACCACGCTCTGCCGCTTCGATCGCCACGCGAGCAGCCGCAGCTCTCCGGCATGCGGCACCTGCAGCCGGTCGAGGAGCGCCGCTTTGGCAATCGAGAAGATCGCGGTGTTCGCACCGATTCCGAGCGCCAGAGAACCAATCGCCACTGCCGCGAATCCTGGACTCTTCCTGAGCATGCGCAGCGCATACGACCCGTCGCGCTGCAGATTTTCGAGCAGCGGCATGCCCTCGCGCAGGCGCACCCGCTCCCGCACCTGCGTCACTCCGCCGAAATCCCGCAACGCCTTCTGTCCAGCCTCCTCCTCGGTCATCCCGCGGCGCCGATTCTCCTCCGCAGCCATTTCCAGGTGCGCCCGCAGTTCCTCGTCCAACTCGCAGTCGAGCCTCCGCCGCCGAAACATCGCCGTCATCCGGCTGATCGCCGTCCGCAGCCAGGACATCGCTATCGCCCCTCCGAGACTGCCAGGAACCGCGCCATGGTCGCCGCGACGCGCTCCCAGCTCTCGGTTTCTGTGTCGATCTGCGCTTTGCCGGTCTTCGTCAGGGTGTAGTAGCGCGCCTTCCGGCCATTCTCTGAGGTGCCCCACTCCGCCCGAATCCATCCCCGCTGCCGGAGCCGGAGGAGCGCCGGATAGATGGTTCCCTGATTGAGCCGTAGCGCCTGCTCGCTGATCTGCTCGATGCGCCGCGCGATGCCGTAGCCGTGCTGCGGGCCCATGGTCTCCAGAGTCTTCAGGACCATCAGGTCCAGCGTTCCCTGCAGCAGGTCCGGTTTGCCTTCGCCCATGGGTTCTCCTGTTGGATTTCCACAGATAACCCATGCTCCATTAGAATGTCAACAGGTAGCCAGATCTTTTGACCGAAAGATATGGAACTCTACGGGGCGAAGTCCGTCTGTCCCCGCTAAACTTGCTAACGGGGGAGTGTGCGCTGGTGGCGTCCTTTGACGTTACGGGTGCGCAAATCCCCAAGTCTTCTTTATGGCTTGTTTACCCTGGTTTCCTGTAATCTGGTCCATACCCAGCGTGGGTCGTCTGGAGGTGTAGTTCTTTGGCGGAGGTTCGCATTCAGGAAGGCGAGCCGCTTGAAAATGCATTACGCCGGTTTAAGCGCAAGGTCCAGCAGGAAGACATTATTAAGGAAGTGAAACGACATTCCTTCTACCTGAAGCCCGGTGAAAAGCGTCGTGTCAAGGAAGCGCTGGCACGGAAGCGGAATCGCAAAAAGGCTCGTAAAGAGCAGGACTA
>Ga0181520_10002987_pt1 | contig 30441 bp, 17 predicted proteins | sample PEATcosm2014_Bin_29_FD_132451 | JGI IMG/M metagenome (GOLD analysis project Ga0181520, IMG submission 132451) | Peatland microbial communities from MTU Mesocosm Facility, Houghton, MI, USA - PEATcosm2014_Bin02_30_metaG | ecosystem: Environmental > Terrestrial > Soil > Wetlands > Peat | place...
AGCGCGGGCAATCTGCCCGCGGATTTGCGCACCTCGGCGGTTGAGTGCCTGGTCGGCGACCTGATGAACCGGGAAGACGTGCTCCGCGCCATGGAAGGCGTCGACTGCGTCTTCCATCTGGCGCGGGCCAACGTGAAAACCTGGGCCGATTACCAGGAGTATGAAATCGGGGCAACGCGGCAAGTGGCCGAGTGCGCGCTGGACGCGGGCGTGAAGCGTTTCGTCTACACCGGCACCATCGACTCGTATTACGCGGGCCGACGCGCCGGAACCATCACCGAAGAGACGCCGCTCGATCCCCGGATCGAGCACCGCAATCTCTATGCGCGGGCCAAGGCCGAGTCGGAAAGACTGCTGCTTGCCCTGCACCGCGAGCGCCGGCTGCCGCTGGTGATTTTGCGGCCGGGAATCGTGATCGGGCGCGGAGGAAGTCCGTTCCACTGGGGCGTGGGCATGTGGTGGAACGACGCCATCTGTCAGATTTGGGGCGACGGGCGCAGCAAGCTGCCGCTGGTGCTGGTGGAGGACGTGGCCAAGGGCCTGATCGCCGCCATGGAAAAGCCGGGCATCGAGGGCCGGTCATTCAATCTAGTGGGCGATCCGTGCCTGAGCGGGCAGGAGTACCTGGACGAACTGGACCGCGCGGGCGGCTTCCGCATCCAGCGCCAGGCCACGCCGATTGGCAGGTTTTACCGCGCGGATTTGAAGAAATGGGTGGTCAAGGTGCTGGTGCGCTTTCCCGAGCGGCGCATGCCCTCCTATTGGGATTGGGAGAGCCGCACGCAGCGTGCCCATTTCGATTGCACGGCTGCCAAGGCAACCCTGGGCTGGCAGCCGGTCAGCGAGCGCGCGGAGCTGGTAAGGCTGGGCATTGAAGAGCCGCTGCGGGAGTACACAAAGTAGCGCCCTACCATGGCCGGGGCGGGCTGACGCGGCCGCCTTGGGTGTCGATCCAGGCCTGGCGCATCAGGCTGGCCATCAGCGCGAACTCCTTGGCCTGCTCGCGGCGGGCCGGGTCCGTGCTGCAGGCATTGCGCAGTCGGCGCAGGCTGTAGAAGCCCTCATCCAGCGCGCGGGCCAGGAACGCCTGCCAGCCGTGGTGTTTGCGGTAGTAAAGCAGGGTCGAGCGCATGCGCCACAACAGCACCTCGGAACTGGTCTTCGAGATGGCGTGCGAACTCATCTTCTTGGTGGTTGCGCCGCCGATGTGGGTGACCACAATATCCGGCCAATAGTAGACCCGATCTCCTGCGGCCTTGACGCGGCGGCAGAGGTCCACTTCCTCGCTGTAGAGGAAGTAGTCGGGGTCGAAGAGGCCGGTCTTGGCGAGAGCTTCGCGGCGCAAGATCAGGAACGCGCCGGTCGACCAATCCACCTCCATAGCCTCGTTCGGGTCGGCCCAGGTGCGGTTGGGAGCGCCGAAGATGCGGGATTTGGGATAGCGATCGGGCAAGCCGCTGAGAACCAGCGCATCGAACCAGATGGAGGGGAAGCTGCGGGCCGAGGGCTGGAAGCCGCCATCGCGGCTCACCTGGCGGCCCGCGCCTACACCCACGTCCGGGTTGGCGTCCATATGCTCGATGGCCAGACGCAGTGCTCCGGGATGAAAGAACGCGTCGGAGTTGAGCAGCACAATATAGCGGCCCTGCGCCTTTTCCATAGCCAGATTGTTGGCCGAGGCAAAGCCGAGATTGACTTCGCTGCGGAAGAGCCGGACCGGGTGATCGGTGGCGGAGAACTCCTTGGCAACCATCTCCTCGGTGCCGTCTTTGGAGCCGTTGTCGGTAATGAGAATCTCGATCTTCATGCCTTCCGGCAACCGGGCACATTCCTCCAGGGCCGATTGCAGGCACTCCCGCAGCAGGTCGCGGACGTTCATGACAACGATGACGATGGAGGCTTCGTAAGGATAGGAGGACTCGATGTTCATGGGCGCGCAGTGTCCTTGGCTCGGCTGCCTTTGGCTACTGGAGTGTTTGTCCGGCGGGCAAGGCGTTGCCTATGGGGAGCAGATTCTTCAAAGTTAATCGAGTATAGCGCGGAAGCAGCGGCCCAAGAAGCCGATAAAAGGGGCGGGTGCACACTCTCTAACGTCTAACCAGCAATGGTCCTTTCAGGCCATTACCAGGCCGGTTCCGGACCATAGACTGTCGTACAGGACAGTCTATGCTGAGGGTGGGAAAGCGCACCGATGCCCGCTTCGGGCGCTCATGGTTGGAAGGATGGTCACAAAGGATGCGAAACAATCCACGCGCTCCGCGCAACGGTCTTGCAATCTTGGCCCTTTTGGGCGCAACCGTGGCGGCTACTTTCCTGATGGCGCAGCGCATGCCGGGCGCAGGCGATGGCGTGACCCGGTTGCGAGTGACCAACCAGACGATCGTTCCCGGGGTCAAGCGCCTGGGAATGAACCTGGGTTTCCAGGACTTTTACGATGCCGGGCAAATGACCAAGAACCTGCTCTTCCGCAACCCGGGTTTCGAAGCCATGACCTATCGCACCATCTTTCATTGCCAGGCGGGTGGCTCGTCCGTTTGCGTCGATCGCCGCCAAGGGGTGCAGTTTCCCGCGGACTTCTGGAACGGGGCCACGTTTGAGGTCCTGGATGGAGCGGCGGCGGGACGGCGAGGCTATGTACTTTCCTGCGGCAAGGATCGCGATGGCTACGGACTCACGCTCGATAGCAAGGGCAAGCCGCTCGGCGTGGGTGACTGGCTGGTGGCGTACCGTGAAGTCCCAGGCGATCCCGCAGCCGGGTGGTGGCCCAATCTGAATGGCGGGGCAAAGCTGACGGCAGAGCGCAGAGACCTGTCACCGGAGACGCTGGGACATCAGGCGCTGCGCATCGAAGCCTCGGGGCCCGGCCAATCGGCGCGAATCAACAGCTACTTCGACACCCTGGATGGGTTCACGTTTGTGCGCCTGCGCGGAAGGTACCGGCTCAGTTTCAGGGCCAAATCGCTGAATGGGTCGAGGATGGTGCACGTGCATGTGGCGCGCAATACTCCGGGCAAGATTCCAAACCTCGAACAGGACGTGCGCATCGGGCCCGCCTGGGGCGATTACTCCCAGGACTTTGCGGCCAACGAGGGCGCCGGCCCGACTGGAACCGTCGAAGTCAGCTTCACGGTGACGGGCGGCGACATGCTTCTGGACGATGTGGACCTGGAGCAGACCAGCGGAGATCCGGCCAACCATACGGCCTTCCGGGACGAGGTGCTGGAGACCTTGAAGCAGTTGCGCCCGGGTGTGCTGCGGTTAATGTCGACCAACGCCGGGTTGGGCAACACCGTGGACGATCTGCTGGCGCCGCCGATGGCTCGTCAACGAGGCGGATACTCCGGCTGGTATGTCAAGCAGGAAGACATCCCCATTGGGATTCCGGAGTTTCTCGAACTCTGCCAGGAGGTAGGCGCGGAGCCATGGATCGTTGCTCCCACGGCCATGAGCAAGGAGGAAGCGCGCAAGCTGGCCGAGTACTTTGCCGGGAGCCCTGCGACGGCGGGCGGCGCGATGCGGGCAGCGGGCGGACACAGCCTGCCGTGGACCCAAGTGTTCAGGACGATCCACATCGAGTTTGGCAACGAGGCCTGGAACGGGGTCTTTCTGGGTGAATCGATGGACGACACTGCCGCGTATGGCCGACGCTCCAACACCGTGTTTGCGGCCTTCCGCGCCGCCGCCGGGCCGGACGCCGCGCGCTTCGATCTTTCAGTTGGGGCGCAGGCCGATTGGCCGGCCAAGGATTCCGTGCTGCTGACGGCTGCTCCCGGCGCGAACTCCATGGCCATCGCTCCCTACCTGATGCACAGCGTGACGCGCTGGTCCAGCGACGACGAACTCTACGGCGCATTGCTGGCCGAACCGGAGTACATGTCCAGGGTGGGCGAGGTCGAAGCCGCGCAGAATCTGGCCTTGGGAAGGCGAATGGCGGTCTACGAGGTCAATCTGCACACCACCGAGGGTACGATACCCCAGGATGTTCTTGACCGGTTCACGCCTTCGACGGCGGCAGGGGTTGCGGTTGCCGGGCATATGCTGCGCATGCTGCGCGACCATGGGATTCGCGATCAGATGCTCTACAGCCTGTCGCAGTTCCAATACAAACGCTCGGACGGAAAGCTGGCGCGGCTCTGGGGAGCGGTGGTCGAGATGGGGGCGAACGGCCGCAAGCGTCCGCAGTTTCTCGCCGAGAGCTTGGCCAACCGCGCCATCCGGGGCGATCTGATGCGCATCGAAGTAAGCGGCGAGAACCCCATGCACGATCTGGCGGATGGAAACGACGGGGTGCACCTCAAAGGGGTGCATGAGATCGATGCCTACGCTTTTCAAGACGGAAAATCGCATGGGCTGATCGTCTTCAATTACGGATTGCACCAGGTGAGAAGGGTGGAATTGGACGCTCCCGGCCTGGCTTCAAATCCCGGCGTCAGCCTGTGGAGACTGGTCAGCCCTGGGCCAGGCGCCACGAATGAAGGCGCGGTGCAGGTTAGGATCGAGAAGGAGCCCTTCCACGGAACAGCACTCTCTCTGGCCCCCTGTTCGATGGCGGTTCTGGAGTGGCAGGAATAAAAAGGAGGCCGGGTTTGAACCCGGCCTCGCGAAGGCTTTCAGTTTCGGAACGGAAAGGGAGGGGAGAGAACTATTTGTCTGCCTTGCAGACGAGTGCTTCTTCAGGCTTTCCCATGAATCTCTTGCCTAGGTAATCCCTGTCTTGAAACAACTCCCGAACAAAGAGCGGGAAGATCTTGGTAGGCTCGACCAAATAACGGTAGGCCAGACGCTTGGGTGAATGGACGAGCCGGTAAAGCCATTCCAGGCCAAGGGGTCCCATCCACCGGGGCGCGGCTCTTTCTTCGCCGGTCAGGTATTCGAGCATCGCGCCGCCAGCGAAGATCAGGCTGGTCTTCAGATAGGGCACGGCATCCACAATGAACTTCTCTTGGATGGGCATGCCCATGCCGACAAAAACGGCGTGCGGCTTGAACTTGTTGATCTGCTTGCAGAGAGTCTCGACATCGTAGTCGCGCACATATCCGTGATGGACGCAGGCCTGAAGCCCGGGGTATCTGTCGTGCAACACCTTCTCAAAGTTCTTCGAGGATTCCGCGGCTCCTCCGAGGTAGAAGAGGCGCCATTTGTTGGCGGCCGCCATGCGGAAGAAATCGTCGTACCAATCTAGAAAAGCAACTCTGTGCTCGCTAGAGATGGGCAGGTCGAGTGCCTCGGCCATCCAAACCAGCGGCATGCCGTCAACATAGGCCAGATCGCAAACCTCATAAAACTCGCGGATCGATTTGTCACGTTGGGCCAAATAGACGCTATGCATATTGTGAGCGCCAACGACGACCTTGCTCTGGTGTTCGATCGAGGTCTGGAAAAAATCCAGAAGCTGATTTTTCGTGACCAGGTTGACGGATATGCCGACTAACCTCACTTTGGGGAACCGCATCTGAGTTCTCCTCCTCGACATGCGACTTGCACTGAGATTCACAGAAGGAGCATTTCTGGTCAATGACCCTTTCTGGGAGGCTGCTGCCCCACTCGTTTGCCAGTTTTGGTTACCAGCTGCGGTATCGGCCATTCGGACACAGTGATTTAGCATAGCACTACCTCGGTAGCACAGACGAGGTAACTATAATTGATTACCAAAGCGCACGCTTGCGAGTACCGGAGGTCGCAGGACAGCAAGGAATTAGGTTCCACCTTTTCGCCATTGTTCTGTGCCCGAACGAGGGCTTAGCTTCTGATTGAGAAGCCTATCTTGACCGACGAAATGGCTTGTACCCTCTTCTTTCGCTGTGGCCGGTTTGCAGGCACGACGGAAAAGCTCACTGGGAGAGGTTAGCTTGGCAATCCCCGGGGCGAATATGAGGGCAGGCTGCAGCAGTCGGACGCTATGGGATTTTGGGCGGAGCCGTGCAGGTCGATGCGCCGGCAGCCCCGGTTGACCGCAAGCTCCAGGCAGTGCTTTTGCGAGCGGGGAATGGATGCTTGAGATGACGAGCGATCTGCACCATCCGGTAGCTGTATTGGGTTTACCGCTGGACAACCTGACCGCGGACGCAGCTCTAGACGCCGTGGAGCGCCTGATTCTGTCCGGTGGAACGCACCAGGTGGCGACTGCCGACTTGGACTTCTGGCTCCATTCGATCACAGACCAGCACCTTCACCGGATCGTTGCCGGATGCAGCCTGGTGGTGCCCGACGGCATGGGTTTGGTGTGGGCCTCGAGATTGCTGGGCTGCCCATTGGCGGAGCGCGTCACAGGTGTGGATCTGGTTCCAAAGGTGGCAGAATTGTCGGCCCGAAGGGGCTACAAGATTTGTCTGCTTGCCGGCAAAGCGGGCGTCGCGGAGCGAGTTGCCCAGATGCTGGAGCGCACCTATCCCGGCGCGCGGGTAACGGGCATTCATGCACCGGGCGAGGAGGATTCGGCCCGGTTCGACAGCAATGAGATCATCAGCCGGATTCACGCCGTAAAGCCGGATATTCTGTTTGTCGCCTTCGGAAACCACAAACAGGAGAAGTGGATCTGGACCCACCGCAAGCGGATCGGTGTTCCGGTGACAATGGGAGTAGGTGAGACCTTCGAGACCCTGGCGGGCGAGATTCGCCGTGCGCCCCGCTGGGTGCAGCGTGGCGGATTCGAGTGGCTGATGCGCTGCACGCAAGAACCCGGGCGCCTCATTCCACGCTACCTGCGCGACTTTTTGGCCCTTGGGCGGCGTCTTCCCATGGCGCTGCTGGCAGCGTGGTTTCAAAGGCCCTATCTGGGTGGTGACTCGCTCACCACGGCCAGCTCGACCGACGTGTTTCATATCTACTTGCACGGCAAGCTTTGCGCCGCCAGCGCTCCGGCACTCAAAGACGCCACGGCCTCGGCCATCGCCGGCGGGCGGGTGGCGGTGGTGCATTTGCAGGGGGTCCGTCAGGTCAGCGCCGCAGGTCTGGGGCTTTTGTTGAAGGCGCGGCGCGAACTGCTGGAAGCCGGGCTCACGCTGTCCCTGGCCGGTCTGAATCTCAAGTTGCGCTTTCTCTTCTACGCCTGGTGTGTGCAGACGCTCTTCGACGAATGGCAACCGGTGAACAGGCAAATCAGGTCGCTAGCGCCGAGCGCTATGCTGAGAGCACAGCCCATCGCGCTCACCATTCATTCGCAGCTACGTGGATAAGGCCGTGCAACCGCGCTCCCTGAAGGGGATGGAATGGATCTGATCGTCCTCATCCCGTTTTTTGCGTGCCTGGTGGTGCTGGCCACGCGGTCGGCACGGCATGCGTTTGCTTATGTCTATCTGCCGACAGTGATGCTCCTCCCAGGGTACTGGACACTGCGGCTGCCCCATATCCCCCCCGTCTCGTTCACCGATGTGGTGATCCTCCCTCTGGGTTTGGCATTGCTGTACACCGAGATTCGCCGGTGGCGGTTCGACTGGATGGACCTATGGGTATTCCTCTTTGCCGTCAGCGCGGGCATGTCCGAAGGCCTGAGCGCCGAACTGGCCTATGGCACCTGGACCCGTTTGTTCACCGCCGACTCCGCGGCCTCGGGAGCACTGAGCTACAACATCAACAACGGGATCTACGCGTTTTTCGGACGCATTAATTCAGTCATCCTCCCTTATGTACTCGGGAAGCTGATCATCGAACACGGTGAACTGAATGGCCAGCCGATGCGCAAGGTGATGATCCGGCGCATGGTTACCTTCTTGTCGATCGTGACGGGGATCAGTGTGATCGACTTTTTGACCGGGAGGAGCACTTGGCAACGGGTGTTCCGGCGTTTCTTCGCAGGCCAGATGGTGGATTTTCCGGAAATGGTCCGATGGGGATTCGGGCGCATCGCAGGCCCGTTTGGGCATGCCATTCTGGCGGGCATGGTCTTCCTGACCGGGGTGGTTTATTGCCTGTGGCTGCTTTGGGTGGACCGCGAATGGGGCAGTCGGCCTTTCATGAGGGCATTTCCTCTCAAGATGCGCACCATCGCACTGCTGGCGGTGGTTGGGGGATTGCTGATGACCCAGTCGCGCGGGCCGTGGATCGGCGTCATCCTCGCGCTCATCTTCGCGTCGCTGGTGCGGCTCATGTCGGCGGAGAAGGCGGCGGTGGTGTTCCTGGTGCTGGTGATGGGCCTGGGTTCGTTCGTCTATATTGTGGGCAAGAAATATACCCAGGGTACGCGCGAGATGGCTTCCAGCGAGTCCCAGGCAAGCGCAATCTATCGCAGGCAGTTGTTGCAGACCTACATTCCTGTTGTGAGGGAACGGCCGGGCTTCGGCTGGGGGTTTACCGACTATCCAGGGCCAAACGGGCAGAAATCGATTGACAACCAGTTCCTTTGGGTTGCCGTAACCCAGGGCTTCTTCGGGCTGGGGATATTCTTCCTGATCGCATTAGGCAGCGCATTTCGGCTGCTGAAGTATGTGGGACTACCGTTGGTGCCGGAGGACCGGCTCCTGATTTTTGCCCATATTGCGGTGTTGATGGGGCTTCTGACTTCGCTGGCCACCGTCTACATGGGGGGAGAGGTCATGGTGGTGTATTTCATGGTGATTGGCTGGGTGCAGGGGATGCGTCCGCGGCTGGCGGTGGCAGGAGCTCCGGGTGCATTGGGGCGCCCCCTCCGGTTTCGAAAGGTCCTCACCTAGAACGAGGTGGGTTTGCGCGGCGCGGCGGATGCAAGGCAAGATTCTTTTCCCGCTGATTCCAGCGGGCGGGCAGGAAATGGGGATGGAATTCCTGCAGTCTTTGGGCCTCGGTTCGAATCAAAGGACTGTAGCTCTTGGGGCAGGTCTTGCAAGAGATCTTGGCAGACCGCAAGGCTCAAAACCGAAATTGGAGACAAGCAGGCCGGCGAGGATCTGTCTCCTTTAACGACCGGGCTTCCTAAAAGAGCCCCAAGAAGCGGGGAACGTTGGTAGAGCACGGGGTAGTTACGATCTTGGCGGTGGCGGCGGTGGCGTTTACCGCGCCGCTGTTTGCCGATCTGACGCTTTGCCTGCTGGGCAATCTGTTGCCGGTGCGCGGGGCGCGGACAGCGGGCAAGAAGGCCATTCGTCTGGCCGTGGTGGTGCCTGCGCACAACGAGGAACAGATGATTGCGCGCACCGTTGCCTCGGTGCGTGCCGCCGATGCTTCGATTTTCATTTTTGTGGTCGCGCACAACTGCGAGGATGACACCGCCAACGCGGCAGCCAAAGCCGGCGCCCAGGTGGTGGAATTGAACGACCCCCAGCAGCGGGGCAAAGGCGCAGCGCTGCGGAGCGGTTTTCAGGCCGCGATCGATGCTGGCGCCAACGCGCTGCTGGTGATCGATGCAGATACCGTGGTGAGCGCAAATCTGTTTGCGGCAACCTGCGAAGCGCTGGAATCCGGCGCCAGAGCGACCCAGTGCCGCTACGAGATGGAACCGCCGAACACAGAATCTGTCTCCAGGATTGCCAGGCTGCGCGCGTTGGCCGTGCGCGGCTTTAATGTGCTGCGCCCCAGGGGCCGCGCGGGTTTGGGCTTTTCCACCGGCGTATTCGGGAACGGCTTTGCTTTGACGGTGGAGACGTTGCGGCGTGTGCCGTTCTCAGTGGATAGCATCGCCGAGGACATCGAATACCACCTCCGCCTGGTTTGCGCGGGTGTGCGCGTGCACTGGATCGAGGAAGCCTTTGTCCATGCCAACCTGTCGCCGGCCGGCTCGGTTCAGGCCAAGCAGCAGGCCCGCTGGGAGGGGGGCAGGATTGGGGTTGCCCGCCGCTCTACTGGGCAACTGCTTGTAGCTAACTTGCGCGGGAACTGGCGCGCCGCGGAGGCCCTCGCCGACGTGTGGAGTATACCGCTGGCGCGGGGAATCGTGATTCTGTTGCTGGCGGCCTTGCTGCCGGCGCCTTGGGTGCGTGCGTATGCGATTGGCTGTGCGGCGGTTACGCTCGCCTATGTGCTGGGGTCGGCCCTGCTGGGTGCCGAACCGATGCGGGATCTGGCGGCCCTGGCGGTCGCGCCGATTTACCTGGCGCGGAAGGCGGCCATCACCCCACTGGTATTGTTGAATTCCCGGCGCCGCGCGGAATGGGCCCGAACCGAACGCGAGGCGCCCAAGCCATGACAGACACCCACCTGATTGCCGATTCCCCGGACCGGGAAGTGGATTGGACGCTGGACCCAAAGGATGCCTTGGAGATGACGCCCACGGGCGGGGCTCCGCAGCCCTTCCAGGAGGTCAACCGCCAGTTTGGCCAAAACGTGGCGGCCACGATCGTCGCCCGGATGGTCAACATGGCCAGAGGCGTGTGCGTGGTGCCGTTTCTGCTGCGGCACATCGGCCTGGAAGCCTATGGCATTTGGACCACCATTTTCATCCTGGTGATGTACGTGGGCGTGACCACGCTGGGCATCTCCAACGTGTACATCAAGTACGTGGCGGAGTTCCATGCCAGGCGGGAGTACGACAAGGCCAATTCCCTGCTCTCTACCGGTCTGGCCATCACCATTCCGCTGTGCACGGCTGTTTTCCTCTTCTTCTGGCTGGGGTGGAACTGGATTGCCCCCTGGTTGCGACTGCCGCCCTCCCACACCGACGACGGCAAAGAAGCGGTATTGATCGTGCTGGGAGTCTTTCTATCGAGCATCGCCCTGAGCGCTTTCAGCGATATGCTCACCGGGACTCAGCAGATTGCCTCCACCCAGGTCTTCCTGAGCATCAGCATTGTGGTGGAGTTTGCCATGATTGTCTGGCTGGTGCTGGCCGGGCGCGGCATTCGCGGACTGGCCGAGGCGTATCTGGTGAGGACGGTGATCAACGACGGTCTCACCATGTGGTGGGCCCGCCGCCAGCTGAAGTGGCTGCATCTTTCGCCCCGGCTGGTGCGGCGCGAATCGATCAAATACGTGCTTCACTTCGGCGGGCTGGTGCAGTTTCAGAGCATGCTCTCGCAGTTTCTGAATTCGGTGGAGCGAGTAGCCGCGCTATTGCTGATCAACGCCTCGGCTGCCGGACTGCTGGACGTGGCCAAGAAGTGGCCCGTTTCGCTTTCCTCCATCCCGACCGCTTTTTACGCCGCGATGTTGCCGGCTTCGTCGCATGTTGAGGCTGCCTCAGCGCCCCAAGACCGGATTCCCAATCTGCGCGAGCTGTACTTGAGCGGAGCGCGGTATTCCAACCTCTGCACCTCGGCTTTTGTGGCAGCCATGGCCTTTTGGAGTACTCCGATTCTGCACGTTTGGCTCGGTCCGGTGTTACCGATGGGGGAGGCGCTGATCCCCCTGTTCGTTGTATTTAGTTTGGCAATGCAATTCCATATGCTTACTGGACCGGGCACTTCGGTTCTGCGGGGTATGGGGCGGGTTTACGAGGAGTTCAGCTACTCGATTCCCAACCTGATTCTGCTGGGCGTGACGTTACCCGCGGCATTTTGGATCGAAGGCCGATGGACGCCCCTGGGAATAGGCCTGGCGGTTGGTCTGGCGACAGTGGGCTCGGCATGCGTGCTGATGGGCAGAGTGCACTACATCCTCGAACTGCCTTTCGCACAGTTCGCACGGGTGGTGCTTTTGCCGGGAATGGCGCCTTATCTGGCAGCCGGATTACTGGCTTGGCCGGCGGCCAAGCTGGTGGAGATGGTGAACCGCTGGCAAGGGGCCGGCGTTCTGGTGGCTGTGAGTTCGATCTACGCAGCGGTTTTGCTGGCGACCTTGCAACGGTGGGTGTTAACCGAGGCCGAGAAGCAACGAGGACGGGAAATGATCCGCCGGGCGCAAGGGTTGGTCCGAAGCGGGGAGGCAACGGCATGAAGCTCAGAATCGGCATCGCCGGCGTTCTTTTGCTCTTGTTGGCGGCCAGCGGCCTTCACGCCCAGGAGCCGGCGCCGCCGCCAGTGTCCGATTCGGCGCAGGAACCGCCCGATCCGCAACTGAAGCCAAATCCTCTAGACGCATTGCGCAGTTTTGAGCCAGCCGCCGACGAAGAATACCGCCTGGGCAGAGGCGACGAGATTATCGTGGACTTCTCCGGCAGACCGGAGATGCAGGCGAAGCTGGTGGTTGGGCCGGACGGCCGCATCTCGCTGCCGCTGATCGGCGACATCATGCTGGCCGAACATACCCGTTCCGAGGCAGCCAAGGCCATCGAAGCCAAGCTGGCGGATTACTACTCGAACATGTCGGTCATGGTCACCGTGACCAAATACACTTCCAACAAGATTTTGCTGCTGGGCGCAGTGGAGCGTCCCGGCACGCTGGCGTTTGATGGTACGCCTACCCTGCTGGAGGCGCTCACCCGCGGCGGCCTGGTGACGGGGACCAACAAGATCGGGCAGATTCCCGAACGTTGCGCCATTTATCGTGGGCACGACCAAGTGATCTGGGTGCAGTTGAAGGAACTGATCGAGTCGGGGAATACCCTTGCCGATCTGCGCTTGCGCCGCGACGACGTGGTTTTTGTCCCCAGCATGGCCGAGCATTTCGTTTCCGTTTTGGGTGAGGTGAACCGTCCCGGCGCGGTGCCTTTATCCAGCTCTTCGACGTTGGCTACGATTCTGGGCTCGGCGGGCGGATTCACCGACAAGGCGGGTAACATGCCGCGCATTCAGATCGTGGACCCGGCGACTGGCACTACGCGCAATGTGTCCTTCAAGGATGTTTTGAATCCGGTCAGATCTTCTGAGATTACCCTCAAGCCGGGCGAGATTGTCTTTGTTCCTCGCAGCGGCTTCTATAAGGCCACCTATGTCCTCGAACGACTCAATCCACTGACCACCGTACTGACCATGGCGATGCTGACGGGGGCTCTATGAAGCTAATGCGCGATCAATCCGCCGGGCTGGTCCCATCCAACCCCAGCGAAGGCTCCCTCGCTTCTCCGCCATCCGCTCCACGAAATGCCGCGGCTCCGGCCGCCGAACCGGCGCTGTTCCGGCCGGACTTGCAGCGGAGTTTGCAGCTCCATCGCGGGCTGGCGCTGGGCATTGCATTGCTTGGGCTATTGGGCGCGGTTGCCTATGTTTATTCCATCTGGCCGGTGTTTACGGCAGAGGCCACGCTCTATGTTCAGCCGGCCCCACCCAGGGTCATGGACAATGGCTACACCACGCATTGGCCGTTCGATACCAACACCTACGAGTCGTTCATCTCGCAGCAGATGGTGACCGTGACGCGCACCGATGTGCTGGTGGATGCGGTGCACAAATTGGGTTCCAGTTGGCAGCGGTCCACGGAGAGCGATCAGGAAGCTGCCGCGCGGTTGGGTCATGCCGTGGATGTGAAGCGGATGGGAACCAGTTATCAGATGGTTGTCTCGGCCCGCTCCTCCAATCCGATCGTGGCTGCCCAGTTGGCCAACGCGGTGGCCGAAGCTTACATCGAAAACGAAACGCGTGAGAGCAAGTCTGGCAACAACCAGCGCAAGGCGACTCTTCAAGAGGAAAAGGACCGCGTACTGAAGGAGCTGGACGGGGACCGTGCCGAGCAACTGGAATTGAACAAGAAGCTGGGCGTGGCGGCAGCCGGCGCCACCCCCGACCACTACGACGAGGATCTGAGCCGGATGCGCCTGGAACTGGTGCGGGCGCGCGCCGAAAACGATGCGTCGGCGGCGGCCCTGACCTCGATGGACAAGAACCGGGCCACGTCCGCGGCGGCGCTGGATGCCGAAGCGGATCAAATCGTCTCCGCCGATCCCGGACTGGTGAGCATGAAGACCACGCTCTACCAGCGGCGGGCGACGCTCACCTCGCAGATGGCTAACCTTACGCCCAATCACCCGCTGTACAAGCAGGATGCGGAGGAACTGGCCAAGATCAATAAGTCGATCGACTCTTTGTCGACGGATTTGCGCGCCAAGGCGGAGGCGCGCATTCAACAGCGTCTGCGCACGGATCTGGAGCGGACTTCCGGCGTGGAAGCGCGGCTGAATGCACAATTGGGACAGATGGCCGGCGCCGCCGCCAGCGCAACGCCCAAGCTGCAGCGCGAAAACGACCTCGCCGCCGACATTGTGCGTTTGCAGAATCGCTACACTGCCGTGGACGAGCAATTGCACAACCTGGCGCTCGAGACCTCTGCGCCGGGGGCCTCCTTCCTGGCTGCCGCCGCCACGCCTCCGCTGAGTCCCACCAAGTCGGGTGTGCTGCGCAATGCGATCGTAATCGCATTCGCTGGAATCTTTTTTGGGTTGTTGGCCGCGATCGCCGCCAACAAGCTGGACCAGAAGGTCTACATCGCCTCGGATGTCGAACAGGTGCTGGGATTTGCGCCCATGGCGGTGTTGCCGGATTTCGATCAAGTTTCGGATGGAGTGGCGGAGGAACATCTGCTGCGCCTGGCGGCGGGAATTGAATTCGCGCGTCAATCGGGCAATCTGAAAAGCTGCATCTTCACCGGCGCCGGGAACGGGGTGGGCACCACCACCGTTTCCAGCAAAGTACGATCCATGCTGGAAGGAATGGGCAGAGCGACGGTTTTGGTGGATGCCTCTGGCACCCCGCCGCCCCCGCAACGCTCCAGCTACGAAGAAGCGGGCAAGCAAGAGACTGCCAGCCAGCTCTCGGTGCAGCGCGGCAGCCGTTCCACCGCCCTGGTACAGCAAATGGCGCAGGAAAGCGCAACGCAGGAAGGCAGCCTGGTGGTCAGCGATACCGCTCCTCTGGCCGTCTCCGCCGAGACCGAGTACCTGGCGCGCTATGTGGACGCGGCCATCGTTGTGGTCGAATCGGGCGTCACCACCCGCAAGCAACTGCGGGAGACAGCCGACACTCTGCAGCGGCTGGATGTGGCTGCGGTTGGATTCGTCTTGAACCGCGTGGGCTTGCAAAAGGCTGATCCTGCCTTCCGCGATTCGGTTCAGGCGATCGAGCGGCATCTCCACGCGCAGAGTAACTCCTATTCCAGGGGCCCGGAGAGAAGCCGCCCTTCGGCGGCTCCGGCGAAAACCCAGGTTGAAGAAGCGCCCCGGGAGATGGCTGCGCCCGTAAAGGCCGAGGCCGCTCTTCCCAGGCCACCTTCGGAAGCTCCGGTCAGGCCCCCGTTTGCGACCGTATCCGAACTGGCCGCCGCTGCGCGACAACAGGCCCCATTTGAACCATGGGGCGCAAAGACCTCGCGGATCGAGGATTTGATCCAATCGACGACTCCTCCGCTTTCGACGCCTGCTGCAAGGCCGATGCAGCACGAGACCCCTCTGGTTCAGCCGGCAGATTCTCCACGCCCCGCCGAATCCTCGCTGCCAATGCGGGGACGCGACCCTCAAGTGGCCGCGGAAAGGACGTTCTCCGCTTCCGACTTTGGATCGGTGGTCAGGCCCCAGTCAGTGCCGCAACCTCCGGCCGGCATGCCGCAATCGCCGTGGGCCGAGTCATGGAAACGTGTCTCCCCCAGGGCTGACGAGGTTCAACCCAGAACCGGCCAGGGTGAACAGCCGGAGCCTGGGCTTGAGGAATCTCCCTACGACGCGGCAACCCGCATGAGCGGGTTGAGGAATCTGATCTTCTCGTTGGGGTTGAAGAACCCGCAGCAGCCCGATGAAGCGGGCGAGCCGCACTTTGCTCCTCCTCCGCCACCCGAGCCAGTGCGCGAACGGCCGGTCTACGCCCAAGTCACCACCCCGGTCCCTGAGGCGCCGGTGGGGAGGGAAGCTTATCGGGCTCCGTCGGCCCAAGTGGTTGCCTCTCCGGAGATTCTGCCGCCCAGGACAATCGAAGTGAATACCGACGGAGCGAACGTCGGCACTCCCCGCCGCGACCGCCGCGATCCGTTCGACGACGTGCAAATCTTGCCCTCGTGGCGCGGCCAGTACCGGAAAAGGTAAGGTCCGCGGAGCCGCTTGCAAAGCTCCGCCGAGGCTACAAGCTCTGTGCCGAACATTTCACATCCTTTGTGAAATGGGGGGAAGCCTCAGGATCGGCCCTGCGGGAATTGTGAAAATGCCCTAAGGAAAAAACCCAGAAACGCCCGTCTCCCTTCAATTGGGGAATCCCCGGGCTGCCGGAGAATGCCTATTTTGGCCGAATGACTTCAATGCGATCCCGCGTGCGGACCCAAGTGTTGCCGGCCATGCGACCCACGGCGTCCAGGCCGTCTGGATCGACGCGAAAATCCTCCAGCAAATCTTCGCGCAGGTGAAAGCGGACCACCTCGCCCAGCACGATTACCCCGCCTCCCGGCGCGCGGCTGGTGTAAATGACCTGAAGCAGCCGGCACTCCATCTGAGCGGGCGATTCGGCGACGCGCGACGGGCGCACCACCACGCTGGCGGCCGGCGTCAGCCCTCCCAGTTCAAATTCGTCCACGTCCGGGGGCACGTCGGCAGCGGTAGCGTTGGCCGCCATGGCCATGGCCTCGGTGACCACATTGATGGTGAACTCACCGGTCTCCTCCACGTTGCGCAGGGTGTCCTTGCGCATCTCAGGGCGATAGCCCGCGCCTGGCTCGCTCGTCACCCGTAGCGCGGGGCAAAAGAGCACCGTCGGCGGGTTGGAGCCAACTCCGGAAAAGAAGCTGAAGGGCGCCAGGTTGGCCATCCCGGCGCGGTCCACGGTCGAGACCAAGGCAATCGGCCGGGGCACGATGATGCCGGTCATCAATTTGTAAATCTGGCGGGGCTCGCAGTTGGCGGGATTGATGCTGAGCATGGGAGCGGTGGAAGAACTTGCGAGGTTCATGCTGATAGCCTAGAGCATTATGCTCGAAACCACGTCCAATTCTTTTTGGGATTCGGCCGGTCAAGGACGTGAGGAGCTTGGTTCCGGGCAGGAAATTCGTCAGCCAGTAACACTGATTGATGCACAATCGTAATTTGGGGAGAGTGTGCCGTGCCGCGTATTCATTTTCAGCAGCAACTCGCCGAACTGAAGGACAAGCTCCTTGCCATGGCTGCTCTGTCGCAGCAAGCGGTCGAGTCCGCGGTGGACGCCTATCTGCAGCGTGACAAGGGCCTGTGCAAGTACGTCAAGCAGAACGAGACAGCGATCAACACCGCGCAACGAGAATTGGACGAGATGGCCTACGAACTGCTCGCCAAGGAGCAGCCCATGGCCATCGATCTGCGCTTCATCCTGGCGGTTATCAAGATCAATGGGGATCTGGAGCGGATCGGCGACCAGTCGATGGGCATCGCCCGCCGCACCAAGGGGATGATCGCTTTCGAAGACATCGATCTGCCGGTAGATTTTGCCGCCATGGGCGAGTTTGCCGGGCGCATGATCCGGTCTGCCGTTCAGGCCCTGCTGGAAGGGGACGCGCGCCTGGCCGACTCAGTTCGCGAAATGGACGACGAGATCGATCGCATGAATCGCCGCGCCCACGACGATTTGCTCAAGCTCATCGAGGAGAAGCCGCGCTACACCCAGCAGGCGATGAACGGCATTCTAGTGGCCAAGAACCTTGAGCGGATTGCGGATCACGCCGCCAATATTGCCACGGATGTCATTTTCTGGATACGGGGCGCCGATGTGAGGCACCAGCTGAGCCTGTCGATGGATTGACGGTCTCCGGGCCAAGGCGAGGACACTCTGAACAAGTTGCTGCTTTGAAAGGGCACGACTTGAGAGGCTGCGGAAAAACCCTGGAAGACTGGCGAATCTACCGAAAAGCATCCCGCAGGGGCTTAAGCCCATCCATTATTATCAGCATCTTGCGGCAGGACTGAAGTCGTGCCCTGTTACAAAACTCGACTCATCGGGAGTTTTTCCGCAACCTCTTCAGTCGTACCGTAACAGCTTGATAATAGAGATGGGCTGAAGCCCCTTCGGTCCTGAATCCAGGCATTTTCGCCCCTCTTTTGGCATTTTCCGCAACCCGTTTAGCCCACCAGGAAAAGCGATTCCGAGATCGGACACTTGATCGGCGATTCTCTAAGGGATGGAATAGGTGCTTTCGGCCGTTTCCAGCCACTTCGCCTGGAACTCTGCCAGCGGCAATGGCTTGCTGAACAGGTATCCCTGGTAGGTTTGACATCCGAGACCGGCGAGGAAGCTCCTCTGCGCCTCGGTCTCCACGCCCTCGGCGATCACTGACAACCCCATGGCCCGGCCCAGGGAGATCAGCGTTTGTGCGATGGCCCCGCTGCTGGCGTCGGTGAGCATATCGCGGACGAACGAGCGGTCGATCTTGAGCTGATCCAAGGGCAGGTGCTTGAGGTAGGAAAGCGATGAATAGCCGGTGCCAAAATCGTCCAGGGAGAATCGCACACCGTGCGACTTGAGATTCGCCATGATGGCGATGACTTCCTCGACGTTTTCCACCAACATGCTTTCGGTCAGCTCCAATTGGAGATTCTGGGGATTTGCGCCGGTGCTCTCCAGGATCGCGAGCACCTGTTCGATAAAGTCCGGTTGGCGGAATTGCCGTGCGCTGATGTTGACGGCTACCTTGATATGGGCCGATTCCTTGCGCTCACCCCAGGCTGCGATCTGCCGGCAAGCAGTCTCCAGGACCCAATTGCCCAACGGCAGAATCAGCCCCGTATCCTCGGCCAGGGCGATGAATTCGCCGGGGAGTAGCAGGCCGCGCGCGGGATGCTGCCAGCGGACCAGGGCCTCGGCGCCGATCAGGCGGGTGGACTCCACTTGTGGCTGATAGTGCAGCAGGAACTGCCCCGCCTTGAGCGCCAGGCGCAGATCGTCTTCCATGGCGGCGCGGGCATTCACGGCTGCCTGCAATGCGGGGGCAAAGAAGCGCAACGCATTGCGCCCTGCGGCTTTGGCCTGATACATGGCGATGTCGGCCTGTTGCATCACTTCGCTCAAGCTCTCCCGATGACCGCCGAAGACCGTAATCCCAATGCTGGACGTGCTGAAACACTCTCGGCCATCGAGCTGGTATGGCTGGCGGATTGCAGCCAGAATCTTCTCCGCCACGGCCTTTGCCTGGGAGGCGGCGTCCCTGGACGTTTCGCCCAGGCCCTCCAACAGCACGACAAACTCATCGCCGCCAAGCCGGGCCACAGTATCGGAATCCCGTACGCATGAGGTCAGCCGCCGGGCAACCTCTTGCAGCAGCAAGTCGCCGGCCTGATGGCCAAGTGTGTCGTTCAGGTTCTTGAAGTTGTCCAGGTCGACGAAGAGGAGAACCTTCTTGTGGCTGCTGCGGGGGCTGGCGGCCAGGGCCTGCTGCAACCGCTCCACCAACAGACGGCGATTGGGCAGGCCGGTCAGCGGGTCGTAGAAAGCCAGATTCCTGATCTTATCCTCGGCGATCTTGGCGTTCGAGATATCGCGGGTCATGGTCAGCATGCAAGGGATGCCGTCCAACTCGATCAGGGATGCCGACATCAGCCCCCAGAAAACCTCGCCGCTCTTCTTCCTGAATTGGGCCTCATAGTCCCGGCAATGTGAATCCTGGCGCAGCATCTCAACCACATTCATCCGGTCGCGCGGATCTGCCCAGATATTCAATTCCAGCGACGTTCGTCCCACGACTTCCTGGCGTTCGTAGCCGATGACATCGAGGAAGGCCTTGTTCACCTCGAGATACGTTCCATCGCTGAGGCGGTTGATGTTGATCGAGTCCTGGCTGGTCTCGAATGCCGTGCGGTAGCGCGCTTCGCTGGCGCGCAAGGCATCCATTGTCGCGGCCAGGCGTTCCGATGCGGCTTTGGCGGCGGAGATGTCGCGAATGACAAAAAGGACGTAGGGAACACCGTCAAGCTCGATCAGGGATGCCGAAACCAGCACCCAGAAGACCTGCCGGTTCTTGCGTTGAAAGCGGACTTCAAGATTCTCGCAAATGAAGTTCTTGCGCAATACTTCGACCATCATGCGGCGGTCGTCCGCGTTAGCCCAGATACCCAGTCCCAGCGATGTTCGTCCGATCACTTCCTCTCGCTTGTAACCAAAGGTACGCAGGAAGGCTTGATTCACATCGAGATATAACCCATCGTCGAGGCGGCTGATGGAGATGCCATCGTGACTGGTCTGGAATGCCGTACGGTAGCGTTCTTCGCTTCTTCGCAGCGCTTCGGCGGCTGCCTTGGAGGCGGTGATGTCGTGCAGCACGCACATCAGGCAGGGAACGCCATCGAGTTCCATGAGCGACGCCGACGAGCGCACCCAGATGATGGTTCCGTCTTTCCTTCGCTGCTGAACTTCCAGGTTTTGAATCTTGCCTTCCCGGCGCAGCGCCTCGGACATGGCCTCGCGCTCGGAAGCGTTCACCCAGACGTTGAGTTCCAGCGTGGTGCGCCCAATGGCTTCTTCGCGCTTGTACCCCATCATGTTGAAAAAAGCTGCGTTCACATCGATGTACAACCCATCGTCGAGGCGGTTGATTGAGATGGCGTCTTGGCTGGTCTGGAATGCCGTGCGGTAGCGCGCCTCGCTGGCCAGAAGAGCTTGCTGCGCGGCAACCAGCTTCTCTTCGGCTGCTTTGGTCGCGGAGATATCCCGCACTGCGGATTGGACGCAGGAAACGCCGTCGATCTCAAGGAGCGACGCCGAGATGAGTCCCCAGAAGGTCTCTCCGGACTTTCGCTTGAGTTTGACCTCCAGGTCGCGGCAGCTGGAATCCTGGCGAAGCGTCTCGACAAACTGGCGGCGCTGTTCCGGGTCGACCCAGACTCCGAGATCGTAGACCGTACGGCCCACGGCTTCCGCGCGCTCATGGCCGTTGATTTGGGTAAATGCCTTGTTGATTTCCAGGATCGTCCCGTCGTCGAGCCGGGAAATGGCGGCGGCATAGAGATTCGTCTGGAATGCCGTGCGGTAGCGTTCTTCGCTAGTTTGCAATGCTCTCTGAGCGGCAGCCAGGCGTTCCTCGGCGGCCTTGGCGGCGGAGATATCCCGAACCACGGAGAGGATGCACGAGACGCCCTCAATCTGGATTAACGAGGCCGATATTGCAACCCAGAAGGTTTCACCGCTCTTCTTTACATAGCGGGTCTCCCAATCGCGGAAACCTGCATGCTGGCGCAACGCCGCCATCATCTCGGGACGAACTTCCGGATCGGACCACAAGTTCAATTCAAGCGAGGTGCGGCCAACGATCTCCTCGCGCTCGTATTCCACCAGGGCGAGGAAGGCTCGATTGACATGGATGTATCGTCCGTCGATCATTTGGCTGATTGCGATGCCGTCTGTGCTGGTCTCGAAGACTGTCCGGTAATGCGCTTCGCTCGAACGCAAGGCCTGGGTGGTCGCGGTCAGGCGCTGCTCAGCGGCTTTGCGGTCATTGATATCCTCGACGACGGCGATGAAGTGGATGCCGCGGCCCTGTTCGTCGCGCTGGAGCGAGGTGGTCAGCTTCACCCACGTCAGGCTGCCATCCTTGCGCAGATAGCGCTTTTCCCAACTGGCGATATCGGATGCGCCAACCAGCAACTCGTCAAGAACCCCCAGGCTCCCGTCCATATCTTCCGGGTGGGTAATCTGTTGAAAGCTCATGCCCGGCACTTCGTCCAGGGAATATCCGACGATCTCGGCGAAGCGCTCGTTGCAGCGCAGGAAATGGCCGTCAAGCGAGGTATGACACATGCCCACGGCAGCCTGCTCGAAGGTCGCGCGGAATCGCTCCTCGCTCTCGCGAAGCTGCACTTCCGCATGCTTCTGCTCAGTGATGTCCTTGATGACGCCGTGCATTCTTACGGGCCGGCCCTGGCCGTCGAACTCGAGTTTGCCCAGGCCATGCAGCCAGCGTTCTGCCCGGTCTGACTGCCGGACGACGCGATATTGCTTGTCGAAGGCCGTTCCTTTTCCGACAACCTCGTCCCGGAAGTAAGCCGCCATCATCTGCCGGTGGTCGGGATGTATGAGCGCTACCCATCCGGCCAAGGTATGGTCGTATTCCTTGCCGATGCCGAAAAGTTCGTCGAGCACGTGCGAACTGGTCCACGCGCCGGAATCGATGTCTAGGGAATAGCTCCCCAAGCCGCCGATCTTTTGCGCCTCTTCCAGCGATTCGAGGCTCTCGCGGAGCGCTTCCTCCATGTGCTTGCGCTCGGTGACGTCGTGAACGACGGAGAGCATCTGCTTTTTGCCATTCACTTCAATGGGCGCGGTATAAATCTCGACCTCGCGCACTTCCCCACTGGCGACCCGGTGGCGGCGGTAGAGATGGGTGTGTTCCTGGCTCGACACATGTTGGAGCGAGAGGGCCAGTTGCTCCGCCGGCATCGTGTTGATACAGTCCAAGGGCCTGCCGGACAGCTCTTCCCGCGTATACCCATAGAATTCCGCCGCTGCCCGGTTGGCATCGCATATCTTTTTGCGGAGCGGATCGACAATCAGCATCACCGAGCCATTCTCCTCAAAGAATCTGCGGAAGCGGGCTTCGCTTTCAGCCAGCGCCAACGCTGCCCGGTTGCGCTCCGTCACATCGTGGATAATCGCGCACAGAATCTGGCGGCCATCCACATCGAAGGGCGAGGAATACATCTCGATGTCGCGCACTTCACCGTTGGCCAGCCGGTGGGAATATTTGAAATAGGCGCATTCCCTTCTGAGCGCCCGCGTCCGGTCGAGAGCAGTTTGTTGAGGCGAGCTAAGGCTGAGCTGATAGGTGAACATGCCGACCAGACGGTCTTTGGGATAGCCGTAAAACTCGGCCGCCTTCCGATTGGCGGCCACGATTTCGCCAGCCGACGGCTCAACCAGGAGCATGACCGATCCGTTTTCCTCGAAGAACCTGCGAAAGCGGGACTCGCTCTCGGCCAGCGCCTCCATGGCCAGCTTGCGCTGCGTGATGTCCTTGATGAAGCCTTCCAGGTAGAGTGTGCGTCCATCGGGCCCGACGATGTTCTTGCAGCTCAGTGAGACCCAAAGGGTCGAGCCTTGCTTCCGCTTGAATTCGCAGTCGAACTCCAGAACGGAGCCGCTCTCTTCCAGCAGGCGCAAGAAACCGGCGCGCTCATCCGGGACTGCCCAAAGATCCCGAGTCAGGTTCCAGCCAGAACAAAGCAGATCGTCCGGCGAATCGTAGCCAAGCATCGTCGCCATGGCTAGGTTCACGGCCAACGGCTTGCCCTCTCCGGTTGCTTGGAACATTCCTTCCAGCGCCCCGTCGAAGATGCTGCGGTATTTCTTCTCTGCCTCCAGAAGAGCGTTCGCTGCCACCTTTCGATCGGTGATGTCCTCAAGGAACCCCTCAATATAGAGGAACTCCCCGCCCGTGCCGTACACCGTGCGGCAACTGAGCGCACACCAGATGACGACTCCGTTCTTGCGCTTGTAGCGAGCTTCGAAGCCGCGCACGAATCCGCTCTCGGCGAGCTGGCTTCGGAATCTCGCATGCTCCTCCCGGTCGGCCCAGACATCCTCGACCACATTCTTGGCGTTGGAGATCAAATCTTCCGGCGAATCGTAGCCCAGAATCTTGGCCAATGCTGGGTTGGCGATCAGAACCCGCGCATCTTTTGAGGTTTGAAATATCCCTTCCAGCGCCCCGTCGAAGATGTCGCGATACTCGCTCTGCGCCTCCCGGAGTGCCTTCTCCGCCTTCTTCCAGTCGGTGATGTCCTTGCCGAAGACGGAAATTCCGATCTTCTTTCCTTCGATGACAATGGGGTAGAGCGTTAGTTCATAGACACGGCTGCCAGGATAGGGCAGCTCGGTGCGATAAGAGCCCTGGGTCAATGCGCGCTCATACAGCGCATTCCAAAGGACCACTTCCTCAGGCGGCAGCAGATCCGCGGGGCGCATGCCCACGGCCGCCTGCCTGCCGAGTCTCCTTTCAATACCCTGCTGCACCGCGCGGTTGAAAGTGAGGAAGGCGTAGTTCAGATCCACCGACCAGATGAGGTCTTCCGTGCTTTCGATCAAGGCCGAGAGATTTGCTTCAGCTCGATTCCGCATTTCGGCCTTTCCTCAAGTCGGTACGTCTTCAGTTCCCAAAAAAGAGCGGACCCTTGAAAGGGAAAGTCATTGGAGGTGAAAATGGTACAGTTTCAATTGGCGAACAGCAAGGGGCGGTACTTACCCCGATCGAAACAGCATTCACCCTTCATCGGTAAAAGCCAGATCGGAATTCAGAGGGTGAGGGAGATGCGGAGCAAGGATTGAGAGAATCAGGCTGCGTCCTGCGAGTGCCGTCTTGGCCGTCTGGCCAGGACTCTGCCGACCCGGGCGCCCGCTTGGTGAAGACAGGCGCCCAGTGGAATCGGGATTTCAGGCGGAAAGCTAGTCCTTCTTGAGCGGATTGTTGGCGTAGTGCAGCAACACGGCGACGGCACAGCTGGTCAGCCGTGTCTCCGCCGAGTCAGCCCGGCTGGTGAGAATCGCCGGGACGCGTGCGTCGAGAACGATGCCCGCCATTTGCGCTCCGCCCAAATATTCGAGCTGTTTGGCCAGCATGTTCCCGCTTTCCAGATCGGGGACGACCAGGATGTCAGCCTGCCCGGTAACCGGAGAAACCAGCCCTTTGATCTCCGAGGCTTTGGCGCTTACCGCGGTATCGAAGGCCAGAGGACCGTCCAGAATGCCGCCGGTAATCTGGCCGCGGTCCGCCATTTTGCATAGCGCCGCAGCGTCGAGCGTGGACTTGATCTTGGGGTTCACCGTCTCAATAGCCGAGAGCAGAGCCACTTTGGGCTCGGGAATGCCAAGCGCATGTGCCAGATCGATGGCGTTCTGAATAATGTCGACCTTGTCGATCAGTTCGGGAACAATGTTAATGGCTGCGTCGGTGATCAGCACGGTGCGAGGATAAGCCGGCGTATCCATGACGAAGACATGGGAGATGCGGCGGTTAGTGCGCAGCCCCGTATCGCTCTTCATGGCCGCCTTCATCAGCTCGTCGGTGTGCAGGCTGCCCTTCATGATCGCCTGGAATTCGCCGGCGCGGCACTTGGCCACGCCCACATCGGCGGCCTTGGTTTCGCTTTCGGCATCGATGATGGGATAGGAGCCAATGTCCAAGCCGATCTTTGCGGCCAGCGCTTTCATCTCTTCTTCGTCGCCGATCAGGGTGGGTTGAATGAGCCCTTCGATTGCGGCTTCTACAGCGCCGCGCAAAGCGACATCGGAAAGCGGCCAGACCACCGCAGTGGATAGGGCAGGCAAATCCTTGCAGCGCTCGATGAACTTTTGAAAGACGTGGAAATCGGCGGGATGGCCGACCAATGGGTCAACGGCTACAGCTTCAGCCAAAGGGGCAAGATCGCTCATGGCAGTATTCTCCTGGCCGGCGCAGCGGGAGGCTGACGGTCCAGCTAACCCATTCTCCTCCGGCTTGGACGGAGAGTGTGTGAGTTAGATCACACTCTGAGGCGAAATGTCATATAGCAGTACCAAGTGCTGGCTCCCTGGCGGCTCAGGCCATTGTCCGCCTCTGCCGTTCCGTCCTGGATGCCGACTCTGCCCCATAATCCCTGATCTGTGTTACTCGTCTCCGCAGGACAACCGCATTTGAATCTTCCGGGAACAGGCATTACAAGCCGCGGAAGTACCTGAGTCAACACGCCTTGGAACAGGGCACGACTTCAGTCGTGCCGCAAGATGCTGATAATAAAGGACGGGCTATAGCCCCTGAGGAGCGCTCTTCGGAGCCTTCTGCTCCTCCTCGGGGTTCTTTCCGCAGTCTGTTGCGCTCGTCCCTGGGAACAATTCCAAATGCGATTGCCCTGTCGATTCCTGTCTTTCCCCTTTTCCCGGCAGGCATTGTGCTGGTATGCTTCTACCATTGGGAAAAGCGATTTACTGAAAGAGAGATTGCAGGTATGTGGTTCCTTGGGATGGATGTGGGCACGGGCGGAACAAGAGCCGTAGTGGTGGATGCGGCAGGGAAGATTGTCAGCAGCGCATCGAGTGAGCATGCGGCATTTCGTACGCCTCATCCGGGCTGGGCGGAACAGGACCCCGAAGACTGGTGGCGGGCCGCACAGGAAGCCATCCGCGGGGCGCTGGCCGCCGCGCCTGAGCCGCGCCAACCCATTGCCGCCATTGGTCTTACCGGCCAGATGCACGGCGCGGTGCTGCTCGATGAAAACGGCGCCGTACTGCGCCCCTCGCTGATCTGGTGCGACACCCGCACCCAGCCCGAATGCGACTGGCTGCACGAGCGCATCGGCTACGAGCGCATGATCGAGCTCACCTGCAACCCCGCGCTGCCCAACTTCACTCTGACCAAACTCCTCTGGGTAAAGACGCACGAGCCGGAGATCTTCGCCAAGACTCGCCACATTATGTGCCCCAAGGACTACGTCCGCTACCGGCTGACCGGCGAGTTCGCTATCGACGTACAGGAAGCTTCGGGGACGCTGCTTCTGGATGTGACGCACCGCTGCTGGTCACAGGAAGTGGCCGAGGCTGCAGGGATTCCCGAAAGCTGGCTGCCCAAGGTTTACGAATCGCCTGAAGTCTGCGCGCGCATCTCCGCGAGCGCGTCCGGGCTGACCGGACTTGCTGCCGGTACGCCGGTTGTGGCTGGCGCGGGCGATCAAGGCGCGGGCGCCGTTGGCATGGGCATCCTGAAGCCGGGAGCGGTCTCGGCCACCATCGGCACTTCGGGCGTGGTCTTTGCCGCGACCGCCGCGCCGACCAAGGACCCCAAGGGGCGGATGCACACCTTCTGCCACGCCGTTCCTGGCCTGTGGCATGTGATGGGCGTAACGCAATCGGCGGGGCAGAGCTTCCGCTGGCTCAAGGAGACCTTCTTTGCCGGGCAGGATTACGACTCGCTGACCGCCGCTGCCGCCAAGGTTCCTGCATGCTGCGAGGGTCTGGAGTGGGCGCCCTATCTGCTGGGCGAGCGCACGCCCCATCTCGATCCGCTGGTGCGCGCGGCGTTTGCGGGCATCGCCAGCAATCACGGCGCGGCGCACTTTGTCCGCTCGGTGCTGGAAGGCGTGGCCTATTCGCTTGAAGACACCTTCACGCTCTTTGCCGAGTTGGGGATTCCGGTGAGCGCAATTCGCCTGGGCGGTGGCGGCGCGCGCGGTCCGCTGTGGCGCAAGATTCAAGCCGGCATCTACGGACAGGCCGTCGAGGTGCTCACCGCCGAAGAGGGCGGAGCCTTTGGCTGCGCCATGATGGCCGGCGTGGGCGCTGGCCACTGGGCTAACCTGGATGAGGCCTGCGCGGTGGGCATCGAGGTGGCGCAGCGCATCGAGCCGGATGAGGCCGACTTAGCTGCTTACAAGACGGGGTATGCAAAATGGCGCAAGCTGTACCCGGCGCTGAAGACATTGGAATAGAGTCGGCGCCTAAAGACCGAACCAGGGCCATCCATCTAGCCTGCTCCTTCCGCGAGGGTTGGAGCGGGCTTTTTGTGCGTGCGCTAATTAGCTATAGAAGAGAATTGCAAAACGTGTCGAGTTTTTTGGCGCAATGCGCATGAATCCCAGCCTTCGTGACGCGACTTTGAATCTCCGTCTGAACGCTACACGCTCAAGGCGGAGTTTCCTGGGACGGTGGAGACTGAGAAGCGCACGGCAGCCGAAGTGCTTCGCGCGCTAATGCGCGGTTACGTGGCGGAGGCGCGCGGATCGGGCGCTTCGCCCTCGCAACCATGAAGGCAGTCGAGGAGGCTTTGCGCCGGATTCTCGGGTTGTGGAGCCTACGGTAGCAGGAGTCGCCCACATTTCCGGGTCCACAGGCTGAAACCGCCTGACGTGTCAGGAATCGACAGTTTGTTTCTTTCCAGGCGCGATGGTGCAGCACCCAAGGTGGGGCACTCCGGCCGTGGTCGCAGTGCATTTGAACTTGCTTTCGACCTTGTTTCGAAACTACACTCTGCTCGTGGATTCCTTGCCACACCGAAACCATCGGCCGGGGTCTCCCATGCAGACTTTCAAGCAGGTCATCACCCGGCTGAAGCGACACTATGGCGAGCCCGAGGCCCCGCCCGCCAACGGGCCGCTCGAGCTCGTCCTCTGGGAGAACGCCTGTTACCTGCTTCCCGATGAGCGCCGGCTGGAGGTCTTCGAGGCCCTGCGCGAACAGGTGGGCCTGAATGCCGCAGCCATCCACCGCGCATCCGACATGGTTCTTCTGCCCCTGGCGAAAAGAGGGGGCATGCGTCCCGAGACGCGCGTCTTCCGCTGGCGCGAGATTGCCCGCATTACACTCGACCAATACGGCGGAGACCTCGACTCCATCCTCAAGCTGCCCTACGCCGAGGCAAAGAGGGCGCTGAAGCAGTTTCCCAATATCGGCGATCCGGGCGCGGAAAAGATCCTGCTGATGTGTGGAATCTCGACCGGGCTGCCGCTGGAGTCCAATGGCCTGCGCGTCCTTGTCCGTCTCGGTTGGGGACGCCTGCAACGAAGCTACGGAGCTACCTACCGATCGGTTCAAGAGGCTCTCAAGCCTGAGCTTCCAACTGAAGTCAGAATCCTCAAAGACGCTCACCTGCTTCTGCGAGCCCACGGGAAGACACTGTGCAAAGAGACGTCCCCCTTGTGCCATCAATGCCCTGTTGCTCCCGAATGCTCCCATGCCCAAGCCACCGCCGCTTCGTTTCTTCGCAGCGCAACCTAGAGCGGATCTCCCAAAGGTGTGAAGTGAGCGTGGACCGGGAGGTCCACGCTACAGCCGGCCAGGAGGCCAGCGCTACAGATTCGTTGACTCGCCCAGTGAGACATGCCGCCTATGGTACGGGACACGAAATCTGCCCCACAGCAATAGGAGAGATGCTCTAGTGTGGCGAGTCGGAAGTTCACCGAAGAACAACCGCAGGTCCTTCGACTACGTTTGGCGCAAAAGACGCGCCAAACTTCGCTCAGGATGACAGCCCCCAGGGATTGCATTTCAACGCGCGCAGCCGCGCGTTCGGGGCTATTTGGCCCGCGAGCGGCGATCCGGGAAGCCCAGACGCTTCTTCAGCTCAAGCAACTCCTGAATCTTGTTCTCCGGAATATAGGCCAGCGGCCTGCCGATCTGCTGGGCGATGAGATAGGTCTTGCAATAGGTGTCGAAGGTCTCCACCAGCCATTCGGCGTGGGTCACCGTATCGGACCAGCAGACGATGCCGTGATTCGATAGCACGATGGTGTTGTGGTCCTCGACAAACGGTAGAACCGTCTCGGCAAAAGCCTGGGTGCCGGGCGTCTCGTAGGGCGCCACCGCCGCGGGTCCAATCGAGGTCTCGTACTCAGAGATCAACCCAATGGGCGGCGCCGCGCCGGTCATGGCGAAAGCCGTGGCATGAGGCGGATGGCAGTGCACGATGGCGCGGGCTCGCGGATTGGCCTTGTACATCGTCAAGTGCAGCAACAACTCGCTGGTGCGCCGGCGGTCGCCGTCCAGAATCTTGCCCTCCAGATCGGAGAGGCAGATGTCGGCCGGCTCCATATCCCGCTTGCACATCATGGTCGGCGTGCACAGCAGGTATTTTGCGCCGATGCGGACACTGATGTTGCCGCCATTGCCGTCCACATACTGCCGCTCCCACAGCTTGCGGCCCACGGCGATGATCTCCGCGCGCAAAGCCGAGGCCTCAGGAGAGTGGGCAACCGCCTGGGGCGACATCTCCTCCGGCTTGACGGGGAACAAAGCCTCCGCCGCGGTTGGTGTACTTTCCTGAACGGGTTCCGCTGCTGGAACCGCTGTCTGCTCCATGGATGACCTCACACGTGGGGCGCTTGGGCGGGCTCCGCAAACACCGGCTTTCCCACTTGAATTATATATAGGGCCATGTGAGAACCCACTCCCGTGACTTCGGTCACGGCTGCGCGTCCAGAGTTCTTTCGCATCGTCAGAGACAGTGGACTCTCGCTTGCGCCCGTTTCCGCGTGGCTAATCTGGCGGAAGGAGCAGGTACAGAGGAACCCGCGGAAAGCAATAGGCACGAAGGAAGCAGGGGACTTCAGGCCCCTGGATGCAAGCCCGCAACATAAGTGGCTTAGCCACGGGCCGTTCGTTCCTCCGGCTCACCCGCGATGAGCACAGCAAGAGATTCGCACCTATCATCTATGAGCAAGCTCTACTCCGCCGGCACCAGCCGGCGCTGCAACTCCTCCAGCGTCTGCCCCTTGGTCTCCGGATAGGTGAACAGCACCACCAGGAACTGCACCACCGTCATCCCGGCGAAGAAGACAAACGGGGCGCCCCGGCCCATGGTCGTTGCGATCACCGGGAAGGTCAGCGCAATGGCGGTGTTCATGATCCAGTGGCTGGCGTTGCCCACGCCCTGGCCCTTGGAACGTACATGGTTGGGAAAGACCTCTCCGATGTAAACCCAGATGACCGCTCCCTGCGACAGCGCGAAGAAGGCGATGTAGGTGACCAGCAGCCACACCAGAGCCCATTGGTGCGAATGCGTGGTGAAGATCCAAGCCACCCCGGCCAGGCAGCTCGCCGTGCCCGCCGCGCCGATCAGCAGGAGGGTTTTACGGCCCAGCTTGTCAATGACAGACATTCCTACCATGGTGAAGATCAGGTTGGTAAAGCCGATGGCGATTGCCTGCTGATCTCCCGAAACCTGGCTGAAGCCGGCAGCGGCAAAAATGTTGTTCAGGTAGTAAAGAATCGCGTTGATGCCTGCCAGCTGATTAAACGCGCCAATGCTGATGGCCAGGAAGAGCGGATAGCG